>OGQE01000006.1_pt1 | contig 223656 bp, 188 predicted proteins | sample 1553131 | NCBI WGS metagenome assembly OGQE01 (sample SAMEA2579929, study PRJEB22360) | human gut metagenome | biome: human gut; feature: human-associated habitat; material: faeces | place: Denmark | collected 2008/2010
TGGCCAGGTTCTGACGAGCGTTGCCATCAAGATATAATTCATCATTGATAATCTGAAATGCAACATCATCGCGCATTTCGTGCAGCGGAAATCGTTTTGACTCCGCGATAGTAGAAATGGCCTTTGCGCCAAAACGTGAATCGAGTAGTTCTGAGCGGAAATCCGTTAACAGCTTCTGGTCCATTTCGAACTCCTTTAATTTATTTGAAGGCAATAAAAAAGTAGGATTTATCCGCAATGGAAGCAAGGTATTACAGGCTTAATTTAAATAACAAAATCCTAAGCAGAAAAACGACTTTTTATAATATAAACATTTAATATGATAATATTAAAAACAGACTTTATTATCGTAATAAAAATCGCCCAAACACTCCTGTTCGGGCGATCAAATTAATTATTGTTTATCCTGCATATACGGCGTGTAAACCCCGTTCAGACTGTGCAGGAAAGCGACGATATCATCCACATCCTCCTGCGGCAGCTCTTTGCCTACCTGATAGCGCAGCATCAGTTTCACCGCCCCGTCCAGCGTCGGCACGTCACCGCGATGGAAGTACGGTGCCGTTAAAGCAACGTTACGTAAACCGGGTACTTTCTGACGCAATTTATCACGCTCTTCTTTAGTAACATTCATACGACCAATATCCGCCGCCGTAATTTCACCAAAGTTAAAGTCTTTTTTCAGCCCCAACGGTTCAAAGGAACGTCCGCCGAGAATAATACCACCATGACAAGTTGCACATTTATTATCTTTAAATAATTGATAGCCTTTTTTCTGTTGCGCCGTCAGAGCATTCTCATCTCCACGCAACCATTTATCAAATGGGGAATCCGGCGTAATTAATGTTTTCTCAAATTCAGCAATGGCATCAGTAATATTTTCGCCACTGAAACCTTGCGGATAGACTTCGAGGAACTGCGCTTTAAGCTGCGGATCTTTTTCCAGCTTAGCAATAATTTCGTCCCAGGATTTCGACGCCATTTCAATCGGGTTCAACGGCGGTCCACCAGCCTGATCCTGCAATGTTGCCGCACGACCATCCCAGAACTGCTCAACGTTAAATACTGAGTTAAATACCGTCGGCGCGTTAATCGGCCCAACTGCGCCACCAACACCAATCGATGTTTTTCTACCATCGACGCCTCCCGCATTCAACGCATGGCAATGAGCGCATGAAATGGTGCTATCAGCCGATAAACGAGGATCGTGATACAGCGCAAAGCCCAACGCCACTTTTTGCGCATCGGTAGGCAGTTTTTGCGGGATGGGCTGCACCGGTTCATTGCGATGCTCCGGAGCAGTATCATTGCTGGCGTAATATTCCGCGCGCTGTTTTGCAATCCAGGCCAGTATTTCCGCCCGCTCTTCATCACTCACCTTACCCGCCCAGTGTAGCGCGGTATAACGCGTTGGCGGCATAGTTTCATACTGCATCACCCATTCAATCTTATTCAGATCGCTTTGCGAAACGGGTTTATTAGCCAGCAGAGCCGCACGCACGGCCTCGAGGTTAAAAGATTTATATCCAAGCTTTATGTCGTAATCCATCAACTGTTTCGCGCCGGGAATATAATAATAGGCAGGTAATTCTGCCGAAGGCGTATGGCAATAATCGCATCCTTTTTCGCGGAGAAAGCCTAAAACCTTATTATTTTCACTGACAGCAGATGCCTGAACATCGGCCTGTTTACTGCGTTTATTATCGTGGTACCACACATAACCAGATAACCCTAAATAGCAAATCGCGACGCCAGCCAGGCCGATCGCGGTAATACGTGAGACCATTTTCATTATTCTTCCCTCACGGTGGTGAGTTATTGTGACCCAGAAAATTTTCCAGAATGCTGCAAACGTCTCTGCGTGACAAAGCCATCATAAAAAACAGGGAGATATGCTTTTTGATAGGAATCAATCAATTACATGAATATAAACTATCAATAAGATAGCCAGTGCCTATTACCCAGATCAGGAATGGCATATCATGATTGCGGCGAGAGCAGGATTGAATGTTCTGAAAATGAAAAACAACACGAAATCCGTATTTTTATAAATTCCATTGATATTAGTGCGTTATATTTTTTGGCAGGTTAATAAACGTGATCCACCGCACGCTTTGTCGCCCACCAGGCGGAGCGAATGACTACCCTTAAAGAAAAGCCCGATAATTAGCGACGAATTTCGGAGGTCGGATCCTTATGCTCAATCAGAAAATTCAAAACCCTAATCCAGACGAACTGATGATCGAGGTCGATCTCTGCTATGAGCTGGACCCGTATGAATTAAAACTGGATGAGATGATCGAGGCAGAACCGGAACCCGAGATGATTGAAGGGCTGCCCGCCTCTGATGCGCTGACGCCTGCCGATCGCTATCTCGAACTGTTCGAGCATGTTCAGTCGGCGAAAATTTTCCCCGACAGTAAAACCTTTCCCGACTGCGCACCCAAAATGGACCCGCTGGATATTTTAATCCGCTACCGTAAAGTGCGCCGTCATCGTGATTTTGACTTGCGCAAGTTTGTTGAAAACCACTTCTGGCTGCCGGAGGTCTACTCCAGCGAGTATGTATCGGACCCGCAAAATTCCCTGAAAGAGCATATCGACCAGCTGTGGCCGGTGCTAACCCGTGAACCACAGGATCACATTCCGTGGTCTTCTCTGCTGGCGCTGCCGCAGTCATATATTGTCCCGGGCGGCCGTTTTAGCGAAACCTACTATTGGGATTCCTATTTCACCATGCTGGGGCTGGCGGAAAGTGGTCGGGAAGATTTGCTGAAATGCATGGCCGATAACTTCGCCTGGATGATCGAAAACTACGGCCACATCCCCAACGGCAACCGCACCTATTATTTGAGCCGCTCGCAACCACCGGTTTTTGCGCTGATGGTGGAGTTGTTTGAAGAAGATGGTGTACGCGGCGCGCGCCGCTATCTCGACCACCTGAAAATGGAATATGCCTTCTGGATGGACGGTGCAGAATCGTTGATCCCTAATCAGGCCTATCGCCATGTTGTGCGGATGCCGGACGGCTCGCTGCTCAACCGTTACTGGGACGATCGCGACACGCCGCGTGACGAATCCTGGCTTGAGGACGTTGAAACCGCGAAACATTCTGGTCGCCCGCCTAACGAGGTGTACCGCGATTTACGTGCGGGGGCGGCCTCCGGTTGGGATTACTCTTCCCGTTGGCTGCGTGATACTGGTCGTCTGGCGAGCATTCGTACCACCCAGTTCATCCCCATCGATCTGAATGCCTTCCTGTTTAAACTGGAGAGCGCCATCGCCAACATCTCGGCGCTGAAAGGCGAGAAAGAGACAGAAGCACTGTTCCGCCAGAAGGCCAGTGCCCGTCGCGATGCGGTAAACCGTTACCTCTGGGATGATGAAAACGGCATCTACCGCGATTACGACTGGCGACGCGAGCAACTGGCGCTGTTTTCCGCTGCCGCCATTGTGCCGCTCTATGTCGGTATGGCGAACCATGAACAGGCCGATCGTCTGGCAAACGCCGTGCGCAGCCGGTTACTGACACCTGGCGGGATTCTGGCAAGCGAGTACGAAACCGGTGAACAGTGGGATAAACCCAACGGCTGGGCACCGTTACAGTGGATGGCAATTCAGGGATTTAAGATGTACGGCGATGACCTTCTGGGTGATGAAATCGCGCGCAACTGGCTGAAGACGGTGAATCAGTTCTATCTGGAACAGCACAAACTGATCGAGAAATACCATATTGCCGATGGTGTTCCTCGCGAAGGCGGCGGTGGCGAGTATCCGTTGCAGGATGGGTTTGGCTGGACTAACGGTGTGGTACGCCGTTTAATTGGTTTGTACGGCGAACCATAATATTTTTACAGCCAGCCGCTAACTTCCTGCTGGCTGTAAAATTATCCTCTTCAGGAGGAGATATTTAACATCATTGCCGCCTGGGTGCGATTTTTGACTTCCAGACGGCGATACAGTGATTCCAGATGCGCTTTTACCGTTCCGGTACTGATATTCAGCGCCCTGCCGATCTCTTTATTTGATTCGCCCGCCGCTAACATGGTTAAAATCTCCCGCTGGCGGGCGCTTAACGATTTGAGATCTTTAATGTCCTTTTCCGGCGTCGTTCGCCAGTCTCCAGGCAGAAACATCATCCCCATCGCCGCACTATTTACCGCCAACGCAAATGTCTCGACGGTTGAATCACGAGGCACAATGGCCAGCACATTAAAATGAATAACTTCCTGTAACCACCGTTTGTTGCAATCCGTCGCCGTAATTAACACCTTAACCTCAGGAAATTGCACCACGGTTTTTTGCAGCAACCAGTAGCAAAACTCACCATCCTGATCGCCATCGAGCATCACTAAGGCTTCAGGGTAACTTTCCAGCTTTTGCCATAACTCGTCTGCCTGACTGGCCCCCTGAATACTCACTCCTGGAATACGATGCTGTAAACTGATTTTCATTCCATGAATAAATATTGACTGCCTGTCAAACATGACTATTTGCATAACTGAATCTCCACCTGAATACGTTAAAAAGACTTAAGTAGTGGAAGGGTATTACCCGCGAGAAAAAATAAGAATTCGCCATTTGGCGGTGGCCATTCTACAGAGATGACGCGTAGAAAATAGTTACCGATATAAATAGTTACAGCTAAACGCCTGAAATTACATGTCGAGGGCACTATTTAAAACATTTTTGAGGATTTCCTTATATCGGTAGTTAGTACGCATGCAATTAAAAATGAAATTCCGCGACCATAAACAAAAATAACAAACGGCAATGAGATAAAAATAAGCACAAATAGCCAATACATCTTCTATTCACTTTAAAGGGAATCGCTGAAAAATACGCTCTGTTTAAGGGAATTCACCTTTCTCATAAAGCTATTCCTCCCTTTTCCTGCTGAGAAATCGCCACATTCATCATGACAACATTGTGAAACCCGGCATTAGATGTTAGAAAAAACAATAAACAATGCGATATGCGCGCTACTGTTTCGTTGTGAACAACAATCGGTCAAAGAAATGGATAAAATTCACGCAATGCAGTTGTTCATCAAAGTCGCGGAGCTGGAAAGTTTTTCCCGCGCGGCGGATTTCTTTGCTTTGCCAAAGGGAAGTGTTTCGCGCCAGATACAGGCACTGGAACATCAACTTGGCACCCAGCTTCTCCAGCGCACCACGCGACGGGTCAAACTCACGCCAGAAGGCATGACCTATTATCAACGGGCAAAAGATGTGTTGAGTAATCTCAGCGAACTGGACGGTCTGTTTCAACAGGATGCCACCAGTATCAGCGGTAAATTACGCATCGACATCCCGTCAGGAATCGCGAAAAGCCTGTTACTGCCGCGCTTGTCGGAATTTCTCTATCTGCATCCGGGAATTGAGCTGGAGCTGAGTAGCCATGACCGTCCGGTAGATATTCTTCACGATGGTTTTGATTGCGTGATACGCACTGGCGCGTTACCGGAAAATGGCGTTATCGCCCGTCCCCTCGGCAAACTGACCATGGTCAACTGTGCCAGTCCGCACTATCTGACGCGCTTTGGTTATCCTCAAAGCCCCGACGATCTGACTTCGCACGCAATAGTGCGCTACACACCGCACCTGGGTGTACATCCGTTAGGTTTTGAGGTTGCCAGCGTTAATGGCGTCCAGTGGTTTAAGTCTGGCGGCATGTTGACGGTAAACAGTCGCGAAAACTATCTCGCCGCCGGTCTTGCCGGTCTGGGGATTATTCAGATCCCGCGCATTGCCGTGCGCGAAGCCCTGCGTGCCGGGAGGCTTATTGAAGTATTACCTGGCTACCGTGCCGAGCCGCTCTCCCTTTCGCTGGTTTATCCGCAGCGTCGGGAGCTTTCCCGGCGTGTAAACCTGTTTATGCAGTGGCTGGCTGGCGTAATGAAAGAGCACCTGGACTGACCGACTATACTTTTTAAGAATGACCACGACAGAAGGACAAAAGAGCGGATGACGCAGGAAAACGAGATCAAACGTCCCACCCAGGATCTGGAGCACGAGCCGATTAAGCAGTTGGATAATAGCGAGAAAGGCGGCAAAGTTAGCCAGGCGCTGGAAACCGTCACCACCACTGCCGAAAAAGTCCAACGCCAACCGGTTATTGCGCACCTGATTCGCGCAACAGAACGCTTTAACGATCGGCTGGGTAACCAGTTTGGTGCGGCTATCACCTATTTCTCATTTTTATCGATGATCCCGATTTTGATGGTGTCGTTTGCCGCAGGGGGCTTTGTGCTGGCCTCCCATCCGATGTTGCTACAGGATATCTTCGACAAAATTCTGCAAAACATCAGCGATCCGACGCTAGCCGCCACGTTGAAAAGCACCATCAACACCGCCGTTCAGCAGCGTACGACTGTAGGGCTTGTCGGCCTGGCGGTGGCGCTTTATTCCGGCATCAACTGGATGGGTAACTTGCGTGAAGCGATTCGCGCCCAGTCGCGCGATGTCTGGGAACGCTCGCCGCAAGATCAGGAGAAGTTCTGGGTAAAATATCTGCGTGATTTTATTTCGCTGATTGGTTTGTTGATTGCACTGATTGTGACGCTTTCGATCACCTCGGTTGCCGGTTCGGCGCAGCAAATGATTATTAGCGCCCTGCACCTGAACAGCATTGAGTGGCTGAAACCGACGTGGCGGTTGATTGGCCTGGCGATTTCCATCTTCGCCAACTATCTGCTTTTCTTTTGGATCTTCTGGCGGTTACCGCGCCACCGTCCGCGCAAAAAAGCCCTGATTCGCGGAACATTTCTGGCTGCTATTGGTTTTGAAGTGATTAAAATCGTGATGACCTACACCCTGCCATCACTGATGAAATCCCCCTCTGGCGCAGCATTTGGTTCCGTGCTGGGGCTGATGGCATTTTTCTACTTCTTCGCCCGTTTGACGCTGTTTTGCGCGGCGTGGATTGCCACCGCCGAATATAAAGACGACCCGCGAATGCCGGGGAAAACGCAGCGGTAATTCATTGGTTTATAATGCCTGATAAACGCACGGTCGATCCCCTCGCCCCTTCGGGGAGAGGATTAGGGTGAGGGGGTACAAGCCAGCCAGAGACCAGGCAACGACATGCACATAACCACCTGAAACTACATCTCTTCAGGAGCAAACAATTTCATACCAACTCATAACCCCAGCATATAAATCCAGTTGGTAACTTTTATTTAACCTGAAACCAGTTTTATCCACTATTTATAAAATTATGTGAAGCATTTCATAGAAGAAAAATCACTGGCCTAAACATTATCCCCTTTTTGCCTGGTTTTTGACCATTTCCGCGATTTGTTACACATTGAAATATCACTTTTGCTGTGCGTAATATGGCTATTCGTTAGCCAAAAAATAAGAAAAGATTATGCAAGCAACAGCCACAACACTCGACCACGAGCAAGAATACACGCCGATCAACTCGCGTAATAAAGTCCTTGTCGCCTCTCTCATTGGCACGGCCATTGAGTTCTTCGACTTTTATATTTACGCCACTGCGGCCGTTATTGTGTTTCCGCATATCTTCTTCCCGCAGGGTGATCCTACGGCAGCAACGCTACAGTCGCTTGCCACCTTCGCCATCGCCTTCGTCGCGCGCCCTATTGGCTCTGCCGTCTTTGGTCATTTTGGCGATCGCGTTGGGCGTAAAGCGACGCTGGTCGCCTCGTTGCTAACGATGGGGATTTCGACCGTGGTGATTGGTCTGCTGCCGGGCTATGCCACGATTGGTATTTTCGCCCCGCTGCTGCTGGCACTGGCTCGATTTGGTCAGGGTCTGGGCTTAGGCGGCGAATGGGGCGGAGCGGCGCTGCTGGCGACTGAAAACGCCCCACCGCGCAAACGTGCACTGTACGGCTCCTTCCCGCAGCTGGGCGCACCGATTGGCTTCTTCTTTGCCAACGGCACTTTCTTACTGCTTTCCTGGCTACTGACCGACGAGCAGTTTATGAGCTGGGGCTGGCGCGTGCCGTTTATCTTCTCGGCGGTGCTGGTCATTATCGGCCTGTATGTTCGCGTGTCGCTGCATGAGTCGCCGGTGTTTGAGAAAGTCGCTAAAGCGAAAAAGCAGGTGAAGATCCCGCTGGGTACGCTGCTGACCAAACACGTACGCGTCACGGTGCTCGGTACCTTCATCATGCTGGCAACCTATACGCTGTTTTACATCATGACGGTCTACTCAATGACCTTTAGTACCGCCGCCGCGCCAGTTGGGCTTGGCCTGCCGCGTAACGAAGTGTTGTGGATGCTGATGATGGCAGTTATTGGTTTTGGCGTGATGGTGCCCGTCGCCGGATTACTGGCTGATGCCTTTGGTCGCCGTAAAAGCATGGTAATCATCACCACGCTGATCATCCTGTTCGCGCTGTTCGCCTTTAACCCGCTGCTCGGTTCTGGCAACCCGATTCTGGTTTTTGCCTTCCTGCTGCTGGGGTTAAGTCTGATGGGACTGACCTTCGGGCCGATGGGCGCGCTGTTACCAGAGCTGTTCCCGACAGAAGTGCGTTACACCGGAGCATCGTTCTCTTACAACGTAGCGTCGATTCTCGGGGCTTCCGTTGCGCCGTATATCGCAGCCTGGTTGCAGACTAACTACGGGTTAGGTGCGGTGGGGTTATATCTGGCGGCGATGGCTGGCTTGACGTTAATCGCCCTGCTGCTGACCCATGAGACGCGACATCAATCGTTGTAATAAGAGTGAAAAGCCTGATGCGCTACGCTTATCAGGCCTGAATTTCCATACAATATATTGAATTCGCAAAGATTTGTAGAACGGATAAGGCGTTCACGCTGCATCCGGCATGAACAAAGCACACTTTGCCAACACTCTAAATCTGTTTAATTGCCGGATGTCAGACATCCGGCAACTATCATCACTTCTTCATCTGCGACAAAATTGTCCGGCACTGATTAGCCTCCCCTTCGGAAGGTGAGATCAGTGCCAGCAATGCTGCCGCTGGCGTAACCAGCGTTGCCAGTGCCGCCGCAACAGCACCACGGGCAATCAACGGCCCGGCTTTCACCCCAGCCTGCGGATTTTTAAACGTCCCACGCACATACAGCGGCGAACGCAGCGTGATAATGCGAATCCCTTTACTCTCCGGATCAATAGTCAAATCCAGCTGTTCCGAAGCAAAACTTGCCGTGCCGGTAACGTTAATCAACGCGTTCTCAGTATCGAAAGCAAAAATCTGCGGGCGCGCCACGCCGTTGGCAATATCCAGATTCGCCGCCGCGCAGTTCACCCGCACCTCATCATCACCAAATATCGCACCGACAATGTAGTTGCCGACATTCAGCCCAACAATCTCCATCAGGTTGCGGCTCACCAGCCCGTCATTCATCAACAGTTTCAGGTTGCCGTTACTGTTGCCTAAAAGCGCCGCCACCGAGTTACCGCTACCGCGCAGTTCCGCGTCACCGTTCATTTCCCCCAGCGTCTTCTGCATCAGTTCTACATCGGGCATCAGTTCTTTCAGTTTCAGTCGACGAGCCTGAATATCTGCCCGCCCCTGCATCGGCTTTTTATCGCCTTCCAGATGAATATTCGCCGCAATGCTGCCGCCCGCTATGCCAAATTTCAGCGGTTGCAGGCGCAGGTCAGCATTTTTGAGGATGATATGAGTAGAAAGATCGCTAATCGGCAGGCTGCTGCCATGCTCAATGCGCCGCCCTTTGAAGCGAACATCGGCATCCATAACGTCCCATTTATCGGTTTCGAAGCGGTCATAAGGCAGCACTTTGCCCGCAGGCTGAACGCTTTTTTCGCCCTTCTTCTGTTCAGACCGTTTCGACTTTTCTGCCCCTTTCCCGGAATCAACGCCAATCAACGGTCCCAGGTCCGCCAGCCGCAATTGCCGCGACTCGACATCACCTTCCAGTTTTGGTCGTGGCTTGCCGGTGGTGTAGATCAGAGAACCGTGGATATCGCTATCGCCAATGCGCCCATTAAAACCGCGATAATCAAAGACCGACGATTTTTCAGTGTCGATTTTCGCTACCAGCCGACCATCCGTTTCAAACGGCGGTGTATCGGGCAGCAGAACGCCCGTCAGTTCATAGAGATCACCCAGCGAATCGCCAGAAAATTTAAGCCGTAAATCGACACCCCCCATCTTCATTGGGTCATTCACAACGCCATCAAAAGCAACACGGGTGTTACCAGAGCGGAAATCAGCCTGTACCGGAAACGGCGTTCCTTCGCCACGCAGCGCCAGCATACCGCCTATTTTTCCCGTACCAGTGAGCGGTTCACCGTTATAACGTCCCTGCGCCTTCAGGCCAAAAACATAATCGCCCACCTTTTCTTTATCCGCTTTACCTTTCGATCCGGTAACTTCGCTGAACGGCAGCGGCTTGCCTAACGGATCGACAAAAATTTCCAGATCCGCTTTGCTTACTTTGTCATCAATGGCGATCCGCCCTTGATCGAAAAGAATATTATCCAGCTGAAACGACCACGCCGACGGCTTTGCATTCGCGTCTTTGTTGTCATCGTTGGCGAGATTAAACGTCCAGTTATTGTTCTTTTCGGAGAGGCGAATCAGGCGCGCGTCGGGCTTTTCGAGCTTGATCCACGGCAACCAGACCGTTTTGGTCAGCAGCGCCAGCGGGGCCAGCGTCGCTTCTACTCGCGGCAAATGCACCATTGTGACTTCGGGAATATCCGGTGGATTGCCAAGAATGATGTCTTCCGCGTGTACATGGGGCCACGGCACCCAGCTGCGCCAGCCAGTTTCTTGTTTTTGCCGCTCCCACACCACGCCCAGATCGCCACGGATAGCGAACGGACGATTCAACTCCGCAGAGACTTTCTGGTTGATGGTCGGTTTGAGTCGATTCCAGTCAAAAGTTGCAATCAAAATGATCGCCACGACAATCAACAACAAGAAAGCCCCTGAAATCGCAGCGGTTATTTTGCCTGCCTTGCTCATCGTTCGCTTCCTCATATTCTTCCTGTGCCAGTCCTAAAGATAGTCCAGCCAGGCGGAAAATGAGGCAGCTTATAGCGCCAGAACCGCCGTATTCAGCGTTTCTATCGGTGCCGGGCGTGAAAGAAACCAGCCTTGTGCGGCGAATGCGGGCGAGTTCTGAACATCACGCCACTCTTCCGGTGTTTCTACGCCCTCGACAATCACCCCGCGACAATAGCGATTCATTAGATGTAAAAGCTGAGAAAAGAGTGTGCGTCCTTCCGGCGACTGACGCAGCATCACAAACAGTTCTCGCGCGATTTTGATGTAGTCATAACGCACTTCACTTAGTGCAGAGAAATTTGCCATCCCGGTACCAAAATCATCCAGCCACAGCGGGCCAAATTCACACATCGAGGCAAAGGTTGAATCTTTCGGCAGGCGGATGTGTTCCACCAGTTCGAAACGCAGCCAGGGAAGATCCTCAATCTGGCGCAGGATTTTTGGTTGCTGACGCAGGGCGATGAGCGTAGGGCCATCAATATTGACCGATGCCAGCAGGCCGTGCTCTACAAAGAAGTCGGCTTTTTGCGCCAGCAAATCAATCTGCTCTTTCACAACCTCCATCCGATGGCTAACGGTGATTTCAGTAAAATAGCGATCCGGCGGCAGGCGTTGCGAAGGGTTCAAGGGATGCGTGACCACCGTTAATAGCTCCACGGCCATTAACCGCCCGCATGTTTGATAGATCGGCTGCCAGGTGTAAGCACGCTCACACTGCAACCAAAAACGCCGTTCCTGCAAGCTCTCGATGCTTGCTTCAGGGTTGCTTATTCGCTGGATAACCTGCCTTATCATCAAAGATGTCCTGTGTTTAAAAGTGATGCTGCCCGGACTCGACAAAGATTATCGGCGCGCAAGGGCAGAACTTTACCGCCTGGCCGGGGTAAATTTCCCCACTCCACAACGGAATCTTTCAGGAATACGTTCTGGCTCAAAAAAATAATGGAACACTGTTTTAATATGGTTGACCAGCAAACCACCACAGCGCAAACTAACGCTAATTTTTTACAGATCAGGTTCACGACTATGTCCAAAAAGATTGCCGTGATTGGCGAATGCATGATTGAGCTTTCCGAGAAAGGCGCGGACGTTAAGCGCGGTTTCGGCGGCGATACCCTGAACACTTCCGTCTATATCGCCCGTCAGGTCGATCCTGCGGCATTAACCGTTCATTACGTAACGGCGCTGGGAACGGACAGTTTTAGCCAGCAGATGCTGGACGCCTGGCGCGGCGAGAACGTTGATACTTCCCTGACCCAACGGATGGAAAACCGTCTGCCGGGCCTTTACTACATTGAAACCGACAGCACCGGCGAACGTACGTTCTACTACTGGCGTAACGAAGCCGCCGCCAAATTCTGGCTGGAGAGTGAGCAATCCGCGGCGATTTGCGAAGAGCTGGCGAATTTCGATTATCTCTACCTGAGCGGGATTAGCCTGGCGATCTTAAGCCCGACCAGCCGCGAAAAGCTGCTTTCCCTGCTGCGCGAATGCCGCGCCAACGGCGGAAAAGTGATTTTCGACAATAACTATCGTCCGCGCCTGTGGGCCAGCAAAGAAGAGACACAGCAGGTGTACCAACAAATGCTGGAATGCACGGATATCGCCTTCCTGACGCTGGACGATGAAGACGCGCTGTGGGGTCAACAGCCGGTGGAAGACGTCATTGCGCGCACCCATAACGCGGGCGTGAAAGAAGTGGTGGTGAAACGCGGGGCGGATTCTTGCCTGGTGTCCATTGCTGGCGAAGGGTTAGTGGATGTTCCGGCGGTAAAACTGCCGAAAGAAAAAGTGATCGATACCACCGCAGCTGGCGACTCTTTCAGTGCCGGTTATCTGGCGGTACGTTTGACGGGCGGAATTGCGGAAGACGCAGCGAAACGCGGGCACCTGACCGCAAGTACCGTTATTCAGTATCGCGGCGCGATTATCCCGCGTGAAGCGATGCCAGCGTAAAAGCAGCATATGCAAAAGGCTGGATAGAGTGTTACCCCCCTATCCAGCTCATCCATAAATACCTGATGGTTGTGCTAACTCATCACCATCAGGCATTACTGTACAGGTGGAATATCCGTCACTTCAGGATGTACGTCATCCGTGGCGACAGATGTGGCGGCAGCCGCAGTCGATGGGGCCATGATTTGATCCCAGGCCGCCTGCAACGCTTTCATGTTAAATTCCGGCTCGCCTTTCGGCTGCAGCAGTATTAACGCCATATCATTCGACAACTGCTGACGCAGATCCTGATTTAACATCTCCACCGTCAGGCTGTTAAGGAAATCCTGACGCAGTTTCTGATATTGCTCCGGCGCGATATCGACGACCTGATTTTGCAACGAACGCATCCGCTGCCCCATCAGAATATCGGTATCAGCTCGCGCATAGGCGGCAAACAGTTTCTGCAGCTCCAGTTTCTTTTGCGCCACTAACGCATTGAACTCTTCTTCCGGCAGACCTTTATCGCGAACCTTCGCCAGTTCACGCGCCACCAGATTAAGGTTGCTGTTCAGCTTGTCGTTTGGTGATTCGATGTTGATGGCACACTGCGCACGCAGATACAGCACACGACAGTCAAATCCAAGACCGATGTCTTTACTGTTACTGGCGCTTAACGCTTGCTGAACATGCCAGAACAGCGCCTCACGGGCCAGGTCCGCACGCCAGTAGCGCAGCAGTGCGGCTGATTCACGAATCGGCTGCCACGGCGTATCCCACATGATAGATAGCCGGTCCTGACGCACCGCGTCGGTCATAATACTCACCGCTTCCGCACGCAGCGGAGAAAGCGTCGGCACCGGAGCCGGTGTTTCACGTTTGCCTTTCAGTTCGCCAAACGTTTTATTGATTTGGTCGACGACCGAGCGCGCATCCACGTTTCCCACCACCAGCAGCGTCATTGCATCCGGGGTGTACCATTTCTGATAGAAATCTTTAATCTTTTCCGCTTCAACGGGTTGTTTCAGCGGATCGGCAGGATCGTGACCTAACAAGGTTGATCCTTTCAGACGATAACGCCACCAGCCCTCTTTAGTATCGGCAGGCCAGGTTGCCACCATGTCCTGACTTTGCAACGCATGGTTGATGGTTTCTGGCGTGATAGTCAGTTTGCCAGTGGCATTTGCCAGATAAGAGAGCGCCTCTTTCAGCAAGTCGTTACGGTTATTGGGCAAACTCAGATTAAACAGCGTGGTGTCATAAGAGACAATTACCGGCGGCATCGGGCGTTTAGGGTCGATCCCCTGCTGCCACAATGAACGCGCCTGCGCTGCGTCAAGGCCACCGCTTTGCGTTAGCGCAATACGAGGGATGGCGTGACTGTAACCGCTCTGTTGTGTACTTTCGGCGAGCGAACCGGTATTAACCAGCAGGCGAATTTCAACACGATCGCTGGGACGCTGGGGCGTGGTCAGCACTTGCCACTGTAAACCGTTGGAAAGCGTCCCCTGTTGCCATGCTGGATCAGGCTGGAGCGCATCTGCCTGCACATAGCCAGCAGTGGCCATCATCAGCAAACCGCCCGCTAAAAGTCGAATTTTTGTGCCCTGCATGTGAACCCCTGATCAACTATCCTGGTAATAAAAAACTGCCCGTTGTCGGTCAGTCTAAATGACGTTAAAAACACTTCGTGTTAGACCGCAAGAACATGAAAATGTCACGGAAGAAGTGAAATAAACCTGAACTCACCCAGGTGGTAAGTTCAGGCACAGGGGTCAATTATGCGCAAACACCCGCACTCGGGGAAGGGAGTGCGGGCATAAGTGGTGAGATTAAGAGGATAATTCGTGCGTTTTGCCATCCGGCGCACGATTATTCAGCACATCGTCCAGTTTTTTGTGGTCCAGTTCTGTCACCCACTTAGCAACGACAATGGTCGCTACGCCGTTACCGACCAGGTTAGTCAGCGCACGAGCTTCTGACATAAAGCGGTCGATACCGAGGATCAGCGCCAGACCCGCTACCGGCAAATGGCCCACCGCAGAGAGCGTCGCTGCCAGCACGATAAAACCACTACCCGTTACCCCTGCCGCCCCTTTAGAAGAAAGCAGCAACACGATTAACAGCGTGATTTGGTGGACAATATCCATCTGACTGTTAGTGGCCTGGGCGATAAACACCGCCGCCATTGTCAGGTATATCGATGTGCCATCAAGGTTAAACGAGTAGCCTGTCGGGATGACCAGCCCCACCACCGATTTGCGGCAGCCGAGTTTCTCCATCTTGTCGAGCATACGCGGCAGCGCCGACTCGGAAGATGAAGTCCCCAGTACAATCAGCAGTTCTTCACGGATGTAACGGATAAATTTGAAGATACTGAAACCAGTCGCTTTAGCGATTGAACCCAGTACCAGCACCACAAACAGGATACAGGTGATGTAGAAGCAGATAATCAGCTGCCCCAGTTGCACCAGTGTGCCGACGCCGTATTTACCGATGGTAAACGCCATTGCCCCGAACGCACCAATAGGTGCCAGACGCATGATCATATTGATGATGCCGAAGATGACCTGCGAAAAACTTTCGATCACGTTAAAAATCAGTTGGCCTTTGCTGCCCAGACGGTGGAGCGCAAAACCAAACAGTACGGCAAACAGCAGCACCTGCAGAATGTTACCGCTGGCAAATGCGCCAATGACGCTCGCCGGGATGACATCCATAATGAAGGCGACAATGCCCTGGTCTTTCGCCTGATCGGCGTAAACCGCTACCGCTTTCGCATCAAGCGTTGCCGGATCGACGTTCATTCCGGCACCAGGCTGCACGACGTTAACGATGATAAGACCAATAATCAGCGCGATGGTACTGACAATTTCAAAGTAAAGCAGTGCGACTGCGCCGGTACGACCGACCGCCTTCATGCTTTCCATGCCCGCAATGCCCGTTACGACGGTACAAAAGATGACAGGAGCGATGATCATCTTAATGAGCTTAACGAACCCGTCGCCAAGCGGTTTCATTTGCTCGCCTATTTCAGGGTAGAAATGGCCAAGGAGAATACCAATGGCTATCGCTGTCAGGACCTGAAAGTAAAGGCTTTTAAACAGAGAGGTTTTCATAGGGTGTCCTTTAGTAAAACCACAGGTCTTGTAAGGTTATGGGGTACCTGCGGCCTTAAAATAACACCCAGACAACATCACAGAAATGTACCTGGATCATAATTGAAACAAAAAGGTTAAAAAGTTTGAGCTGGCTCGCACAAACCAGCACTTTTTAAAGTTTTGTAATCAGTTTGGGGTAGCTACTTTTCTTCCAGGTAACTCTCTTCGAAGATTTCAATAGGGAGTGGGCGAGCAAAAAGGAAGCCCTGGGCAATACCAACGCCCGCTTTTGCCAGCCAGTCGCGTTGTGCTTCAGTCTCCACGCCTTCGGCAATCATTTGTAAGTTCAGGCTTTGCGCCAACATGATAATTGCAGCAATCATGCTGCTATCTTCCGGCAAGCCTTCAACAAACATTTTGTCGATTTTCAGTACGTCGATTGGCAACGATTTCATATGCTGCAGCTGACGCAGCCCTGCGTAGCCCATGCCGAAATCATCCAGCGCCACCCGAACGCCGGCATTGCGCAGCGGACGGAGGATTGCCACCGCAGCATGAGGATCGTCAATACGTCGGCTTTCTGTCACTTCCAGAATCAGTGTTCCCGGCTGAATGCGATAGCGGGTTAACAGTTCCAGCATATCCGCCACCATATTTGGGTGCATCAGTTGCAGCGCTGAGAGGTTTACCGACAAGGGCAGCATAATGCCGCGCTCTTGCCAGGCAGCCAGCAATCGACAGGACTCTTCCAGCACCCAGTGACCGACGGTAACCATCAGCCCACAGCACTCAATGCGATCGATTAAGCCATCCGGCAGATCCCAACTGCCATCCGGTTGCTGGATACGCAGTAACACTTCCGCACTGACCAGTTTACCGCTGGTCATCTCGACCTGTGGCTGTAACCAAATCGCAAACTGATGATTTTCCAGTGCATTAAGGATATCGCTCTCTTCCGTCAACCGCTGTTGGGCGGCTTCCATCTGCTGCGGATCAAAGAACTGAATCTGATTCTTACCTTTATGGCGAGCGGTAAATGCCGCAGAAATAGCGCGACTGTAAAGCTGTTCGGCGGTGAGATCGCCGTAGAACATCGCCACGCCAATGCTACAGTGCGGACGGAGTTGAATACGTTCAATCGGCAGGCGCTCGCTCATGATAGTGAGCACTTGCTGACCTAAAGTGATTGCGTGCCACGGTTCCTGTACACCATTGGCAATGACAGCAAAGTCATAACCACTAATCTGCGCGAGGATCATACGTGGCGACAGTACCGATTTGAGTTTTTCCACCAGCGTCAGCAGCAGAATTTCTCGTTGCGCCTCTTTCAGCACGCCCGCAGTATCACGCAGGGTTTCACAGGTGATGATCATCAGCGCGGTGGTTTGTTTACGCGCGACAACCTGCTCCAGCATCTCCATCAGCAAGGCTTTGTTCGGCAAATCCGACACCGGGAAGCGCATCGCATTTTCGTTCTGTTCTTCATAATGGCGCTGCAGCAATTGCTGGTTGAGGTTGTAACTGCGCACCAGCATACCGATTTCATCGTCCTGATGCAGACGTGGTAATGCCAGTTGGTGACCAACAAGCTCCTGGGCTGGGATGGCGTTAAGTTCACGAGCAATATTGCGTAACGGATGCAAAATCAGGCGGTTAATGCACCAGCTAATCGCCACCGTCAATATTAACGACAAAAGTAAGTAAATGGTCACTAACGTTGAGAGGGTGCTCATCACGAACTTATACATGCGGAAGGAATCCGCCTGTAGCACCAGATAGGCAATTGGCTGCGGGTTTGCCGGACGTTCCAGCGAGTAAACGCCCAGCGAGATTTGCACCGGTAGCTCAAACAGGCGAGTAACCATTACCGGCACCGGACGCTCTGGAATAAAACTTTTACGCAGCGCCTGGAACTGGTTAGGCAGCACCACATCGGCACGGCTGACCACGCCTGCCGGTTTAATGCTGGCAAGAATAGCTTCCGCTTCGGGAATATCGCCTTTCAAAATGGCAGAAGATAAGGGTTCGCGGACAGAGCGAGCAATGCTTTCCAGTTGCGTAGCCGTGTTATAGCGATTCTGCTGGACCAGATGGAACAGCAAAACGGTGCAAAAAATAAAAACGAACACCAGGACAACGGCTGCCACCATTGCCATCTGCTTGATTGTTAACGAGCGACTTACGCGCAAATTGTCTCCCCCCGGAAATCCCAGATTGCCGCCCGAGTATACCCGATCGCAGCGGCATTAAGAGAGGCGCTATCTGAAAACTTACCAGTCGGCGTAAGGTATCAGCGGCTGCGGCGGTAAATCCATGTCACCCTGCCATCCGGCGGCGGAATAACGTACGTAGAGCAGGAAATGGCTGGGTGCGTAATCTTTCGCCTGCTGGATATCAATTGCCGTGCCGACAAACCAGTTGGAAGTAACACGTCGTTCAAGTAATGCCCGCGCCGTATAGCCGAAGCCCTGACTGCTGCCGCCATCGTTGGATTGCCGCGCAGCTTCTTCCTGCCAGTCGGTCGGGATCAGATTCATCAGCGGATAACGCGGCATGGTTTTGGTGCGTGAATGCGACCACGATCCAGACGCCCCCAGCTCCCACGACCAGTTTTCCGTGCGCTCCCGCCACATCACCGGTATGGCAAACGACAGGTATTCCTGCGGACTGTAGTAACCGCCCTGACCGAGTGAGTAGCCACTCAGGTCTTTGTCGTAATGCCAGATCATGTTGTTCAGGCCGATTGTGACGCGGCGATTGTTCTGGTTAATGACCTTATAGTAATAGCCCGTCATCCAGCGCACACGCCAGTTCTCTTCGACATTTTTACCGGTTAACTGGTCGCCACTAAGCGATGCCCAGACGCCGTTTGCTTCACCTTTATCGTAGCTCAGGCTTAGCCCCACGCCGTCGGCACGCACGCCGCCCCATTTTTTCCCGGTATTGCTCGGAGAGTCTTTTTGCCCACCAAAGGCCAGCAAAGAACTGGAGATGGGCCGACGATGGGCGTTAACGGTGTAACCCAGCGGCCCAATATCATCGCTGTAACTGATGCCGCCGACCACATCCACCACGTTGAAGCCCATCGGCGTGGTGCCGATATCCCAGCTCCAGACGTCATTTCGCCAGCCGACCGCCACGCTGGCACCGGAATCCGACTGGCTGCGGTTGCCGCTACAGTCCTGTAATGTACAGGTGCCCCAGTTGTCATCCCATTTGCCATCGGCATTAGTGGAGAAACTGCCGACGTTCATATTGACGAAATCACTGCGAAAGAACATCCGCCCGTCAGAATACGGCGCGTCCACCTGCAACATAGTGGTGTGCGCTTTCAGATCGGAGTAACCACCGGTGCCGCTCGATCCCCAATAATCGTGCTCAAGGGTGACGTTAAGATCCTGCTGGCGATAGAGGTCCGCTGCATCGCTGCGCACGCCGCGTTTCAGCCAGTCATCTTTCTCGTCGTTACGGGTCAGTCGGGTAAAAGTGTCGTTATCCTGCGGGCGCGTCGTAGTCACACCGGATGCGACCATGGCGTCTTTGTAGGTTTCCAGCGCCTGCGTTGGCTCGCCCGCCTGTGCTTCAAACTTCGCACCGTCGCGCAGCACCATCGCGCTTTCCATCGACGGTGGCTGAGATTTTGCCTGCGGGATCAACTTATTAAATGTCTGCTGCGCCGCTGCGGTATCGCCAAGCTGCGCCTGTGCCAGCGCCACGCGCCGCTGTGTGTTCAGCGAGGCGTTATCAGTGGCAGGCAGCTTCGCCAGCTGGCTACGTGCCGCCGCTTTGTCACCGGCAGCAATATCCACTTCCGTCAGACCAAGAATGGCATCGGCGTTAGTTGGCTCCCGCGTCAGGACATTCTGATATGCAGCGCGAGCGGCGGTGTAATCACGTCGTTGTTGCGCCCAGTCAGCCAGCGTGAGGTCTATGCGCGTGGAAGGTGGTTGCTGGCGCAGCATCGCTTCCGCTTCAGCTTCTTTGCCGCTTTCTCGCAGGCGATTAGCGGTTTCCAACACCTGATCGCTTTGCAGTCGATTAACCAGCTCCTGAATATTGCTGTTCCATTGCGCGCGCGGCAGGCTGTTGATATGCGCCAGCGCCGCTCTGTCCTGGTCATGACCAGAGAGATACAGCCCGTAAGCGTAAACCTGCTCCGGGTCGTTCGGCTTCTGCTGTGCCAGATTGCGCATTAATGTATCAGCCTGGCTGCGTTGTCCGGCCTGCCAGAGATCCTGCGAAAGTCGGTAAGTAATCCATACGCTGCCGGGATCCAGCGCCAGTCGTTGCCGCTGAAGTGCTGCCGCCTGCGCCCATTTGCCCTGGTTTTCCAGTGCCTCTGCCTGCTGTGCCAGACGGTCGTTTTGTAGGCTGCGTTCGATATCATCAATGCTACGCCGCTGACTGGCAGAGAGCGAGGCGATAAACGCTTCAGCTTTTTCTGGCGACTGCTGGCGGTAAATATTCGCCAGCCCGCGCACGGCGTTAGTGTTGCTACTGTCCATACGCAGCGTCTGCTGGTAATAGCGTTCAGCGGCGGGATAATCTTTGCGCGCCATTGCCACATCGCCCAGCCCCAGCACTGCATAGCTGTCGGTGTTATCGACATTACGCGCCTGCTGGAACAGGCGTTCTGCCCGGTCAGGATTATTGGCTTTCAGCGCAGCATCGCCCTGCTGGATTGCCAGCCAGTAGCGGTTTACTTTCAGCAGACTGTTCCATTTGTCGTTGTTGCTGCTGTGCGGGTCCAGTGCGAGGGCTTTTTCCAGATTCGCCACCGCATTGGCGCGATCGCCTTTCTGAGAATACGCCTGGCCCAGCGCCCCCAGAGCCTCACTGTCTTTCGGGTTCGCCCGCACCGCCTGTTGTAGTTCGGGAATGGCTTTACCCGCCATGCCAGAGTCCACCGCCGCTAAACCTTGCGCACGAGCGCGGAAAGCAGGATCGGCCAGCTGTTTTTGCTGTTCTGCCAGTTGCGATTGCGCCGCAGCTACGCTATCGCCATCACTAAAGATCGAGAGATATTTTTTCAGCGCCGACACACTGGCATCGCTGACGGGCATGTCTTTAATCTGCCCGTACCAGATTTTAGAGGCCCCTTCGCGCCCGGCGTTTGATTTCGCCATCTGTTCCAGGACGGCAAAACCTTCGTCACGGCGATCGCTACTAAACAGCAATAGCGCCAGATTGTTTTGCAGGCCCGTATTGCCCGGCGTATCCGCATTAATGCGTTTTAGCTGATTAATCGCTTCGCCACGGCGAGCCGGAATTTTCGCCACCGTACTCCAGTACTCGACGGCAATGTCACCTTCCGGCGGCGCACCGTTGAACAGTTTGTTGTAACTCGCCACAGCTTCTTCTGCATGACCAGTAGTCGCCTGCAATCTTGCCTGTTGCAGTGCCTGACGACCATCCGGCGTGGAAAGCAACATTGTGGTCCGCGACGATTTATACGCATTTGAACTCGGCGCTAACTGCGACAGCCGATCGAGCTGTTTTTGCGCGCCATCAATATCGCCCTGACGTAACAGAGAACGGAAACGGGCGGCAACGACGTCCGGGTTATTCGGATCAATAAGTTCCAGACGATACAACGACTGTTGCACCAGGTCTTCACGATGGGTCGCTTCGCCTAACCGAACTTGCTCCAGCAACTGTTGCTGAGCGGTTGGTGCTGCCTCGACCATCGGCATGACGGCCAGACCGAGGGAAAGCGTGAATATGTTTAGTGTGAATTTGCGCATTCCTGGCCCCAGTCAGGTAATAACTCACCTTTTGTCGAGAAGCGGAAACGGTGTTGATCCCAGCCTTGTCCAAACAGGGTCAGCACATAGTTGTAATAGGCATCGCTGCCGGGAAAGTTATCGGCCACGCGCTGGCGCTGAACGGCCTGCGCATCGCGGTTTTGTAAAAAGGGCAGCATGGCGGCAGAAAAACCGACCGGTCCTTTACCCTGTGCTTTCCCCGTAGCCACATCCACTTTTTCCGGCGGATAACCGTTTTTCTCGGTGAATGTCGCCATCGGTTTAAACCGGTTGAGCATCCGCGCTTTTTGCGGATCGCTGTCAGGCATCATGCCTACCCACATGTAAACGCGGATCGCGTCGTAGCTGCTGATCAATGTTTTTTCGGCTTTTAGCTGCCAGCCTTTGTCTTTCTCATAGCGCACCCAGTCTGGCGAAAAGCCTTTCGGGGCGGTTTCCAGCAATAAACGTTGATTGGTTTCGCGCAGCGTAGTCCACGGCGCGCCAAAGCGGGTGAAATACTGCGCCAGCGTCGGCGGCAGGTAGCTGGGGTTAAAACGCCAGCTGTTATCCTCTGCAAATCCCACTTTGCCCGGCAACAACATGGAACCCAGCCCAGGCACCGTCACCACTTCCTCCCGCGCAATACGTTTTAACAACGCGCTGCCGATGTCGGTATAACGCTGCTCTTTCCACAAACGCCCCGCCTCCAGCAACGACCAGGCCATCCAGACATCACCATCGGAGGCCGAATTGCTGTCCAGCACTTCCCACTTACTGTTCTCTTTCTTGCCCCACAGCCATGCGGGCAAACGTTCTTTTAAAGAACCCTGAGCGAGATTGTTCTGCGTCCAGTCGAGAATATTATCGAAAGCTGCACGGTCGTTAGCCGCCAGGGCAAAGAACATGCCGTAACTTTGCCCTTCGGAAGTGGTGATTTTACGCGCGTCACTTGGGTCGATGACGCGCCCTTCCTGACTGATGTAATCCTTTTTAAACTGCTCCCAGGCAGGCCAGGTACAGGCTGCCTGAACACTAAAGGCAGCCAGCAGCAGCATCGTCACGAGTCCACTACGCAACACATTCATCTTCAATTACTCGTTATCCGGGTTAAGACGACGACGACTAATAATACGCAGCAGACGCCACAGTACCCACGCCAGCAATATCACACTGATAGCCGCCAGCACCGCCAGCAGAATCGGATGGTTTGCCAGCGCATACCACAAGCGCTCGAACCACGGCAGATGACCTACGTAATAAACATCGCCAACACGTAGGCTGTTGATACCGGACTCGCGGATCACCGCGACCGAACCGAACATGGTGGCGCGTTTGCCGCTATCGTTCACCGCATCGTTAAGCATTTCATAACCGCGTGGGCTATCTGCCAGCAGCGCAATCACGCTGCGCTGGTCGTTATACGGCGACTGGAAGCCAATCACCGCCGCTATCGCACCGGAAGAGGTCAGCGTTGACTGGGTTTCTGCCGCGCGATCGCTCTCGTCCGGCACAATACCGGGGAACGGGGTCTGGCGCATCGGCGTTTTTACCCAGCTTTCGGTAGCCTGCACCAACAGGTCGATCTGCTTGTCGTCTTTCAGTTTGTCCGGGATACCACCGACGATCATGATGTCGGCATCTTTGCCCTGAATGGTGCTGCCATCATCGGTCACCGTCAGGTTAATCGCCGGGAAGCCCGTCTGCGCACCGATAAAGCCAACGGTATTCAGCAAGGTTTCCATCTGTGCTTCGTTTGGCGTTTTCGGCATCACGGTGATGGTTTGCGACAAATCCGCCATCCGGCTGAACGGGAAGCCCGCGTTAGCAAAGGCGCGTAGATCCGGCATCGGGATGAAGTGGTAATACTTCGAGAAGTCGATGGTGGAGTCGTCACCAATCACCACATGATTCTGCACCGGCTGGAAGGTAATACAGTTATCCACCGAACCGCCCGGCATCGGGTTCATATACTCAAAGTCGAACCGCAACTGGTTGGTCGCGCCCAGTTTCAGCGCCGGAATAGAGACATCCGTTTTGCCATCCAGCAAACCTTGTAATACCGGAATCCGCAGCAGCAGGCGGTTCGCCTCCTGTTTGCTGCTCAGGTTGAAGGATTGCAGGAACTGGTTATTCAGGCTGATATCCATCCGCGAACTGTCTTTCACCGGCGGCATGGTGTAGCGGTAATTAATATCCATATCAATGCCGGTACTGCGCATCAGGTAGAGATCCGGCGGCAGGTTTAGCGAAACGTTAATCGCTGCTGGCTCAAGACCGCTGGATTGTAACTGTTCTTCATAGGTTTTCAGTTCACCAAAGGTGACCGGACGATCGGTACGCACCCAGTTCGGCGCATCGTACGGCTTACGCGGTAGCAGCGGTTTCACTTCATTCACTACCACGCTTTCACCACGGAACAGAATGTTACCCTGAGCGATACCTTTCGCTGCCTGCAACAGGTCTTTGTCGTCACGACCAAAGACCACCAGCAGTTTGACGTAAGGATTCTGCGGATGGTTGATCATTTCAATCACCGGGGCTTTTACCGCCGGATGATCGCGCAGGAAGTCCGGCCGTTTGTCATTAGTGGCAAAAACAATGGCATTGCGATCCGGCAGTTGGTTATAGAGCACCGGGAAATTCTGCCCACGCCAGCCAGAACGCGAACCAAACCACGAGGCGACAATAGCTGATGCTTGTTGCAATCCAGTATCTGGCGCACCCGCAAAGACCATCGGCAAGGTGTTGGTGCGGTTATCACGCGGGTCAAAGAATGGTACCGGGAAGTGTGACAGGTCATTCTTCACATTCAGGGTCTGATAGGTCAAATCCAGTCCACTGCTCCGCCCAACATCCAGCCAAAGCGTGGTGCTGGCCGGGTTTTCGCACACGTCCTGATAATGGCCGACAAACTCCAGCCGCACACGGTTGAAGTCGGTAATAAACAGTGGGTTAATGGGCATTTGCGCCAGCGTTTTTTTACCCAACTGTTCTTTGGTCACTGGCAGCACGCCCATCAGTTCATCATTGAGATAAACCTTTAACTGCGACTGGACAGGCAGTAACGATGGCGATGGCGTGTATTCGAGATTGAGCATCGCCTTCGTCACCACTTCATCGCTGCGCATACCAAACTCAATGCTGCCGTTCGGGTTAATGCCACGTAGCACCATGCTGCCCGGCGGCGGCGCAATTTGCGCAAAGGTCAGCTTCACATCACGCGAAGGACCGTTCTGCGCCACGATGGGGGCATCAGCGCCCTGCACGCCCGGCATCACTTGCCCCACCTGCGGATTTTGTTCCGTCTGGGCGGCTACAGCTGGCTCAGCATTGATCAGTGGTTGCGTTGCTGGCGTCGCCTGCGTCATGAAAGAGGGGAACGCACTCATCCCCATAGCCACTGCACAAATCCAGAATAGTTTTCTTTTCATCGCGTTATCATCATTGTTGAGCCAAAGCCTGATCCGATGGTTGTGCCGTTTCGCTCCGCTCCGGGCGGCGAGGAATAAACGATACAACCCAGGAAACCAGAGAAGTCAGCACACGGAATATGCCCTTCACCGAAGAAGGCGCAAACTCCGCCAGATGGCGGTAGCCACGGAAGCCGAGCTTCAGAATATCCAGCAGACTTTCCAGCGGCTTATCTTCCGGATAGCTGTCCTGCCAGAGCGCCCATGTATCCGCACGGGCAAACGTACACTGCACAAAATCGATATGTTGCTGGGTGGTGAGCGGCATTAATTTCAGCCCAACTTCATTACCCATCACGCGCGCCACCTGGGTCGGGAAGACGTATTCCTGCTGACCACGTTTAAGCAACAGATTCACTTTCTGCCCTTCCAGAATCTGCGCCTGACCGTTGATCTTGATCCCCAAACCACCGTCGGAGAAATCCTGAACGGTACACGAAAAGAGGTGACCATCTTCGCGGGCAATTGCCGCGGGCATCGTCATCTCCACGCGGTGCGATCGGCGTACCTGTTTGCTTTCTACCGATACCGCAACTGCGCCGCCAAGAACAATCAGGTTGTAGAACACCCACACCATACTGACGACCACGGTGAGCATCTCGGTTGGCGGGCCATAGAAGTAGCGCCAGATGCCTACCGCAACGCCCACCAGGTTGAGCAGAACAAGGAAGATGTAGGGCCGCGAGATCACCCAGTCGACGTACTCTTCTTCCACCAGTCCACCTTTGGCGGTGACGTTAAATTTGCCTTTGTGCGGGTTAATCAGCGCCACCAGCGTCGGTGGTGCGATATACCACGCCAGCACCGTTTCGTAGATTTCACTCCAGAAAGAGTGGCGATATTTGCCCTGGATCTTCGAGTTGGTCAGGCTGGCATGGATCATATGCGGCAGCACGAACAGGGCAATCATCAACGCTGGCGCATAGATGATGTAGGCATGAAGCAGCAGGAACGCCAGCGGCGCAGTCAGGAAGATCAGCCGTGGAATGCCCGACAAGAAGTGGAACATGGCGTTGACGTAACATAGCCGCTGAGCAAACTTCAGCCCTTTACCGGTGAGCGGGTTATCGAGACGGAAGATTTGTACCATCCCGCGCGCCCAGCGAATACGCTGACCGATATGCGCCGACAGACTTTCGGTCGCCAGCCCCGCCGCCTGCGGAATACGCATATACGCGGAGGTATAGCCACGACGGTGCAAACGCAGAGAAGTATGCGCATCTTCAGTTACCGTTTCGACAGCAATGCCGCCAATTTCATCCAGCGGCTTACGGCGAATCACCGCACATGAACCGCAGAAGAAGGTGGCGTCCCACATATCGTTGCCGTCCTGCACCAGACCATAGAACAGCGTGCCTTCGTTCGGTGTTTTACGGAAACGTCCCAGGTTGCGTTCAAACGGGTCCGGTGAGAAGAAGTGGTGCGGCGTCTGCATCATCGCCAGTTGTTTTTCTTTCAGGAACCAGCCCATGGTCATTTGCAGGAACGATCGCGTTGGTACGTGGTCGCAGTCGAAAATCGACACGAACTCGCCTTTGGCATATTTCAGCGCATTGTTGATGTTGCCCGCTTTCGCATGTTCATGAGTGGTACGGGCGATATATTTCACCCCCACGTTTTGCGCAAACTGGCGAAACTCTTCCCTGCCGCCGTCATCAAGGATCCAGATGTTCAGCTTGTCTTTCGGCCAGTCGATACCCAGCGAGGCGTAAATCGTATTTTTCACCACGTTGAGATCTTCGTTGTAAGTCGGGACAAAGATATCCACCGACGGCCACAGCGACATATCTTTCGGCAATGGCACCGGCTGACGATTCAGCGGCCATACCACCTGGAAGTAACCGAGCACCAGCACAATCCACGCGTACGTTTCGGCGAACAGCAGAATAAGCCCGCACACCAGGCTGACCGGATCGTCCCAGTTCAGCGTAGAGGTGTAGCGCCACCAGATATAACGGCAAGAAACGGTCAGCGACAGCACAATCAACATTAGCGCCGAGAAGCGCCCCGGCATCCGCCGTACGATCAGCGCTACACCCCACAGCAGCATCAGGAAGATAAACTGCGCCAGCGGGTTAAACGGCTGGGTAACGCAGATTAACGCCAGAATCAGCGAGAAGGTGACGATGATACCGAGGATCAACCGCCGCGCCCCGGCGCTCAAATGGCCGAGTTCTTTTTTCTCATCGAGATGCTGTGTTTTATGGCTAACGCGCTCAGGCAGCTCGTTCATCCATTGATGGTAACGTCCACGAATATTTTGTAGACCTGAAAATGTCCGCCTGCGCGGTTTCGGCGTTTCTTTGCGCGATGCACCGATCAGTAACCAGCATGTTTGAATGAGATAACGGACCGGGTCCAGCGGACGCGGACGCGAGGCGTTGATATGCGGATACAGGTTTTTATGTTCTGCGCGAATACGCTGCCAGCGCGGGTGCTCCAGCGGAATAAAAATCCAGGCCAGGATCAACCAAAAACAGCCGAGCGTCGCGCTGAAAGCCGACGCACCGTGACGACGATAATCGCGATAACGCCCGATAAGCCGCGCGTTGACCGGCGGGATAAGCAACCACCGGGTCAGGATACTCATGATGCACTCCCGACTGGCGTTTTCAGCCCGGAATAGTTCAACAGGCACCAGTTAGCCAGCGTCAGTATCTCTTCAGCCGCCAGCGCATCACTGCGGTATTCACCGACTGGTTGCTTAGCCGCCAGGCATTGAGCCATCGCTTCATCACGATGAATGAGTATTGGCAGTAATCGGCGCTGGCTTTGCAACCAAAGCTGGTAAATATCGTCCTGAACCTGACTGCCGATACGGAAGTCATTAATCAAAATATGCGCGCCATCCGGCAGCGCTTGCTGATGCAGTCGGATATGGCAGTTGGCATCCACATTGACGATTGCCAGCGAGTGATCGCACAAACTCAGCAGCTGGTGGGTTATCTGTGAGGCATCACGCGGTAAGTCAATTAAAATCCACTGGTAACGCCCGCTGGCTTTTAGTTGCTGTAAGCCGGAGCAAATATCGCTCAGCCGGGTTTGCCAGTGCTGTGGATTTTCTTGTTCTTCAATGGATAACTGACCAAAAGGCAGCAAATCGAGCTGCGAGGTATAGCGCAACCCGGCGTCACGCCAGTCCTGGCCATCCAGCATAGCTCTGGCCCAGCCCTGACGGTGGGTAAAATCAACGTTAAATGACAGGCGCAACAAGTTGTCCGGGCAGGCATCGACCACCAGGACATTTTCTCCCAACATTTGTAATGACCAGGCTAATGCGGCGGTGATGGTTGTTGTCCCCACGCCTCCCCGCCCCCCCTGCAATCCCAGTACGGCCATTCACCAATCCCCTACTTTTGTTGCGCAAACTCTGCCAGCAACGGCCAGCGTTTTAATGCCGCGGCCAACTGTTCGCGTTGGGAAATATCGGCATAATCAATATCAGGCAGTGAAAATGCCTGCTTTAACGCCAAAATATCATTCTGGAAGATATAGCCTATCGCGGGATCAGGCAGAGTATCTGGTTCATTGTTATTCATTTGCTTGATCCCTATGAAATAACCGTACCGTTCATGAGACAATTCTAACCGTGAGCATTTCGCCGGTTTATTGTTTACGGCGAGACGGGAATTTGCTCACTTTTTGACTTTCCGTTACGCAACAAAAAAAGTTAAAAACGAAAAGACTAAAATCACACGTCTTGTGACCTGCTAAATTGATTCACATGCTAAATCTGATAAGTTTTAATTTCAATGGTAGGTTTATTTCTTAGCTTTCGCTAGTAAACTGATAATCAGACAAAATGATGACATGAGGGACATTGTGGACCCTGTATTCTCTATCGGTATCTCATCATTATGGGATGAGCTGCGACATATGCCAGCAGGCGGCGTCTGGTGGTTTAACGTCGATCGCCATGAAAATGCTATCAGTCTGGCGAATCAAACAATTGCATCCCAGGCTGAAACCGCACACGTCGCGGTCATTAGCATGGACAGCGATCCGGCGAAAATCTTTCAATTAGATGATTCTCAAGGGCCGGAAAAAATAAAATTATTTTCAATGCTAAATCATGAAAAAGGTCTATACTATTTGGCCCGTGATTTGCAGTGTTCTATTGATCCCCATAATTACCTTTTTATTCTTGTTTGCGCAAATAACGCATGGCAAAACATTCCTGCCGAGCGGCTTCGCTCATGGTTGGATAAAATGAATAAATGGAGCAGATTAAACCATTGTTCGCTTTTGGTAATTAATCCCGGAAATAATAACGATAAACAATTTTCATTGTTGCTTGAGGAATACCGTTCACTTTTTGGTCTTGCCAGTTTGCGTTTTCAGGGCGACCAACATTTGCTGGATATTGCCTTCTGGTGCAACGAAAAAGGGGTCAGCGCCCGTCAGCAGCTTAGCGTTCAGCAACAAAATGGTATCTGGACATTAGTTCAAAGCGAAGAGGCGGAGATCCAACCACGCAGCGACGAAAAACGCATTCTGAGTAATGTTGCTGTACTGGAAGGTGCGCCGCCGCTATCGGAACACTGGCAACTGTTCAACAATAACGAAGTCCTGTTTAATGAAGCCCGTACCGCTCAGGCGGCGACGGTGGTCTTTTCTTTACAGCAAAATGCGCAAATCGAGCCACTGGCCCGCAGCATTCATACTCTGCGTCGCCAGCGCGGTAGTGCGATGAAAATCCTCGTACGGGAAAATACCGCTAGCCTACGCGCCACCGATGAACGTTTGTTATTGGCCTGCGGTGCAAATATGGTTATCCCATGGAATGCCCCACTCTCCCGCTGTCTGACGATGATCGAAAGCGTGCAAGGGCAGAAGTTTAGTCGCTATGTGCCGGAAGATATCACTACCTTGCTGTCAATGACCCAGCCGCTCAAACTGCGTGGTTTCCAGAAGTGGGATGTGTTCTGTAATGCCGTCAACAACATGATGAATAACCCTCTATTACCTGCCCACGGTAAAGGCGTTCTGGTTGCCCTACGTCCGGTACCGGGTATCCGCGTTGAGCAAGCCCTGACGCTATGTCGCCCTAATCGCACCGGCGATATCATGACCATTGGCGGTAATCGGCTGGTGCTGTTTCTCTCATTCTGTCGGATTAACGATCTGGATACCGCGTTGAATCATATTTTCCCATTGCCGACTGGCGACATTTTCTCAAACCGTATGGTCTGGTTTGAAGATGATCAAATCAGTGCCGAGCTGGTGCAGATGCGCCTGCTTGCCCCAGAACAATGGGGCATGCCGCTGCCTTTAACGCAAAGTTCTAAACCGGTCATCAATGCCGAGCACGATGGTCGCCACTGGCGACGAATACCAGAACCAATGCGACTGTTAGATGATGCTGTGGAGCGCTCATCATGATGACCATCAGCGATATCATTGAAATTATTGTCGTTTGCGCACTGGTATTTTTCCCGCTGGGCTATCTGGCGCGGCACTCTTTGCGACGCATTCGCGACACCTTACGTTTGTTCTTTGCTAAACCTCGTTATGTTAAACCGGCCGGGACGTTACGCCGCACGGAAAAAGCCAGGGCAACCAAAAAATGACTCAATTTACGCAAAATACCGCCATGCCTTCTTCCCTCTGGCAATACTGGCGCGGCCTTTCCGGCTGGAACTTCTATTTTCTGGTTAAGTTCGGCCTGTTGTGGGCGGGATATCTTAACTTCCATCCGCTCCTCAATTTGGTGTTTGCCGCGTTTCTACTGATGCCCATTCCGCACTATAGCCTGCATCGCTTGCGCCACTGGATTGCCCTGCCGATCGGCTTTGCTTTGTTCTGGCATGACACCTGGTTGCCTGGCCCGGAAAGCATAATGAGCCAGGGTTCGCAGGTGGCGGGGTTCAGTACCGATTATTTAATCGATCTTGTCACACGCTTTATTAACTGGCAGATGATTGGGGCCATTTTTGTTTTATTCGTGGCCTGGTTATTCCTGTCACAATGGATTCGCATTACCGTTTTTGTGGTTGCCATTCTGCTATGGCTGAACGTACTTACCCTGGCGGGACCAAGTTTCTCCTTGTGGCCAGCCGGTCAACCAACGACCACTGTAACAACGACGGGTGGTAACGCAGCGGCAACCGTTGCGGCGACGGGTGGCGCACCGGTAGTGGGTGATATACCCGCACAAACTGCACCGCCAACAACAGCAAACCTTAACGCCTGGCTGAATAATTTCTATAACGCGGAGGCGAAACGTAAATCGATCTTCCCGTCTTCGCTGCCCGCTGATGCTCAGCCATTTGAACTACTGGTGATTAATATCTGTTCGCTTTCCTGGTCGGATATTAAAGCCGCCGGATTGATGTCGCATCCACTGTGGTCGCATTTCGATATTGAGTTCAAGAACTTTAACTCCGCCACCTCCTACAGTGGCCCGGCGGCGATCCGTTTACTGCGCGCCAGCTGCGGGCAGACTTCGCACACTAATCTGTATCAACCGGCAAATAACGACTGCTATCTGTTTGATAACCTGTCGAAACTGGGCTTTACCCAGCACCTGATGATGGGACATAACGGCCAGTTCGGTGGTTTTTTGAAGGAAGTTCGCGAAAATGGCGGCATGCAGAGCGAATTGATGGATCAAACAAATCTGCCGGTTATTTTGCTGGGCTTTGATGGTTCGCCGGTTTATGACGATACCGCCGTGCTTAACCGTTGGCTGGACGTTACCGAAAAAGATAAAAACAGCCGTAGTGCCACGTTCTACAACACGCTTCCACTGCATGACGGCAACCATTATCCGGGCGTCAGCAAAACAGCGGATTACAAAGCGCGGGCGCAAAAATTCTTTGATGAACTGGACGCCTTCTTTACTGAACTGGAGAAATCGGGTCGTAAAGTGATGGTGGTCGTGGTGCCGGAACACGGCGGCGCGCTGAAGGGCGACAGAATGCAGGTATCTGGTCTACGTGATATCCCTAGCCCGTCTATCACAGACGTCCCCGTTGGGGTGAAATTCTTCGGCATGAAGGCACCACATCAGGGGGCTCCGATTGTCATCGACCAACCGAGCAGCTTCCTGGCTATCTCCGATCTGGTGGTTCGCGTTCTTGATGGCAAGATTTTCACCGAAGACAATGTTGACTGGAAAAAACTCACCAGTGGGTTACCACAAACAGCACCGGTCTCTGAGAACTCAAATGCAGTAGTTATTCAATACCAGGATAAACCGTACGTTCGCCTGAACGGCGGCGACTGGGTGCCTTACCCGCAGTAAGAACGAAAAAGGCCGCAGAGTTTCCCCCTGCGGCCTGATCCGGGCGCAAATTGCCATTACGGCAGCCTGACGCCCGCATGACACGTTACTTCCGCTTATTCAGCCAGTTCACGATCATACTGGCAAGAATGCCAGCAATGACCGGAGCCGCTAAATCATGCCAGAAGGCCATGCCCAGTTCTGCGAGCGTCATATAGCCGCCTGTGTTGTAATGACAACGTTTCGCGGCTATTCTTGAGTGGTCTAGGTTCAAGATTAGCCCCCGTGATGTTGTCAGGTGCATACCTGCAACGTGCGGGGGTTTTCTCTCTCCAGCAACCAATGCCACCAGGGATTAAGCCCCCGCAACATTGCGCCTCACCGGAACCTTTCCGGCTTGCCGCTGATTTTACGATTGCTTTTTGCCGTCAGCACCCGGCAATCTTCCTCATTGCGTGATGCCTTCCAGCTTAATTTCTTTATTTGCAATAGTTGCAGCTCATATCCGGGCTGACTCCAGACTAGTAGTGAAATGCGCAATTTTGTAGAATTGCGCCTCCTCGCGACCTCCCCAGTGAATCTGTTGCCTCATTTTTTACATACTGCGTATTCGACTTCTCCACCTGTTGCGCAAGAGAAACTGGGTTTATTCATTTTTGCGAGGCCGACTTCTTTCTGGACAGGACTTTATGCAGCACAACACACTACCGAAACACGATCAGAAATTGCCGTTTACACGCTACGACTTCGGCTGGGTTTTATTATGCATAGGCATGGCGATTGGTGCCGGAACCGTGCTGATGCCAGTACAAATTGGCTTGAAGGGAATTTGGGTATTTATTACCGCAGCGATCATTGCTTATCCTGCCACCTGGGTAGTACAGGACATTTATTTAAAAACCCTTTCTGAAAGCGATTCCTGTAATGACTACACCGATATTATCAGTCATTACCTGGGGAAGAACTGGGGAATTTTCCTCGGGGTTATCTACTTTTTGATGATTATCCACGGGATTTTTATCTACTCTCTCTCCGTGGTTTTCGACAGCGCCTCGTACCTGAAAACCTTCGGTTTAACCGATGCCGATCTTTCTCAATCTCTATTTTATAAAGTCGCCATTTTCGCCGTACTGGTGGCGATTGCGTCTGGTGGTGAACGATTACTGTTTAAGATTTCCGGACCAATGGTGGTGGTCAAAGTGGGGATTATTGTCGTGTTCGGTTTTGCGATGATCCCGCACTGGAATTTCGCCAATATAACCGCCTTCCCGCAAGCCTCCGACTTTTTCCGCGATGTCCTGCTTACTATTCCATTTTGCTTCTTTTCCGCGGTATTTATTCAGGTACTTAACCCAATGAATATTGCCTATCGTAAACGGGAAGCGGATAAAGTACTGGCAACCCGGCTCGCGCTGCGTACCCACCGGATTAGCTATATCACGCTCATTGCGGTGATCTTGTTTTTTGCCTTTTCGTTTACCTTCTCAATTAGCCACGAAGAAGCCGTTTCTGCCTTTGAACAAAATATCTCGGCACTGGCACTGGCCGCGCAGGTGATCCCTGGGCATATCATTCATATCACCTCTACGGTGCTGAATATCTTTGCCGTACTGACTGCATTCTTTGGCATTTATCTCGGTTTCCACGAGGCCATTAAAGGCATTATTCTCAATCTGTTAAGCCGAATTATTGATACCAGGAAAATTAACTCACGCATGCTGACTCTGGCGATCTGCGCTTTTATCGTCATTACGTTGACGATTTGGGTTTCGTTTCGTGTATCGGTGCTGGTGTTCTTTCAGTTGGGAAGCCCGTTATATGGCATTGTGTCGTGCCTCATTCCATTTTTCCTGATCTCTAAAGTTTCACAACTGAAAAAACTACGCGGGCTAAAAACATGGCTTATCCTGTTTTATGGTATTTTGCTGTGCTTTTCGCCGCTATTGAAGCTGATTGAATAAAAGTAACGGGGCATGCGTGAAAAAGGGGGGGGGGCCTCCCCCCGCCCCCCCCAGACGATGTCGATAGCATTGCAGCACAGCCTGGATATGATCCTGAGTCATAAAGGACTGCTCATACGTTTCCATAACAATGGCATTTTCTTTACGTATATCCTGAAAGAGTTTTTCCAGCAATCTGGGCGCTAACCCCATTGATTCACCCAACAGCAAAAAGTCCTGCCCGATATACTCGCCATAATCACTGTGAAATCCAGGAGCCAGTTCCCGACCGCCTTCTTCTCGCGTCAATAACGGCAGCGCCAGATAGTTTGAGTAAAAATATTCCGGATAGGGAGCGACAGAAACAAAGTCATACACCGGCGCTAACGCAGGCGTCAAACCATCGGAGTACACTAAGCCAAAGTTTCGTAAATGCATGTCGTTATTACCCAGCAACCAGGCGTAAACAATGCGACGAAAGAGATCGATTTTAAATGCGATGTTGTCGTTAACATGGGCAACTAAAAATCGGGCCAGCGTTTCATAGCTGACATATTGTTCGTTATCATTCCCCGTTTTGCCATATTTATCTGTAATCTGCATCGCGCCATCAAGCTGTTCCTGATGCACTGGCAGCCCCTTGTTATCCCGGTCATAGCGCCGGATAACAAATGCGTATTCAAGCTCTTCCTCTGATTGTGGTGCAAAACTCAACAGGCCATGCACAGGTACGTCAAATCCCAAACGAGACATCAATGTCATTGTTGCGTGTTCATTTTCGGCCAAACCGGGAAAGTCGGCTGGAGAGGGCTTAAGGATAAAATTTCCCTGATGATCTACGACGCGAAACTCTCCTTCATCCAGCACTAATTGCAATTTGGGCTGGTAACCGGAAATACTCATCCCTTTTTGTTGACGCGGAAGTTCCTGCACAAACTGAGTTCGCGTAAACCCCAGCCGAGGATTCAATTTTGCAGTGCCGCTCAGTCGCTTCAACCCCTGTGTCGAATATCCGCGCTGTTCGTCACGTTCATTCAACGGCGTTAACAGAATACGACAATTCGCCATTATTCCTCCCAAGGTAAAATCTGGATGGCCCCCAGCAGATTCTTGCCGTTATCAATAAGCATTCCCAGCAGATCGTTTTCGTCACGATGCTGTATCTGGCTGTAGCGTTGACGCAGCCATCCTTCTGGCGCCAGTGAGGCGAAATAAGGATGCAACGTCTCACTGGGAAACTGACGCTGTGCGACGGGCAGACTGATTGAGATTGCCGGTCCGTGGTAATCGTGGGCGTACTGGAACAAAAAACCACTGTCGTTCTGAGAGAGTTCACCCACTACCTGACCATAGAGCAACACTTTCACTCGCCGATGCATAGTTTCACTCCAAGAACATTCGCCACCGCGAACACACTGCCGAATTTAACCTGTTCAGGATCCTTAAAAAGTCGCTTTAACGTGGACGTTGAGATCCCCGTTTGTAGTTCAAGTGTGTATAAATCAATGCCCAATTCTTTGCGACGTGCGTTCAGTTGTTCCCCCAAATGACGGGGAGTCTCAATGGTCAGGAGGGGGCGTGGTTGACTAATATTCGGCCCCTGAATAAGTTTCTTCTGCAACTCCTGGAGCTGGTCGCCGATCGCTTTCAACTCTTGAGCCAGATTTTGTGGTCCTGAGCAGATCATTAAAGAACCTTTCGATTGATAAAAGACAAAAACAAGATCATTTATGGTCAGATAAATTCGTTAAGTATCACAAATGAACCATTTTTCATTAATGGTTATAATTTAGCTCATATATAACTCATTGGCAAAGAAAAAGGTCAAAAAAGATACATAAATGATAGATAAAGCATAAAAAGGTCATATTTGACATGAGATCAGCATGAAAGCTGATCTCATCGGGAGAGTTAAACAGCTGGCTTCTGCGGATTTTCATCCTGATCAACGGCAAAACAAGCTACCAGTTGACCGCCGTAGTCTTTTAGCTGCGGCTGCAACTGGGTGCAGGGGCCGAAGCGTCGACGACAGCGGGCGTTGAAGGCGCAGCCTGGCGGTGGATTCAGCGGGCTTGGCAGTTCACCGGTAAGTTTGATGCGTTCGCGACGATCGTCCGGGTTCAGGCGTGGTGTCGCGGAAAGCAGCGCCTGAGTGTACGGGTGGCGCGGGTTATTGAAGATTTGGTCCTTCGTCCCCTTCTCCACGCAGCGGCCCAGGTACATCACCATCACTTCATCAGCAATGTGCTCCACCACCGACAGATCGTGGGAGATAAAGACATAAGATAGCCCCAGTTCCTGCTGCAAATCCATCATCAGATTCAGCACCTGCGCACGCACTGAGACGTCCAGCGCGGAAACCGGCTCATCGGCAATCACCACATCCGGGTCGAGCATCAGACCTCGGGCAATGGCGATACGCTGACGCTGACCGCCGGAGAACATATGCGGATAGCGGTCATAATGCTCGGTTTTCAGGCCGACTTTCGCCATCATCGACAGAGCTTTTTCCCGACGCTGTACTTTGCTTAAGCTGGTGTTGATCAGCAGCGGCTCTTCGAGAATCTGCCCAACTTTTTTACGCGGATTCAGCGAACCGTAAGGGTTCTGGAAGACAATCTGGATTTTCTGCCGACGTAGCTTCTGCGCTTGCGGATCGTGCTTAAGCAGATCCTGCCCCTGGTAATACAGTTCGCCGCCGGTGGGCGTTTCAATCATCGTCAGCAACCGACCGAGGGTCGATTTACCGCAGCCAGATTCACCTACTACTGCCAGCGTTTTGCCACGTTCAAGGTTAAACGAAACGCCATCCAGCGCCTTCACCAGACGTTCCGGCGCGAACATGCCTTTCTTCACCGGATAATGTTTTTTCAGGTCGATAGCCTGCAACAGCGGTTGTTGCGAGGTGGCCTCATGCGTACTCATAGTGTCGGCCTCCCGGCATCATCAAGTGGGTAATGGCATTTGGACTGACGCCCGTCAGCGAGCATATTCAGCGCCGGTTCTTCAGCACGGCATTTGTCAGTGGCGTAGGGGCAGCGCGGGTTAAGCAGGCAGCCGTTCGGACGGTCGTACTTGCCGGGAACGACACCTGGCAACGACGCCAGACGTTCTTTGTCCTGAGCAAATTCCGGCAGCGCACGCAGCAATGCCTGAGTATACGGGTGACGCGGCGCATGGAAGATAGCGTGCGCATCGCCCGTTTCTACTACCTGGCCTGCATACATCACGATAATTTTATGTGCCGCTTCCGCCACCAGCGCCAGGTCATGGGTAATTAACACCAGCGCCATGTTCTCTTTCTGCTGTAGCTCCAGCAGCAGTTCGATAATTTGCGCCTGAATGGTCACGTCCAGCGCAGTGGTCGGTTCATCGGCAATCAGCAGTTTTGGTCGACAGGCAATCGCCATGGCGATCATCACGCGCTGGCTCATGCCGCCGGAAAGCTGATGCGGGTAAACATCCAGACGCGATGCCGGATCGGGAATACCGACCAGATTCAGCAGGTCAATCGCTCGCTGACGGCGGGTACTTTTGTTGCCGCCCTGATGCACCTTAATCGCTTCCATAATCTGGAAACCCACGGTGTAGCACGGGTTAAGGCTGGTCATCGGGTCCTGGAAGATCATTGCCACTTCGGCACCCACCAGATTGCGGCGCTCTTTTTCTGAGATACGCTGCAAATCCTGACCGTTAAACTCCAGCTTTTCCGCCATTACGCGGCCCGGATAATCAATCAGCCCCATAATTGCCAGCGAACTGACCGATTTACCAGAGCCGGACTCACCCACAATCCCGACCACTTCACCCTGTTTTACGCTGTAGCTGATGCGGTCTACGGCGCGGAACGGTGCGCTTTCGTCGCCGAAATGCACCGATAATTTATCTACATTTAATAACGCCATCTCGAACCTCTTACTGCTTCAGTTTGGGATCGAGCGCGTCACGCAGACCGTCACCCATCAGGTTAAATGCCAGCACCGTCAGCAGGATCGCCAGACCCGGGAAGGTCACGACCCACCAGGCGCTTTGCGCGAACTGCAACACGTCGGAGAGCATGGTGCCCCACTCCGGCGTTGGCGGCTGCGCGCCCATGCCGAGGAAACCAAGAGCAGCCATATCGAGAATGGCGTTAGAGAAACCGAGCGACGCCTGAACAATCAGCGGCGCAAGGCAGTTCGGGAAGATGTTAATAAACATCTGGCGCATTGCCCCGGCACCCGCCACGCGAGACGCGGTGACGTAATCGCGGTTAACTTCCACTAGCACGGCGGCGCGGGTTAAGCGCACATAATGCGGCAGCGCAACGAAGGTTAGCGCCAGCGCGGCGTTACCAATCGACGGGCCGAAAATCGCCACCAGCACCAGCGCCAGCAGTAGACTTGGCAGCGCCAGCATGATATCGACCACGCGCATGATGATGTTATCGACCAGACCGCCAAAGTAACCAGCGATCAGGCCGAGAATAACGCCCATAATCAGCGATAACACCACTACCAGACAGCCAACCAGCAGAGACAAGCGCGCGCCGTACATCAGCCGCGACAGCACATCACGCCCCACGTCATCAGTGCCCAGCAAGTGCGCCATGCTGCCGCCTTCCTGCCAGGCTGGCGGGGCGAGCAGTGCATCGCGGAACTGTTCCGCTGGGTTATAGGGGGCAATCCAGTTGGCAAAGATCGCGATAAACAGCACGATGACGACGTAAACCAGCCCGACAACCGCGCCTTTGTTGCGTTTAAAATAGTGCCAGAACTCCTGTAACGGGGTCATCGGCACCGGTGCGCTAATCACTTTATTTTCAGTAACCTGTGACATGATGTCCCCTTACTTCTTATGACGAATACGCGGGTTCACCACGCCGTACAGCAGATCGACCAGCAGGTTGACGAGGATAATCATCGTCGCCACCAGCAATACGCCGCCCTGCACTACCGGATAATCGCGGCGTTGCAGTGCGTCAATCAACCAGCGCCCCAGACCGGGCCACGAGAAGATGGTTTCAGTCAGAATCGCCCCCGCCAGCAATGTTCCCACCTGCAGGCCGATAACGGTCACCACCGGCAGCATCGCGTTACGCAGCGCATGGACGATAATCACCCGCATCCGGGTAAGACCTTTGGCACGCGCGGTGCGGATATAATCTTCGCCCAGCACTTCCAGCATCGAGGAGCGCGTCATACGCACAATGACCGCCAGCGGAATAGTACCCAGCACAATGGCGGGCAGGATCATATGGGCGACGGCATCGATAAAGTTACCGTCTTCACCCCAGATGGCGGTATCGATCAGCATAAAACCGGTTAACGGATTGGAATCATCGAGGAATACCATGTCGCTCACACGACCGGAGACAGGCGTCAGGTTCCAGTGCACCGAAACCAGCATGATCAGCATCATGCCCCACCAGAAAATTGGCATCGAGTAGCCGGTCAGCGCCAGGCCAACCGCTGTGTGATCGAAAATGGAACCACGTTTAACCGCAGCCAGCACACCAACCGGAATCCCGACTGCGGTCGCAAAAATCATCGCGCAGACGCCAAGTTCCAGCGTGGCCTGAAAGCGCGGCACGAACTCTTCCCATACCGGAATTCGGCTTTTCATGGAAATGCCTAAATCACCGTGCATTACGCCCCAAATGTAATGGAGATACTGCTGCCACATCGGTTTATCTAAGCCGAGTTCAGCCAGCAATTGCGCGTGACGCTCTGGGGAGATCCCACGTTCGCCCGCCATGATCATCACCGGATCGCCCGGGATCATGTGGACAAAGGCAAATGTGAGAAGGGTAATACCGATAAACGTGGGGATGACGAGTCCCAAACGTCGGAGAATAAACTGCAACATAACCCGGATTCTCTATAATGACCCGCAGCCAGGAACTGCGTGTCTGTATTGCTCACAAATCAATTCCCGCCCTTGTGGAACAGGGAATGAAGTATTGCTGCCGGATGGCGCTGCACGCAGAGGCACAGCGCCACCGGGTATGGCTTTTAATTATTCGATAGAGACGTTTTCGAAGTGATGTTTGCCTAATGGATCAACCACATAGCCTTTAACTTCTTTGCGTACCGGTTCAAACACGGTGGAGTGAGCGATGATCAGTGCCGGAGCCTGATCGTGCATCACGACCTGTGCTTGTTTGTACAGTTCAACACGTTTATTGTGGTCGTCGGTAGCACGCGCCGGTTGAATCAGATCTTCAAACGGTTTGTAGCACCATTTTGAGTAGTTGGAGCCTTGTTCAGAGGCGGCGCAGCTGAACAGGGTGGCGAAGAAGTTATCCGGATCCCCGTTATCGCCAGTCCAGCCCATCATTACCGTCTGATGCTCGCCATCTTTCGCACGCTTGAGGTATTCACCCCATTCGTAGGTGACGATTTTGGCCTGCACGCCCACTTTCGCCCAGTCTGCCTGAATCATCTCCGCCATGCGGCGAGCATTCGGGTTATACGGACGTTGTACCGGCATTGCCCACAGGTCGATGGAGAAACCTTTTTCCAGACCCGCTTCTTTCAGCAAGGCTTTCGCTTTTTCAGGATCGTAAGTGTAGTCCTGAACGTCGTCGTTATAGCCCCACATGGTTGGCGGGATCAGGTTTTTCGCTGATACGCCCGCGCCCTGATAAACTGCTTTGATGATGGCGTCTTTGTTCACCGCGTAGGTCAGAGCCTGGCGAACTTTCACGTCATCCAGCGGTTTTTTCTGCACGTTATACGAGAGATAACCGACGTTCAGCCCCGGCATTTCCATCAGGTTGATGGATTTATCCTGCTTCATGCGGGCGATATCTGCCGGGTTCGGGTACGGCATCACCTGGCATTCGTTCTTCTGCAATTTCGCATAACGCACGGAAGCGTCAGGAGTAATAGAGAAGACCAGCGTATCGATCTTCGGTTTGGTGCCCCAGTAGCCATCAAACGCTTTATAGCGAATACGGGAATCTTTCTGGTACTGCTGTAACTGGAACGGGCCGGTACCGATTGGGTTGAGGTCCAGTTTTTCCGGTGTACCGGCTTTCATCATCGCATCAGCATATTCTTTTGACAGAATAGAGGCGAAGTCCATTGCCAGGTCAGCGAGGAACGGCGCTTCCGGGCGAGTCAGCACAAACTGAACGGTGTTATCGTCCACCTTTTTCACTTCGCTAATCAGCTCTGGCAAGCCCATGCCTTCGAAGTATTCGTAGCTGCCGCCAGAGACTTTATGGTACGGGTTTTGCGCGTTTTTCTGACGATCGAACGAGAACACTACGTCATCGGCATTCAGTTCGCGCGTCGGTTTGAATTCTTTATTGTCGTGCCACTTCACACCTTTACGCAGATGGAAGGTATAGGTTTTACCGTCTTCGCTGACTTCCCACTTTTCAGCGAGGCCCGGGATCACTTCGGTGGTGCCGATTTTAAATTCAACCAGACGGTTATAAAGCGGGACGGAAGAGGCGTCATAGGTGGTGCCGGAGGTAAACAGCTGCGGGTTAAACCCTTCCGGAGATCCTTCTGAGCAATAAACCAGAGTTTTAGCCTGAACACTTGCTGCGACGGTCATAGCCACCAGGCTGAGACCAAGCTTCAGCATCCCTGACTTTTTCAAGGAAATACGCATTATTCTGCTCCAATTGTGATGTTTGTTGTTTTAACCCTTTGCAGTGGGTTGTCGCTGCCTGACCTTTTTTGTTTTTTGCCCGGTCGGGTCAACGTTATGAGGTGGGGATGCCGTACTAATTAACATCAGTGTAACAGTGCGGATCCTCCATAAAATGCCCCTCGTGACCTACAATCTGTCAACAGAATGTGAAAACGTCAATACAGCCAACCGGGATTTACACCAACGGTGAGAATCCACAAACAAAGATTAAAAAAACTTCAAACAGCTATTTGCAGCAGAGAAATTTGTGCTACTCCAACATGACCAGAACAATCAGCTTAATATTTAGCAACATTTGGTGATTAAGTTTTATGCATTTAATGAAAAAAATCTGAGGAAAAGGTGGATATCTGAGCGATTAATACCATGAACGCTAAAACGCACAGCGGAAAATGCCAGCGCCAGCCATAAGTAACGCAAAAAAAGATTTAAGCAAATATAAAAAAAGACAATGGTTTCTGTCACAAATCCGTTAATGGATAGTGAGATATGGGGCGCAAATTTGGCAGGGAAATGTGTGGTGTGTAGATCGGATAAGGCGGTCGCGCCGCATCCGACAATGGGCCGGTACATTTGCCTGATGCGACGCTGGCACGTCTTATCAGGCCTACGTCGAGTCGAACCTCCCCGCCCCCGGGGGTTCTCTTCCTCATGAGTTACAGATGCAAAAAAGCCTGCTCGTTGAGCAGGCTTTTCGAATTTGGTCGGTGATAGAGGATTCGAACCTCCGACCCCTTCGTCCCGAACGAAGTGCGCTACCAGGCTGCGCCAATCACCGAATGCGGGGCGCATCTTACTGCGCAGATACGCCCTCGTCAATCCCTTAATAGCAAAATGCCTTTTGATCGGCGAGAAAGTCAGCAGGCCTCTTAGTTAGCCGCCGCCTCTCTTGCCTGCGGGATGTGGCACCAGTTGTTGTTTTCGTTAATTCCACCATCCGGTGAAGTATAGCCAAGACAACCCATGATGGTGTCGTACAGCTCTACATGACGGCGTGGCACTTTCATGTCGGCTTCTTTTTTCAGCTGCGCAAATGCCTGCGCATTGACCGGATTTTCCAGATATTTATCCGACATCCAGACCATCATCGGCACACGGAACTGTTCCGGCGGTGCCAGTTCACGCGGCGTGCCGTGCAGGTGCTCGCGTTCATTAATTGACTCACCGTGGTCAGCTACGTAGAACACAATCGCTTTCTTATCGCGAACCTGATCAATCACGCTGGAAATAAAGTGATCCACATAGGTCACCGAGTTGTCGTATGAGTTGATCATCTGCGCTTTGGTACAGCCGCTATCAACACCAATACATTCCGGCTTCCACTGCGCAAAGCTGCGCGGGTAACGCTGGGTGTAGTTAAAGTGTGAGCCTTTGGTATGCAGAATGATCAGATGCTTACCATCCGGATTGCGCCCCAGCGATTGCTGCATTTCGTCTACCAGCAACATATCATCTACCGGCTTACCACGATTACGTGGCTCCGCACCAATCTGCTCACGATAAGCAATGTTGTCCGCCATCGTGTTGCTGTAGAACCACATTTCGCTCTGCATAGCGTAGAGGTCAGAACTGAATCCTAACTGCTTCAGAACCGCGAAAATGTTCTGTTCTTTTAATGTGCGCTGCGGATTATCTTCTGCTCCACCCTGACGCACAAACATGCAACGCAGTGAGAGTTTGGTTGCAGTATCACAGGAGTAACCACGGAACGCCGCCAGATTTTTCTCCTGAGCCAGCTTCGGTGTGGTATTGCGTTCATAGCCGAAAATGCCCATATGATCCCAGCGCGTGGTTTCACCAATAATGAAAACGACATATGTATCATCAACGTTTTGTGGAGCCTGGTACGTAAACTTCTTCGCAGGGTTAAGGAGAGAATTGTTATCGGAAGATTCATCGACCCGCGCCCAGGCATAAAGACCTAATGCCGAAAGCCAGTTTGATGGCAGATAAGAGTTCGCGACGACGCCGCCATAACTCGGCAAATCAACACCTGTCGCCCTCTCCACTTTCTTCTGCTGGATATCCAGCAAACGAATCGGTGCCCAAACCATAATACCTGCCAGTACGACGACCGCCAGGCTGCGAATACGTTGCCCTGGGGTTCGCAGTTGTCGGAGCAAGGTGTAACGACAGCGGTTATTCCAAATAAGGATAAGAGGCAACGCGCTTACGGCGATTAACCAGAGAATAAAGTTCAGACCAACAACTTCTTTTGACAGGTCGATATCGGTGGTCATGACGGATGCGATGATGCCATAACCAATGACTACATTAAGGAAGGTCATGTAATAGCTGGCACCTGCGGAAAAGAGCACCACCAGCGATGCCAGAATACGCCAGCTGCGGCGGCCAAACAGCGAAAGAAGACGCAGTAAAAAGAAGGTCACCAGTACGGTGGCGGCCAGTTCAACAACAGCAGAAATGCCTTTCCAGACGGTAAAATCGTGCGCATAGCTGCCGAAGCGGCGGTAAAAAACTGCGCCATTCATAAAAAGGCCAATATAGATTGCAAGCAAAAAGCTCAGCTTCTGCTGTGTAATCGATTTGATGTATCTCATGCAAACAAACCCTGGGATAAAGGGGAAAAAATATCCAGCACTCCGTTTTTGCAGTGGGAGTATCAGGAAAAAATGCAGGAGTAGTGAACGCCATCCCCTGCTCATGTCGTTAAGTAGACCACAGAGAGAAGGAAAAGTGGCAATGAAGTGAGTTTTAGCTACAGATATTTACAAAAAGCAAGTCAGAATGCAGACCAATAATTAACTGTTCTTGTAAAAAAGAGGAGTAATCTCCTCTTTTTCTGCCAAAAGTCCGAAACTGGTTACTCATACTCCACGGAGAAATTGACCATGGCATTTGCATGTCCAGACGTTGCATTGGCGTTTACAACGACATAACTCGCTTTGTAGTTCAGTTGGGTTGTTGTTCCATTTACTGGCCACTCTATCGCCGTTCCACCAGCGACTTTCGGAATCTGTTTTGTGCCCTTGCCGTCAACAATTTGCAGGGCTATTCCCGTTGCGCCTCCGGCATCCAGAGCAAAAAGAGAGTTATCATTGGTGTCAGGAAGGCCGTCCATTGTTACTTTAGCTTTTGATATTCCGTCACAATCTTTTAATTCGATTACGAAATTTTTTTCGTTTATGACTCTTCCGACCGTGACTGGCTTCATTAACATCATTTTCCCCATGACAACTTCTAAATCAGTGGCTTCAAACTCACACCCTTTGGCCACGACTGAAAGAGAAAACGTCAGTTTTCCTGCTTCACCGAGGCTTATTTTGGCTTCAGCGCCGGGAAAATATGCCAGAGCTAAAAAGGGCAACAGGCAACGTATACTATTTCTCCACATGATGACTAATCCATATCCAGAAAGATTGTTGCAACCCCACTATATTGCCCTGCAGCTGGAGCATTTCCGGTCGTGCTGATTGGTGCTGCTTTCAGTTTAATTGTTGCATCGCGATGTTGTTGGGAATCGATCGGACCGAGGTTTAAGTTAACACTGCTGTTGGTATCGTTAGGCTTTAAGACATTGCCGTTTGGATCCATAACCAACACACCAATGTCTGGGTTACCCATATAGATGGCCCGCTCGTCAGCCTGACTTGTGTTTCCTTCAATCCTTAGAGATACCTGAATGCTATTGGTAATATTTTCACAATCGAACTGGAGATTAATCTCTTTTTCAGTTCCTCCAACTGGAATGGTTCCTTTTTTATTTTTAAACGCCGAAGATGGGTACTCTCCGAAGGGGACATCCAATACCGTACCGGCGTCAATTTTACAACCTTGTGTAAAGGTCAATTTTCCTGCAATACTGACCGTAGAAAGTGGATCCCTGTATGTATTTTTTTTCTTTGAGGCATACAGTGTTGCAATAAGCGTGTAGGGAATTTCCACCTCACCCTGAACAGGCTTTGCTATATAGAATGACAGATAGCCATTACTGCCAAATTGCCCCAGATTATTGCCTTTACAGTCTTGAGAAGCATTATTTAAATTGGGAACCTGCGCATTAGCCTCCGGAACGCGGAACAACATACTTGGACCTTGAATCATGGTCATCACTTCCAGTTCGGGTGTCAACTGGTAGTATTGCTCACTATTTATTTTTCGTGTTTTAGTCGATAACCCACTCTCAACTTTAACATATGTGTCTTTTTCAGTTTTATAGGTATCAGGGCACTCACAAATAAAGCTAAAGGGTTGCCCAACCCCATTCCATGAATAAATAAGTTTTAATTCTGTACCTGCAGTATTTTTACTGGAATCTGCTATTTTAACATCAAAATTTACTGGGTAGTCATGTACCCCAGATGTAGATGTACAGGGTCCCCAATCTGCAGCCATAACATTATTGGCCGTAAACAATATGCTCCAGAAAACAAATAGCTTTAATATTTTTATCATGTTATACCTCCTTGTTTATTGACAATTTGCTGTCACGGAAATAATACCGGAATTTTTTTCCTCAACCGGTAGTTCATATTTCGCAACGCATTGTTGTGACGTATCTTTACCCCATACGATCTTCACATTCCCTGTTTTAGGCATCCCACTGATATATAACTGACCATCTTCACCAACAATACCGCTAATCTGTTCAGTTGTATCTGAAACCAGCGTTGCAGTTGCACCAAAGGGGACGCTCACTCCATTTTGCCGAATTAATGTCATAAGAACTCGATAACCCACACGGGTATCGAAATGCGCCCGTACGACAGCTCCTCGAGTTGGCACAATTGTCTGGAATGCGCTGTTCATATCAACACTGTCATTCAACGTTTCACTGCGAATGGACACATCATTTTCACGGTAAATACTCAGATAAGGAACGACCGCATTACCTTGCCAGTCAACACTCACACCACTATTATTTAATACTTTCGCCCCCCGGGCACCTGGTGCTGAAACTATAGCAATTGTTTCACCCAAAGGTTGGGAAAGCGAGATCCCTTCACTGTGCGCTACAATGCCACCACGCAGGCTGTAGTTAGTCTGCTGGTAGTCTTTACCATAGCTGTAACCCACGCTGATATTACCGGCGCCGCCCTGGTACGCCAAACTGGCATTACCGCTATTACCAACACCATTACTGGAATACCCTTCCTGAACGTTATAGCTAAGATTGCGATCTTCTAACAGAGTGCCATTGACGCCGAGCTGTTGTATCGTGCGGCCATCCTGATCGGTTGTCACGCGGTAGTTGCTCCATGCCCGACCAAACGGAATAGAAATATTAAATGACCATAACTGGTCGTTTTCATCCCATTCAGGGCTTTTATTCCAACTGTAAGCAATACTGTAATTAACACGTCCAATACGGCCGTTGTACCCGGTAGCCAAAGAAAGGCGCTTACCGTCATCATTCCAGTAATCCTGCTGGGTCATATTGAAATAAACCGACCCATAGGTGCCCAATTGCTGTGTCAAATTACCCTGAATTTCACTACGCTTATGGTAACGGCCGTAATCGCTGTCAGCACCGCTACGCACATCTGTTGCTTCCTGGAAGGTATAAAAACCACTGGTAGAATACTTGTAACCCAATAAACGGAAATCTGTGCCGCTGGCAAAGCTTTTTGAATAAAGAAAGCGGTACGATTGTCCCTGATCGGTTGCATTATTATTTAATGTACTTTTTGCCTGAGTAATATCAACCGATATTGCACCAATAGAGCCAAAGTTTTTTCCCAATCCCAGAGCAAATGCATTGTAATCCTTAGAAATTAATGCGCCACCATAGGTGGTCATACCAAACGGTAAACCATACATCGCATTAAACTGACCAAAGCGTGGGTTGGCGCTATCGTAATTACCAGCACGGTATTCACCAGCAGAAAGGCTATATTTGAGATGCCCTTCACGTTGGAAAACAGCGACTGAAGAGAATGGCTGAATAAATCTTTGTTCACTACCATCAGCCTCTTTAACAATTACGGTTAAATCACCGCTGTTCGCTGTGGGGTATAAATCGTTAATTTCAAACGCACCTGGCTGGACAAATGCTCGATAAATCACGTAACCATTTTGTTCAATACTGACTTCCGCGTTACTTTTCGCTATCCCTCGAACTACCGGAGCAAAACCACGTTGGCTGTCTGGCAACATTTCTTCATCAGAGGCCAGTAATGCCCCGCGCATCTGCACACTGTCAAAAATATCTGAAGGTGTTGCTGTATCACCCAATGTCAGTTGCGCTTTCAGCGGAACAATGGCCCGTGTTACATAGGTGCCAATATTGTCCCACTGCTTCTCGCCGTTACTATAGCTCCAGTTACTGTAATTTCGCAGACGCCATGCCCCAAGGTTAAGGCCGCTTCGCATACTTAAGTAGTAGCTATCGTTAGTCTGGCTAGTTTCGTTTTTATCCTGGTGATGATTACCATTTTCATCAATGTAGCGATTATAACTTTTTGTATCATGAGAACTGTTACTACCGCTGAAACTGTAATCAAGAAGCAACGCGGGCACACCATCGTCCCAGCGAGATTCAGGTACTGTACCGCGAGCAACCTGCTGCATTGCCGCCTGAGGAAAACTCATCACCAGTTTTTGTTCGCTAAAATCAAAATGACTGGTCGCCTGAGGGATAATTTCATTAAACGCCACACAGGCTTCTGCTGGTATAAGGTTAAGTGCTGAAAAACTGTCTACACGAACGCCCATATCGGCCAGTTGTGTCCGGCTTAAACAAGGTATGAGAAACTCCCCCATCTCCTTTCGTTGGGATTCTGTAGCCGCCTTAAACTCCAGAGTGCGCGTTTCCATTTTTTGTTCATTGACGATTAAAGAAACGCGATATGTTCCAGGCAACTGCGCGCCATGGTCAGTTTCGTACATGGAAAGGTCAACATGCTGGTTGATCCCTGCGGTATCTTCCAGAAAACGCGGATTAAATTTTCCAGCTGTCGCAGAAAAAGAGCCTGCAACCGTAAGCGCCAATACAGATAAAGAAAAGGGAAAAAAAGAAGTGTAAGTGCGCGAAACGACCATCCATGACATTAAGTTGGTTCCCCTGAAAACTATTAATTAATTTCGCGAGTCAGATATTCACCTGAAGAGCCAAAATCATTAATTGTATTATATTTTATTTGCGAAGCACTGTTCACACCTGCAGGCAAATTGATATTCAAAGCCCCTTTAGCTGGCACCATACCGGACTTTTCAATTTCGTGTCCGTTAATAAATACATCACTGAACGTGATGTTAAAAACAGTTGGATTGTCAACTTTTATCTGTTTACCGTTTCGCGTAAAACGTAGTTCTCCTGGCGAAGATTTAATATCCCCTTTTAGACCTGCTGGACGATAAAAAAGCTTGATGCGAGTACGAACTGCAATCTGCAAGACATTTTTCCCTTCATTTTCTTCATTTTGAGAAGGAATCGCTTTGACGTTTACCCAGTAAACAGATTCACGATCCTGAGGTAAGGACGGATTCACATTTACGATACGTAAGATGTTGTTTTTTCCTGGTTCAAGTTTGAATAATGGCGGAGTAATGATGAATGGTGTTTTTTTACTACCCGTTGCATCATCAACCCATGACTGAATAAGAAATTCTTCTGATTTATTTTTGTTTTGTACGGTTAGCGATGCTTCTTTCTTATTACCGTCATAAATCACCCGAGTAGAACTAAGCCCAACCCCACTCGCTAGTGCAGACTGCGAAATTAACACCCAAAGAGTTAACGCAATGAATTTTTTTTTCATCATTCTATCCATGAACGTTGAACACAATTGGCGGAGAATTCATCTTCGCCAATTGTGAAACTAACTATTACTCGTAAGACAGATTGAAATCAACCTGAGCATTACCATAACCAGTAGTTACAGCAGCTAAAGTAGAAACATAGTTTGCGGTGAAATAAAGAACTGTCTGACCTTTTTTCAGGTCAGTGCTGGATTCACCACTATTCATCGCAACCAGGGTGTTGCTGTTATCATAAATACCGATACCTACGCCTTTCGCCGCGCCTGCTTCGGTGCTAACAGAGATAAGTTCAGGTTTATCGGTATCACCAACGCCACTAAAGCTGACTTTCGCCTTTTTCAAAGTGGTGATATCACAATCTTCCAACTTGATTTCGAAAGGTTTTGATGGTGATTTATCACCAACTGCAGCAAACACAGATTTTTGAACCTGTCCCAGAACAACTTCCTGGTTCTGAGAATCAACAGACAGTACGCATGCTGCGTCTACGATCTCACCAGTAAATTTAACAGTACCATCACCAGAATCAGCAGCGAAGACAGAACCAGAAGTTAATGCCAGTGCAGACAAGGCAAAAATAACCTTTTTCATGAAAAACTCCATTTAAAAAAACACAATAAATAGCAAATATTGATGATTCAGAAAAGCATCAATTTTGAGGACTGGATTATACGAATAAATGTGAAAAAAAAGAAATTAAATACATAAAATGCTAATAGTGAGACATTTTATGAAATGTATTTATAATCACATAGTTACGCTTTAGCATAAAAAGTTATTTTTGTTTTTTAGGAATATATCAATACAAAATATTAATATAATTTCATGAAAATATTCATGTGATGGATAATATTGGAGGCTATTGTTTTATTTCGATGTATTAATATGCAAAAAAAGAGGGGATTGCCTCCCCCCTTAATTCATAAATAGTGCAATATCTTTATATGTGAGCCTCACGCAACATTTTCTGTTCTGGCTGACGAATCGTCGTAGAGAGCGCCAGTGACAGAATCAGCAGGGCGAAAATCACGTAGAAGGTCACATAGAAGCCGCCAAACAGTGAGGCGATAATCGACCCACAAATGCTGCCGATACCGAAACCGAGATAAATCACACCGTAGTTTTTCGCCAGGTTATTGAGGCCGAAGAACTCACTGACCAGTGACGGGAACACAGTAATCGTGCCACCAAAGTTAAATGCCACACAGGCAATCGCTGCAAAGAACGTCACTGCATTCAATGGTGCAAACAGCAGGGCCGCCATACCCACCAGCGCAATCACCTGACCAATGGTGATAACACGGATACGGGCGATTTTGTCAGACAGAATGCCCAGCACCAGACGACCAGAAAGGTTGGCGATGGAAATAACCGTCACAGCATTGGCTGCGGAAATTGCATCAAGATGCGCCAGACTTTGAGCGATATCTTTCGCTACACCAATCACATACAGACCACTCATGCACGCAGTCAGGAACATAACCGCTAACATCCAGTACTGCGGTTTACGCATCGACTCTGCCAGGGTGTAGTCCTTCTCCACCACACCATTGCTGGTTTTCACTTCCTGCTTCGGCGCATCTTTCATTAACGTTGCGCCAAAGACAATCATCACCAGTACAATCGCGCCCCAAATAACAAAGGTTTTTTCCAGACCCACCGTTTCGAGCAGGTGCGTGTCGATAAATTTAAAACCCAGGCTGCCCAGACCATAAGAACCGATAGCAAAAGCAGAGATAAGTCCCTTACGCTCCGGAAACCACTTCACGCAGTTAGAGAGCGTCAACAGGTAACCCGCACCATCCGCCAGACCAACCAACACACCGGCGCTTAACCACAGCATCATCAGGTTGTTGGAATGTGCTGTCAGGAAGAAACCTAATCCCAGCAAAATGCCGGAAGCCATAGTGACGCGTTTAACACCAAAACGTTCCTGCAATTTGCCCGCAACAGAAGACGAAATTGCCAGCCCCAGACTTAACAAGCCGAAAGAGAAAGCAACCTGGCTTACAGGAGCCCCCAGCTTGGCAGAAAGCGCACCGTTAAACAGACTCCAGGTATAAACCGACCCCAGAGCAAACTGGGTAATGATAGTACCGATGAGTGTCAGCCAGCGAGTACGCTGATAATTTGAAGGTGTCATGGCAGTATTCCTGCAGTAATAAAAAGGAAAAATCTCTGCTGACAACCATAACGAAGTGCGCTTTATGCCTGGGGAAAAACGGCATGAAATGCCATCAGAACGGAATGAAATGCATTAGTTCAGGAATGAATGACTCGACAATTATTCGCCAAATTTATTATTTAGTAAGTTAGTCCCCACTATCGCCACATTAGTTGTTATTTATGGCTTTTAATTGTATCTATAATGTTAAAATCTGGCACTAACCCCCATCGTATACAGATAGTCGCTATTGTTAGTGGTATTTTCTGCCTGAGATAGCGCAGCATAGGCAGCAATATTTTGATTGAGCAACATATCAGCGCCTACGGTGACATCCAGCCAGTTGCCGTTCTGGTTTGTCGCCGTCATCCGGCTCAGGCCTGATTGCGCCTTCCAGATATTCTCGCCAAATTGCTGGTTATAGCTGATTTGCGCCCAGGGTCGGAGATCGCCAAGCCGGGAGTCAACACGCCAGCCTAAGGTACTCACGCTGGCATGCCATAACGGCTCGGCCAGCGTGGTAGTACTGTCGCCAAACTCGTTATACATCGAGGTGGTTGTGCCATCGTAATGTAATGCCGCGACCGGGCCAGTTGTAACCTGCTCATATAAAGGAAAATTCCAGCCCATACTCATACTGCTGGTCACATCCACAGGGGTTTCTTCCGCCAGATTGACTTCCAGTCCCAGCGCCCTTTGGCTACTTTGAATACGTTGCGACAAAATATCGTTGTAATCAGGTTGATGATCGCTATCCCAGGTGTAACGCTCTGTGGCATGTCCGGGTTGCGTATCAACGATATATTCTTGTTGCCAGGCGTAAGCTGTGTTGAGAAAAAAGGCACTGATTACCACGCTCGCAAGCAGGCTTAGCTGCCAGCGACCACCGCTTTTTTTTATGATCATTAACACGACTCCAGGGAAGAGCCGAATTCGGCAATATTATTGTCATTGTATGAAGGATATCGGGCATAGTAGCCCTGTATTAAATATTGACTTTTTCACCGATGCGTCAAGAAAAGCGGCTGAAATTTTTACGATCGGGTACATAGCGAGGGAAAGTATGGAACGTTGCGGCTGGGTGAGTCAGGACCCGCTTTATATTGCCTACCATGATAATGAATGGGGCGTGCCTGAAACTGACAGTAAAAAACTGTTCGAAATGATCTGCCTGGAAGGGCAGCAGGCTGGATTATCGTGGATCACCGTCCTCAAAAAACGCGAAAACTATCGCGCATGCTTTCATCAGTTCGATCCGGTGAAAGTTGCCGCAATGCAGGAAGAGGATGTCGAAAGACTGGTACAGGACGCCGGGATTATCCGCCATCGTGGGAAAATTCAGGCAATTATTGGTAATGCGCAGGCGTACCTGCAAATGGAACAGAACGGCGAACCGTTTGCCGACTTTGTCTGGTCGTTTGTCAATCATCAACCACAGGTGACACAAGCTACAACGTTGAGCGAAATCCCCACATCTACGCCCGCGTCCGACGCCCTATCTAAGGCACTGAAAAAACGTGGTTTTAAGTTTGTCGGTACCACAATCTGTTACTCCTTTATGCAGGCATGTGGGCTGGTGAACGATCATGTGGTTGGCTGCTGTTGCTATCCGGGAAATAAACCATGATTCGGGAAGCGCAACGTTCAGAACTCCCCGCGATCCTCGAACTGTGGCTGGAAAGTACAACCTGGGGGCATCCCTTTATAAAAGCGAATTACTGGCGTGACTGCATTCCGCTGGTGCGGGATGCGTATCTTGCCAACGCGCAAAACTGGGTCTGGGAAGAAGACGGTAAGCTTCTCGGTTTTGTCAGCATTATGGAAGGCCGATTTCTGGCAGCAATGTTTGTCGCACCAAAGGCCGTCAGACGCGGTATTGGTAAGGCGCTGATGCAATATGTGCAGCAGCGCCATCCCCATCTGATGCTGGAGGTTTATCAAAAAAATCAACCGGCGATAGATTTTTACCAGGCGCAGGGTTTTCACATTGTCGATTGCGCATGGCAGGATGAAACCCAACTACCCACCTGGATTATGAGCTGGCCGGTGGATCAAACGCTGTAAGTGTCAGTTCCGGACCGTTGTATTTTTCCAGCCATGCCAGCGCCGTATTACCCGCACAGCCATTCCCCAGCCGCGAGCTGGGGAGATCTTTGGTCAGCACGTTCACTGCGCCGTTTTTACAAATACCATCAGCGGTTAAATCCAGATCCGGCCAGGCCCCTTCGTGAATGCAAATCACGCCAGGTTTAATTCCCTCGCTAATGACCGCTCCGGCAAGAATTTGCCCGCGTGAGTTCCACAGCCGAACAGTATCGCCATCTCGTATGCCACGCGCCTGAGCATCGTCAGGATGAATGGTGACAGGCTCACGATTTGCCACCGCGTACAATTCGCGCAGAGAACTGTAATTCAGCTGGCTGTGCAGACGATGTGCCGGATGTGCAGAAAGTACCTGCAACTGTTCCGGTTCGGCATTGCCCTGCCATTCGTCCGGCTCCAGCCACATTGGATGCCCCGGGCAATCCGGATAAGCGTAATCGGCAATACGCTGCGAGAAGATTTCAATCCTACCGCTGGCGGTTTTTAATGGATGCGCCTGCGGATCCCGGCAAAAATCAGCGAAGCGAATAAACCGCTCGCTGTCCGGGTTTTCCGGCATCTCAATTAACTGGTTGGCTTGCCAGAACTCAGTAAATGGCGGCAATTCAACCTGCTGGCTTGCCCCGCGCTGCCGGGCAACGTTATAAAACGTTTCCAGCCATTGCAGCTCACTTTTTCCTTCCGTAAAACGTGCATAACCGCCCTTCTCCCAGCGTTCACTTAACTCGGCAAAAACATCAAAATCATTACGTGCTTCATAGCGTGGCGGCACCACTTGCTTCATCGGCACCAGATGCTGATTACTGTAATCACCGGTCATGGTGAGATCATTACGCTCAAAAGAGGTAGTCGCAGGCAGAACGATATCCGCGTGTTTTGCCGCCGCCGTCCAGAAACATTCGGAGATCACCACCAGCTCCGGTTTTTGCCAGGCACGGATTAGGCGATTGGTATCCTGATGATGAGTAAAGTTGGCACCGCCCGCCCACCAGATAAAACGAATATCCGGGAAATGTCGGTTCATACCGTTGTGTTGATATGCGCCACCAGGGTTTTCCAGTGCTTCAACAATGCGGGCAACAGGGATTTTATCCACCGCATCGCAGCCACACGGCAAGCTGCCCTGCATGGAAGAGAGCACCGCAGAACGCCGAGTGGGGTTACCACCATTGGCAAAATGATAAGAAAGACCAAAACCGCCGCCGGGTGTGCCGATTTGCCCCAACATTGCCGCCAGCGTGACGATCATCCAGTGTTTTTGCTCACCAAACTGTTGGCGCTGCATTCCCCAGCCGGCCATCAGCATGGTCGTGTTTTGGTGGAAAAGAGCCGCCAGCTCGCGGATTTTCGCTGCGCCAACACCACAAATCTCTGCCGCCCATTCGGCGTTTTTCGCTATACCGTCACTCTCGCCCAGCAAATAAGAGGCGAAGACGGCATAACCTGTGGTGCAACGCGCCAGAAACGCTTCGTCGTGCCAACCATTTTCCACCAGCGTATGGGCGATCCCCAGCATCAACGCAACATCGGTGCCCATGTGTGGTGCCACCCACTCCATTTTATCGCCAAAGAAATCGATGGTTTCCGATCGCATTGGATCAATGCAGATCAGCTTTTTCCCGCTGTCACGCAGTGCGGAAAAGTAAGAAAGCCCCTGCTCATCGGATGCATTCCACGCAATTTTCAGCGTATTGAGTGGGTTAGCACTCCACAGCACCACGACATCGCTATGTTCCAGCACCAGCGGCCAACTGGTTTGCTGTTGATAAACTTCGCTGCCACCCACGACATACGGCATGATCGCCTGTGCCGCGCCGGTCGAATAATCCCCCAGATGCCCGGTATAACCGCCTGCCAGCGCCATATAGCGTTGTAATAATGTCGAGGCCTTATGCAGCACGCCGTTTGAACGCCAGCCGTAGGAACCAGCAAAAATCGATGCCGGACCATAAGCCTCACGCATGCGTTTATGTTGATGGTGAATAAGCTCCAGCGCCTCATCCCAACTCACGCGAACAAATTCATCCTGCCCACGAATGCCTTGCGGATTTTCCGGTGACGCAAGAAAGCCTTTGCGCACCATTGGAAATCGCACCCGCGTATTGCTGTGAACCTGGTCGCGAACCGCGCTCTGCAAGGAGTTTTCCATTCCTGTGGCTAACGCGCCACGCGAGCTAAACACGGTTTCGCCGTCGGTTTCAACCAGCATAGGCCCCCAGTGGGCGGCAGTCAGAACGGAATATCGTGAGGATGAGTTGGCCAAACCGAAGACTCCTGAAAGGTTAGATGTATTGAGCAGTTAAATATTACTTACAAATTTCCGAGTATTCCCAGGAATAATCTTCATGCTCACGCGGCATAATCTCCCGCCACGGAACCCGTGGCAAAGAATAAAAAGGTTATTAAGGATTAACAATGAAGAAACGTGTTTATCTTATTGCCGCCGTAGTGAGTGGCGCTCTGGCGGTATCTGGCTGTACAACTAACCCTTACACCGGCGAACGCGAAGCAGGTAAATCTGCTATCGGCGCAGGTCTGGGCTCTCTCGTTGGCGCGGGTATTGGTGCGCTCTCTTCTTCGAAGAAAGATCGCGGTAAAGGGGCGCTCATTGGCGCAGCAGCAGGCGCAGCTCTGGGCGGCGGCGTTGGTTATTACATGGATGTGCAGGAAGCGAAGCTGCGTGACAAAATGCGCGGCACTGGTGTTAGCGTAACCCGCAGCGGGGATAACATTATCCTCAATATGCCGAACAATGTGACCTTCGACAGCAGCAGCGCAACCCTGAAACCGGCGGGCGCTAACACCCTGACCGGCGTGGCAATGGTACTGAAAGAGTATCCGAAAACGGCGGTTAACGTGATTGGTTATACCGACAGCACGGGGGGTCACGACCTGAACATGCGTCTCTCCCAGCAGCGTGCGGATTCCGTTGCCAGCGCGTTGATCACCCAGGGCGTGGACGCCAGCCGCATCCGTACTCAAGGCCTTGGCCCGGCTAACCCAATCGCCAGCAACAGCACCGCAGAAGGTAAAGCGCAAAACCGCCGTGTAGAAATTACCTTAAGCCCACTGTAATCCCTTTCATGTCAGGTGATGCAGAAATCACCTGGCATTCTTCAGTTTTCCTTCATCATATTTCAGGCTAAGGTGATCGCCTTATCAGTGAATGGAGAGAAGCATGAAGCCGTCCGTTATCCTCTACAAAGCCTTACCTGATGATTTACTGCAACGCCTGCAAGAACATTTCACCGTTCACCAGGTGGCAAACCTCAGCCCACAAACCGTCGAACAAAATGCAGCAATTTTTGCCGAAGCAGAAGGCTTGCTGGGTTCAAACGAGAATGTTGATGCCGCATTGCTGGAAAAAATGCCGAAACTGCGTGCCACATCAACGATCTCCGTCGGCTATGACAATTTTGATGTCGATGCGCTTACCGCCCGAAAAATTCTGCTGATGCACACACCAACCGTATTAACAGAAACCGTCGCCGATACGCTGATGGCGCTGGTGTTGTCTACCGCTCGTCGGGTTGTGGAGGTAGCAGAACGGGTAAAAGCAGGCGAATGGACCGCGAGCATAGGCCCGGACTGGTACGGCACTGACGTTCACCATAAAACACTGGGCATTGTCGGGATGGGACGGATCGGCATGGCGCTGGCACAACGTGCGCACTTTGGCTTCAATATGCCCATCCTCTATAACGCGCGCCGCCACCATAAAGAAGCAGAAGAACGCTTCAACGCCCGCTACTGCGATTTGGATACACTGTTACAAGAGTCAGATTTCGTTTGCCTGATCCTGCCGTTAACTGATGAAACGCATCATCTGTTTGGCGCAGAACAATTCGCCAAAATGAAATCCTCCGCCATTTTCATTAATGCCGGACGTGGCCCGGTGGTTGATGAAAATGCACTGATTGCTGCATTGCAGAAAGGGGAAATTCACGCCGCCGGGCTGGATGTCTTCGAACAAGAGCCACTGTCCGTAGATTCGCCGTTGCTCTCAATGGCCAACGTCGTCGCAGTACCGCATATTGGATCTGCCACTCATGAGACGCGTTATGGCATGGCCGCCTGTGCCGTGGATAATTTGATTGATGCGTTACAAGGAAAGGTTGAGAAGAACTGTGTGAATCCGCACGTCGCGGACTAAGCCGCGACTGCGTGGAGTAAAGCCCGATAATCGCTCGGGCTTTTACTCTTTATTGGGTTGCAGTAACTGCTGTAGTCCAGGCCTGATTAAACGCCTGATGCTGTGCCGGTAATGGCGCAATCAGTTTGTTATATTCACTTGCCTGCTGTGACGTCGGGAACTGGATGCCATTTGCGACAAAGCTCACCTGAGTACCTTGCTGAGCAATGTAGTCTCCAACCATCACCAGTTGTTGCGTGAAAGTTTGTGCCGCCGGAATCAACGGTTGCAATGCATCAGCTGGCGTCGTTACCACTTTGGTGAATGCCTGATCAAAGACCGGTTTCAGGTCATCACTCTGTTTTAACGCAGAGTGTGCAGCATCGGCCTGCAACTTCGCATTTTGCAGCTGTTGCGCCAGCACACCCAGCGAACCGTTCATTTCACGCAGCGGACCGCTTTGCGTAACGTAATCCTGCGGTACGCGAATTGCGTTAACGCTGTCTACAACCGGGCGCAGACCGGAATCCATCGCCTGATTCACCTGCTGTGAATAACCATACAGAATCGCGTAATCAGAGACAAAAGGACCAAACTGTTTTTTCTGATCGGCAGTCAGGGTTGGTAGACGTTCACCGCTACGCATCACTGTATTCTGCAGGAAGTCGATAAACGCTTTACGCTGATCGCCTTCTTTATCAAAACACCCACTCAGGCTAACTACCATTAATAACGCCGCAAGAGGCGCAAACCAGCGAGAGCAGGACTTTCCTGTCGCCATTTTCTTACTCCTTTCACCCAAAAAAAGCGCACAACGACACACGCGTGTCTGACGTGACAAGGATAGTCCAGGACAGGCTTGCAGGATACCCTTTCTACGTAATCTTCCTGGTAAAATCATGGAGAAAATGAAACAAGGTTAATTTGTTGTTTCATTGTTAAAAAATGATATTGCCGTTGCCTTTTTTGTAGCCAGAGATTTACGCCTTCGCAGAACGTTAGATTTTCGAAATCTTTACAAACCGGGAGTGGTAAGAGATATATCGGCATTTATCAGATCGTTAGGTGGCTATAAGTCACGCTAAATGACTGGCTGAATCGAATCATAGCCAGAGTATGCCCTGACTACACCCCGCTGTGTCTGTTTTTCCCGACTATTCTTAATGAGCTTCGATGCAATTCACGATCCCGCAGTGTGATTTGAGGAGTTTTCAATGGAATATAAAGATCCAATGCATGAGCTGTTGAGCAGCCTGGAACAGATTGTTTTTAAAGATGAAACGCAGAAAATTACCCTGACGCACAGAACAACGTCCTGTACCGAAATTGAGCAGTTACGAAAAGGGACAGGATTAAAAATCGATGATTTCGCCCGGGTTTTGGGCGTATCAGTCGCCATGGTAAAGGAATGGGAATCCAGACGCGTGAAGCCTTCAAGTGCCGAACTAAAATTGATGCGTTTGATTCAAGCCAATCCGGCATTAAGTAAGCTGTTGATGGAATAGGCTTTTATCCACTTTATTGCTGTTTACGGTCCTGATGACAGGACCGTTTTCCAACCGATTAATCATAAATATGAAAAATAATTGTTGCATCACCCTTCAATGCGTGGCTTAATGCACATCAACGGTTTGACGTACAGACCATTAAAGCAGTGTAGTAAGGCAAGTCCCTTCAAGAGTTATCGTTGATACCCCTCGTAGTGCACATTCCTTTAACGCTTCAAAATCTGTAAAGCACGCCATATCGCCGAAAGGCACACTTAATTATTAAAGGTAATACACTATGTCCGGTAAAATGACTGGTATCGTAAAATGGTTCAACGCTGACAAAGGCTTCGGCTTCATCACTCCTGACGATGGCTCTAAAGACGTGTTCGTACACTTCTCTGCTATCCAGAACGATGGTTACAAATCTCTGGACGAAGGTCAGAAAGTGTCCTTCACCATCGAAAGCGGCGCTAAAGGCCCGGCAGCTGGTAACGTAACCAGCCTGTAATCTCTGCTTAAAAGCACAGAATCTAAGATCCCTGCCATTTGGCGGGGATTTTTTTATTTGTTTTTCAGGAAATAAATAATCGGTCGCGTAATAAAATCTATTATTATTTTTGTGAAGAATAAATTTGGGTGCAATGAGAATACGTAACGCCGTAAGAAAGGTGGGAATAACTTCCCGCCGAAGACTCTTACTCTTTCAATTTGCAGGCTAAAAACGCGGCCAGCTCATAACTCCCCTGTTTAATATGCAATTCACACAGTGAATCTCTTATCATCCAGGTGAAAAATAAAAGCGTGAAACAAATCACTATTAAAGAAAGCAATCTATATTTCTGCGGCATTCCCAGCCCCCTGTGTGTGTTGATTTCCAACGAGTAAGAGGCTAACCTTATGGTGTCTATGCATAGAGGGGCCTCACTTTGATTTATAGTCAGGTGGGGCTTTTCTCTGTCTGCCTTTCGGTGAATACCTGAGACAAACAGTCTCAAGCACCCGTGGCTATTCTAGCTTAATAAGTTCGTTTCTTCTCCTTGATATAATCCTAAAAAAATCTCATAAAATTAATATATGAGATAATCTTTATTCATCAGAAGATTATTAAAGGTTGCTGTATTATTTAGCGATAAAAAAAGCCTGCCAGATGGCAGGCTATTTAATAACGGCGTTATTACTGCAACAGCGAAATATCCGCAACTCGCAGGAACAGTTCGCGCAGTTTCTCCAGCATGGTCAGACGGTTGAGACGCAATTCTTTGTCATCAACCATGACCATCACTTTATCGAAGAAAGCATCAACTGGCTCACGCAGCTCTGCCAGTTCGACCAGCGCATCCTGGTAACGACCTTCCGCAAAGTACGGCTCCAGCTTGTCACGTAGCACCACAACCTGCATCGCCAGTTTAATTTCTTCCGGCTCTTTCAGGGTAGAAGCATTCACGCGGTCGCTCAGCACTTCGTCAGATTTCGCCAGAATGTTGGATACACGTTTGTTCGCCGCCGCCAGTGCAGCAGCTGCATCCAGGGTACGGAAATGCGATACCGCCTTCATACGGGCATCGAAATCTGCCGGACGCGTCGGACGACGCGCCAGTACCGCCTGGATGGTATCAACGGTGTAACCTTCGTCCTGATACCAGGCGCGGAAGCGACCGAGCATAAAGTCGATAACATCATCAACCACGTTGGCATTAGTCAGCTTATCGCCATACAGACGCACCGCTTCTTCGGTCAGCGTTTGCAGATCAAGGTTGAGGTTCTTCTCAACGATAATACGCAGCACGCCAAGTGCGGCACGACGCAGCGCAAACGGGTCTTTGTCGCCTTTCGGATGCTGGCCGATACCGAAGATACCCGCCAGGGTATCCATCTTGTCAGCAATCGCCAGCGCACAGGCTACCGGGTTAGACGGCAGGTCATCACCGGCAAAGCGCGGCTGATACTGTTCGTTCAGCGCAACGGCTACGTCTTCCGCTTCGCCATCGTGACGCGCGTAGTGCATCCCCATAACGCCCTGGGTGTCGGTGAACTCGAAGACCATGTTGGTCATCAGGTCACACTTAGACAGCAGGCCCGCACGGGTAGCGTGGTTAACGTCAGCGCCAATCTGCTCAGCAATCCAGCCAGCCAGCGCCTGAATGCGGTCAGTTTTGTCGCGCAGCGTCCCCAACTGTTGCTGGAACAACACGGTTTGCAGGCGCGGCAGGTTATCTTCAAGACGTTTTTTACGGTCGGTATTGAAGAAGAACTCGGCATCCGCCAGACGTGGACGAACGACTTTCTCGTTACCGGAGATAATCTGCTGCGGATCTTTCGATTCGATGTTGGCAACGAAGATAAAGTTCGGCAGCAGTTTGCCGTCGTTCGCATACACCGGGAAGTACTTCTGGTCACCTTTCATGGTGTAAACCAGTGCTTCAGACGGCACCGCGAGGAATTTCTCTTCGAATTTCGCGGTCAGAACGACCGGCCACTCCACCAGCGAAGCCACTTCTTCCAGCAGGCTTTCGCTTAAATCAGCGTTACCGCCAATCTTACGTGCTGCTTCTTCAGCATCGGCTTTAATCTTCGCCTTACGTTCTTCGTAATCGGCGATGACTTTCCCGCGCTCACGCAGAATTTCCGGATACTGATCGGCATTGTCGATAGTGAATTCCGACTCGCCCATAAAGCGGTGGCCGCGAATCACGCGATCGGACTGAATACCCAGAATGGTGGCCGGAATAACTTTGTCGCCCAGCAGCAGGGTCACGGTGTGAACCGGACGCACGAAGTGCACGTCGCTTGCGCCCCAACGCATCAGTTTCGGGATCGGCAGTTTCGCCAGCGAAGTCGCAACCATATTCGGCAGCAGTGCTTCGGTGCTTTCACCCTTCACATGGGCGCGATACAGCAGCCATTCGCCTTTATCGGTAGTCAGACGCTCAGCCTGGTCAACGGTAATACCGCAACCACGCGCCCAACCTTCTGCCGCTTTGCTCGGTTTGCCTTCAGCGTCGAACGCCTGGGCAATTGCCGGGCCGCGTTTTTCTATTTCGCGATCCGGTTGCGCCTCCGCCAGGTTAGCTACTTTCAGCGCCAGACGACGCGGAGCAGCAAACCATTGAACGGTGCCGTGTGCGAGGCCAGCGTTATCCAGCTCCGCAGTAAAGTTCGCAGCAAAGGACTCAGCCAGGCTGCGCAGTGCTTTTGGTGGCAGCTCTTCAGTGCCGATTTCCACCAGAAAAGTTTTCTCAGACATAGCCGCCTCTTACTTATCTTTGTTGCACATCGGGAAGCCGAGGGCTTCACGGGAAGCGTAGTATGCTTCTGCCACTGCTTTGGTCAGGGTGCGAATGCGCAGAATATAGCGCTGACGCTCGGTGACGGAGATGGCTTTACGCGCATCCAGCAGGTTGAAGCTGTGGGCGGCTTTCAGAATACGCTCGTAGGCTGGCAGCGGCAGCGGATTTTCCAGCGCCAGCAGTTGCTGCGCTTCTTTCTCGTACTGCTCGAAGCAGGTGAACAGGAAGTCCACATCCGCGTATTCGAAGTTGTAAGTGGACTGCTCCACTTCGTTCTGATGGAACACGTCGCCGTAGGTGGTTTTACCCAGCGGGCCGTCGCTCCAGACCAGGTCGTAAACGCTGTCTACGCCCTGAATGTACATGGCCAGACGTTCCAGACCGTAGGTGATCTCACCGGTAACCGGTTTACATTCCAGACCACCAACCTGCTGGAAGTAAGTGAACTGCGTCACTTCCATGCCGTTTAGCCACACTTCCCAGCCCAGCCCCCAGGCACCCAGCGTCGGGTTTTCCCAGTTATCTTCCACGAAACGGATGTCGTGGATGGTCGGGTCCATGCCCAGCTCTTTCAGAGAACCGAGGTACAGCTCCTGAATATTGTCCGGCGATGGCTTAATGACCACCTGGAACTGATAGTAGTGCTGTAAACGGTTGGGGTTTTCGCCGTAGCGACCATCGGTCGGGCGACGAGAAGGCTGAACATAAGCAGCCGCCATCGGTTCTGGCCCCAGCGCGCGCAGACAGGTCATTGGGTGAGAGGTTCCCGCGCCGACTTCCATGTCCAATGGTTGAACAATGGTGCAGCCCTGGCGAGCCCAGTAATCCTGTAAGGTCAGGATCAAGCCCTGGAAGGTCCTGGTATCAAACTTTTGCATATTATTTCGTGCTGGATACGTGTGGATTTAAAGGAAGGGATCAGTATACCCGCTGGATGGAAGATATACAGTACGAAACGGGAAAAAGCAGGGCTTAACGCATGGAAAGATGCAAAAAATGGCCATCCGCGTCAAAAGAACAGACAAACTGCTCTTTCCGGAAGGTATAACCGCGCATTTCATAGCTTCCCTGGAACTGTTCGAAGGCGGTGACGTCGATTTTTTGCTCGCCGGTGTTATAACGTTTTGCCGCCTGATCCTTGCATAACGCTTCCATATTCAACGAACGCAGAGGATCAACCTTTACCCGTTGTGCTTTCTGCACGGGTGGCGGTGTAGAACAACCCACTAGCACAATAAGCGCCATTGCTGGAAAGAAAGCGTTCATCATCATTAAATTACCGTCTGGTTTGCAGGTGAGTCTTATTATTTATATCGGTATAGTGGCTGATATCTTACGAATTTCCTTAAGCCTCTATAAGCTGTAGTGATAAAACTCAGATTATTCCAGTGCGCCAACTGAATGATTTATCGGTCAGACTTTTTTTAACCAGATACAGAGACACAGATGCAGCCCAAAATTTACTGGATTGATAACCTGCGAGGGATAGCGTGTTTAATGGTGGTGATGATTCACACCACTACCTGGTATGTGACCAATGCTCATAGTGTTAGCCCCATCACCTGGGATATCGCCAATGTTCTGAATTCTGCCTCTCGTGTCAGCGTGCCGCTATTTTTCATGATTTCCGGCTATCTCTTTTTTGGCGAACGCAGCGCCCAGTCGCGCCATTTCTTGCGTATCGGCTTATGCCTGTTTTTTTATAGCGCAATCGCGCTGCTCTACATTGCGCTGTTTACCTCCATCAATGTGGAGTTAGCGCTGAAAAACCTGCTGCAAAAGCCAGTGTTTTACCATTTATGGTTTTTCTTCGCGATTGCAGTGATTTATCTGGTTTCACCGCTGATTCAGGTGAAGAACGTCGGCGGAAAAATGTTGCTGGTGCTAATGGTGGTGATTGGTATCATCGCTAACCCAAATACTGTGCCGCAGAAAATCGACGGTTTTGAATGGCTGCCAATTAACTTATATATCAATGGCGATACTTTTTACTACATCCTTTATGGCATGTTGGGCCGCGCTATAGGGATGATGGACACACAGCATAAAGCACTGTCGTGGGTGAGCGCCGCACTGTTTGCGACGGGGGTTTTTATTATCTCTCGCGGGACATTATATGAATTACAGTGGCGCGGAAATTTTGCCGATACCTGGTATCTTTACTGTGGGCCGATGGTTTTTATCTGCGCAATCGCGTTATTGACTCTGGTTAAAAACACGCTGTATACGCGTACCATTTGCGGACTTGGCTTAATCTCCCGCCATTCGTTAGGTATATACGGGTTCCATGCATTGATTATCCATGCACTGCGCACCCGGGGGATTGAGCTTAAAAACTGGCCAATACTCGATATTATTTGGATCTTTTGCGCGACGTTGGCAGCGAGTTTGTTACTTTCTATGCTGGTACAACGAATCGACAGAAACAGATTAGTGAGTTAGTAAAAGCCCGGTTACATTGGACTAACCGGGCTTATGTGAATTATTCGCTGTATTCTTCCTGGGTAACCTGTGTTTCTTTTGGTGGGTTTATTCCGGCATCACGAATATTCTTCTGCACCGCTACTGCACCAAACAAGCTTAAGAAGAAAGCCAGTCCATAAAAACCTTTCTCGCTGAGTAATAACGTCGCATTCCACAGACCTACCATCAGTAACGCAACAGAGATAATAAAGACAGTCAGGCAGGTCATATAATAAATGGAGGTGGTCGGTATGCCTTCATACTTGTCCCGAACGGTCTTTTGATAAGACGCTGCAGAAAACAGTCCTAATACCAGTACGGCAAAATAATATCCTTTTTCATTTAACTGCATCTCTGCATTCCATAGCCCTAACAGATAGGTAACGATACCACCAACGAGAGCTATCCATGACACAATACTAAATGCCGGTGAATAGGTTGATATTTTGTTGTCCATCACAGTATTCCTTTCATTCCTGAATGTGTAAGAGGTTTATGTTGCTCATGCCGAGCGAAACAAACGCATTTGACCAAACAAGCAGACAAAAAAGGCGATGGGATAAATCACCATTTCATAAGCATTGATAGGTGCGTTTAAAACACCGATAAACAAGAGACCGATAGTGATTAACGCCAGCAACTGGCAGACGCGGATAAAAAAATCATCCAGTTGCCCGAGTTTTTCTGCGCGAAGATATGCATAATTGCCAAAAGTTGCTGTCATTAACACGCCAAGAAAATAGCCTTTGCCACTTAACAATGGGCATGAGATCCATAGCCCAACCAGATAAACCAGCGCCCCGATAACAAATAATAGTTTTGCCACAGTCTTTGAGGTTTTCATAACGATCTCCATATCTACCAGCGATACATTACGAGTAACCAACGAAAGACAAAACTGAAAAATGCCATTAACAAATGATTTTCAGAATAAATTCATACTAAATATTAATTAATTACTGAGATATATAGATGTGAATTATCCCCCACCCGGTCAGGCAGGGGATAACGTTTACGCCATTAATGGCAGAAGTTGCTGATAGAGGCGACGGAACGTTTCTCGTCGTGGCTGATAAGCGGCATAACGCTGCGCATCTGGTAGATGCGACTGTTCTAACGGTAGTTGTGGCAACAATTCAATGAGCGATTTCTCTGGATTCGTCGCAATCTGCGCCAGCCTTGCTGCACCCAGTGCTGGCCCCACATCTCCCCCTGTGCGGTAATCGAGCTGCTGACCGCTGATATCCGCCAGCATCTGACGCCAGTACTCACTACGAGCCCCGCCACCAATCAGCGTAACACTTTGCGGTTTAATGCCGCAGGCATGTACGACATCCATGCCATCTGCCAGTGCGTAACCCACGCCTTCCAGCACTGCTCGCGCCAGTTCATTGGGGCCATGTTGATGAGTCAAACCAAAGAAAACCCCCTTCGCCTGGGGATTATTGTGTGGCGTACGCTCGCCGGAAAGATAAGGCAGAAACCAAACTGGCTCGGCACTTTCATCAGCCTGTTGAGCTGCAGCGATTAAAGCTGGGACATTGCTCAGGCCGGTTAATTTCGCGGCCCAATCCAGACACGACGCCGCACTCAGCATTACAGACATTAAATGCCAACGTTGCGGTAGCGCATGGCAAAAGCTATGTACGGCGCTTTCTGGCTTGCTTAAGAACCCTTCGCTGACAGCAAAATAGACCCCCGACGTCCCCAGCGATAACATTGCCTGATTAGCATCAACCATTCCCACACCAACCGCACCAGCTGCATTATCGCCACCGCCTGCGACAACTGGCACCGTCGCCATACCCCACGCTTTCGCAACTTCAGGTAACAAAGCACCAGTAATTTCGCTGCCTTCGTATAATGCGGGCATCTGGTCACGAGATAAGTGGCAAGCCTGCAGCATGACGTCACTCCAGTCACGCTTTGCGACATCCAGCCACATAGTGCCAGCTGCGTCAGACATATCGCTGGCAAACTCCCCCGTCATACGCAGACGCAAGTAATCTTTCGGTAATAATACTTTATCGATTTGACGGAATATCTCCGGCTCATGCCGCTGAACCCATAGCAATTTAGGCGCAGTAAATCCGGGCATCATCAGGTTGCCGGTAATCACCCGCGATTGCGGAACTCGCGCTTCCAGCAAAGTGCACTCTTGCGCACAGCGCCCGTCGTTCCACAAAATGGCAGGGCGTAACACCCGTTGCTGAGCATCCAGTAAGGTTGCACCGTGCATCTGTCCGGCAATACCTAATGCTTTAACGTCTTGCAGAGAATGCTGAACGCCCAGAGCTTTCATTGCGCGATCAGTTGCCTGCCACCACTGTTCCGGGTCTTGTTCCGACCAGAGTGGATGCGGGCGCGAAACGGTCAGCTTTTCCGTTTGCGCAGCAACCACCTCACCCTGCTCATTGAGCAAAATAACTTTTACGCCCGAGGTGCCAAGATCTATCCCGATATACATATCGATCGTTCCTTAAAAAAATGCCCGGTATCGCTACTGATAACCGGGCCAACGGACTGCACAGTTAGCCGTTATTTGTCGAACAGATAATGATTTACCAGATTTTCCAGTTGCTCCTGGCGACCACTCTGATGCACCGGAGACAAATTATGTTCCTGAGCATATTTGGCTAAATCTGCCAGTGACATTTGGCCTTTCAGGATTTGCTGGCCTAATTCACTATTCCAGCCGGAATAACGCTGCGCGATGCGTTTATCCAGCTCGCCATCTTCAATCATGCGCGCTGCAATTTTCAGCGCCAACGCCATCGTATCCATCGCGCCGATATGACCGTAAAACAGATCATATTTATCAGTACTTTGACGACGTACTTTGGCATCGAAGTTCAGACCACCGGTGGTGAAACCACCTGCTTTGAGAATTTCATACATCACCAGCGCATTCTCTTCCACACTGTTCGGGAACTGGTCGGTGTCCCAGCCCAGTTGCGCATCGCCACGGTTGGCGTCGACTGAACCGAACAGGCCAAGCGCAATGGCGGTGGCTATTTCATGATGGAAAGAGTGACCTGCCAGCGTCGCGTGGTTAGCTTCAATGTTCAGTTTAATCTCTTTTTCCAGACCAAACTGTTTCAGGAAGCCATAGACCGTCGCAGCATCGTAATCATATTGATGTTTGGTCGGTTCTTGCGGTTTCGGTTCGATAAGCAACGTGCCCTGGAAACCGATTTTATGTTTATGCTCAACCACCATCTGCATAAAGCGGCCCAGCTGTTCACGCTCCTGACGCAGGTCGGTATTTAACAGCGTTTCGTAACCTTCACGACCACCCCACAGGACATAGTTTTCACCGCCCAATTTATGGGTTGCTTCCATCGCTGTAACAACTTGCGTTGCCGCCCAACTGAAGACTTCAGGATCTGGGTTCGTCGCCGCACCCGCGCCATAGCGAGGGTTTGTAAAGCAGTTAGCAGTTCCCCACAGCAGCTTCACGCCGCTCTCTTCTTGCTTGCCTGCCAGGACATCAACCATTTGCGCAAAATTATTGATGTACTCTTTTAACGACGCGCCCTCAGGGGAAACATCCACATCGTGGAAGCAATAAAATGGCACATGTAACTTGTGGAAAAACTCAAATGCGACATCTGCTTTACGCTTCGCCAACGCCAGTGCCTCACCAGGCTGCTGCCACGGACGATTAAACGCTCCCACACCAAACATATCCGCCCCGTTCCAGCAGAAGGTGTGCCAGTAGCAGGCGGCAAAACGCAAGTGCTCTTCCATACGCTTGCCCAACACCAGATCGTCGGGATTGTAGTGACGGAATGCTAACGGGTTTGAGGATTTTGAGCCTTCATAACGAACGCGATCGAGCTGGTCAAAATAGGCTTGCATATTGAACTCCATAATCAGGTAATGCCGCGGGTGATGGATGATGTCGTAATATTGGGCACTCCCTTTCAGTTGCTCAATTATGTTATTTCACACTGCTATTGAGATAATTCACAAGTGTGCGCTCGCTCGCAAAATAAAATGGGATGATGAAACTGGGTAATTCCTCGAAGAGAAAAATGCAATAAGTACAATTGCGCAACAAAAGTAAGATCTCGGTCATAAATCGAGAAATAAACCAAAAATCGTAATCGAAAGATAAAAATCTGTAATTGTTTTCCCCTGTTTAGTTGCTAAAAATTGGTTACGTTTATCGCGGTGATTGTTACTTATTAAAGCTGTCCTCTAACTACAGAAGGCCCTACACCATGAAAATAAAGAACATTCTACTCACCCTTTGCACCTCACTTCTGCTTACCAACGTTGCGGCACACGCCAAAGAAGTCAAAATAGGTATGGCGATTGATGATCTCCGTCTTGAACGCTGGCAAAAAGATCGAGATATTTTTGTGAAAAAGGCAGAATCTCTCGGCGCGAAAGTATTTGTACAGTCTGCAAATGGCAATGAAGAAACACAAATGTCGCAGATTGAAAACATGATTAACCGGGGTGTCGATGTTCTTGTCATTATTCCTTATAACGGTCAGGTATTAAGTAACGTTGTAAAAGAAGCCAAACAAGAAGGTATTAAAGTATTAGCTTACGACCGTATGATTAACGATGCGGATATCGATTTTTATATTTCTTTCGATAATGAAAAAGTCGGTGAACTGCAGGCAAAAGCCCTGATCGATATTGTTCCGCAAGGTAATTACTTCCTGATGGGCGGCTCGCCGGTAGATAACAACGCCAAGCTGTTCCGCGCCGGGCAAATGAAAGTATTAAAACCTTATGTTGATTCCGGAAAAATTAAAGTCGTTGGTGACCAATGGGTTGATGGCTGGTTACCGGAAAACGCATTGAAAATTATGGAAAACGCGCTAACCGCCAATAATAACAAAATTGATGCTGTAGTTGCCTCAAACGATGCCACCGCAGGAGGGGCAATTCAGGCATTAAGCGCGCAAGGTTTATCAGGGAAAGTAGCAATTTCCGGCCAGGATGCGGATCTTGCTGGTATTAAACGTATTGCTGCCGGTACGCAAACTATGACGGTGTATAAACCTATTACATTGTTGGCAAATACTGCCGCAGAAATTGCCGTTGAGTTGGGCAATGGTCAGGAGCCAAAAGCGGATACCACACTGAATAATGGCCTGAAAGATGTTCCCTCCCGCCTGCTGACACCGATCGATGTGAATAAAAACAACATCAAAGATACGGTAGTTAAAGACGGATTCCACAAAGAGAGCGAGCTGTAAGCGTTACGCCCCGGCGCGGAGCGGGGGCGTGATTTCTCTCCATGCCGCGTGAATTAATTGGCTTAGGTGGAGTCGTTATGCCTTATCTACTTGAAATGAAAAATATTACCAAAACCTTCGGCAGTGTGAAGGCGATTGATAACGTCAGCTTGCGGTTGAATGCTGGCGAAATCGTCTCACTCTGTGGGGAAAATGGGTCAGGTAAATCAACGCTGATGAAAGTGCTGTGTGGTATTTATCCCCATGGTTCCTACAAAGGCGAAATTATTTTTGCGGGAGAAGAGATTCAGGCGAGTCACATCCGCGATACCGAACACAAAGGTATCGCCATTATTCACCAAGAATTGGCGCTGGTGAAAGAACTGACCGTGCTGGAAAATATCTTCCTGGGTAACGAAATAACCCATAATGGCATTATGGATTATGACCTGATGACGCTACGCTGTCAGAAGCTGCTCGCACAGGTCAGTTTATCCATTTCACCTGATACTCGCGTTGGAGATTTAGGACTTGGGCAACAACAACTGGTTGAAATTGCCAAGGCACTTAATAAACAGGTGCGTTTGTTAATTCTCGATGAGCCGACAGCCTCATTAACTGAGCAGGAAACGTCGGTTTTACTGGATATTATTCGCGATCTACAACAGCACGGTATCGCCTGTATTTATATTTCGCACAAACTCAACGAAGTCAAAGCGATTTCCGATACGATTTGTGTTATTCGCGACGGTCAGCACATTGGCACGCGTGATGCTGCTGGAATGAGTGAAGACGATATTATCACCATGATGGTCGGGCGAGAGTTAACCGCGCTTTACCCTAATGAACCACATACCACCGGAGATGAAATATTACGTATTGAACATCTGACGGCATGGCATCCGGTTAATCGTCATATTAAACGAGTTAATGATGTCTCGTTTTCCCTGAAACGTGGCGAAATACTGGGTATCGCCGGACTCGTTGGTGCCGGACGTACCGAGACTATTCAGTGCCTGTTTGGTGTGTGGCCCGGACAATGGGAAGGGAAAATTTATATTGACGGCAAACAGGTAGATATTCGTAACTGTCAGCAAGCCATCGCCCAGGGGATTGCGATGGTACCCGAAGACAGAAAGCGCGACGGCATCGTTCCGGTAATGGCGGTTGGTAAAAATATTACCCTCGCCGCACTCAAAAAATTTACCGGTAGTATTAGCCAGCTTGATGACGCGGCAGAGCAAAAATGTATTCTGGAATCAATCCAGCAACTCAAAGTTAAAACGTCGTCCCCCGACCTTGCTATTGGACGTTTGAGCGGCGGCAATCAACAAAAAGCGATCCTCGCTCGCTGTCTGTTACTTAACCCGCGCATTCTCATTCTTGATGAACCCACCAGGGGTATCGATATTGGCGCGAAATACGAGATCTACAAATTAATTAACCAACTCGTCCAGCAGGGTATTGCCGTTATTGTCATCTCTTCCGAATTACCTGAAGTGCTCGGCCTTAGCGATCGTGTACTGGTGATGCATGAAGGGAAACTAAAAGCCAACCTGATAAATCATAACCTGACTCAGGAGCAGGTGATGGAAGCCGCATTGAGGAGCGAACATCATGTCGAAAAGCAATCCGTCTGAAGTGAAATTAGCCGTACCGACATCCGGTGGCTTTTCCGGGCTGAAATCACTGAATTTGCAGGTCTTCGTGATGATTGCAGCTATCATCGCAATCATGCTGTTCTTTACCTGGACCACCGATGGTGCCTACTTAAGCGCCCGTAACGTCTCCAACCTGTTACGCCAAACCGCAATTACCGGCATCCTCGCGGTAGGAATGGTGTTCGTCATAATTTCTGCTGAAATCGACCTTTCCGTCGGCTCAATGATGGGGCTGTTAGGTGGCGTCGCGGCGATTTGTGACGTCTGGCTAGGCTGGCCTTTGCCACTTACCATCATTGTGACGTTGGTTCTGGGACTACTTCTCGGAGCCTGGAACGGATGGTGGGTCGCGTACCGCAAAGTCCCTTCATTTATTGTCACCCTCGCGGGCATGTTGGCATTTCGTGGCATACTCATTGGCATCACCAACGGCACGACTGTTTCCCCCACCAGCGCCGCGATGTCACAAATTGGGCAAAGCTATCTACCTGCCAGCACCGGCTTCATCATTGGCGCGCTTGGCTTAATGGCTTTTGTTGGCTGGCAATGGCGCGGAAGAATGCGCCGTCAGGCTTTGGGTTTGCAGTCTCCGGCCTCTACCGCAGTAGTCGGTCGCCAGGCTTTAACCGCTATCATCGTATTAGGCGCAATCTGGCTGTTGAATGATTACCGTGGTGTTCCCACTCCTGTTCTGCTGCTGACGTTGCTGTTACTCGGCGGAATGTTTATGGCAACGCGGACGGCATTTGGACGACGCATTTATGCCATCGGCGGCAATCTGGAAGCGGCACGTCTCTCCGGGATTAACGTTGAACGCACCAAACTTGCCGTGTTCGCTATTAACGGATTAATGGTAGCCATCGCCGGATTAATCCTCAGTTCTCGACTTGGTGCTGGTTCACCTTCTGCGGGAAATATCGCCGAGCTGGACGCAATTGCAGCATGTGTGATTGGCGGCACCAGTCTGGCAGGCGGCGTCGGGAGCGTGGCTGGAGCAGTAATGGGGGCATTCATCATGGCTTCACTGGATAACGGCATGAGTATGATGGATGTACCGACCTTCTGGCAGTATATCGTTAAAGGTGCGATTCTGTTGCTGGCAGTATGGATGGACTCCGCAACCAAACGCCGTTCTTGATTTTGATAAAAATTTTCTCAAAGCCGGTAACGTATTACCGGTTTTGAGTTTTTGCATGATTCAGCAGGAAAAGAACCATGTTTACTAAACGTCACCGCATCACATTACTGTTCAATGCCAATAAAGCCTATGACCGGCAGGTAGTAGAAGGCGTAGGGGAATATTTACAGGCGTCACAATCGGAATGGGATATTTTCATTGAAGAAGATTTCCGCGCCCGCATTGATAAAATCAAGGACTGGTTAGGAGATGGCGTCATTGCCGACTTCGACGACAAACAAATCGAGCAAGCGCTGGCTGATGTCGACGTCCCCATTGTTGGGGTTGGTGGCTCGTATCACCTTGCCGAAAGTTACCCACCCGTTCATTACATTGCCACCGATAACTATGCGCTGGTTGAAAGCGCATTTTTGCATTTAAAAGAGAAAGGCGTTAACCGCTTTGCTTTTTATGGTCTTCCGGAATCAAGCGGTAAACGTTGGGCCACTGAACGCGAATATGCATTTCGTCAGCTTGTCGCCGAAGAAAAGTATCGCGGAGTGGTTTATCAGGGGTTAGAAACCGCGCCAGAGAACTGGCAACACGCGCAAAATCGGCTGGCAGACTGGCTACAAACGCTGCCACCGCAAACCGGGATTATTGCCGTTACTGACGCCCGGGCGCGGCATATTCTGCAAGTATGTGAACATCTACACATTCCCGTACCGGAAAAATTATGCGTGATTGGCATCGATAACGAAGAACTGACCCGCTATCTGTCGCGTGTCGCCCTTTCTTCGGTCGCTCAGGGCGCACGGCAAATGGGCTATCAGGCGGCAAAACTGTTGCATCGATTATTAGATAAAGAAGAAATGCCGCTACAGCGGATTTTGGTCCCACCAGTTCGCGTCATTGAACGGCGCTCAACAGATTACCGCTCACTGACCGATCCCGCCGTTATTCAGGCCATGCATTACATTCGTAATCACGCCTGTAAAGGGATTAAAGTGGATCAGGTACTGGATGCGGTGGGCATATCACGCTCCAATCTTGAGAAGCGTTTTAAAGAAGAGGTGGGTGAAACCATCCATGCCATGATTCATGCCGAGAAGCTGGAGAAAGCGCGCAGTCTGCTGATTTCAACCACCTTGTCGATCAATGAGATATCGCAAATGTGCGGTTATCCATCGCTGCAATATTTCTACTCTGTTTTTAAAAAAGCATATGACACAACGCCAAAAGAGTATCGCGATGTAAATAGCGAGGTCATGTTGTAGCGATGATGAGAATTATCGGCGTCGCATCAGGTAACTCAGCACAACCACCTGATACGAGCAAAAGCCTTATCCGCCTGACAAGTCGGATAAGGCTCGAGGAAATGCAATTACATATGCGCCGCGATTAACCGTTGGTTATCCTGGTACATTGCGAACAGGTAGTTGTTATAACTCTTCCCTTTGGTCGAGTAGCCCTTCAGCTTGTGAATCATCGCTGTGGCAGTCACTTCCTGATCCGCTTTACGCAGCTGTGCACGCGATTTACGGAACGAAGAGTAAGCCGGGTGCGTATTGAGGTTAGTGACATAGGCGCTCACCGATTCTTTGACAGAACTAAACTGTGAGTACCCTTTCACTTTACCCGGCGCATTGGTACAACGTCCTTTCATGCATTTCATGCCGAACAGGTTGTTGTTGTTGCGCGCCAGCTTTGACGTTCCCCAACCACTTTCTGCTGCAGCCATCGTCGCCACCATACTGGTAGGGATAATGTCTACGCGTTCAAGCAAGGTATTCCACGGGATTTTTCGCGTATTACCAGACCACTTCACCTTGTAGCGTTTGGCAATGTCTTTCAGACGCGCACGCTCAGCAGGTGACCATTGGCCCTGATACTGTTTTGAAATCAGCCAGTTACGTTCCGCAGTAATGGCCGCATTTTGGCTGGTAATGTAAGGCATTACAGTCCGGAGAAACGCCTTTTTCCTTGGTGTTCCGGAAGGGTATTTTCGCAAATCAGGAAGTGAACTACTCTTTGCACTATTGCGAGAATACTCTTGTTTACTGCTTACCTGTTTATTACTAGCTTTAGTTAAGTGGGACTTTTGACTCGCTGTTGTTGTGTGCGTCTTCGCTAACACCTCACTCGAAAACACCAGAGTGAGTAACATAAGAATCATCGCCCCATATCGTCGTATGGGAGTCAAAATCATCAGGTCTCCTGGTCGGATTTAATCATTCCAACACCTTATATTTTTTACAAATTTGAGAGTTGAATCTCAAATCATATCAAAAATAGCTGTCAAGAGCACCCCAAGGAATAGTCCAAATCTGAAACTATGTCACGAGTTAACGATTCAGATTGGCGCTAAATCGCAGAAAATGTGGGGGTTATCGCAAAATTCAGCCGTTTTTTGCGCGCGATCGCTCACCCTTGCTTCTCATCCTGTGGACTTACCGCTCAGGGATGAGTTTTGTCTGGCTTATCGCTGGCAAACTGTCTGAAATCGCAGCAATAAGGACTCATCCGCCATGAAACTCGCCGTCTGTTTTCTGACACTCCTTCCTGGCTTCGCCGTTGCCGCCAGCTGGACTTCTCCGGGGTTCCCTGCCTTTAGCGAACAGGGGACGGGAACATTTGTCAGCCACGCGCAGTTGCCCAAAGGTACGCGTCCACTAACGCTAAATTTTGACCAACAGTGCTGGCAGCCTGCGGATGCGATAAAACTCAATCAGATGCTTTCCCTGCAACCTTGTAGCAACACGCCGCCTCAATGGCGATTGTTCAGGGACGGCGAATATACGCTGCAACTAGACACCCGCTCCGGTACACCAACATTGATGATTTCCATCCAGAACGCCGTCGAACCGGTAGCAAGCCTGGTCCGTGAATGCCCGAAATGGGATGGATTACCGCTCACACTGGATGTCAGCGCCACTTTTCCGGAGGGAGCCGCAGTCCGGGATTATTACAGCCAGCAAATTGCGATAGTGAAGAACGGTCAAATAACGTTACAACCCGCTGCCACCAGCAACGGTTTACTCCTGCTGGAACGGGCAGAAACTGACGCCTCTGCCCCTTTCGACTGGCATAACGCCACGGTTTACTTTGTGCTGACAGATCGTTTCGAAAACGGCGATCCCAGTAATGACCAGAGTTACGGACGTCATAAAGACGGTATGGCAGAAATTGGCACTTTTCACGGCGGCGATTTACGCGGCCTGACCAACAAACTGGATTACCTCCAGCAGCTGGGCGTCAATGCTTTATGGATAAGTGCCCCATTTGAGCAAATTCACGGCTGGGTCGGCGGCGGTACAAAAGGCGATTTCCCGCATTATGCCTACCACGGTTATTACACACAGGACTGGACGAATCTTGATGCCAATATGGGCCGCGAAGCCGATCTACGGACGCTGGTTGATAGCGCGCATCAGCGCGGTATTCGTATTCTCTTTGATGTCGTGATGAACCACACCGGTTATGCCACACTGGCGGATATGCAGGAGTTTCAGTTTGGCGCGTTATATCTTTCTGGTGACGAAGTGAAAAAAACGTTGGGTGAACGCTGGAGCGACTGGAAACCTGCCGCCGGGCAAACCTGGCATAGCTTTAACGATTACATTAATTTCAGCGACAAAACAGGCTGGGATAAATGGTGGGGAAAAAACTGGATCAGAACCGATATCGGCGATTACGACAATCCTGGATTCGACGATCTCACTATGTCGCTGGCCTTTTTGCCGGATATCAAAACCGAATCAACTACCGCTTCTGGTCTGCCGGTGTTCTATAAAAACAAAACGGATACCCACGCTAAAGTCATCGACGGCTTTACCCCTCGCGATTACTTAACCCACTGGTTAAGTCAGTGGGTTCGCGACTATGGGATTGATGGTTTTCGGGTCGACACCGCCAAACATGTTGAGTTGCCCGCCTGGCAGCAACTGAAAACCGAAGCCAGCGCCGCGCTTCGCGAATGGAAAAAAGCTAACTCCGACAAAGCATTAGATGACAAACCTTTCTGGATGACCGGTGAAGCCTGGGGCCACGGCGTGATGCAAAGTGACTACTATCGCCACGGCTTCGATGCGATGATCAATTTCGATTATCAGGAGCAGGCGGCGAAAGCAGTCGATTGTTTTGCGCAGATGGATACGACCTGGCAGCAAATGGCGGAGAAATTGCAGGATTTCAACGTGTTGAGCTACCTCTCATCGCATGATACCCGCCTGTTCCGCGAAGGTGGTAATAAAGCAGCAGAGTTATTGTTATTAGCGCCAGGCGCGGTACAAATCTTTTATGGTGATGAATCCTCGCGTCCGTTCGGCCCCACCGGTTCGGATCCGCTGCAAGGTACGCGTTCGGATATGAACTGGCAGGATGTTAGCGGTAAATCTGCCGCCAGCGTCGCGCACTGGCAGAAAATCAGCCAGTTCCGCGCCCGCCATCCCGCAATTGGCGCGGGCAAACAAACGACACTTTCGCTGAAGCAGGGCTACGGCTTTGTTCGTGAGCATGGCGACGATAAAGTGCTGGTCATCTGGGCTGGGCAACAGTGACTTTTCCGGCTTCCCGTTCGTGAGTACCTCGGGAAGCCGCCAACCAGGATAAAATGTCAGCCCTAATCAGCATTACAGGATAAAGCACCGCTCACTCTTCAACAGACCGATTTGCACCCCAGCAAATGTAGCGTTATTGTTACCTTCCTTGCTACAGAGTTCGACAGATATCCCGCTATGACATTCTCCCTTTTTGGTGACAAATTTACCCGCCACTCCGGCATTACGCTGCTGATGGAAGATCTGAACGACGGTTTACGCACGCCTGGCGCGATTATGCTCGGCGGCGGTAATCCGGCGCAGATCCCGGAAATGCAGGACTACTTCCAGACGCTACTGACCGACATGCTGGAAAGTGGCAATGCGACTGATGCACTGTGCAATTATGACGGTCCACAGGGGAAAACGGAGCTACTCACACTGCTTGCCGGAATGCTGCGCGAGAAGTTGGGCTGGGATATCGAACCACAGAATATTGCACTAACAAACGGCAGCCAGAGCGCGTTTTTCTACTTATTTAATCTGTTTGCCGGACGCCGTGCCGATGGTCGGGTCAAAAAAGTGCTGTTCCCGCTGGCACCGGAATACATTGGCTACGCTGACGCCGGACTGGAAGAAGATCTGTTTATCTCTGCGCGTCCGAATATTGAACTGCTGCCGGAAGGCCAGTTTAAATACCACGTCGATTTTGAGCATCTACATATTGGCGAAGAAACCGGGATGATTTGCGTCTCCCGGCCGACGAATCCAACAGGCAATGTGATTACTGACGAAGAGTTGCTGAAGCTTGACGCGCTGGCGAATCAACACGGCATTCCGCTGGTGATTGATAACGCTTATGGCGTCCCGTTCCCGGGTATCATCTTCAGCGAAGCGCGCCCGCTATGGAATCCGAATATCGTGCTGTGCATGAGTCTTTCCAAGCTGGGGCTACCTGGCTCCCGCTGCGGCATTATCATCGCCAATGAAAAAATCATCACCGCCATCACCAATATGAACGGCATTATCAGCCTGGCACCTGGCGGTATTGGTCCGGCGATGATGTGTGAAATGATTAAGCGTAACGATCTGCTGCGCCTGTCTGAAACAGTCATCAAACCGTTTTACTACCAGCGTGTTCAGGAAACTATCGCCATCATTCGCCGCTATTTACCGGAAGATCGCTGCCTGATTCATAAACCGGAAGGAGCCATTTTCCTCTGGCTATGGTTTAAGGATTTGCCCATTACGACCGAGCAGCTCTACCAGCGCCTGAAAGCACGCGGCGTGCTGATGGTGCCGGGGCACAACTTCTTCCCGGGACTGGATAAACCGTGGCCGCATACGCATCAATGTATGCGCATGAACTACGTACCAGAGCCGGAGAAAATTGAGGCGGGTGTGAAGATTCTGGCGGAAGAGATAGAAAGAGCCTGGGCTGAAAGCCATTAATACGCTATTCCGGCGTTGAGAAACGCCGGAAAAACGTTTCAAACAGGCTGCTGCCGTAGCCGATGCCGCTGCACTTTCTCGACATCCACGCACTGCAACGCCTTTGTCGGGCAGGCTTCAACACAGGCCGGTCCCGTCGCCCGATGCCAGCACAGATCGCACTTAATCGCCCTCGCCTTTTTGCGCGAAGAAACGACCTCCATCGCACCAAACGGGCAAGCCAGCATACAGCTTTTACAGCCAATGCAACGTGATTGTTCAACGAAAATATGCCCATGTTCGCGGCTTATCGCGTCAACAGGGCAGACATTCGCGCACGGTGCATCTTCACACTGATGACAGGCTACTGCCGTGGTCCAGCTGTGGTCTTTAATGACACGAATACGGGAAATAAACTCGTCTGGTGACAACGCAGCGCAATCCTGATTCTCCTGATGCGACACTGCGCAAGCCACTTCACAGGTACGGCAACCGATACATTTCGTCGCATCCGCAATAATAAACCGGTTCATGATCACTCCTTTGCACTAAAACAGCAGAGTGCCAGAGAGCGCGTCCCTACTGCTTTGATCCAACGAAGGAAATGTTAAAGTTTTGGCACTTGTCCAAAGGGTTATGTAATCGCGCCCTGGTCGTCCCTGACAGTAAATCCCAGTTCATTAGAAATAGCCTGCGCGGTTTCACGCAGTGGTTTCAGGAGATTTTTCTCTCCCACCTGTTTCAGACGTGATGTCGAAAGCGAAATCGACACGGCGTACGGCACCCGCCCATGAATATCAAACACCGGAACAGCAATACAGGAGACGCCGAGTTCGTTTTCTTCTCTGTCCATCGCCGCTCCACTTTCACGAATGTGCGCCAGTTCGTCGAACATCGCGGGCAGCTCGGTAATGGTATTGCGGGTTAACGGCTGGATCTCATGCTGATGGCTTTCCCAGTATGACTTCACGTAGTCCGGGTGACCAAACGCCATGTAGATCTTGCCCATTGCGGAACAGTAGAGCGGCATATGCTGGCCTATATAGGCACGGGTTCGCAGCATCCCGGTTGTGGGTTCCAGCTTATAAATCAAAATAGCGTGATCGTCTTCGCGGCTGGAGAAGTTAATAGTTTCACCAGTGGCGATGTTCAGAGCCTCAAGATGCGGAGCGGCGATATGAATGATATTCAGCGAAGATAGCGCCTTCTGCCCGACGGCAATAAATTTGGTAGTCAGGCGGTAACTCCCTGCGGCGGGCGCGGTGGTCACATAGCCGCAGGACTGTAATCCCTGCAATAAGCGATGGACGGTACTCTTATTTAAACCAGCCAGCTCCGAAAGATGCGCCAACGGACAACCGTTTGGATAGTTGCTCAAAATCTCAATCAGCATCAACCCACGAAACAGACTCTGGCTTCCGGCTGGGCGCTCTTTTTCCTGCGCCATCTCGTTCTCTTTTTTTCCCATCACTTCTTTCCCCATTTTGTCGCGTCCTGATGGTAGCGCAAAGTGTGCCGTAGTTCACGATCTCGACAGATAATTTATAACCACTTGATTTTTAAGTTTTTTGAAATTCATCAATCAGATTGCTTTGTTAAAAAGTGATCGATATATTTGAAATCAAGTTTCGTATATTGAAATTTTAAGCCAAAAAAGCGATCAAAAAAACAAGGAAGCCTGGGATGAAAGTGACATTTGAGCAGTTAAAAGCAGCCTTTAATCGGGTCTTAATTTCACGCGGCGTTGACAACGAAACGGCTGACGCCTGTGCAGAGATGTTCGCCCGCACCACCGAATCCGGCGTTTATTCTCACGGCGTTAATCGTTTCCCTCGTTTCATTCAACAACTGGAAAACGGCGATATCATTCCTGATGCCCAACCCAAACGTATAACCAGCCTCGGCGCAATTGAACAGTGGGACGCCCAGCGTTCGATCGGTAACCTGACAGCGAAAAAGATGATGGATCGCGCCATTGAACTGGCTGCCGATCACGGTATTGGTCTGGTGGCACTACGTAATGCCAACCACTGGATGCGCGGCGGCAGCTACGGCTGGCAGGCGGCGGAAAAAGGCTATATTGGCATTTGCTGGACCAACTCCATCGCCGTAATGCCACCGTGGGGCGCAAAAGAGTGTCGCATCGGCACCAACCCGCTGATCGTCGCCATTCCTTCCACGCCGATCACCATGGTCGATATGTCGATGTCGATGTTCTCTTACGGCATGTTAGAAGTTAATCGCCTGGCTGGTCGTCAGCTCCCGGTAGATGGTGGCTTTGATGATGAGGGCAATTTGACCAAAGAACCTGGCGTTATCGAGAAAAATCACCGCATTTTGCCGATGGGCTACTGGAAAGGTTCGGGCATGTCGATTGTGCTGGATATGATCGCTACCCTCCTTTCTGACGGCGCATCGGTTGCCGAAGTCACCGAGGACAACAGCGACGAATACGGCATTTCACAAATTTTTATTGCCATTGAAGTGGACAAGCTTATCGACGGTCCCACCCGCGATGCCAAACTGCAACGCATCATGGATTACGTTACCAGTGCCGAGCGTGCTGACGAAAATCAGGCTATTCGTTTACCCGGCCACGAATTTACTACCCTGCTGGCAGAAAACCGCCGTAACGGTATTACCGTTGATGACAGCGTGTGGGCAAAAATCCAGGCGTTATAAGGAGATAAGCCATGATTTTTGGACATATCGCGCAGCCCAATCCGTGCCGTTTGCCCGCCGCCATTGAAAAGGCGCTCGATTTTCTGCGCACCATCGACTTCAACGCCCTGGAACCGGGCGTTGTCGAAATCGACGGCAAGAATATTTATGCGCAAATTATCGATTTAACCACACGCGAAGCGGTAGAAAACCGTCCGGAAGTGCATCGTCGATATATCGATATTCAGTTTCTGGCGTGGGGTGAAGAGAAAATCGGCATTGCTATTGATACGGGAAATAATAAAGTCAGCGAATCACTATTAGAGCAGCGCGATATTATTTTTTATCACGATAGTGAACATGAATCATTTATAGAAATGATTCCGGGCAGCTACGCTATTTTCTTCCCGCAGGATGTTCATCGCCCGGCATGTAATAAAAATGCCACTACGGCAATACGCAAGATCGTGGTTAAAGTGGCCCTCGCTGCTTTATAAAAAATGATTACTGGAGCACATAATGAAAACGAATAATGCCGGTTATATTATCGGCGCGTATCCCTGTGCACCTTCTTTTCACCAAAGAAGTGAAGAGGAAGAGAAGGATTTCTGGCGACAATTATCTGAGACTCCAGACATTTTGGGGCTGGAACAACCTTGCCTGGAAAATTTTCACCCGCTGGGCGATCAATGGTTACTCCGTCATACGCCAGAGAGCTGGAAATTTGTCGTCACCGCAGTGATGGAAACCATGCGTCGCCGCAGCGAAAACAGCGGGTTTGGTCTCGCCTCCAGTGATGAAGAACAGCGCCAGGCCTGCGTGGCGTACTATCGCCACCTGTTCAATAAAATCAACGCATTGCAGGCTAATAAAGTGCTCGCACTGGAGCTCCAGGCTGCACCGTTAGCAACGAATCCTAATGTTATGCAAGCGACGGACGCTTTTGCCCGCTCATTGAAAGAAATCGCCAGTTGGGACTGGCCGTGCAAGCTGGTGCTGGAACACTGCGACGCCATGACATCTTCTTCCCCCCGAAAAGGCTTTTTGCCTTTAGAAAATGTGCTGGAAGTTATTACCGATTATGACATCAGCATCTGTATCAACTGGGCGCGCTCTGCCATTGAAGGGCGCAATACAACGCTGCCGCTGACCCACACCCAAATGGCGAAACAAGCCGGAAAACTCGGCGCGTTGATGTTCTCTGGTACGACGCTAAACGGGGCATACGGCGAATGGCAGGATTTACACGCACCGTTTGCACCATTCTGCGCAGAAAGCCTGATGACCACAGATCATGTTCGCGAGTTATTTAATGTAGCAGAATCGTCAACATTGCATTTTGCTGGCATCAAGCTACTGGAAATAAATGCGACGGCTGATGTGCACCATCGCATCGAAATATTACGTAACGGCATTCACTCTCTGAATGAATCTCGTTAAATAGTTCCGCTTATATATCACTTTGAATATCTAATTAGCCGTTTTCTGATAATTATTACGAATATTAACAACATTAGCGCATAAAAAATATTGCATAACCAGAAGGACTCGTTATGAAACGGATACTCGAAGGCATTCTTGCGATCATCATCGCAATACTGTCTTGTATTATTTTTATTAATATCATTCTTCGATATGGATTCCACACAAGTATATTATCGATTGATGAATTATCCCGACTTTTATTTGTCTGGTTAACCTTTATTGGCGCAATCGTTGCTTATATGGACAACAGCCATGTGCAGGTTACTTTTTTAGTCGAAAAACTCTCACCGGCTAATCAACAACGTGTTTCGCTGCTAACCCATACGCTCATTTTATTGCTGTGTCTGGGGCTGGCCTGGGGCGCTATAGAAAAAACAGCGCAAGACTGGAGCAACTTATCGCCCATTCTTGGCGTCCCCGTTGGCTTAATGTACGCCGCCGCTATCCCCACCAGTCTGATTATCGCATTGCTGGAATTGCGTCACTTATACCGGCAGTTCACAAATACCCCCAGCCGAAACCAACAAGGAGCCTGACGATGACAATCCTTATATTTATTGTCAGTTTGTTAGGGGCTATCGCAATTGGCGTTCCCATCGCCTGGGCATTATTACTGTGCGGCATTTCATTGATGTTCTGGATGGATATCTTTGATGTGCAAATTCTGGCACAAACGTTGGTAAATGGCGCAGACAGCTTCTCCCTGTTAGCCATCCCCTTCTTTGTACTGGCGGGTGAGATCATGAACGCGGGCGGCCTGTCGCAACGTATCGTCGACTTGCCAATGAAACTGGTAGGCCACAGGCCAGGCGGTCTGGGTTACGTGGGCGTGCTGGCAGCGATGATCATGGCAAGCCTGTCCGGTTCTGCGGTTGCTGATACCGCAGCTGTCGCGGCGCTGCTGGTGCCGATGATGCGCCAGGCCAACTATCCGGTAAACCGCGCCGCCGGGCTTATCGGTTCCGGCGGGATTATTGCGGCCATTATCCCGCCTTCCATACCACTCATTATCTTCGGCGTCTCCAGCGGACTCTCCATCAGCAAACTGTTTATGGCGGGCATTGCGCCAGGCATCATGATGGGCGTCACGCTGATGGTTACCTGGTGGTGGCAGGCAAAACGACTGAATTTACCTTGTCAGCCGAAAGCCTCACTGCGAGAAGTCTGGCAATCCTTAGTTTCCGGTATTTGGGCGCTCTTTTTACCGATAATTATTATTGGCGGTTTCCGTTCGGGGTTATTTACACCGACCGAAGCAGGCGCGGTTGCCGCCTTCTACGCTCTGTTCGTCTCGGTGGTGGTCTATCGCGAGATGACCTTCTCCACGCTTTATCATGTGCTGATTAACGCGGCAAAAACCACATCCGTGGTGATGTTCCTGGTGGCCTCTGCTGCGGTATCTGCATGGCTTATTACGATCGCCGAATTACCCATGATGGTATCGGAGCTATTACAACCGTTGGTTGATTCGCCTCGCTTATTATTCATCGTCATTATGCTCGCTATTATGGTGATCAGTACGGTCATGGACTTAACGCCTACCGTATTAATTCTTACACCAGTATTAATGCCATTAGTGAAAGAAGCGGGAATAGATCCGGTCTATTTCGGCATCATGTTTATTATCAACTGTTCAATATCACTGATTACGCCTCCAGTCGGTAATGTTCTTAACGTGGTATGCGGCGTGGCGAAACTTAAATTTGACGATGCGGTAAAAGGCGTTGCGCCTTACGTCATGGTTTTATTCATGTTGTTAGCATTATTTATTTTTATACCGGAGCTCATTACCGCTCCTCTTAAATGGATGAGTTAAAAGGAAATCATAATGAAATTACGTTCTGTAACCTACGCTTTATTAATTGCCGGAGTGGCGACGTTCAGCACATCTTCTCTGGCGGCACAATCATTACGTTTCGGTTATGAAACCTCACAAACCGATTCACAACATATTGCGGCGAAAAAATTTAATGAATTACTGCAGGAAAAAACCAAAGGCGAACTGAAATTAAAACTGTTCCCGGATAGCACCCTTGGTAATGCGCAGGCGATGATCAGCGGCGTGCGTGGCGGCACTATTGATATGGAGATGTCAGGCTCTAACAACTTTACGGGACTCTCGCCCGTCATCAACCTGCTCGATGTCCCGTTCCTGTTCCGCGATACCGCTCACGCGCATAAAACGCTCGACGGCAAAGTCGGTGATGACCTGAAAGTCTCCCTTGAAGGTAAGGGGCTGAAAGTACTGGCCTACTGGGAAAACGGCTGGCGCGATGTCACCAACTCGCGTGCACCGGTCAAAACGCCTGCCGACCTGAAAGGGTTGAAAATCCGCACCAACAACAGCCCGATGAATATCGCTGCATTTAAAGTTTTTGGCGCTAACCCGATCCCGATGCCGTTTGCCGAAGTCTATACCGGGCTGGAAACCCGCACTATCGACGCTCAGGAACACCCGATCAACGTCGTCTGGTCAGCAAAATTTTATGAAGTGCAGAAGTACCTTTCCCTGACCCATCACGCCTATTCCCCGCTTCTGGTGGTGATCAACAAAGCGAAGTTTGATGGCTTAACGCCTGAGTTCCAGCAGGCACTGATCTCATCTGCGCAGGAAGCGGGTAGCTATCAGCGCAAACTGGTCGCCGAAGATCAGCAAAAAATCATCGACGGTATGAAAGAAGCGGGCGTGGAAGTCATCACCGATCTCGACCGCAAAGCCTTTAGCGATGCGCTGGGTACCCAGGTCCGTGACATGTTTGTTAAAGATGTTCCCCAGGGTGCTGATCTGCTGAAAGCCGTGGATGAGGTGCAATAAACCATGACGCAATACTGGCTGGGGTTAGATTGTGGCGGTAGCTGGCTGAAAGCCGGGCTGTATGACCGAGAAGGCCGGGAGGCGGGTGTGCAGCGCCTGCCGCTGTGCGCATTAAGTCCACAGCCAGGCTGGGCAGAGCGCGACATGGCAGAACTGTGGCAATGTTGCACTGCTGTCATTCGCGCCCTGCTTACCCATTCTGGCGTCAGCGGGGAACAAATTGTCGGTATCGGCATCTCCGCGCAGGGAAAGGGCTTATTTCTACTTGATAAAAACGACAAACCGCTCGGTAACGCCATTTTGTCCTCGGATCGCCGGGCGATGGAAATCGTTCGTCGCTGGCAGGAAGATGGCATCCCGGAAAAACTCTATCCGCTGACCCGACAAACCTTATGGACCGGGCATCCGGTGTCGCTGTTACGCTGGCTGAAAGAGCACAAACCAGAACGCTACGCGCAAATTGGCTGCGTGATGATGACGCACGACTACCTGCGCTGGTGTTTAACCGGCGTCAAAGGTTGCGAAGAGAGCAATATTTCTGAGTCCAATCTCTACAACATGAGTCGCGGGGAATATGACCCGTGTCTTACCGACTGGCTGGGGATTGCTGAAATCAATCACGCCCTGCCGCCTGTTGTCGGATCTGCCGAAATCTGCGGGGAAATCACCGCTCAGACAGCCGTACTGACCGGTCTGAAAGCGGGTACCCCCGTTGTCGGCGGCCTGTTTGATGTGGTTTCCACCGCACTCTGCGCCGGACTCGAAGACGAATTCACCCTCAATGCGGTGATGGGGACCTGGGCGGTGACCAGCGGCATAACCCACGGTTTACGTGACGGTGAAGCGCATCCGTATGTCTATGGTCGCTACGTTAACGATGGTCAATTTATCGTTCACGAAGCCAGCCCCACCTCTTCCGGCAATCTCGAATGGTTTACCGCACAGTGGGGAGAAATCTCATTTGCTGAGATTAATCAGGCCGTTGCCAGTTTGCCGAAAGCCGGTGGCGATCTCTTTTTCCTGCCGTTCCTGTACGGCAGCAACGCCGGACTCGAAATGACCAGTGGTTTCTACGGGATGCAGGCCATTCACACCCGTGCACACCTCTTACAGGCCATCTATGAAGGGGTGGTGTTCAGCCATATGACCCATCTCAACCGGATGCGCGAACGTTTTACTGATGTGCACACCCTGCGCGTCACTGGCGGCCCGGCGCACTCCGATGTCTGGATGCAAATGCTGGCGGACGTCAGCGGTCTGCGTATCGAGCTGCCGCAGGTGGAAGAAACCGGCTGCTTTGGTGCGGCACTTGCCGCCCGCGTCGGTACCGGGGTTTATCGCGATTTCAGCGAAGCCCAACGTGACTTGCGACACCCGGTACGCACCCTGCAGCCGGATATGGCCGCGCATCAGCTTTACCAACAAAAATACCAACGCTATCAACATCTCATTGCCGCACTTCAGGGTTATCACGCCCGCATCAAGGAGCACACATTATGAGTCGACCACTTCTGCAACTGGCCCTCGACCACTCATCACTTGAAGCCGCGCAGCGCGACGTGACGCGGTTAAAAGACAGCGTCGATATTGTCGAAGCAGGCACCATTCTCTGTTTAAACGAAGGGCTTGGCGCCGTGAAAGCCTTGCGCGAACAGTGCCCTGACAAAATCATCGTTGCCGACTGGAAGGTCGCCGACGCGGGTGAAACGCTCGCGCAACAGGCATTTGGCGCAGGCGCTAACTGGATGACCATCATCTGCGCCGCGCCGCTCGCCACGGTGGAAAAAGGCCACGCGATGGCACAGAACTGCGGCGGTGAAATTCAGATCGAGCTATTCGGCAACTGGACGCTGGACGACGCCCGCGACTGGCATCGTATTGGCGTGCGGCAGGCGATTTATCATCGTGGTCGTGACGCGCAGGCCAGCGGGCAACAGTGGGGCGAGGCCGATCTGGCACGCATGAAAGCGCTTTCCGATATCGGCCTTGAGCTTTCCATTACTGGCGGGATTACCCCTGCTGACCTGCCGCTGTTTAAAGAGATCCGCGTGAAAGCGTTTATTGCCGGACGGGCGCTGGCAGGCGCAGCAAATCCGGCGCAAGTGGCCGCTGATTTTCATGCGCAAATCGACTCCATCTGGGGAGGCAAGCGTGCGTAATCATCCGTTAGGCATTTATGAAAAAGCGCTGGCGAAAGATCTCTCCTGGCCGGAGCGGCTGGTGCTGGCAAAAAGCTGTGGTTTTGATTTTGTCGAAATGTCGGTGGATGAAACCGACGAACGGTTGTCACGTCTTGACTGGAGCGCCGCACAACGTGCTTCGCTGGTCACTGCGATGATCGAAACGGGTGTTGCTATTCCGTCAATGTGCCTGTCCGCACATCGTCGTTTTCCTTTTGGTAGCCGGGACGACGCCGTGCGCCAGCGGGCGCGGGAGATTATGAGTAAAGCGATTCGCCTGGCGCGCGATCTCGGCATTCGTACTATTCAACTGGCAGGTTACGACGTCTATTACGAGGATCATGACGAAGGCACCCAGCAACGGTTTGCTGAAGGGCTGGCGTGGGCGGTTGAACAGGCAGCGGCATCACAAGTCATGCTGGCGGTGGAGATTATGGACACCGCGTTTATGAACTCTATCAGCAAATGGAAAAAGTGGGACGAAATGCTTGCGTCACCGTGGTTCACCGTTTACCCGGACGTAGGCAACCTCAGCGCCTGGGGCAATGATGTTCCCGCCGAACTGAAACTGGGCATCGACCGTATCGCCGCCATCCACCTGAAAGACACTCAACCCGTTACCGAACATAGCCCCGGACAGTTCCGCGATGTGCCGTTTGGCGAAGGCTGTGTCGATTTTGTTGGCATCTTCAAAACGCTGCATGAGCTGAACTATCGCGGTTCTTTCCTGATTGAGATGTGGACCGAAAAAGCCAAAGAGCCGGTGCTGGAGATTATTCAGGCGCGGCGCTGGATTGAAGCGCGTATGCAGGAGGCCGGATTTATATGTTAGAGCAACTGAAAGCTGACGTGCTGGCGGCAAACCTGGCGCTTCCCGTTCATCATCTGGTGACGTTCACCTGGGGCAATGTCAGCGCGATAGACGAAACGCGGCAATGGATGGTGATTAAGCCTTCCGGCGTTGAGTATGAGGTAATGACCGCCGACGATATGGTGGTGGTTGAGATAGCCAGCGGCAAGGTGGTGGAAGGCAGCAAAAAGCCCTCTTCCGACACGCCAACGCATCTGGCGCTTTACCGCCGCTTTGCGGAGATTGGCGGCATAGTGCATACCCACTCGCGCCACGCCACCATCTGGTCGCAGGCCGGACTTGATCTCCCCGCCTGGGGCACTACTCACGCCGATTATTTTTACGGAGCCATCCCCTGCACGCGCCTGATGACCGCAGAAGAGATCAACGGCGAGTATGAATACCAGACCGGCGAAGTGATCATTAAAACCTTCGAAGAGCGTGGGTTGAACCCGGCACAAATCCCGGCGGTACTGGTGCATTCTCACGGCCCGTTCGCCTGGGGAAAAAATGCCGCCGATGCGGTGCATAACGCCGTGGTACTGGAAGAGTGCGCCTATATGGGTCTGTTCTCGCGCCAGCTTGCGCCACAGCTCCCTGCGATGCAAAACGAACTGCTGGATAAGCACTACCTGCGTAAGCATGGGGCCAATGCCTATTACGGGCAGTAGCCATGCCTGAGAGTGCCCGGCAATACACGCCGGGCAGCCTTTCACATCAGAACAGCCCCAACGGTTTATCCGAGTAGCTCACCAGCAGGCACTTGGTTTGCTGGTAATGCTCAAGCATCATTTTGTGAGTTTCGCGGCCAATGCCTGATTGTTTGTAGCCGCCAAACGCCGCATGTGCCGGGTAAGCGTGATAACAGTTGGTCCACACGCGCCCGGCCTGAATGCCGCGCCCCATCTTATAGGCCAGATTACCGTTGCGGCTCCAGACGCCCGCGCCCAGGCCATATTGCGTATCGTTCGCCAGCTCCAGCGCTTCTTCCATCGTTTTGAAGGTGGTTACCGCCAGCACCGGGCCAAAAATCTCCTCCTGAAACACGCGCATATTGTTCTGACCAAACAAAATCGTCGGTTCGAGGTAGTAGCCGTCTTTCAGTTCGCCTTCCAGCAGCTTGCGCCGCCCGCCGGTGAGCACATCAGCGCCCTCTTTTTTACCGATATCAATGTAGTTGAGGATGGTTTCCAGTTGCCCGTGAGAAACCTGCGCGCCCATTTGCGTCACGCTGTCGAGCGGGTTACCGCTGCGAATGCTTTCGACACGGCGGATGGCGCGTTCCATAAAGCGTTCGTAGATAGACTCCTGCACTAAAGCACGGCTTGGACAGGTGCAAACTTCGCCCTGGTTAAAGGCAAACAGTGCAAAGCCTTCCAGCGCTTTATCGAAAAAGGCATCTTCTTCATCCATCACATCAGCAAAGAAGATATTTGGCGATTTGCCGCCCAGCTCCAGCGTCACCGGAATAATGTTTTGCGTGGCGTATTGCATAATTTGTTGGCCCACTTCCGTTGAGCCGGTAAACGCCACTTTGGCGATGCGTTTCGAGGTCGCCAGATATTCGCCAATTTCACCTCCCGCGCCGTTAACCACATTAACGACCCCTGGCGGCAGTAAATCACCGACGATCTCCATTAGCAGCAGTACCGAAAGAGGAGTAAGTCGCGCAGGTTTCAGCACCACGCAGTTGCCCGCCGCCAGCGCGGGGGCCATTTTCCAGCTCGCCATCAGCAGCGGGAAGTTCCACGGGATAATCTGCCCCACCACGCCTAACGGTTCGTGGAAGTGATAAGCCACGGTTTCACTATCCACTTCACTGATCCCACCTTCCTGCGCCCGAATACACGAGGCAAAATAGCGAAAATGGTCAATCGCCAGCGGCACGTCGGCAGCACTGGTTTCGCGGATGGGTTTACCGTTATCCCAGGTTTCAGCCGTCGCTAACAGCTCGAGATTCTGCTCCATTCGATCGGCAATCTTAAACAGAATCGCCGCGCGATCCTGCACCGAGGTGTGCGCCCATTTATCTTTCACTTTATGCGCAGCATCCAGCGCCAGATCGATGTCTCGTTTGCCCGAAGACGCCACTTCGCACAGTAGCTGCCCGGTCACCGGCGTCAGGTTCTGGTAATACTCGCCGTCGGCAGGGGCTACCCACTCGCCGCCGATAAAGTTGTCATAACGGGCTTTTAACTTAAGAGGAAAACCATACTCGCCGGGCTTAATCTGTGCTGAAGGGGGATTATTGGTCATGATCGTCTCCTTGCGGTGTGAGGTATAACAAGGGTAGACGTGACTGGCGAAATATTCGCCAGTCGGTAACAGCTTTACGACGGCTATCACGAATTTACGGGCAAGGGTTACAGCGGATAATGCGCGAAGTACACGGCTTGCTGATCATTAATTTTCTTCTCTTGCGCAAACCCTTCTTTAACAATTGTCCGTAAATCAGCTCGAGCCGTATTATCAGAGACGCCCAGGCTCGCGCTAATTTCAGCAACTGTGTACTCTTTCCCCGGATTGGCGAGCATCACATTCAGGAGCGTTACCTGGCGCGGATTCAGGCGTTTAAGCACACCAGAGCTAAACAGCACACTATCGAGTTTTGCGCTTCGTTGTGTAATTTCATCGATATGCTGCTGCCAGTTTTGCAGAGCACGTTTAATGACACCCGCCTGATATTCAAGGAAATAAGTCAGATCCATACCGTCTGATTCAGTGTACTGGTAGCTGGCAGCATATTTGACCGGTGCAGCATGAAGCAAACGGCTGATGGAAATATATTTAAAGACATCGTAGCCCGATTTCAGCATATACCAGTAAAACAGCGCCCGACTGGTGCGCCCGTTGCCATCGCGAAATGGATGTTCATGGGCCAGCATAAAATGCAGAATGCAGGCACGGATTAACGGGTGAATATACCCTTCATGGCTGTTTAACCACTGGCAAACTTTTTCCAGCCGTTCCGGTAACAATGCCGCAGCGGGCGGTTGATGCACTATATTGCCATCATAGTCGGCGATCACAACATCATCTGTTTCACGAAATTCTCCCGGACGATATTTCGCGTCATTGATTCCACCCATACCAATGGCATGTAACTGGCGAATAAGCGCAGGTGTCAGCGGTTCTGCGAGTAAGTGCGGAATTTCCGCCATCAGCCGGGCATTTCCCGCAATCATATGCTCGTCTTCAGTGCGTGGCGACCGCCCTGTTTCCAGCATTTTTCTCGCCACCAGCGTTGTGGTATTCGCACCTTCCAGCTGGGAGCTGGTGATCGGCTCTTCCAGGCGTAACTGGCTTAACTCGGCTCCGGCCCCGCGTAACCGTTCAGTCTGATCTTTCAGCGCCAGCGCGGTAGCACGTTTGTCGACAAGCTCGCACGCTTCTGCAATCACCGGGGTAATGTTGAATCCGGCCTGTTCACCCACTTCATTGCAATAATTGATTCGCTGGATCGCCGCGTTGCGCGCCAGCCGGGTAAGCGTCCACGCCACTTCGGCGTTTTCTCCTTTTTTGATGCGATACTGCAACTCATCAAAAGGTAGATAACGTCCTTTTTCATCGGTGACCCGGTTAAAGCGCAGATGAGCCTGAAGTTCCTCACCCGATAATTGTGATAAAGGAATCAGCGTGGGAGGTAATTTGATAGCCATTTGCTTATCTCAAAAAAGCGCAATATTGAGATAGTGTATAGCAGACTAGAGAAACTATCTCAAAAATCGAAAATTTTGAGATAGTTGATAAAAAACGGCTGACAATTTGCCAGCCGTTGTGGAAATGATGATTACATCGCTGCGCGATAAATCGCCACAATTTCTTCGTGAGTTGCCTGGATCGGGTTAGTAAAGCCGCAGGCATCTTTCAGGGCATTAGTCGCCAGAACCGCGAAATCTTCTTCTTTCACGTTCAGGTCGCGTAGGCCTGCCGGGATATCCACTTTCTTCGCCAGTTCACGGATGGCGTTAATGCAGGCTTCAGCACCTTCCGCGTCGTTTTTACCTGTCACGTTCACGCCCATTGCAGCGGCACAATCACGCAGACGTGCAGCGGCGACTTTGCTGTTGAATACCTGAACATGCGGCAGCAAAACGGCGTTACATACACCGTGTGGCAGGTTGTAGAAACCGCCCAGCTGGTGCGCCATCGCATGAACATAACCCAGAGAAGCATTATTGAACGCCATACCGGCGAGGAACTGGGCATAAGCCATTGCTTCACGCGCTTTCGCATTACTGCCATCTTCAACGGCTAACGGCAGGTTTTCGGCAATCATGGTCACGGCTTTCAGTGCACAAGCGTCAGTGATCGGCGTGGCGGCAATAGAAACATACGCTTCGATAGCGTGCGTTAAGGCATCCATACCCGTTGCGGCGGTCAGTGACTTCGGCATACCGACCATCAGAGATGAGTCATTGACAGAAAGCAACGGAGTTACATGTTTATCAACAATCGCCATTTTGATATGACGCGCTTCGTCAGTGATGATGCAGAAACGGGTCATTTCAGAGGCCGTACCCGCCGTGGTATTGATGGCGATCATCGGCAGCTGCGGTTTTGCAGAGCGGTCAACGCCTTCGTAATCGCGAATATCGCCGCCATTGGCTGCCACCAGCGCAATACCTTTTGCGCAGTCGTGCGGAGAACCACCGCCTAAGGAGATCACGCTATCGCAATTATTTTCTTTAAGTAATTTCAAACCTGCAGCGACGTTTTCCGTGGTGGGGTTAGGTTGGGTGCCATCATAAATAACGCTAAAAATATTGCGTTCTTCCAGTGCTTTTTGCACATCACCCGCCATACCCAATTTCGTTAACATGTTGTCGGTGACAATTAAGGTACGGGTAAATCCATAATCTGCCATCATATTCATTGCATCATTCAATGAATCAGCACCAATAACATTCACGGAAGGAATAAAAAAGGTTGAAGCTGCCATAACACACTCCTGAAAGTGTAAAAAAGGGCGGGCAGCTTACTGAGGATTTTCATTTGAAAATATGATCAGTATTATTGATTATCAAAATTAATCTAATAAAAAGCACATTGTATTCATTAAACAATGTGCTTTTTTTAAAAGCATAAGAATTTTGTATTAATTTATTTTAAAAATTAATTAATCATTTCCTTATTTTTCCGGAAATAATAATGCGTCGCGCAATAAATGATCATTTCCACGACGCCGCGTAAAGCCAATGCGGTCAAAATATTCCAGAATCTGAATTGCCAGCTTGCGGCCTACGCCTAAGCGATCGCGGAAATCCGCCGCGCAGGTTGAACCACATTCCTGATCGAGATCGCGGATCATATTGGCAAACTCGACAATCCGATCGTTACGGTAATAACGATCTTTGACGATCGCAGTAATTATCCCCTGTTGCGCCGCCTGGCGTAGCGTCAGGCGCATTGCCTGCTCGTCGTTTCCCGTCTCTTTTGCCAGGTCACGCACCCACCATGGCTCGTCACCAAACAGCGGCTCTGCTTTTTGCCAGATGGCCTGCTGCTCTGCACTGAAGCCCGCTTTATGATCCGGCAGATGCAGCCAGCCGTGATGGCTGTGGATGTCGCCGCTTTCGCGCATCTTTTCAATCAGCAACAGTACCAGCGCTTCATCTTCCATTGGCAACGCCATACGTCGCAGACGTTCGCGCCCAGGACCAGGTTCATCGCGATGTTGCTCATGATAAGTCACTAATGTGTCGAGAATTTTCCGCTGCCAGCGGGCGGCAACTGGCGCATTCAACAAGCTGTAACCAGCCTGAATATAGCCAGGCTGTTGCAGCAGTTCGCGCATCCCTTCGCCGTTGAGCTGGCGCGCCCAGGCGAAATCCGCAAGGTTAACCGCGCCGCGTTCCAGATGAACAGATAACGCATCGGCATCGCTCTGCGCCCGTGCAAGAGACGCCAGCCATTGCAGATATTCCGGCTTACGCTTACCGCGACGCGGCGGGTTAAGCATCACCACACGCGCCCCCGCCAGCGTGTTGCGGGCCGAGATATCGCGTAGCACTAAGCGATCGTTATCCGCCAGCCACAGCGGCGTGTCGAACACCAGCTCGGCAAGGTTATCTTCCAGTAGCGAAACACGTCCCGTAACGTGGCTGGCGGCGTGGTGAATATGCAGCGGCTGCCACTGGGTCAGCGGTGTATGGGGTTGAAGCTCGACGATCACCCGTGTGAACGGCTCCGGCGGCACATCGGCAAGCAGCCAGTCGCCACGGTTAATCTGCTCTTTTTCCGCATCACCCGCGATGTTAAGCGCGATACGCTGCCCGGCATGGGCAGTTTCTGTTGGCTGATTTTGCGCATGCAGCGCACGCACGCGCATCGGTTTATTTACACCAGTCAGCCAGAGTGAATCGCCTACTTTCACTTCCCCGCTTAACGCCGTACCGGTGACGACCAGCCCGGCACCTTTTACGGTAAATGCACGGTCGATCGCGAGACGGAAACTATGTTGGCTGGCGTGTTCACGTTCTGGTAACTGAAGCAGATGCTCGCGCAGAGCATCAATTCCCCGACCTTCGGTTGCTGCGGTGATAAACAGTTTTGCCTCAGCAAAACCGTATTCCCGCAGCACCTCCTTTACCTGGCGTTCAACCTCATCAACACGCGCTTCGTCCACGCGATCGGCTTTGGTCAGCGCCACTGTCAGCATCGGGTTACCGGTCAGCTGCAAAATCGCCAGATGCTCACGGGTCTGTGCCATCACACCGTCATCGCACGCCACCACCAACAGCGCGTGATCGATACCACCAACGCCCGCCAGCATGTTGGAAAGAAACTTTTCATGACCGGGTACGTCGATAAAACCAGGCACGCGACCATCCGGCTGCGGCCAGTAGGCATAGCCGAGGTCGATGGTCATGCCGCGCTTTTTTTCTTCCGGCAGACGGTCGGCATTTACGCCCGTAATCGCCTGCAACAAGGTTGTTTTGCCGTGGTCAACGTGTCCGGCAGTCGCAATAATCATTTCAACAACATCTCCAAAAACCGTTGCTCATCTTCAAGGCAGCGTAAATCCAGCCACAATCGTCCGTCATAAATACGACCAATCACCGGCACTGGCAATTCACGCCAGCGGGCGGCTAATGACTCAAGGTGGCTACCGCGTCCATCATGGGGGGTAAACGTTAATGCCGCGCTCGGCAGGCGATCAACCGGCAGCGAACCACTGCCAATCTGCGAAAGACATGGCATAACCTGTACCGCAAACTCCGCGCCGTAATGTGCGGCAAGGGGAGCCTGTAAACGTTGTGCCTGGATTTGAATGACCTCTGCGCTGCGGGTAAGCAGGCGCAGGGTCGGTAATTTTTCACTCAGAGCTTCAGGGTGTAAATAAAGACGCAACGTGGCTTCCAGCGCCGCGAGGGTCATTTTATCCGCGCGTAATGCACGCTTCAGCGGGTGGCTTTGCAGGCGGGCGATCATCTCTTTTTTACCAACAATAATTCCTGCCTGCGGCCCGCCTAACAGCTTGTCGCCGGAGAAGCTCACCAGACTGACGCCCGCCGCAATCAACTCCTGCGGCATTGGCTCTTTCGGCAAACCGTACTGGCTAAGATCGACCAGCGAGCCACTGCCTAAATCAGTCACCACTGGAACATCCAGTTCTTTGCCGAGCGCCACCAGTTCCGCTTCATCTATCGCTTTGGTGAACCCCTGAATGCTGTAGTTACTGGTATGTACTTTCATCAACAGTGCGGTATTTTCATTCACCGCCTGACGATAATCCTTCGCGTGCGTGCGGTTGGTGGTCCCGACTTCGTGTAGGGTGCATCCTGCCTGACGCATAACATCGGGAATACGAAACGCGCCGCCAATCTCCACCAGTTCGCCGCGAGAAACCACCACCTCTTTCCCGCTGGCAGTGGCCGCCAACATCAATAACACCGCCGCCGCATTGTTATTAACGATACAGGCATCTTCCGCCCCCGTAATACGGCACAGCAGCTGCGCCAGCGCCCGATCGCGATGTCCGCGTCCGGCGTCGTCCAGATCGTACTCGAGGGTCACTGGCGAACGCATAGCCTTCGTAACGGCTTCCACCGCGGCTTCCGCCTGTAAAGCTCGCCCAAGGTTGGTATGCAGCACGGTTCCCGTCAGGTTGATTACCGGACGCAGCGCGCTTTGCGCCTCTTTCGTCAACCGGGCATCGACTTCTTGCGCCCAGTTTTCACACCACGCGGGCAGCGTCTGGCTGTCACGAATCACTTCTCGCGCTTCGTCAAGCATCTGACGCAGCAATTCCACCACGCGGGTGTGACCATAAGTATCACGCAAAGAAAGGAAGGAGCTATCGCGCAATAAGCGATCAATAGCCGGAAGTTGACTATAGAGGGAACGCGTTTCGGTTGTCATAGGAAACCTGGCTGATCAAGGCCCTCTCACACGGAGAAGGGCGTTTAACATAACCACGGATTGTAACGTGAGATGGGTCAGGAGGACATATCGCGCATCAAGCCTTTGGCGGTTCGGTGCGAGCAAAACTTTCGCGGCTAAAGAGGTTTTCGACCAGTTTGACTAAGTGTGGGCGGTCGACACACCAGCCTGGCGCAACGCGGCGGAAATTGAGATATCCAACGGCACAGGCAATGGCGATAGTCGCCAGATTGACCGTATCGGTTTTGAGCGTGCCATCGACCAGATATCCTTCCAGCACATCCAGACTGCGGTTGATTTTCTCCCGCTGGCGTAACAATTCATCTTCAGACTGCGCCGCCGCCGGACGCGCCTGTTCACGCACCGATACCAGCCCGGCATCCATAATGCCATCCGCCAGCGCCTCAATTTTGCGCACCCGCAACGACTCCAGCGGATCACGCGGCAACATCGCCGGAGCGACATTCATTAATTCAATATATTCAGCGATGATCGGCGAATCAAACCAACATTCGCCCTCTTCGGTCACCAGCACCGGCACTTTCCCTAACGGGTTAAATTGCGCCACGCCGTTGTCCGCGTTATAGGGCAGTTCATTAATAAATTCGAAAGTTATGCCCTTTTCTAACAACAGAATAGAAAGTTTGCGTACAAACGGGCTGGTGTAGCTACCGACGAGTTTCATGCCGAGTCCTTTGTGCGAGGAAAAATATCAGTATGGCTCAGGCTCGCGCAAAACACAGGTGATACAAGTCTCAATGATCCAAATAAAGATAATGCATCCAGCTGGTCATTCTTAGCAGCACTTTCCGCATCACCGAAACATGGCTGAAATGGTCGGAGTAAACTGCCACCTGGGCATAGATGCCGTCGGGTAAAGCATCGATATCATCGTTAGGGTCCAGTTCAATGGTTCCCAGCACACCGTCCGTGCCGGGCACGACCGTTAATGATTGCAATACCCCTTGCGCCTGATACGAACCGCCTGGCACGACAGGTAAAATACTGGTCAGTTTGCCGTGGAACACCTGCCCAGGTAGCGCGTTAAACACCACTTCCGCATCATCGCCGGGTTTCAGACGTAACAGCGAGTTCTGCCGAAATTGGGCGACAATTTGCCGTTTTTGCTCGGGGATGAAAACCATCACCGGACGTAGCGGCAAGGCAGCTGCGTATGTACCTGGGCGGATCAGTACCTGAGTAACGTAGCCATTGCTTGGTGCGCGAATGACAGTCTGCTCAAGGTTATATTTTGCTTCAGTAAGTTGCGCTCTTAAGCTCACAATCTGCGATTGCTCGCCGTTAACCATACTGTCGAGCTGGCTCTGGATCTGCGCCTGCTCCGCCACCGAGCCTTTCACCAGCGCGTCCTGCGCGAGGAAATTTTGCCGCGCATCGTCGATGTCACGTTCCGAGAACGGATTCACCGCCGCCTGGCTGCCTTTCAGGTAACGTTGATAATTTTTAAACAGACGGTCGCGCTCCGCTGAAACCTGGGTGGTGTTGGCCTGCGCTTCAGTGAGCTGCGCGCGCAGCGTCTTTATATTATGCGTCGCCGTCATCAGGTCAGCCTGAAGTCTGTCAACTCGCGCCTGGTAACGAACCGGGTCGAGCTTAAAAAGCACCTCGCCCTTCTGAATAAGCTGATTATTTTTGTCAGTGACTTCAGTAACAATTCCCGTCACCTGTGGCGTGATAGGGATCGCAATCACTGCCTTTTGCGCGGTAAAAGTGTAAGGGTGGTTGTAGTTCATCAACAAAATCAAACCACTCACCAGAAACACGCCTCCCAGCGCCGCCGTCGCCAGCGTCCACTGATTCACCGGAATGCGGAAGATTTTAAAGACCGCCCACGCCAGCGCCACGTAAGTTAAAACAATCAATAGATCCATATTTAGATCTCCGGGAACGTGGAATAGTCAGTCTTTTTCTCGGCGGCGAGTTGATGCTCCAGCCGGGAAATTCGGTCAGAAAGTGCGGCGATTTCCGGGTCAGTCGCTTTCTCCTGCGACGCAACATGTGACTGCATGCCCCAGCCGCGCTCCGGTTGATAGAGCGTCGCCCAGATCCACAAAAACGGCCAGATAACATGCAGAGTAAACAGGCTCACCCAGCCCGCCGTATGAATAGCGTCGGCATGGGGATGGTTGCGCTTTTTGGCAATCAGATAAGGGATGTCATGTATCGCGATGATTCCATAAAAAATCACCAGAAAGACGAAGATCAGCACTCCCAACGCGAAATAGTTTAGAAACATATCTGCCTCGGATTCACGTTTATCAGTGTTGTTTTTTGGCTGGCAGCCAGAAGGGAGTCAGGCTGATATTTTGACAATAATCCGGGTTCGCGATTCTCGCCATAACACCAAAGAATAATTTTAAGAGGTGATGAGTTGCTTAGTTACATAACGATTTCATGACGAAGGCATAACATGCTGTAGATCACATCAGGTGAACGCCGTAAGAAAATATCTTGTGATTCAGATCACAAAGATTCAACAAACCATCAAAATAAAAATGTGACATAACTCACATTTAAATGCCATTTTTAGCGAAAATCGCCGCCTTGTTGCTTTTTTACACAAGCATTTTGTGATGAGCATCACGTCAATTACCTCTCTACCCCCTACATTTATGTGACTGATATCACACAAAAGGCCGCCGACTGGACAGTTAACCGATTCAGTGCCAGATTTCGCAGTATCTACAAGGTCCGGCTACCTCTGCCGCCACATTAACAAAAAACCTCGGGCTTCCAGCCTGCGCGACAGCAAACATAAGAAGGGGTGTTTTTATGTCATCCGATATTAAGATCAAAGTGCAAAGCTTTGGTCGTTTCCTCAGCAACATGGTGATGCCAAATATCGGCGCGTTTATCGCGTGGGGTATCATCACCGCGTTATTTATTCCAACAGGGTGGTTACCGAACGAAACGCTGGCGAAGCTGGTCGGGCCGATGATCACTTATCTCCTGCCGCTGCTGATCGGTTATACCGGTGGTAAGCTGGTTGGCGGCGAACGTGGCGGCGTAGTCGGTGCCATCACCACCATGGGCGTTATCGTCGGCGCAGACATGCCGATGTTCCTCGGTTCTATGATTGCAGGTCCGCTGGGCGGCTGGTGCATTAAGCACTTCGACCGCTGGGTAGACGGTAAGATCAAATCCGGTTTTGAAATGCTGGTGAATAACTTCTCCGCAGGCATCATCGGGATGATCCTCGCTATTCTGGCATTTCTCGGCATTGGCCCGGTTGTTGAAGCCCTGTCTAAAATGCTGGCGGCGGGCGTTAACTTCATGGTTGTCCATGACATGCTGCCGCTGGCGTCTATCTTTGTTGAACCGGCGAAAATCCTGTTCCTCAACAACGCTATTAACCACGGTATCTTCTCGCCGCTGGGTATTCAGCAGTCCCATGAACTGGGTAAATCCATCTTCTTCCTGATTGAAGCTAACCCAGGTCCAGGTATGGGCGTGCTGCTGGCGTACATGTTCTTTGGTCGTGGTAGCGCTAAACAGTCTGCGGGCGGTGCGGCAATCATCCACTTCCTGGGGGGTATCCACGAAATCTACTTCCCGTATGTGCTGATGAATCCGCGTCTGATTCTGGCCGTTATCCTCGGCGGTATGACTGGCGTGTTCACGCTGACTATCCTGGGCGGTGGGCTGGTTTCTCCGGCATCTCCGGGTTCTATCCTTGCTGTACTGGCGATGACGCCAAAAGGTGCTTACTTCGCTAACATCGCGGGTGTGTGTGCGGCGATGGCTGTCTCCTTCGTTGTCTCTGCCATTCTGCTGAAAACCAGCAAAGTGAAAGAAGAAGATGATATTGAAGCAGCAACTCGTCGTATGCAGGACATGAAAGCTGAGTCTAAAGGTGCGTCTCCGCTGTCTGCGGGCGATGTGACTAACGACCTGAGCCACGTACGTAAAATCATCGTTGCCTGTGACGCCGGTATGGGTTCCAGTGCGATGGGCGCAGGTGTGCTGCGTAAGAAAATTCAGGATGCAGGTCTGTCGCAGATTTCGGTCACTAACAGCGCGATCAACAACCTGCCGCCAGACGTGGACCTGGTCATCACTCACCGTGACCTGACCGAACGCGCTATGCGCCAGGTTCCGCAGGCACAGCATATTTCGCTGACCAACTTCCTCGACAGCGGCTTGTACACCAGCCTGACCGAACGTCTGGTTGCTGCCCAGCGCCATACTGAAAACGAAGTAAAAGTGAAAGACAGTCTGAAAGACAGCTTTGACGATTCCAGTGCTAACCTGTTCAAGCTAGGCGCGGAGAACATCTTCCTCGGTCGCAAAGCGGCCACCAAAGAAGAAGCGATTCGTTTTGCTGGCGAGCAGCTGGTGAAAGGCGGTTACGTTGAGCCAGAATACGTTCAGGCGATGCTGGATCGTGAAAAACTGACCCCGACTTATCTGGGTGAGTCTATCGCGGTGCCACACGGTACGGTTGAAGCAAAAGATCGCGTACTGAAAACGGGCGTGGTGTTCTGCCAGTACCCGGAAGGCGTGCGCTTCGGTGAAGAAGAAGATGACATTGCCCGTCTGGTGATTGGTATTGCTGCCCGTAACAACGAGCACATTCAGGTTATCACCAGCCTGACCAATGCACTGGATGATGAATCCGTCATCGAGCGTCTGGCACACACCACCAGCGTGGATGAAGTGCTGGGACTGCTGGCAGGTCGTAAGTAATCCAATCCTACCCTCTCCTCACGGAGAGGGTTTGGGTGAGGGAAAAGCCTCACCCCAGCCCTCTCGGGTAAAAACATTGATGAAGGTTAATACTATGAAAGCATTACATTTTGGCGCAGGTAATATCGGTCGTGGCTTTATCGGTAAACTGCTGGCAGACGCGGGTATCCAACTGACGTTTGCCGATGTCAATCAGGTGGTACTTGATGCCCTGAATGCCCGTCATAGCTATCAGGTTCATGTGGTCGGTGAAACCGAGCAGGTAGATACCGTTTCCGGCGTCAATGCCGTCAGCAGCATTGGTGATGATGTCGTTGATCTGATTGCTCAGGTTGATTTAGTCACTACCGCCGTTGGCCCGGTTGTGCTGGAACGTATTGCTCCGGCAATCGCCAAAGGGCTGGTGAAACGTAAAGAACAAGGTAATGAATCCCCGCTGAACATCATCGCTTGTGAAAACATGGTCCGCGGCACCACACAGCTGAAAGGCCATGTGATGAACGCCCTGCCAGAAGATGCCAAAGCGTGGGTAGAAGAACACGTTGGCTTTGTTGATTCCGCCGTTGACCGCATCGTACCGCCTTCGGCTTCGGCAACTAACGATCCGCTGGAAGTGACGGTAGAAACCTTCAGCGAATGGATTGTCGATAAAACGCAGTTCAAAGGCACGCTGCCAAACATCCCTGGCATGGAATTAACCGACAATCTGATGGCATTTGTCGAACGTAAACTCTTCACCCTGAATACAGGTCATGCTATAACCGCGTACCTCGGAAAACTGGCCGGTCATCAGACCATTCGTGACGCAATTCTCGACGAGAAAATCCGCGCGGTGGTAAAAGGGGCAATGGAAGAAAGTGGTGCAGTATTGATCAAGCGCTACGGCTTTGATGCTGACAAACATGCGGCATACATCCAGAAAATCCTCGGTCGTTTCGAGAACCCGTACCTGAAAGATGATGTAGAACGCGTAGGCCGTCAGCCGCTGCGTAAACTGAGTGCTGGCGACCGTCTGATCAAGCCACTGCTCGGAACCCTGGAATATGGTCTGCCACATAAAAACCTGATTGAAGGTATTGCCGCTGCAATGCACTTCCGCAGTGAAGATGACCCGCAGGCTCAGGAACTGGCAGCGCTGATTGCCGACAAAGGCCCACAAGCCGCGCTGGCACAGATTTCCGGTCTTGATGCCAACAGCGAGGTTGTATCCGAGGCGGTAACCGCTTATAAAGCAATGCAATAATGGTGGACCAGGCGCAGGATACCCTGCGCCCGAATAACAGATTGTCAGATATGCAGGCAACAATGGAACAAACCCAGGCCTTTGAAAACCGTGTGCTTGAGCGTCTGAATGCTGGCAAAACCGTGCGAAGCTTTCTGATCACCGCCGTCGAGCTTTTGACCGAGGCGGTAAATCTTCTGGTGCTTCAGGTATTCCGCAAAGACGATTACGCGGTGAAGTATGCTGTAGAACCGTTACTCGACGGCGATGGTCCGCTGGGCGATCTTTCTGTGCGTTTAAAACTCATTTACGGGTTGGGCGTCATTAACCGCCAGGAATACGAAGATGCGGAACTGCTGATGGCATTGCGTGAAGAGCTAAATCACGACGGCAACGAGTACGCTTTTACCGACGACGAAATACTTGGACCCTTTGGTGAACTGCATTGCGTGGCGGCGTTACCACCGCCGCCACAGTTTGAACCTGCAGACTCCAGTTTGTATGCAATGCAAATTCAGCGTTACCAACAGGCTGTGCGATCAACAATGGTCCTTTCACTGACAGAGCTGATTTCCAAAATCAGCTTAAAAAAAGCCTTTCAAAAGTAAGTACTTTCGCTTACTTCTCCTCTACCTGTTTCGGACGATAAAGCTGACGATAATACTCCAGACGTTGTAGATATAACGGCACGCTTTCATCAGGTATTCCGGACGGAATCGCGTTACGGGGAGGTAGTTTTTTCAGATACTCCCGGAACGCCTGGCTGGATGCCATGAAATCTACGGCTTTATCGATAAGAAGCGGAACGTTTTCACCTAATTTGCCCATGATGATATCTCCGTATTACCCCGCGCCGGGAATGCGCGGCCGCCAATTTTAGTTTAGATCCCGATATAAATGACATTAAGGAAAACGTGCTCAATCCTCAATAATCACCTGCTTCTGTTGACTATCTTTTTTCTTTAAATTTCTTAACTAATCAATGTATTGGGTGATTTTTTAACGCATTAATGGTTACAATCTGGAACTATTACAATGCCATCAGTTGTGAACAAAGCACCTGGTCGCGCATACTAGAGGCTATAAATTTATCTCTATCAGAAGTCATCACATGAAAGAAGTCGAAAAAAACGAAATCAAACGTCTCAGCGATCGTCTGGACGCCATCCGTCACCAGCAGGCCGATCTATCGCTGGTTGAAGCCGCAGACAAATATGCCGAACTGGAAAAAGAGAAAGCCACGCTGGAAGCAGAAATTGCTCGCCTGCGCGAAGTTCACAGCCAGAAACTCAGCAAAGAAGCGCAGAAACTGATGAAGATGCCGTTCCAGCGTGCAATCACCAAAAAAGAGCAGGCTGATATGGGCAAACTGAAAAAAAGTGTTCGCGGACTGGTGGTTGTGCACCCAATGACCGCATTGGGCCGCGAAATGGGCCTGCAAGAGATGACAGGGTTCTCAAAGACTGCGTTTTAAGTTCCTTTCTCGTCGCTGTAATCACAGCCTCTCACCATTTACTCGCTCCTGCTGGCACATGCAGGAGCCTGTTTCAGAGATCGAATATTTATAACGTTCTTAACATTATATATTCAATCTCCTCTATTCTTTTTAGCGCGCATGCCAGGCTAAATTCTGAAAATCAGATACAAATTAAAGAATGATGTATCAATATCAACAATGAATTGCCGCATATCAATGCTCGAAACATAATTAATTATTTAAATTTTTCAATCTGCATCACGCCAACCACCACAAACACATCATCAAAATGAATATTAACCATACTCTTGCCTGTGTCTTTACCCGGTTACATATTTGACATTGATTGACATTGATCATTAAAATTCGCGCGATATTTAGCTACAAACAGAAATTATTTGATACTTAAGAACACATTCGCATTACCGATTAATGCAAAAACCTTCTTATAAATTTATATGACAAATACACTTCGCTAAAATCATTCATAAAAAAATGATTACGCCATAATTTTCAAGAGATCGGGATTATGAAAAGGAATTCATCCTATGAACATAAAAACACTATTAAATGTGTTAACAATATCGTCACTCTGGGCATTGACAGGCTGTGACTATATTGAAAAATCTCACCTGATCGACGATCTCGTCAAACAGCAAGAGTTGCAAAAAAGTAAAGTAGAGCAACTTGAAAGGCAACAAGCACAATATAAACAAAAAATAGAACTTCTTGAAAAACAACAAATTACCATCACGAACAGCACCAGAACGCTTACCAGCGTGGTAAAAGGTGTTAAAAACAAACAGGACGAATTTGTCTTTACAGAATTTAACCCGGCACAAACCCAATACTTCATTTTAAATAACGGCTCTGTTGGTTTGGCAGGGGAAATATTGTCTATTGACGCAGTAGAAAACGGCAGCGTTATTCGTATTTCACTGGTTAACTTATTAAGTGTTCCCGTATCAAATATGGGTTTCTATGCGACATGGGGGGGAGAAAAACCCACCGACATCAACGCATTAGCAAAATGGCAGCAATTGCTATTTAGTACCTCAATGAACTCCTCCCTGAAATTATTACCAGGTCAATGGCAAGACATTAATTTGACGCTAAAAGGTGTCTCGCCCAACAACCTCAAATATCTGAAATTAGCCATCAACATGGCAAATATTCAGTTCGACCGTCTTCAACCTGCTGAATCTCCACAGCGGAAAAACAAAAAATAAATGCAGCTTCTGCGCTTATATCAAGGAATAGAGAGCACTAATAATGAACAAAATTTTTAAAGTTATCTGGAATCCGGCGACAGGCAGTTACACCGTTGCCAGCGAAACGGCGAAGAGCCGTGGTAAAAAAAGCGGGCGCAGTAAGCTGTTAATTTCTGCGTTGGTTGCGGGTGGGTTGTTGTCGTCGTTTGGAGCGTTAGCTAATAACTACGACGGGCAGCCAACTGATTATGGCGATGGCTCAGCAGGTGACGGCTGGGTTGCTATCGGTAAAGGGGCAAAAGCAAATACCTTTATGAACACTAGTGGCGCGAGTACAGCTTTAGGATATGACGCGATAGCCGAAGGTGAGTACAGTTCTGCCATCGGGTCAAAAACCCTTGCAACTGGTGGAGCATCCATGGCGTTCGGGGTTAGTGCAAAAGCAATGGGTGACAGAAGTGTCGCGCTGGGTGCATCGTCAGTAGCAAATGGCGATCGTTCGATGGCTTTTGGTCGTTACGCAAAGACGAATGGTTTTACATCTCTTGCTATTGGGGACTCCTCCCTTGCCGATGGTGAAAAAACTATTGCGTTAGGAAATACGGCTAAAGCTTACGAAATTATGAGCATCGCCCTCGGTGATAATGCCAATGCGTCAAAAGAGTATGCAATGGCGCTGGGAGCAAGTAGCAAAGCTGGCGGTGCTGATAGCCTCGCATTCGGCAGAAAATCTACAGCTAATAGCACTGGCTCACTGGCAATAGGTGCTGACAGTAGCAGTTCGAACGATAACGCCATCGCGATTGGGAACAAAACGCAAGCCCTGGGAGTGAATTCGATGGCCCTGGGTAATGCAAGTCAGGCATCTGGCGAATCCAGTATTGCATTAGGTAACACCAGTGAAGCCAGCGAACAAAATGCGATTGCGCTGGGGCAAGGTAGCATTGCAAGCAAAGTGAACTCAATCGCGTTGGGAAGTAACAGTTTGTCCTCGGGAGAGAATGCCATCGCATTGGGAGAGGGTAGTGCCGCTGGTGGCAGCAACAGCCTTGCTTTCGGTAGCCAGTCCAGGGCAAACGGCAATGATTCTGTCGCCCTCGGTGTAGGGGCTGCAGCAGCGACCGACAATTCTGTCGCTATCGGCGCAGGATCGACCACAGATGCAAGCAATACAGTTTCAGTTGGCAACAGCACAACAAAACGCAAAATTGCTAATATGGCTGCTGGTGCCATAAGCAGCACCAGTACCGATGCCATCAACGGCTCACAGCTTCATACGATCAGTAATTCAGTCGCCCAGCGACTCGGAGGAGGCGCTCTTGTAGGCAGCGATGGCACCGTAACCGCAGTAAGCTACGTGTTGAGAAGCGGAACCTATAATAACGTGGGTGATGCTCTGTCAGGAATCGACAAGAATACCCTACAATGGAATAAAACCGCGGGGGCGTTCAGCGCCAATCACGGTGCAAATGCCACCAACAAAATAACTAATGTTGCTAAAGGTACGGTTTCTGCAACCAGCACCGATGTAGTAAACGGCTCTCAATTGTACGACCTGCAGCAGGATGCTCTGTTGTGGAACGGCACAGCATTCAGTGCCGCACACGGCACCGAAGCCACCAGCAAAATCACTAATGTTGAAGATGGTACTATTTCAGACACCAGTAAAGATGCGGTTAACGGTTCCCAGTTGAAAGAAACCAAAGACGATGTGGCCACCAACACAGCCAATATCGCCGATAACACTACGGATATTGCCACCAACACTGCCAATATCGCCGATAACACTGCTGATATCGCCACTAATACCACGGATATTGCAACCAACACTGCCAATATCGCCGATAACACTGCTGATATCGCCACTAACACCACGGATATTGCAACCAACACTGCCAATATCGCCACTAACACTACGGATATTGCGACTAATACCGCCGATATAGCTACAAACGCTAGCAGTATCACTACTCTGAACGCGGACGTTGATACCCTGGAAAAAGATGCCCTGCTCTGGAATGGCACAGCATTCAGCGCCAAACACGGCACCGAAGCTACCAGCAAGATCACCAATGTTACCGCTGGCGACCTGACTGCTGGCAGCACTGACGCCGTTAATGGCTCCCAGCTCAAAACCACCAACGATAACGTGTCGACCAACACCACCAACATCACCAACCTGACGGATTCCGTTGGCGACCTTAAGGACGATTCTCTGCTGTGGAACAAAGCGGCTGGCGCATTCAGCGCCGCGCACGGTACCGAAGCTACCAGCAAGATCACCAACTTACTGGCTGGCAAGGTATCTTCTAACAGCACTGATGCCATTAATGGCTCACAACTTTATGGCGTAGCGGATTCATTTACGTCATATCTTGGTGGTGGTGCTGATATCAGCGATACGGGTGTATTAAGCGGGCCAACCTACACTATTGGTGGTACTGACTACACTAACGTCGGTGATGCTCTGGCAGCCATTAACACATCATTTAGCACATCACTCGGCGACGCCCTACTCTGGGATGCAACCGCAGGCAAATTCAGCGCCAAACACGGCATTAATAATGCTCCCAGTGTAATCACTGATGTTGCAAACGGTGCAGTCTCGTCCACCAGTAGCGACGCCATTAACGGTTCACAACTTTATGGCGTTAGTGACTACATTGCCGATGCTTTGGGCGGGAACGCTGTGGTGAATGCAGACGGCAGTATCACTACACCGACTTATGCCATAGCGGGTGGAAGTTACAACAACGTCGGTGACGCGCTGGAAGCGATCGATACCACGCTGGATGACGCCCTGCTGTGGGATACAACAGCCAATGGCGGTAACGGTGCATTTAGCGCCGCTCACGGGAAAGATAAAACTGCCAGTGTAATCACTAACGTCGCTAACGGTGCAGTCTCTGCCACCAGTAGCGACGCCATTAATGGCTCACAGCTCTATAGCACCAATAAGTACATTGCTGATGCGCTGGGTGGTGATGCAGAAGTCAACGCTGACGGTTCTATCACTGCGCCGACTTACACCATTGCAAATACCGATTACAACAACGTTGGTGAAGCCCTGGATGCGCTCGATAATAACGCACTGCTGTGGGATGCGACCGCCAATAACGGCGCAGGTGCTTACAGCGCCAGTCATGACGGCAAGGCCAGCATTATCACAAACGTTGCTGATGGTAACATTGCTGAAGATAGCACCGACGCTATCAACGGTTCTCAGTTGAATGCAACCAACATGATGATTCAGCAGAACAGCGAAATCATCAATCAGATTGCCGGTGACACCAGTAAAAACTACATCGGAGATAACGGTGCAGGTATTAACTATGTACGTACCAACGACAGCGGCTTAGCGTTCAACGATGCCAGCGCAGCAGGTATTGGCTCTACCGCTGTGGGTTATAACTCTGTTGCCGAAGGCGATAGCAGCGTGGCCATCGGTCAGAACAGCTACAGCAAAGTTGAGACGAGTATTGCGCTGGGTAGCGAATCCGTCTCCAGCCGTGTGATTGTTAAAGGTTCTCGTAACACCAGCGTATCGGAAGAAGGTGTTGTGATTGGTTATGACACCACGGATGGCAAACTGCTTGGTGCATTGTCGATCGGTGATGATGGTAAATATCGTCAAATCATCAACGTCGCGGATGGTTCTGAAGCCCATGACGCTGTTACTGTTCGCCAGTTGCAAAACGCCATTGGTGCAGTAGCAACCACACCAACCAAATACTATCACGCCAACTCAACGGCTGAAGACTCACTGGCAGTCGGTGAAGACTCGCTGGCAATGGGCGCGAAAACCATCGTTAATGGTAATGCGGGTATTGGTATCGGCCTGAACACTTTAGTTCTGGCTGATGCGATCAACGGTATTGCTATCGGTTCTAACGCACGCGCAAATCATGCCGACAGCATTGCTATGGGTAATGGTTCTCAGACTACCCGTGGTGCGCAGACCAACTACACTGCCTACAACATGGACGCACCGCAGAACTCTGTGAGTGAGTTCTCTGTCGGCAGTGAAGACGGTCAACGTCAGATCACCAACGTCGCAGCGGGGTCGGCGGATACCGATGCGGTTAACGTGGGTCAGTTGAAAGTAACGGACGCGCAGGTTTCCCAGAATACCCAGAGCATTACTAACCTGAACACGCAGGTCACTAATCTGGATACTCGCGTGACCAATATCGAAAATGGCATTGGCGATATCGTAACCACCGGTAGTACTAAGTACTTCACGACCAACACCGATGGCGCAGACGCCAACGCGCAGGGTAAAGACAGTGTTGCGATTGGTTCTGGCTCCATTGCTGCCGCTGATAACAGCGTCGCGCTGGGTACCGGTTCCGTGGCCAACGAAGAAAACACCATCTCTGTGGGTTCTTCTACCAACCAGCGCCGTATCACCAACGTTGCTGCCGGTGTTAATGCCACCGATGCGGTTAACGTTTCGCAACTGAAGTCTTCTGAAGCAGGCGGCGTTCGCTACGACACCAAAGCTGATGGCTCTATCGACTACAGCAACATCACTCTCGGTGGTGGTAACGGCGGTACGACTCGCATCAGCAACGTTTCCGCTGGCGTGAATAACAACGACGCGGTGAACTATGCGCAGTTGAAGCAAAGTGTGCAGGAAACGAAGCAATACACCGATCAGCGCATGGTTGAGATGGATAACAAACTGTCCAAAACTGAAAGCAAGCTGAGTGGTGGTACTTACAACGGTGAATCGGCTGTTGCTTTAGGTGTGTCGATGGTGAGCGCCAATGGTCGTTGGGTCTACAAATTACAAGGTAGTACCAATAGCCAGGGTGAATACTCCGCCGCGCTCGGTGCCGGTATTCAGTGGTAATCATCCATTAACGAATGGGTAAACGCCACATTGCCTGATGCGCTACGCTTATCAGGCCTACGGGGTGATTCAGCACTACCCTGTAGGCCGGATAAGGCGTTCACGCCGCATCCGGCAAGATAAGGCGCACCAGATCAACAATCTGAGGGCAATTCTCTGATGGGAATTGCCCTTTTCTTTATTACCTCTCTCCCAGAATTGGCCCTACCAATTCTTCGCTTATCTGACCTCTGGTTCACAATTCCCCAATTAAAACTCACATCAATGTTGCTAATGCATAACATTTAGTTAACTATCCATTGTCATTATCCCTACACAACACAATTGGCAGTGCCACTTTTACACAACGTGTGACAAGGAGATGAGCAACAGACTCATTACACGGCGTGTGTGGACTGCAGGAGACCTGCAATGAATCTCTGGCAACAAAACTATGATCCCGCCGGGAATATCTGGCTTTCCAGCCTGATAGCATCGCTTCCCATCCTGTTTTTCTTCTTTGCGCTGATTAAGCTCAAACTGAAAGGATACGTCGCCGCCTCATGGACGGTGGCAATCGCCCTTGCCGTGGCTTTGCTGTTCTATAAAATGCCGGTCGCTAACGCGCTGGCCTCGGTGGTTTATGGCTTCTTCTACGGGTTGTGGCCCATCGCGTGGATCATTATTGCAGCGGTGTTCGTCTATAAGATCTCGGTGAAAACCGGGCAGTTTGACATCATCCGCTCGTCTATTCTTTCGATAACCCCTGACCAGCGCCTGCAAATGCTGATCGTCGGTTTCTGTTTCGGCGCTTTCCTTGAAGGAGCCGCAGGCTTTGGCGCACCGGTAGCAATTACCGCCGCATTGCTGGTCGGTCTGGGCTTTAAACCACTGTACGCCGCCGGGCTGTGCCTGATTGTTAACACCGCGCCAGTGGCATTTGGTGCGATGGGCATTCCAATCCTGGTTGCCGGCCAGGTAACAGGCATCGACAGCTTTGAGATTGGTCAGATGGTGGGGCGTCAGCTGCCGTTTATGACCATTATCGTGCTGTTCTGGATCATGGCGATTATGGACGGCTGGCGCGGTATCAAAGAAACCTGGCCTGCGGTCGTGGTTGCGGGCGGGTCGTTTGCCATCGCTCAATACCTCAGCTCTAACTTTATTGGGCCGGAACTGCCAGACATTATCTCTTCGCTGGTATCGCTGCTCTGTCTGACACTGTTCCTCAAACGCTGGCAACCAGTGCGCGTATTCCGCTTCGGTGACTTAGGGGCGTCACAGGTTGATATGACGCTGGCTCACACAGGTTACACGGCAGGTCAGGTGCTGCGCGCCTGGACACCGTTCCTGTTCCTGACCGCCACCGTAACGCTGTGGAGTATCCCGCCGTTTAAAGCCCTGTTCACTTCAGGCGGTGTGCTGTATGAGTGGGTGATCAACATTCCGGTGCCGTACCTCGATAAACTGGTTGCCCGTATGCCGCCAGTGGTCAGCGAAGCGACAGCGTATGCCGCCGTGTTTAAGTTTGACTGGTTCTCTGCCACCGGCACCGCCATTCTGTTTGCTGCCCTGCTCTCGATTGTCTGGCTGAAGATGAAACCATCTGACGCTATCAGCACCTTCGGCAGCACGCTGAAAGAACTGGCTCTGCCTATCTACTCCATCGGCATGGTGCTGGCGTTCGCCTTTATCTCGAACTATTCCGGACTATCATCAACGCTGGCGCTGGCACTGGCGCACACCGGCCATGCATTCACCTTCTTCTCGCCGTTCCTCGGCTGGCTTGGTGTCTTCCTGACCGGATCGGATACCTCATCTAACGCCCTGTTCGCCGCGCTGCAAGCCACTGCAGCACAACAAATTGGCGTTTCTGACCTGTTGTTGGTTGCCGCCAACACCACCGGTGGTGTCACCGGCAAAATGATCTCTCCGCAATCTATCGCTATCGCCTGTGCGGCGGTAGGCCTGGTAGGCAAAGAGTCAGATCTGTTCCGCTTTACCGTCAAACACAGCCTGATCTTCACCTGTATGGTGGGCGTGATCACCACGCTTCAGGCTTATGTCTTAACGTGGATGATTCCTTAATGATTGTTTTACCCAGACGCCTGTCAGACGAGGTTGCCGATCGTGTGCGGGCGCTGATTGATGAAAAAAACCTGGAGGCGGGCATGAAGTTGCCCGCTGAACGTCAACTGGCGATGCAACTCGGCGTATCGCGTAATTCACTGCGCGAGGCGCTGGCAAAACTGGTGAGCGAAGGCGTGCTGCTTAGTCGACGCGGCGGCGGGACGTTTATTCGCTGGCGTCATGACACATGGTCGGAGCAAAACATCGTCCAGCCGCTGAAAACGCTGATGGCCGATGATCCGGATTACAGTTTCGATATTCTGGAAGCCCGCTACGCCATTGAAGCCAGCACCGCATGGCATGCAGCAATGCGTGCCACGCCTGGCGAAAAAGAAAAGATTCAGCTTTGTTTTGAAGCAACGCTCAGCGAAGACCCGGATCTCGCCTCACAAGCGGACGTTCGTTTTCATCTGGCGATTGCCGAAGCCTCACATAACATCGTGCTGCTGCAAACCATGCGCGGTTTCTTCGATGTCCTGCAATCCTCTGTGAAGCATAGCCGCCAGCGGATGTACCTGGTACCCCCGGTTTTTTCACAGCTGACCGAACAACATCAGGCGGTCATTGACGCCATTTTTGCCGGTGATGCTGACGGGGCGCGTAAAGCAATGATGGCGCACCTTAGCTTTGTTCACACCACCATGAAACGATTCGATGAAGATCAGGCTCGCCATGCACGTATTACCCGCCTGCCTGGTGACCATAATGAGCATTCGAGGGAGAAAAACGCATGATTATTTCCGCAGCCAGCGATTATCGCGCCGCAGCGCAACGCATTCTGCCGCCGTTCCTGTTCCACTATATGGATGGGGGGGCATATTCTGAATACACGCTGCGCCGCAACGTGGAAGATTTGTCAGAAGTGGCGCTGCGCCAGCGTATTCTGAAAAACATGTCTGACTTAAGCCTGGAAACGACGCTGTTTAATGAGAAATTGTCGATGCCGGTGGCGCTAGGTCCGGTAGGTTTGTGTGGCATGTATGCGCGACGCGGCGAAGTTCAGGCTGCCAAAGCAGCGGATGCGCATGGCATTCCGTTTACTCTCTCGACGGTTTCCGTTTGCCCGATTGAAGAAGTCGCTCCGGCTATCAAACGTCCGATGTGGTTCCAGCTTTATGTGCTGCGCGATCGCGGCTTTATGCGTAACGCACTGGAGCGAGCAAAAGCCGCGGGTTGTTCGACGCTGGTTTTCACCGTGGATATGCCAACGCCGGGAGCGCGTTATCGTGATGCGCATTCTGGGATGAGCGGCCCGAACGCGGCAATGCGCCGCTATTTGCAGGCGGTGACGCATCCGCAATGGGCGTGGGATGTGGGCCTGAACGGTCGTCCGCATGATTTAGGTAATATCTCGGCTTACCTCGGCAAACCGACCGGACTGGAAGATTACATCGGCTGGCTGGGGAATAACTTCGATCCGTCCATCTCATGGAAAGACCTTGAGTGGATCCGCGATTTCTGGGATGGCCCGATGGTGATCAAAGGGATCCTCGATCCGGAAGATGCGCGCGATGCAGTACGTTTTGGTGCTGATGGAATTGTGGTTTCTAACCACGGTGGCCGCCAGTTAGATGGCGTACTCTCTTCTGCTCGTGCGCTGCCTGCTATTGCGGATGCGGTGAAAGGTGATATCGCCATTCTGGCGGATAGCGGAATACGTAACGGGCTTGATGTCGTGCGTATGATTGCGCTCGGTGCCGACACCGTACTGCTGGGTCGTGCTTTCCTGTATGCGCTGGCAACAGCGGGCCAGGCGGGCGTGGCAAATCTGCTTAATCTAATCGAGAAAGAGATGAAAGTGGCAATGACGCTGACCGGCGCGAAATCGATCAGTGAAATTACGCAAGATTCGCTGGTGCAGGGGCTGGGTAAAGAGTTGCCTGCGGCGCTGGCTCCGATGGCGAAAGGGAATGCGGCTTAAGAGTTAGATGAATATCTGCTATCCTGCCCCCGCACTAAGGGGGCAGTATGCTAAACATCGTACTTTACGAACCAGAAATTCCGCCAAATACTGGCAACATCATCCGTCTTTGCGCTAATACCGGCTTTCGTCTGCATATCATCGAACCGATGGGATTTGCCTGGGACGATAAGCGCCTGCGCCGCGCGGGGCTGGACTATCACGAGTTTACCGCCGTTACGCGTCATCATGACTATCGCGCGTTCCTTGAAGCAGAAAATCCCCAGCGCCTTTTTGCCCTCACCACGAAAGGTACGCCTGCTCACAGCGCCGTAAGCTATCAGGATGGCGATTATCTGATGTTCGGCCCGGAAACACGCGGCCTGCCAGCGAGCATTCTTGATGCCCTGCCCACTGAACAAAAAATTCGTATTCCAATGGTGCCGGACAGCCGCAGCATGAACCTGTCCAATGCGGTGTCGGTCGTGGTGTATGAAGCCTGGCGGCAGCTGGGGTATCCGGGAGCGGTGTTGAGAGATTAGTTACTGTAGGCCGGATAGATGATTACATCGCATCCGGCACGATCACAGGACATCAGATCCCATCACCATACTCAAACGTATGGTTAATGCCGTTGAAATGCTGATCCATATCCATTGACGGTTTATCGCTATCCGGCTTGCCGACAATGCGTGCCGGAACGCCAGCGGCAGTGGTGTGCGGCGGCACCGGTTGCAGCACCACGGAACCTGCGCCAATCTTCGCGCCGCGCCCAACTTCAATATTGCCGAGAATTTTCGCGCCCGCGCCAATCATCACACCTTCACGAATTTTCGGGTGACGGTCGCCACCAGATTTACCCGTACCGCCAAGCGTCACAGATTGCAGAATCGATACGTCGTTTTCAATCACCGCCGTTTCACCAACGACGATGCCTGTCGCGTGGTCGAGCATGATACCGCGACCAATTTTTGCTGCCGGGTGTATATCAACCTGGAACGTCACAGAAACCTGGTTTTGCAGAAAGATTGCCAGTGCGCGACGCCCCTGATTCCACAACCAGTGACCGATGCGATACGCCTGCAAAGCATGAAAACCCTTCAGGTATAGCAACGGGGTTGAGTATTTATCCACCGCCGGGTCACGGGTACGCACCGCCTGAATATCACAGGCCGCAGAGGCGATCATTTCCGGGTCGGCGGCGTAGGCTTCTTCCACCACTTCACGGATAGCAATAGCCGGCATAATGGGCGATGACAGCTTGTTCGCCAGCATGTAGCTCAGTGCACTGCCAAGGTTTTCGTGCTTGAGTAGCGTCGCGTGGTAAAAACTGGCCAGCATTGGCTCACAGTCCGCCAGCGTTCTGGCTTCAGCTTTAATATTGTTCCAGACAATTTCCAGTTCTTCACACGACATTGCTTACTCCACACGATAAGATAATGACCGACCCGTTCTGCGCGGGCCGGGTCATAGTGGTAACAAAGGTTCCCTGGGTTTAGTGGCTGCTGCGCTCGTCCTTGCGTGCACGACCTAGTAAAGTCAATGCTGCCTCGCGCGCGTTTTTTCCGCAATATAATACTTGATAAATTTCCTCGGTTATTGGCATTTCAACGCCGAAGCGATGCGCCAGTTCGCGGACTTCTTTCGTATTGCGGTAGCCTTCCACCACCTGACCTATCTTTTCCTGCGCGCTTTGTACATCCATGCCCTGACCGAGCATCATGCCAAAACGGCGGTTACGCGACTGGTTGTCGGTACAGGTAAGCACCAGATCGCCCAGCCCCGCCATGCCCATAAAGGTGGCAGGATCGGCACCCAGCGCCGCGCCAAGACGCGACATTTCAGCCAGTCCACGGGTGATCAGCGCCGTACGCGCATTCGCGCCAAAACCGATACCGTCGGACATCCCCGCGCCAATGGCAATGACGTTTTTCACCGCGCCGCCAAGCTGCACACCGATGAAATCCGGGTTGCTGTAAACGCGGAAACTTTTGCCACAGTGCAGCAATTGCTGGAGGTCATCGGCAAAGGTCTGGTCCGTCGAGGCCAGCGAAATGGCCGTCGGTAAACCTGCCGCCAGTTCTTTCGCAAACGTTGGGCCAGAGATAACCGCCAGCGGAATTTGATCGCCTAAGGCCTCACGCGCCACGTCCTGTAACAGACGTCCGGTTTCTGCTTCCAGCCCTTTGGTCGCCCACACCAGACGCGCATCAGGACGCATCAGCGGTTTAATCTGGCGCAGCACTTCACCAAAGACATGGCTGGGTACGACGACGAGAATATTACGGCTGGCTGCCAGCGCAGTGGCGAGATCGCTTTCAAGATGGAGCGTATCGGGAAAAGGCACATCGGGGAGAAACGCGGCGTTACAGCGGTCGCGTTCAAGCGTTGCGATATGTTCAGGGTCATGGCCCCAGAGGACAACCTCGTGGCCATTTCTTGCCAGGGTAATGGCAAGAGCGGTGCCGTACGAGCCGGCACCGATCACAGTCATTGAAGCATTACGTTGGTTCATCAGGCATCCTGATGTTCTTCAGTACCTTCGCCAGCCTGCTGCTGCAAATAGTTCATGAACAGCGCATCGAAGTTAACCGGCGCAAGGTTCAGTTGCGGGAATGTACCGCGGGATACCATGCTGGTGATGCACTCACGAGCATACGGGAACAGAATGTTCGGGCAGTATGCGCCCAGGCAATGTGCCATCTGGGTGCCTTCGATACCCGCGATGGAGAAAATACCGCCCTGCTGAACTTCACACAGGAACGCGGTTTCTTCGCCCAGGGAGGCCGTTACGGTAACACGCAGTACCACTTCGTAAACGTCATCTGCCAGTTGAGTAGATGCCGTATCCAGATCAAGTTTAACTTCTGGTTGCCAATCTTTCTGGAAAACGTGCGGCGCGTTCGGCGCTTCGAAAGAAATATCCTTGGTATAAATACGTTGGATCTGGAAAGTCATTTCGGTGTTGTTTTGTTCTGACATGTGTAGAAAACCCTTAAGTGTTGTCCTTAAATACTGCGCAATGTAATGCCAACGTTCACACGTTATTTCAGCAGGGGATCCAGTCCACCACGTGCATCCAATGCATACAAGTCATCACAGCCACCAATGTGCTGTGCGTCAATAAAAATCTGTGGAACCGTGGTGCGACCGCTGCGTTTGATCATCTCTTCACGCTTAGCGGCATTGCCATCGATCGGCAACTCCTGAAAACTCACGCCCTTGCTGCTCAGCAGTGCTTTTGCACGATGGCAATACGGGCAGGTTTCTTTGGTATAGATTTCAACATTGGCCATAAATTAGCTCCTGTTTTTTACCCTGAAATTTCATGTTGCAGGGCGGCAGCAAAATGGAGTGTCCCCAGAAGCTTATATCAATAAGTCGCTGGGGGCCTAATTGCAGCTAACGGCCTGCATCATGAAAGACGACAGGTAAATTATTTGCCGCGCACCAAAGGCAAGTTTTCGCCAGCCCAGCCAGCGACGCCTTCTTTCAGTACGAATACTTGCGCAAAACCAGCTTTCGTCAGCGCGTTTGCAGGCTCCTGGCACTGCATGCCAGAACCATCTACCACGATAACCGGTTTGTCTTTGTGCTTCTCAAGCTCACCAACATTGTTGGCTTTGATTTCGCTCGGCAACAGGTTGATAGAACCTGCGATATGGCCTTTACGGAAGTCATCACGCTGACGTAAATCCACAACCACAGCGTCTTCTTTGTTGATCAGACGCGTAGCTTCACCACGAGTAATCACCTTCACTTTCGAGGTCAGGCTCTTAAACGTAGTCACAAGAACCGCCACCAGTAACGCGATCCAGGCGATACTCAGTATGGGATGACGGCCAACAAATTGCATAATTTCTTGCATGGGGGGTAACAACTCCCGACGTAGTGATTAAAAAAACCAGGAAAGGAGTATACCTGCGCAGTGCGGCAAATACAGCCAGCGCGTTAACTGGAATGCAATTTTGCGGGGCGCTACGAAAAAAAAGCGTAAATCTGGCATCTGCTTGCCGCGAGCGGTCGTATATTTTGATCTTCAGAGGCTATTTTATCGATTCAGCTGTAGTAAAATTACGCAAATTTTGACTCTTGAGTATGAGGTTGTCGCAATGTCGGTTTCTAAAAAACCTATGGTACTGGTGATTCTGGATGGCTATGGCTATCGCGAAGAACAGCAGGATAACGCCATTTTTAGTGCTAAAACCCCGGTAATGGATGCACTGTGGGCCAATCGTCCGCATACCCTGATCGACGCTTCCGGTCTGGAAGTCGGTCTGCCTGACCGTCAGATGGGCAACTCCGAAGTAGGCCACGTTAACCTGGGTGCCGGCCGCATCGTGTATCAGGACCTGACTCGTCTGGACGTTGAAATCAAAGATCGCGCTTTCTTTGCTAATCCGGTGTTGACTGGTGCAGTAGATAAAGCGAAGAACGCAGGCAAAGCAGTACACATTATGGGTCTGCTCTCCGCAGGTGGTGTACACAGCCACGAAGATCACATCATGGCGATGGTAGAACTGGCAGCTGAACGCGGCGCAGAAAAAATCTACCTACACGCATTCCTTGACGGTCGCGACACTCCGCCGCGCAGTGCTGAATCCTCGCTGAAAAAATTCGAAGAGAAATTTGCCGCGCTGGGTAAAGGCCGCGTAGCGTCCATCATTGGTCGTTACTACGCGATGGACCGCGATAACCGTTGGGATCGCGTTGAAAAAGCTTATGACCTGCTGACTCTGGCGCAAGGTGAGTTCCAGGCCGATACCGCCGTTGCCGGTTTGCAGGCTGCTTATGCTCGCGACGAAAACGACGAGTTCGTGAAAGCGACCGTTATTCGTGCAGAAGGTCAGCCAGATGCGGCAATGGAAGACGGCGATGCGCTGATTTTCATGAACTTCCGTGCTGACCGCGCGCGTGAAATCACTCGTGCTTTCGTAAATGCCGATTTTGACGGCTTCGCGCGTAAGAAAGTGGTTAACGTCGATTTCGTGATGCTGACCGAATACGCTGCCGACATCAAAACCGCAGTGGCTTACCCACCCGCTTCCCTGGTTAACACCTTCGGCGAGTGGATGGCGAAAAACGACAAAACTCAGCTGCGTATTTCCGAAACCGAAAAATATGCCCACGTTACTTTCTTCTTCAACGGTGGCGTAGAAGAGTCGTTCAAAGGCGAAGATCGCATTCTGATCAACTCACCGAAAGTGGCTACCTACGATCTGCAACCGGAAATGAGCTCCGCAGAGCTGACCGAAAAACTGGTTGCGGCAATCAAGAGCGGCAAATACGACACCATTATCTGTAACTATCCGAACGGCGACATGGTCGGTCACACCGGGGTGATGGAAGCGGCGGTTAAAGCGGTTGAAGCGCTGGATCACTGCGTGGAAGAAGTCGCGAAAGCGGTTGAGTCCGTGGGTGGACAACTGCTGATCACCGCTGACCACGGTAACGCTGAACAGATGCGCGATCCGGCAACGGGTCAGGCACACACAGCACACACCAACCTGCCAGTTCCGCTGATTTACGTTGGTGATAAGAACGTGAAAGCGGTTGAAGGCGGCAAACTTTCTGACATCGCGCCGACCATGTTGTCGCTGATGGGTATGGAAATCCCGCAAGAGATGACTGGTAAGCCGCTGTTCATCGTGGAATAATCCCTCCCCATGAGGGGAAAGGCGATTAATACCATGACACGGGCCGTGAAACCGCGCAGGTTTGCAATCAGGCCCATCATCTACGCCAGCGTTCTGAGCGCTGGCGTATTGTTGTGCGCCTTTTCCGCCCACGCGGATGAGCGTGACCAACTCAAATCCATTCAGGCTGACATCGCCGCGAAAGAGCGCGCGGTACGCCAAAAGCAACAACAACGCGCAAGCCTGCTCGCACAATTGAAAAAGCAGGAAGAAGCGATCTCTGAAGCCACCCGTAAACTGCGCGAAACGCAAAACACGCTTAATCAACTGAATAAACAGATTGATGAGATGAACGCGTCGATTGCCAAACTGGAGCAGCAAAAAGCCGCCCAGGAGCGCAGCCTCGCCGCACAACTAGATGCCGCATTCCGTCAGGGCGAGCATACCGGTATTCAGCTGATTCTCAGCGGTGAAGAAAGCCAGCGTGGACAGCGTTTACAGGCTTATTTCGGCTATCTCAACCAGGCGCGACAAGAAACCATTGCTCAGTTGAAACAAACGCGTGAAGAAGTCGCTATGCAACGCGCCGAGCTGGAAGAGAAACAGAGCGAGCAACAAACGCTGTTGTATGAGCAGCGCGCCCAACAGGCGAAGCTGACCCAGGCGCTGAACGAGCGTAAAAAGACGCTGGCAGGGCTGGAGTCTTCCATCCAGCAAGGTCAGCAACAGTTGAGCGAGCTGCGCGCCAACGAATCCCGCCTGCGTAACAGCATTGCCCGTGCGGAAGCCGCGGCGAAAGCGCGTGCTGAACGTGAAGCGCGCGAAGCCCAGGCGGTTCGCGACCGCCAGAAAGAAGCGACGCGCAAAGGCACCACCTACAAGCCGACCGAAAGCGAAAAATCGCTGATGTCCCGTACCGGTGGTCTGGGCGCACCGCGCGGTCAGGCATTCTGGCCAGTTCGCGGGCCGACGCTGCATCGCTATGGCGAACAGCTACAGGGTGAATTACGCTGGAAAGGGATGGTGATTGGTGCCTCTGAAGGTACTGAGGTTAAAGCGATTGCCGACGGTCGGGTGATTCTGGCTGACTGGCTGCAAGGCTACGGTCTGGTGGTGGTGGTTGAGCATGGTAAAGGCGACATGAGTCTTTACGGCTATAATCAGAGCGCACTGGTGAGCGTTGGTTCGCAGGTTCGCGCGGGCCAGCCAATTGCACTGGTGGGCAGCAGTGGCGGTCAGGGTCAGCCTTCACTCTATTTCGAAATTCGCCGCCAGGGTCAGGCGGTCAATCCACAGCCGTGGTTGGGAAGATAAGTTTTGTTTCCATTTCGTCGTAACGTTCTTGCATTTGCCGCTCTGTTGGCGCTCTCCTCCCCCGTAATTGCTGGCAAACTTGCCATCGTCATTGATGATTTTGGGTATCGCCCGCACAACGAAAACCAGGTGCTGGCGATGCCTTCCGCTATCTCCGTCGCTGTATTACCCGATTCACCGCACGCCAGAGAGATGGCGACCAAAGCACATAACAGCGGTCACGAAGTGTTGATTCATCTACCGATGGCACCACTGAGTAAACAGCCGCTGGAGAAAAATACGCTACGCCCGGAGATGAGCAGCGACGAAATTGAGCGCATTATTCGTAGTGCGGTCAATAACGTGCCCTATGCCGTGGGAATCAACAACCACATGGGCAGCAAAATGACCTCTAACCTGTTTGGTATGCAGAAAGTGATGCAGGCGCTGGAGCGTTACAATCTTTACTTCCTCGACAGCGTAACCATCGGTAATACCCAGGCGATGCGCGCCGCGCAAGGCACTGGCGTGAAGGTGATCAAACGGAAGGTGTTCCTCGACGATTCGCAAAATGAAGCGGACATCCGTGTGCAATTCAATCGCGCAATTGACCTAGCGCGTCGCAACGGTTCAACCATTGCCATTGGACATCCTCACCCTTCAACGGTACGCGTGCTACAACAGATGGTTTATAACCTGCCGCCAGACATTACGCTGGTGAAAGCCAGCAGCTTGTTGAATGAACCGCAGGTTGATACGTCTACACCGCCGAAAAACACTGTGCCCGACACACCGCGTAATCCATTCCGTGGCGTGAAGCTGTGCAAACCGAAGAAGCCGCTGGAACCTGTTTATGCTAATCGCTTCTTTGAAGTATTAAGCGAAAGCATCAGCCAGAGCACGCTGATCGTTTACTTCCAGCATCAGTGGCAAGGCTGGGGCAAACAGCCTGAAGCGGCGAAGCTTAACGCTAGCGCAAATTAAAGGCGCTACGCGTAATGCGATGGTGCGACCGCGTTTTGTCGCGCCATTGCCATAAGCGGAAAGACCACAGTAACGCCTGATAACCCACCTTCACGCTGCGCACATTGGTAATCAGGCGCTTATACATACCGGAAGTAAATATCTCGGCAATCATCCGTTGGCGGGTAATAATATCCGGCTCTTTGCGCACCGCATGGCAAACACGCAATGCTTCGTAAGTTATTTGCTGATGAAATTCCGGATAAATCGTAATTTTGTCGGCATAATTTCGATTTAATTTCTCCAGCAGGCGGGTAATCTTAATATAGTGACGTTGATAATTAAGGTTTTTGTTCCCTTGTCTGTTCAACCGACTCACTGACGTATTATGCAGATAGTATTTATATAATGATTGCTCGGTATATCGCGCACGCAGCGCGTTAAACATAAATTCTGTTGTCCAGACAATATCCTGATGATGTAATCCGGCAATAAATTTAATGTTATTTTTAACAATAACATCGCGGCGATAACCCCCCATCCAGACCACGTGTGTCCAACGGCGGGAAGAAAGCCCCATCCGCAGCCAGTCCGGACCGGTTAATACACCGGTTGAGCGAAGGCGATCGGTAGGGATGGATTGCCAGGTTTCACCCGTTTCACGAAAACACCAATCAGCGTTGCACTGCGCCACGTCGAGGTCGTCCTCTAACGCCATGGTCATCAGCGTTTCGTACATGGTGGGATAGACCTCATCGTCAGCATCGACAAAAGCGACATATTTTCCCGTTGCCACCTCGATCCCACGATTACGCGCCACCGATGCGCCAGCATTCGCCTGATGCAACAAACGAACATGCGGATAGTTTTCCGCGTAATGCTTTGCTATTTCAACAGAATTATCCGTTGAACCATCGTTAATAATAATGATTTCCAGAGCAGTCCAGGTTTGCGCGATTAAAGATTCCATGCAAGCGCTGAAATCATCGCCCGCATTATATAACGGGATAATAACACTTAGTTTATTAGTGCTGTTCATCATAAATTACCAACGATCTCTGAAGTTACCCTGACGTTTTACAGGCTTTGTATTAAGAAACTATTAAGCCTGTGAGATATTATTTTTACCGGTGAGAGAGTCACTTCAGGGTAGAGAGATAATGAGAGCAGCTATATAAGAGATCAGCGCAATTACGATATCTTGATTACACTGACAGGATTTTACATATTTAACGGATTTTCCTCAGGCAAAAGGGCTGGAATACCAGCCCTTGTTCGTGTTAATCCCAGCTCAGAATAACTTTCCCGGACTGGCCCGAACGCATAGCGTCAAAGCCCTTCTGGAAATCATCGATAGAGAAACGATGGGTAATGATCGGCGAGAGATCGAGGCCAGACTGAATCAGCGCCGCCATCTTGTACCAGGTTTCAAACATCTCACGACCGTAAATACCTTTAATGAACAAGCCTTTAAAGATTACTTTGGTCCAGTCGATAGACATATCGGACGGTGGAATACCCAGCATCGCAATACGACCACCGTGGTTCATGGTGTCGAGCATGGTACGAAACGCTGGCGGCGCACCGGACATTTCCAGACCGACATCAAAGCCTTCGGTCATGCCCAGTTCTGTCATCACATCATTAAGGTTTTCTTTAGCGACGTTAACTGCACGGGTGATACCCATTTTGCGTGCCAGCTCAAGGCGGTATTCGTTAACATCAGTGATCACCACATTGCGTGCACCAACGTGTTTCGCCACCGCCGCAGCCATAATACCTATCGGACCTGCACCAGAGACCAGCACATCCTCGCCAACCAGATCGAACGACAGCGCGGTATGCACAGCGTTACCGAAGGGATCAAAAATGGAAGCCAGGTCGTCGGAGATATTGTCTGGGATTTTGAAGGCGTTGAACGCCGGAATCACCAGATACTCGGCGAAGCAGCCCGGACGGTTAACACCGACGCCGATCGTGTTGCGGCACAGATGGGTACGACCGCCACGACAGTTGCGACAGTGACCGCAGGTGATATGGCCTTCACCAGAAACGCGATCGCCAATCTTGAAGCCTTTCACTTCCTGACCAATACCTACCACTTCACCGACATATTCATGGCCCACGACCATCGGCACCGGGATGGTATTTTGCGACCACTCATCCCAGTTATAGATGTGAACGTCAGTCCCGCAGATGGCTGTTTTACGGATTTTAATCAGCAGATCGTTATGCCCGAGTTCCGGTACAGGAACGTCGGTCATCCAGATGCCCTCTTCCGCTTTCAGTTTGGATAACGCTTTCATCTCACACCCTCAGGCGATAACGCCCAGTTGTTTACCAATACGCGTGAATGCTTCTACTGCACGCGTAATTTGCTCAGGGGTATGCGCCGCAGACATCTGGGTACGAATACGCGCCTGACCTTTAGGAACGACCGGATAGAAGAAACCGGTGACGTAAATGCCCTCTTTTTGCAGCTCACGGGCAAATTTCTGCGCCACTACCGCATCGCCAAGCATGACGGGAATAATGGCGTGATCGGCTCCCGCCAGGGTAAAGCCCGCCGCCGACATTTGCTCACGGAACTGACGCGCGTTCGCCCACAGACGGTCACGCAGCTCGCTACCCGCTTCAACCATCTCCAGCACTTTGATGGAAGCGGCAACAATGGCCGGTGCCAGCGAGTTGGAGAACAGGTACGGACGAGAACGCTGGCGCAGCCACTCAACCACTTCTTTGCGCGCCGCGGTATAACCACCAGAAGCCCCGCCCAATGCTTTACCCAACGTACCGGTAATGATGTCTACACGCCCCATCACATCGCAGTATTCATGGGAACCACGACCATTTTCACCGACAAAACCGACCGCGTGGGAGTCGTCTACCATCACCAGGGCATCGTATTTATCTGCGAGATCGCAAACACCTTTCAGGTTGGCAATCACGCCGTCCATCGAGAACACACCATCGGTGGCAATCAGCACATGACGCGCACCGGCTTCACGCGCTTCTTTCAGACGTGCTTCCAGCTCCTGCATATCGTTGTTGGCATAACGATAGCGTTTAGCTTTGCACAGACGCACACCATCAATAATAGACGCGTGGTTCAGTGCGTCGGAGATAATGGCGTCTTCCGCGCTCAGCAGCGTTTCAAACAGGCCACCGTTAGCATCAAAGCAGGAAGAGTAGAGAATCGCATCTTCCATCCCCAGGAAGGCCGCCAGTTTTTGTTCAAGCTCTTTATGGCTGTCCTGAGTGCCGCAAATAAAACGCACCGAAGCCATGCCGAAACCGTGAGAATCCATTCCCGCCTTTGCCGCCGCAATCAGATCCGGATGATTCGCCAGCCCGAGATAGTTGTTGGCACAAAAGTTAATGACGTGGCTTCCATCAGCCACAGTGATATCTGCTTGCTGCGCAGACGTAATAATGCGCTCTTCTTTAAACAACCCTTCCGCCCGTGCGGTTTCCAGATCGTTGGTTAACTGCTGATAAAATTCTCCACGCATTGCGATTCTCCAGACAGGGCAAATTCCAGCACATATTACCCAAACTTATAGGTCGCGACGAGATGACGCGTTAACACTTCTGCAAAATTCAGGATAAATAACGTCCATCAATCTCACTTTTGGCGAATGGCTGAAGCCAACGTCATGTAGTGATATGATAGAAGTATTCGTGTCTGAGATTGTCTCTGACTCCATAATTCGAAGGTTACAGTTATGATCATCGTTACCGGCGGCGCGGGCTTTATCGGCAGCAACATCGTTAAAGCCCTGAATGATAAAGGCATCACCGATATTCTGGTGGTGGACAACCTGAAAGACGGCACCAAGTTTGTGAACCTGGTGGATCTGGATATCGCGGACTATATGGATAAGGAAGACTTCCTGATCCAGATTATGGCTGGCGAAGAGTTCGGCGATGTCGAAGCGATTTTCCACGAAGGCGCGTGCTCTTCCACCACCGAGTGGGACGGCAAGTATATGATGGATAACAACTATCAATACTCCAAAGAGCTGCTGCACTACTGTCTGGAGCGCGAAATCCCGTTCCTGTATGCCTCTTCCGCAGCCACTTACGGTGGACGCACCTCCGACTTTATTGAATCCCGCGAATATGAAAAACCGTTGAATGTCTACGGTTACTCAAAATTCCTGTTTGATGAATATGTTCGCCAAATCCTGCCTGAAGCGAACTCGCAGATTGTTGGCTTCCGTTATTTCAACGTTTATGGACCGCGTGAAGGCCATAAAGGCAGCATGGCGAGCGTCGCTTTCCATCTCAACACCCAGCTTAATAACGGTGAATCACCGAAGCTGTTCGAAGGTAGCGAGAACTTTAAACGCGACTTCGTCTATGTGGGCGACGTGGCAGATGTAAACCTGTGGTTCCTGGAAAATGGCGTTTCCGGCATCTTCAACCTCGGTACTGGTCGTGCGGAATCCTTCCAGGCTGTAGCAGATGCTACGCTTGCTTATCACAAGAAAGGCCAGATCGAATACATTCCGTTCCCGGATAAACTGAAAGGCCGCTATCAGGCGTTCACGCAGGCAGACCTGACGAATCTGCGCGCGGCGGGTTATGACAAACCGTTCAAAACCGTTGCCGAAGGCGTAACGGAATACATGGCCTGGCTGAATCGCGACGCATAAGAGCTCTGCATGAAAATACTGGTGATCGGCCCGTCTTGGGTTGGCGACATGATGATGTCGCAAAGTCTCTATCGCACGCTCCAGGCGCGCTATCCCCAGGCGATAATCGACGTGATGGCACCGGCATGGTGCCGTCCGTTATTATCGCGGATGCCGGAAGTTAACGAAGCTATCCCTATGCCTCTCGGTCACGGTTCGCTGGAAATCGGCGAACGCCGCAAACTGGGTCATAGTCTGCGCGAAAAACGCTACGACCGTGCCTACGTCTTACCCAACTCCTTCAAATCCGCGTTAGTGCCTTTCTTCGCGGGGATCCCTCATCGCACCGGCTGGCGCGGTGAAATGCGCTACGGTTTACTCAACGATGTGCGCGTGCTCGATAAAGAAGCCTGGCCGCTAATGGTGGAACGCTATGTTGCGCTGGCCTATGACAAAGGCGTAATGCGTACCGCACAAGATCTACCAAAACCGCTGTTATGGCCGCAGTTGCAGGTGAGCGAAGGTGAAAAATCATATACCTGTAATCAATTTTCGCTTTCATCAGAACGTCCGATGATTGGTTTTTGCCCGGGGGCGGAGTTTGGTCCGGCAAAACGCTGGCCACACTACCACTATGCTGAGCTGGCAAAGCAGCTGATTGATGAAGGTTATCAGGTGGTTCTGTTTGGCTCGGCGAAAGATCATGAAGCGGGCAATGAGATTCTTGCCGCTTTGAATACCGAGCAGCAGGCATGGTGCCGGAACCTGGCGGGGGAAACACAGCTTGATCAAGCAGTTATCCTGATTGCAGCCTGTAAAGCCATTGTCACTAACGATTCTGGCCTGATGCACGTTGCGGCGGCGCTCAATCGTCCGCTGGTTGCCCTGTATGGTCCGAGTAGCCCGGACTTCACACCGCCGCTATCCCATAAAGCGCGTGTGATCCGCCTGATTACCGGCTATCACAAAGTGCGTAAAGGTGACGCTGCGGAGGGTTATCACCAGAGCTTGATCGACATTACTCCCCAGCGCGTACTGGAAGAACTCAACGCGCTATTGTTACAAGAGGAAGCCTGACGGATGCGGTTTTTGATCGTTAAAACATCGTCGATGGGCGATGTTCTCCACACGCTGCCCGCACTCACTGATGCCCAGCAGGCAATCCCAGGGATTAAGTTTGACTGGGTGGTGGAAGAAGGGTTCGCACAGATTCCTTCCTGGCACGCTGCCGTTGAGCGAGTTATTCCTGTGGCAATACGTCGCTGGCGTAAAGCCTGGTTCTCGACCCCCATAAAAGCTGAACGCAAAGCGTTTCGTGAAGCGCTACAAGCAGAGAACTATGACGCAGTTATCGACGCTCAGGGGCTGGTAAAAAGCGCGGCGCTGGTGACGCGTCTGGCGCATGGCGTAAAGCATGGAATGGACTGGCAAACCGCTCGCGAACCGTTAGCCAGCCTGTTTTACAATCGTAAACATCATATTGCAAAACAGCAGCACGCCGTAGAACGCACCCGCGAACTGTTTGCCAAAAGTCTGGGCTATAGCAAACCACAAACCCAGGGCGATTATGCTATCGCACAGCATTTCCTGACGAACCTGCCTACAGATGCTGGCGAATATGCCGTATTTCTTCATGCAACAACCCGGGATGATAAACACTGGCCGGAAGAACACTGGCGAGAATTGATTGGTTTACTGGCTGATTCAGGAATACGGATTAAACTTCCGTGGGGCGCGCCGCATGAGGAAGAACGGGCGAAACGACTGGCGGAAGGATTTGCTTATGTTGAAGTATTGCCGAAGATGAGTCTGGAAGGCGTTGCCCGCGTACTGGCCGGGGCTAAATTTGTAGTGTCGGTGGATACGGGGTTAAGCCATTTAACGGCGGCACTGGATAGACCCAATATCACGGTTTATGGACCTACCGATCCGGGATTAATTGGTGGGTATGGGAAGAATCAGATGGTTTGTAGGGCTCCGGATAAAGATCTTGCTCATCTGGCTGCAGAAACAGTATTTAAAAAAATCAATCCTGATTAACACGTTCTATATTATTAAGATGGTGGAAAAGCAATGTTAACAGCCTCGCTGGCGCTGCGTAATAAAGAGAATTGGAAACCATACTGGAATAGAGTGTTGGTATTCCTTTTTATTGCGACCTTTTTCCTTGATGGTATTACCCGTTATAAACATATCATATCTGTACTAATGATTATTACGGTAATTTATCAAGTTTTCCGTGCTCCAGGGACATTCAAAGAGCTCTACAAAAATAATCTTTTTTATAGTGTCTTGGCTCTGTCACTCATTCTTTTATATGCCACTTTCATATCACCAGATCTGAAAATAAGTTTTAAAGAATTCAGTAACACGGTGCTAAAAGGATTTTTGGCATATAGTTTACTTATACCCGTATTATTAAAAGATGAAGATAATGAAAGCATCGGTAAAGTTGTACTATACTCATTAGTTACCGGGCTTGGGTTACGTTGTCTTGTTGAAATTATTTCTTATATTCAGGATTATAATAAAGGAATAATGCCATTTTCGACCTATGAACATCGTAGTATTTCCGACTCAATGGTGTTTCTATTTCCAGCATTATTAAACCTTTGGCTTATCAAGAAAACCTCTTATAAAATAATATTCATAATTTTTAGCGCAGTTTTCTTGTTTCTGCTATTAGGAACGCTCTCTCGTGGTGCATGGCTGGCAGTATTCATAGTGACTCTACTATGGTTAATCTTAAATCGTCAGTGGAAATTATTGATGCTGACCTCTATCGTTATTTCTGTTGCAGCAACTTGCGTATTTACCTTTAAAGGTGATCATACCGATGAAGATAGGCTTATTTATAAACTTCAACAGACCGACAGTTCTTATCGCTATACCAATGGTACACAAGGTACAGCATGGACATTAATTATGGAGAACCCGCTTAAGGGATATGGCTATGGCGATGATATTTACCATGCAATATACAATAAGCGTGTCGTAGATTTTCCATCATGGACTTTCAGACAATCCATTGGACCACACAACATTATTTTATCAATTTGGTTTGCAGCAGGTTTAGCTGGGCTACTCGCTTTACTTTATCTGTATGGCTCTATTATCAAAGAAACAGCTAACGCAACATTTAAAAAAGTAGTGGTCACTCCTTATAATGGTCAATTACTGCTATTTTTAACTCTTGTTGGTTTTTATATTATCCGAGGTAATTTCGAGGAAGTTGATCTCAAACCAATTGGCTTGATTGTTGGTTTGCTGTTAGCTATGCGGAATAAATAAAAAAAAGCCTGCCTGACATTGAGTTCAGGCAGGCTCTTCAAATCAAATAATTTTTAACCAAACCAGTCTTGCATTTGTGCCTCAAAACACTGAGTTACATGTTCCCAGCTATATTTTGAAAAAACGAATTTCTGGGCATTTTCGGCAATTTGTGCTTTATTACTGTCTGCTAAGACCCGGTTGATATCAGAGAGAATGCTTTCAGACGTCATAGGCTCTGCAAGGTGATATCCTGTTATTCCTTCCAGAACAAACTCGTTTATCCCACCTTTTTGACTTGCAAGAACAGGTTTACCAGCCGCCATCGCTTCAACTGCTACCATGCAAAAAGCTTCTTCTACCTGGGAAGGAACAACAACTAAATCTGCTAAGCGGTAATATTTATGCATCTGCTCCGGTGGCTGCCCACCCGCCATAATACATTGCGCGCCAATAGCTTTCGCTTCATCCAGAACCTTATTCTGATATTCAGCTTTTTCACCTTTTTTACTGGCAAAAGGATCACCAACAATAACCAATTTAAGATTGTCTCGATCCTTACACAGCTTATTGAAAGCATCCATAAGCATCAGACAGCCTTTATCTGGCGATATCCTTCCTGCAAATAATAACACCGTATCATTCGCATCTATGTTAAATTTCTTCCTTAAATTTTCAGTATTATCATGTGAATACGATTCAGAGCAAAAACCATTAGGCACAATAGCGATATCTGCATCAGGCATTTTTTCCGAATAGAAATCGAACAGAAACTGGCTAGGAACAATTATCTTTGCATTTTTGTCTAACTGCCCTGGTTCAAAAGCATTGTGAAGGTGCATGACTAGCTGCGCTTGAGGGCTTCTGCCACGAATCTGTTTATACAGCTTCATACTATTGTGGATAACAATAACTGAGTCTTTCGGATCAGCATTTTTAGGTTGAGTATTTAAAATGCGCTGAGAATACGGCACAGGATCAAGTCGAGTCCACTTTTGGAAAAGTCGTTTATAGACTCGACTAAAACCAATGTAGTGAATATCACAATTATCATTTACTTTTGTGTAGATAGGGTAGCCGTCGTTTCGAATACATGCGATAGTTGCTGGAATCGAAAGTCTTTTGGCGACCTGATAAATCCATGTTTCAACCGCTGCAGCTCCTTTTGGCGGTATAGAAAATATTGGTGTGACGGTAAATATTATCTTTTTAATCATTATTAGCCAACTCCAATATTTTGATAATACGAAATAAAGACATAGAAAATACTAGATTATTTTTTAGCAAACCCAAGATTATAAAATTTATGACAGTTCCATAAATGGAATGATATCATATTGAATTGCTGTATCATCCGACAAATTATAAATATTAATATCATCTACATTATCACGCATAAAACGGAAAAATGGCAAGATTTTGAATAAATCCTTACTTAATTCCGAGGGCATGGGATTCTTATTTTCGTCATAGAAACGAGAACAGCTACCCGTTAAATCAAGACCAGAACAAATAATTCGAGCATATTTAAGTGAATATGCTATTTGAATTGCAGCGAAGGCAATAGTATGGCATGAGCAATAACCAAGACTAATGTCCTTGCAAAATCCAACCAGACGACCTTTTTTAGACAACGGTACAGAGATCAGCAGTTCTTTGTGAATCTGGCTCAAAATATTAAATTTAATCTTCTTTATCAAACCGCCTTTTTCTCGGCGGTAAAAAGATCGTAATACGAGGCAGTTCTGGAGGATATAAAGTTTGTCTTCTTTGGAAGCGTGTTCATAAACGTCAACGTTTACTATGGTATAACGACTTCTCTGGCTAAATTTATAAAAATCATCACGACGCTGATGTAAAAAGCGGACATCTGTAAGTACATATATAAAAGGAACGATATTATGACTTAACAAATATTGCGCAGAACCATTGACAGCAATAATATCCTTTGTTCGTAATACTGACAAAGGTGTTTTTTGCGATGTAGGGCCAGAAAGAAAAATAATAACATCATCAGATGTTTTATTTTCAATCAGGTTTTCAACATCTTTTTTGTCAATGTATCTAATATTCTTCATGATAAACCTGTGAAATAAATAACTCCGCTTAAAACTGTCCTGGTGAAGACATGTAATTGTGGGTATTTCTATTTTAGCGCGCTGGTTTCCCTTTCAAACGCCGCATAAAATTGCGCATTTTTTTACGATATACTAAAAGATAATAGCCTAGATCTTTAATCTCATTTTTAATACCGTAATGACGCTCTAAGTCAATACGATCTTTCGCTTTACGCTGCGCTGAAGCACGTTTTCCGGAGAGATCAATAATTCGAACCTCACCATTTTTTATAATGAAGTTACCACGATGGGGGTCGCCAGAAACCATGCCATGTTGATGTAAGGAATTAATTGATTGCTGAATTTTATTTTTTAGCACATCATCAATATCAGGTATATCACACAACTCTATGCCATCAATATACTCGATGATCATGATATAAGTATGGACAAATCGTAAGGTTTTCCGTTCAGCCAATAAATAAAAATCATTGAGTGTATTTAACCCTTCATTTCGTACTTTTTGAGTTTGCACAAAAAGGCGTTCGTAATAATCACCTTTTAACAGAGACTTAAAGAAACGTTCGTTACGCTTAACTTTCGGAGAAAAAACCTTAAGAATCAATTTACCGTAATCGGTATCAATAAGCATAACTTTTGTATCATCAATAGAACGAAAAACCTTGATGATATTTATATTATAAGACAAGAAGTCATTTAATACATTGAGGTACTTTGAATTCTCTTCATTGGTAAAAACAACCAAGTCTTTGATCTTGCTCTTCTGAATCATAATAAACCAGTTAAATGTTATTTACGGTAATATTTTCGGCAAAGATAACAGACTCCTGCTATAATTCCTGAGATATATTTATGCTGTACTAAAAGATGTTTATATCTTTTTTTAAATTCAATAATTGATTTTGCATCTCGTGGAGAGTCATCTTTCCATGGTGAATTTTCTAAAGCTATTTTATAGTATTTTACCGATGGATAAATTGCCCATTTGTGCCACGGTTTAGTTGCACCTGTATAGTGAATAAGCAGAGTACTTTCTGTAATCAGCTTTTTATAGTTTTGATGTGTTTTGTCTTTTAATTCACTTTTAATTGTATAAATTGTATTATATCCACGAGGCAAAAATATTGTCATCCCTTTCAGTAAGACATTCATAACATCCTGATCAGGGTATTTATACACATTATCTTTACTCATAAGAATAGACAACGCTTTTTCTGTTAGTTTTGCGTTAGCCCATTTTTTTAAATCTAAATAAACGACACCAGAATTAAAGTACTGCCCAAGTAATTCAGGATCAGACAACCTGGATGCCGCCTTTTCCTGCATTGGGTCAACATCTTTAACAACAGCAGCAACCGCTCCGTTTAAATCCAGATGCAATAGTTGGCTAATATCGCCTTTACAAACAACATCTGCATCAAGATAAAGCAAACGATCAAGTGTTAAACCCAATAATTGAAATGCAAATAAACGGAAGTACATTGCTCTTGACCAGACCTGTGTACAAGGCAAGCACTGGAGCTTATCAGTGTTAATTCTATATAATGTGATTCTTAATTGGTATTGCTCTGCAAGCTTTGCAACTTTTTGAAAAAAAGCATCATTATAAACATCAGCAATAATATAAAAATCAAGATTAATATGTCGATTATTTAGGACAATTGATGTAATGGAAACACCTACACCATCAAGATAATTAGCATCGACACCATAGGCCACATTTAAACATTCAGAAGTATTTATATTAGCCAGCCGAAAATCCCAGGCTTTAACTTTATCTATCTCTATGGCAGAAAATGAGTCCACAATGCTACCCTTATATCATTACTTTATTGTTTCTCAGTTTTAATGCTTTATCTTTTCAATAAAATAAAAAAGATAGTTGCTAAATCCTTTTAGATATCTATGTTTTTTAAGCATATGTTTTGCGCTATATCTTAATTGATTGCTATTGTTCGGTTTCAGCAACGCCGTATTCTTCCATGGCGAAGCATTTTTTGCCTCCATAAAGGCTTGTGATACAGGATAATCCCAGGCCCAATCATGCCAGGGCTTGGTTGGCCCGATATAATGGATAAAAATAGTATTGTTGGTTACTGGGTTTATAAAGCTTTCTTTTAGTTGATAATTTAAGCTAAACTGGGTGTTATATTTAATATCAGCGAAAATAAGTTTATCTGCCAGCAACATATTTAATACATCCTGATCAGGATGTGTTATTTTTTTGATTATTCCTGGCTCATTTAGCATTGCAATGGCTCGTGCAGAAACCTGCTGAGCCGCCCATTTGGCAGTATTAATCAATAAAAAACCGGAGTTAAAGTAACCTTTAGCAATTCCCGCAACACCTAACGAATGGGCGCGTTTTTCCCACCAGTCAGCTTGTCCTTCTGTAACAACCATTGCGACTTTATCGTCAGGAAATGAGAATTTAATTAGTGGCTCAATAGTCCCCTGACAAATGATATCTGCATCCAGATAAAGGACTTTAGCCACCTTACTAATAAAGTAATCAGCAATAACAAAACGAAAATATATTGCATGGGTCCAGTTCTTTGTGCTAGGCAATGAGCGCAGTCGATCACCATTAATCAGATATATTTTAATTCTGGTTTTATACTGTAATGCCAGGGCATCAAAATACTTACGATCATTATCACAAAAATAATCAGTAAAAATGTGGAAACACAACCGACTTCCTTCATTATACTTTAATATTGAAGCAATCGAAATTCCGCAACCAAATAGAAAGTTTTTGTCAGTTCCATAAGCGATGTCCAGACAAAGATTTTCTGTTTCTACTTTATGATTATAATCAATAACTGAATTTAGATACTCAGTTTCCTGGAAAAATACCTGCTGCATTATTTCCTCCGGGAAATAGCAGAAATAATTATATTATGTAATCTATCATAATACTTAGATTGATAAAACTTATCGATCGACGCAGGAATTTTTTCATGTTCGATATGAATTTCACCTGCTATATATTTATTTAGAAGAGTAACAAAACCAGCAATATCTCCCGGTTGATACAAATGGCCATTGACATCAGGTTGAATAATGTCACCAGGACCGGAGACACAATCGGCACTGATACACGGAATCCCCCATGACATTGATTCAAGTAAGGTCATTGGAAAACCTTCAAAAGATGAGGTTAATAACAATGCACTGACTTTCTTAATATCCTGACGCACTACCTCCCATGGATGTTTTTGCCAACCATGCCAGACAATTCGATTATCAATCTTCAATTCTCTACCATATGCCTGGCATTTTTCAAAATCAGAACCATCACCCAGTACATGGAGTTTCCAGTCACCTTGCGCTTGTGATAAACCATCAAGCAGGTCTTTAACCCTCTTCTGGCCCTCGAATTTCATACGCCCAACATAAATGAACGTTGCCGTTTCACCTTCCTCAGGCCCAGGAATGACTGTGTCTTTAGCTTCGACTGGATTAAAAATAACATTTATCGTCGATTCTGGTACACCCCGATTAATCATTTGCTGTTTAATGCCAGAGCTGATGGCTAAATGATAGTCTGCACAGGTGATATATTCAGCATGTTTTTTGTGATCTAAAGAAAAATGCGGCCATGAAAATACTGGCACATCAATTCCTGATTTTTTACGTGCTTTGGCCGCATACAAACACGAGATAACGTCAATACAAATAACAACATCTGGCTGATAATCTTGAAGCCATTTGCTTAAAGCATGAATATGTTTCGCCCGACGCAAAAAACCTAAGCGAATATTGGAAAATGAACACGAGTACTTAATACCTTCCAGCCATCCCTTATCCATTTTATCATTACGACAAAAGAAAAACATTTCACTATAGATATGTTGTTGCCTGAAGGTAGTAATAACATCACGAATGACCGTTTCCATGCCGCCAAATCCAGAAACAGCTTCGCCGATAAATGCTATTTTCATTGAAACTCTCATTAATTGAGTAAAACTCACTGTTTTAACGGTTTTATTTTTCTATAAAATCATAAACAATTGTTGACATCATTTTATCAGGGCTGAATTTATATAAACTATCATAATCCATTGGTTTAACAGATGAATTAATAAAATACTCTAACTTATCCCAATCATCATAACCTATTATAAAAAAGCGAGACTCACTATAGATTTCCGAACCAAGTACATTTATATTATTAGTAATTAATTTTTTATTGAAAAATAGTGCCTCAAGTATACGAAGAGTCCAGCCAGATTGGTTTTCTTTAGTTATATCAACAATTATATTAGCATTTAATGTTCTTCTAATATTCTCTTCATACGGTATTTGTTTTTCAATCAAATACTTTGAAGTCGGAGATGATGTTTTATCTTTGACAACATTAAAATCTAACTTACATCCTAGTGTTGTTAATCTATCGGCTAATTCATTAATTATTTGAAGACGTCCTTTATCACGACCAAGAAAAAAACATATTGGCTGACTGTTATTTTTGTCAGATAAACTATAATTTCTAATCTCATCCATTCCTATAGGAAAAAATTGTTCTATTGCCTTGATCTTTTCATTCCCTATAAATCTATGCTCAAAATCATAGATAATATCAAAATAATTAGTGTTATCAAAAATAAAATTTTCACTGACAGTATTTCTTAGAAGTAATACTTTATGACAATTAATATTTTTTAATATTTGCTTGTTAATGCTTTTATTAATGACACTGTCATTAAATATAATGATATCATCCTTTTTTACAGCATTTAGGTGATGTTTGATAAATAATCGTCCTAACCATGCATTATCCATCCCTAATTTCGAAATTTTCTTATTAACCCAGTTGTATTTTTTTGGTGTTGTTATATTTTTTATCTTGTGCTTTTTTTTCAAGTACTGGATCATTTTTAATTCATAATCTGCAACCCAGTTTATAAAATAAATAGTCATAATGAAGTTAGTTCCAGTACATACTGATTAATATTTTTATAATCCTTTGCGTTGTGTTCGCTCTTTAATATGCTCGGCCTTAACACTTGCCATGTTCAATAAATTCCGTTCAAAAGATAATATCTCACGTAAAGGCATCCCAAAATAAACCTTCATAAATCGCCAGATATCTCTCTGCGTCAGCCCAATATTCATTGATGAAAAATACAAACCAATCAAATCTTTATCCCGCCAACGACGCGGTACTTTTGCACGTATCTGCGCCCGGTGCAGGTCAATTACTGAAATTTTTAACTCCTCTTCCTTACCGGAAAAAGGCAAGTGCAGCAGGAAATGACAGATATAACAGTCACGGTGGTTAATGCCCGCAGCATGCATATCGCGCACCATCGTCGCTACACGCTTAATAAGCATACGCTTTACGCGAACATCTGGTGGGTTGGTCGCCCAGTCAGCACAGTAATCCTCCAGACTAATGGTTGGTGTCAGATCTTCGGTAATAATAAACGAGGTTCTGGTCAGCGGATTAATACCTTTTTCGCCAAATGCCACCCCATACATAGTATCAACGCCGACATCCCGCAGTCGATGAATCGCATTCCATTCGCGGTCTGCGCCTAATACTGGCATCCGCAATGAGAGTAAATTTTTGATTATCTCTTTCAGGGTCGTGCCGCGATGCCATTTGAGAAAATAGCTTTTGCCCGCCATTTCAAAGCGCAGAGTACGGCGAGTTTCCAGTTCACGAAATACCTCACCCTGCAAAGTTTTAACTTCCTCAAAAGGATCTTTTCCGCGCCATAACGTGGCAAACGGCTCTTTAAGTTCAACCATCCAGACCACCCGTTATGATATCCGCCGCTTTTTCTGGCAGACTGTATAAATCTTGTGTATCAGCATAATGTCGCGCATTTTCCGCCCAGGCCTGGCGCAATGAAAATTGCGTTAACGCTTTGCGTAAAATCTCATTCAATGTTTCCTGGCGGAATGGCTCAGCAATAGCCTCGCCGCAATTGGCGTCGACAATATAATGCGCATAGCCACAAACGGCTGTTGTTAGTACCGGTAATCCTGCAGTAATCGCTTCCAGCAGCACAATTCCCGCCGCTTCCTGGTAGGCAGGATGCAGTAATAAATCCGCCGCCGCCATTAATTCCGAGACATCGTTGCGCCCCGAGAAGAAGTGAACATTACTGCGCACGCCGCGTTTTTCTGCCAGCGCCTCAAATTTTCGCGGTTTATCCTGCCCAACAACATATAGTAATGTGTTGTGGCGCAGCGAATCCGGTAACGAAGCAAGTGCTTCAATGGAACGATCGACACCTTTACGCGTGAAGTCTGAACCAACCTGCAACAATAAATATTGTTGTTCGGTTATTCCATTCTTCTTACGGAAGATTTCACGGCTATTGGCTGGCTGCTGGCTATATTTACGATCAGGATAAATCCCCGGAGGCAGAATATGAAAACGCTCCGCTTCAGTCTGATAATGTTTCTGGAAATCGGCGATTTGCTTATCTGTCAGCATCAGCAGCTGTGTCGGCTTGCCCTGTTCGAAGGTTGCCCGCTCAAAGGCGGCATAATGGCGATAACGTGACGTCAGGCGATAGAAAAAGCCTTTCTCCTGCGCTACTTTCTCGGCATAACAAACATCAGCGGCATAATAAACGTCCAGCCCCGGCATTTTATTAAATCCAACGACTCTATCGACGGGGTGTTCACGTAAATGTTTTTGCACCCAGGCAAAATATTCCGCATTGCGCCCGTGATTGGTATGCGATTTAACCGGCACTTTGATCAGTTCAAATACATCAGGGCATTCGCCTTCCCACGACTGGGTATAAACCCGAACATGATGACCTCGGGCGGCAACTGTCTGAGCAATACGCATAAAATCGCGCTGCAAACCGCCAAAGGGAAAATATTTATATAAACAAAAAGCAACGATCATAACGACGTACCTGTCGTGGAGGAGGGCAGTAATTTATCGACAGCAGCAATGACATCTGCCGCCGGAATAACCGAAAGATACATCTCATTTCGGTCACGCTGATCGCGCGTTGGCATTTCCCGGTAATCTCCCGCCCAGAATTGAATCATGTTATTTGACCAGGGACGCCAGAAAATATGGTCTGTCGCACCAAACAGCGATATCAGCGGCGTATTAACTGCAGCGGCAATATGCGCCGGTGCGGAATCAACGCCAATAAACAGCTGCGCATGATCGATTAACGCACCAAGTTCCGGGAAGGTCACCTTTCCGGCCAGCGCCGTTACTGGTGGCGTCTGGCATCCCTGCGCAATTTCATTGACGCAGGCCAGATCGTCTTTATCTGGGCCGGACGTCAGAACGACTTCATAACCACGAGCATGTAAGGCATCAATCACAGCGGAAAACTTGGCGTTGTCCCAGCATTTGAAGATTTGCCGCGCCGTAGGTTGGATAACCACATAATTTTGTCCAACACCAGCGTGATCAAGTTCGCGACGCATACGTTTCCAGCTTGCAGGCGGGTAACTCATGGTTGTCTGCTTCACCAACGATTCAAGTCCCAATGGCGTCAGCACGGATAAGTTACTTTCCACCACATTTCCACCCTGCAACGGCACCAAATGAGTGAAACTATTACGCCAAAAAGCAGACTGCCGATGATGATAATCCTGGGAAATTTTCACACGGGCATTTAATAAGCGAACCAGTATAGCAATCATCCATTGATCGGTAAGATTAACGATAAGGTCATACTTATTGGCACGTAATACCTTGATGAGATGGAAAAAGTTGGCAATTTTTTCTGCGGCTTTTGCTTTTTTATTTTTTATGCCGTAGAGCGCGTTAATCTCTGGATTTTCAGACAGGATCGGGATCGTGTCCTGATAAAGCAGCACATCGATTTTTGCGTCAGGGTAATTTTTTTTCAGCGAACTAATGACGGGAGTAGTTAATAACATATCCCCATGAAAACGCATCTTAATGAGCAAAATTCTTCGAAATGGCTTATCCACAAGTAACTCTTTTTATTGAGATTATCCGATTAAGGTGAAGCAGAAAAAGCACGCTACCGCCCCAGGCTCAACAGCTACCTGAATACTGATACCGCACTGATATTGACGCGCTAGTGTATCACTTCTTTCGCGGCAATCCGACCCGAATGATTTTTAAGCACATTGTTGATTTTCAATAAAGAAATCAATCAAATAAAATCATTAGCAACCATATTCTTTTACTGTTGCTCTGCGATTCCTTCCTGCACGTACTGCAGAAATCAATGAATCGCATAAAAATACAAAAAAAGTATAGATGTTCAGCAAGAATTGGCGGGTAAATTGCTATTTAAGTCAAAAACGGGAAAAGTAATGGTAAAGCCACAGCTAAATACATAGAATCCCCAGCACATCCATAAGTCAGCTATTTACTATGCTCGAATTGCTTTACACCGCCCTTCTCTACCTTATTCAGCCGCTGATCTGGATACGGCTCTGGGTGCGCGGACGTAAGGCTCCGGCCTATCGAAAACGCTGGGGTGAACGTTACGGTTTTTACCGCCATCCGCTAAAACCAGGCGGCATTATGCTGCACTCCGTCTCCGTCGGTGAAACTCTGGCGGCGATCCCGTTGGTGCGCGCGCTGCGCCATCGTTATCCTGATTTACCGATTACCGTTACAACCATGACGCCAACCGGTTCGGAGCGCGTACAATCGGCTTTCGGGAAGGATGTTCAGCACGTTTATCTGCCGTATGACCTGCCCGATGCACTTAATCGTTTCCTGAATAAAGTCGACCCTAAACTGGTGTTGATTATGGAAACCGAACTATGGCCTAACCTGATTGCGGCGCTACATAAACGTAAAATTCCGCTGGTGATCGCTAACGCGCGACTCTCTGCCCGCTCGGCCGCAGGTTATGCCAAACTGGGTAAATTCGTCCGTCGCTTGCTGCGTCGTATTACGCTGATTGCTGCGCAAAATGAAGAAGATGGCGCGCGTTTTGTGGCGCTGGGCGCAAAAAATAATCAGGTGACCGTTACCGGTAGCCTGAAATTTGATATTTCTGTAACGCCGCAACTGGCTGCTAAAGCCGTAACGCTGCGCCGCCAGTGGGCACCACACCGCCCGGTATGGATTGCCACCAGCACTCACGAAGGCGAAGAGAGTGTGGTGATCGCCGCACATCAGGCATTGTTACAGCAATTCCCGAATTTATTGCTCATCCTGGTACCCCGTCATCCGGAACGCTTCCCGGATGCGATTAACCTTGTCCGCCAGGCTGGACTAAGCTATATCACACGCTCTTCAGGGGAAGTCCCCTCCACCAGCACGCAGGTTGTGGTTGGCGATACGATGGGCGAGCTGATGTTACTGTACGGTATTGCCGATCTCGCCTTTGTTGGCGGTTCACTGGTTGAACGTGGTGGGCATAATCCGCTGGAAGCTGCCGCACACGCTATTCCGGTATTGATGGGGCCGCATACTTTTAACTTTAAAGACATTTGCGCGCGGCTGGAGCAGGCAAGCGGGCTGATTACCGTTACCGATGCCACTACGCTTGCAAAAGAGGTTTCCTCTTTACTCACCGACGCCGATTACCGTAGTTTCTATGGCCGTCATGCCGTTGAAGTACTGTATCAAAACCAGGGCGCGCTACAGCGTCTGCTTCAACTGCTGGAACCTTACCTGCCACCGAAAACGCATTGAGGTTGTTATGCAAAAACGGGCGATTTATCCGGGTACTTTCGATCCCATTACCAATGGTCATATCGATATCGTGACGCGCGCCACGCAAATGTTCGATCACGTTATTCTGGCGATTGCTGCCAGCCCCAGTAAAAAACCGATGTTTACTCTGGAAGAGCGTGTGGCGCTGGCACAGCAGGCAACCGCGCATCTGGGGAACGTGGAAGTGGTCGGGTTTAGTGATTTGATGGCGAACTTCGCCCGGAATCAACACGCTACGGTGCTGATTCGTGGCCTGCGTGCGGTGGCGGATTTTGAATATGAAATGCAGCTGGCGCATATGAATCGCCACTTAATGCCGGAACTGGAAAGTGTGTTTCTGATGCCGTCGAAAGAGTGGTCGTTTATCTCTTCATCGTTGGTGAAAGAGGTGGCGCGCCATCAGGGCGATGTCACACATTTCCTGCCGGAGAATGTCCATCAGGCGCTGATGGCGAAGTTAGCGTAGCGTTTATGCCGGATGGTATGCCATCCGGCTCGCATCAATTACTTCTGGCACTGCCGACAATAAAACGTTGCCCGCTGCGCATGTTTAGTCGCCACAATTGGCGTACCGCACACCCGACACGGCTCGCCTTTTCGCCCGTAAACCTGCAATTCCTGCGCGAAATAGCCCGGTTTACCATCACTTTGCAGAAAATCTTTCAGCGTTGTACCACCCTGCTCAATCGAACGCAGCAACACCGCTTTAATCACCCGAGCTAACAATTCACACTCTGCCAGCGACAGTGATGACGCCAGCCGATCCGGATGGATCCCCGCCGCAAACAGAGATTCGCTGGCATAGATATTCCCTACCCCTACCACCAGCTTGTTATCCATCAGCCACGGTTTAATCGCCGTTTTTTTCTTCGCGCACTTCTGATGCAGATACTCACCGTTGAAATCGTCGCTAAGCGGCTCCGGTCCAAGATGGGCCAGCACATTATGCCCTTCCAGCTCTTTGGTCCACAGCCAGGCACCAAAGCGGCGCGGATCGGTGTAGCGCAGCACTTTACCGTTGCTCATCACCAAATCAACATGGTCATGCTTTTCAGGGGGAAGTTCTTCTGGAAGGATGCGCAGGCTGCCAGACATCCCCAAATGAATGATAATCCAGCCCTCCGGCAGCTCCAGCAGCAGATATTTAGCCCGCCGCTGCACGCTAAGCACTGGTTGGTCGCTTAAACGGTAGATCTCTTCTGAAACCGGCCAGCGCAAGCGTCCGTTGCGCACCACCGCATGAAGAATGGTTGCACCAACGAGATGCGGTTCTATGCCGCGACGGCTGGTTTCAACTTCGGGTAATTCAGGCATAGCATCTCCAGGAATGAACAGATGCAGTCAATATGGGGGCAAGCAGATAACAAAAAACCCCGCCGGAGCGAGGTTTTTCGTTACATCAAAGCGAGAATTATTTGATTTTCGCTTCTTTGTAGATCACGTGCTGGCGAACAACTGGATCGAATTTTTTCAGTTCCAGTTTTTCCGGCTTAGTACGTTTGTTCTTCGTAGTGGTATAGAAGTGACCAGTACCAGCAGAAGAAACCAGCTTGATTTTCTCACGAATACCTTTAGCCATGATTTATTTCCTCTAAGTACTTAGTACTTTTCGCCACGGGCACGCAGTTCAGCCAGAACTGTATCGATGCCTTTTTTATCGATTACACGCATACCTTTAGCAGATACGCGCAGGGTGACAAAACGCTTCTCGCTCTCAACCCAGAAACGGTGAGAGTGCAGATTCGGCAGGAAACGGCGTTTAGTCGCGTTCAGTGCGTGGGAACGGTTGTTACCGGTCACCGGACGCTTGCCAGTAACTTGGCAGACTCGGGACATGTCTATTCTCCAAAAATCAAATTAGCTCGAGCTTCGTATGGGGTATTGGCGCCTCGTCAGGCTTTACAGCCCGGTCATCGCAGTTCTATGTGAACTCTCGATTGCCAGGCCCAAATGCCAAACCCGAGATTCTCAAAGGTGGCGTAGTATACGCTGACTCAGCGATGTGCTCAAGTCCCGAACAGACAAAGATCCCGAAGGATCGCGCATAGCGGGTTAAATCCAGCCGCGTTCGGCAAAAGAAACATACTCTCCACGCCCAATCACGATATGGTCGAGCACGCGTAAATCCATGAACTGACAACTCTTTATTATCCGTTCGGTGATGAGTTTATCCGCTTTACTGGGTTCAGCACAACCCGAAGGGTGATTATGTGCAAGGATCAGCGCCGAGGCGTTTATTTTTATCGCTTCGCGGATAATTTCCCGAGGATGGACTTCAACATGGTTTAGCGTGCCGGAAAAAAGACGGCTATGCGTTATAACCCGGTGTTGTGAGTCGAGAAAGATCACCATAAAGATCTCCCGCTCCTCACCCGTGAGCTGGCTTTGTAAAAATTCCCGCGTCATCTCCGGGCTGAGTAAAGGGCTTTCTTCACGCATCCGCACGTTGTAGTAACGCCGCGCTAGTTCAGCAATCCCCTTTAACTGGGCAAATTTCGCCACGCCAATTCCATGAACACCACTAAATTGTTCATATTCAGAGGTTAACAAGCCATAAAGAGAGCCGAAATTCTCCAGCATCTCTTTTGCCAGGGTTAATACATCTTTACCGCGCGTTCCGGTACGCAGAAATAGCGCCAGCAGCTCGACATCCGTTAAGGCGCTAATACCAAACTTCAGCATTTTTTCGCGCGGCATCAACAGCTGTACATTGTTTTTCACCTTCACCTCCTTTGTGGTGCTCGCATCCTGTCATAGCCGTTCCTTTAAATCGACGGCCAGTTTTCAATCCTGGAAAGCGCCTCGCAAAGTGAATCTCAGGTGAAGGCACGACAACAAAAGTATTGTGATAAAATCGCCAACTTCTGGTGTCACCCAACAGGAAAAATCATCATGAGCCTGGCCGGTAAAAAAATCGTTCTCGGCGTTAGCGGCGGTATTGCTGCCTATAAAACCCCTGAACTGGTGCGTCGTTTGCGCGATCGCGGGGCCGATGTCCGCGTAGCCATGACCGAAGCGGCAAAAGCCTTTATCACCCCACTTAGCTTGCAGGCGGTTTCTGGTTATCCCGTTTCCGACAGTCTGCTGGACCCGGCAGCCGAAGCCGCTATGGGCCATATTGAGCTGGGTAAATGGGCTGATTTAGTGATTCTCGCCCCTGCCACGGCAGATTTGATTGCCCGTGTTGCTGCCGGAATGGCGAATGATCTGGTATCGACGATTTGTCTGGCCACACCTGCGCCTGTAGCCGTGCTCCCCGCCATGAACCAGCAGATGTACCGTGCCGCTGCCACGCAGCATAATTTAGAGGTACTTGCTTCCCGTGGTTTGCTCATCTGGGGGCCAGACAGTGGCAGTCAGGCTTGTGGTGATATCGGCCCTGGGCGAATGCTCGATCCGTTAACCATTGTGGATATGGCGGTGGCGCATTTTTCGCCCGTCAACGACCTGAAACATCTGAACATTATGATTACCGCCGGCCCGACGCGTGAACCGCTCGATCCGGTGCGTTATATCTCTAATCACAGCTCCGGCAAGATGGGTTTTGCTATCGCCGCCGCCGCTGCCCGTCGTGGCGCGAACGTCACGCTGGTATCAGGTCCGGTTTCACTACCGACGCCACCGTTTGTTAAACGTGTTGATGTGATGACTGCGCTGGAAATGGAAGCCGCCGTGAATGCTTCTGTACAGCAGCAAAATATTTTTATCGGCTGCGCCGCCGTGGCGGATTATCGCGCAGCTACCGTGGCCCCAGAAAAAATCAAAAAGCAGGCCACGCAGGGTGATGAATTAACAATAAAAATGGTTAAAAACCCCGATATCGTCGCAGGCGTTGCCGCACTAAAAGACCATCGACCCTACGTCGTTGGATTTGCCGCCGAAACAAATAATGTGGAAGAATACGCCCGGCAAAAACGTATCCGTAAAAACCTTGATCTGATCTGCGCGAACGATGTTTCCCAGCCAACTCAAGGATTTAACAGCGACAACAACGCATTACACCTTTTCTGGCAGGACGGAGATAAAGTCTTACCGCTTGAGCGCAAAGAGCTCCTTGGCCAATTATTACTCGACGAGATCGTGACCCGTTATGATGAAAAAAATCGACGTTAAGATTCTGGACCCGCGCGTTGGGAAGGAATTTCCGCTCCCGACTTATGCCACCTCTGGCTCTGCCGGACTTGACCTGCGTGCCTGTCTCGACGACGCCGTAGAATTGGCTCCGGGTGACACTACGCTGGTTCCGACCGGGCTGGCGATTCATATTGCCGATCCTTCACTGGCGGCAATGATGCTGCCGCGCTCCGGATTGGGACATAAGCACGGTATCGTGCTTGGTAACCTGGTAGGATTGATCGATTCTGACTATCAGGGCCAGTTGATGATTTCCGTGTGGAACCGTGGTCAGGACAGCTTCACCATTCAACCTGGCGAACGCATCGCCCAGATGATTTTTGTTCCGGTAGTACAGGCTGAATTTAATCTGGTGGAAGATTTCGACGCCACCGACCGCGGTGAAGGCGGCTTTGGTCACTCTGGTCGTCAGTAACACATACGCATCCGAATAACGTCATAACATAGCCGCAAACATTTCGTTTGCGGTCATAGCGTGGGTGCCGCCTGGCAAGTGCTTATTTTCAGGGGTATTTTGTAACATGGCAGAAAAACAAACTGCGAAAAGGAACCGTCGCGAGGAAATACTTCAGTCTCTGGCGCTGATGCTGGAATCCAGCGATGGAAGCCAACGTATCACGACGGCAAAACTGGCCGCCTCTGTCGGCGTTTCCGAAGCGGCACTGTATCGCCACTTCCCCAGTAAGACCCGCATGTTCGATAGCCTGATTGAGTTTATCGAAGATAGCCTGATTACTCGCATCAATCTGATTCTGAAAGATGAGAAAGACACCACAGCGCGCCTGCGTCTGATCGTGTTGTTGCTCCTCGGTTTTGGTGAGCGTAATCCTGGCCTGACTCGCATCCTCACTGGTCATGCGCTAATGTTCGAACAGGATCGTCTGCAAGGGCGCATCAACCAGCTGTTCGAGCGTATTGAAGCGCAGTTGCGTCAGGTATTGCGTGAAAAGAGAATGCGTGAGGGTGAAGGTTACACCACCGATGAAACCCTGCTGGCAAGCCAGTTGCTGGCCTTCTGTGAAGGTATGCTATCACGCTTTGTCCGCAGCGAGTTTAAATACCGCCCAACGGATGATTTTGACGCCCGCTGGCCGCTAATTGCCGCACAGTTGCAGTAATATGACGCCGGATGACTTTTCATCCGGCGAGTTTCGTTAAACGCCAAACTCTTCGCGATAGGCCTTAACCGCCGCCAGATGTTCCGCCATTTCTGGCTTCTCTTCCAGGTAAGCAATCAGGTCTTTCAGGGTGATGATAGAGATCACCTTGCAGTTGTAATCACGCTCAACTTCCTGAATCGCCGAAATTTCGCCGCGCCCGCGTTCCTGACGATCAAGCGAAATCAACACGCCTGCAAGCGTCGCGCCATTGGCCTGAATAATTTCCATCGACTCGCGAATCGCCGTTCCGGCGGTGATCACATCATCTACCAGCATTACGCGTCCTTGTAACGCGCTACCAACCAGATTACCGCCTTCACCGTGGTCTTTTGCCTCTTTGCGGTTAAAGCAGTACGGCAGGTCAAGGTCATGATGCTCCGCCAGCGCCACGGCGGTAGTGGTGGCAATCGGGATCCCTTTGTAAGCAGGGCCAAACAGCAGATCGAACTCAATGCCGGAATCCACCAATGCTTCAGCGTAAAAACGGCCTAACAGTGCCAGATCGCGCCCGGTATTAAACAGCCCGGCGTTGAAGAAATAGGGGCTTTTGCGCCCGGATTTCAGCGTGAACTCGCCAAACTTTAACACCTGCTTGCTAAGCGCAAATTCAATAAACTGGCGCTGATATGGTTTCATGCCTTCGCTCCTCATCTTACTTTTCTACAGACAAAAAAAAGGCGACTCATCAGTCGCCTTAAAAATCAGTTTGCCAGCGCCGCCTTCTGCGTCGCTACAATGGATTCGATTCCCCCTCGGGCCAGCGCCAACAAGGTGAGTAACTCTTCGTGGGTGAACGGTTCGCCTTCTGCCGTCCCCTGCACTTCAATGATACGCCCGTCTTCGGTCATCACTACGTTCATGTCGGTCTCTGCGGCAGAGTCTTCAACATATTCCAGATCGCAAACCGCTTCACCGTTCACAATCCCGACAGAGACCGCGGCTACCATCCCTTTCATTGGATTAGTTTTCAGCTTGCCGTTTTCCACCAGCTTCTGTAGCGCATCTGCCAGCGCCACGCAGGCACCCGTAATCGAAGCGGTACGCGTGCCACCATCAGCCTGAAGCACGTCGCAGTCCAGCGTAATGGTGAACTCACCCAGTGCTTTCAAATCTACTGCCGCGCGAAGAGCACGGGCGATCAGACGCTGGATTTCCATTGTGCGTCCACCCTGCTTACCTTTCGCCGCTTCACGCGCGTTACGGGTATGGGTAGAACGTGGCAGCATACCGTACTCTGCGGTGATCCAGCCCTGGCCCTGACCTTTCAGGAAGCGCGGCACGCCTTCTTCAATAGAGGCGGTACACAACACTTTGGTATCGCCAAATTCGACCAGCACCGAGCCTTCTGCATGTTTTGTATAGTTACGAGTCAGGGTAACGGGACGCACCTGATTATTGCTACGGCCTGCTGGACGCATATTGAAATCTCCGGCTTGAAACAAATGTGGCTGCGCATTATACGGACTTCCGGCGGTTATTCCTATCCTGACAAGGCATCGATGGCTATAATCCTTCCACCTCTCCTTTTATAAACAGGAACGTCTATGATCCGCAGTATGACCGCCTACGCCCGGCGTGAAATCAAGGGTGAATGGGGGAGCGCAACCTGGGAAATGCGCTCGGTAAACCAGCGTTATCTGGAAACTTACTTTCGTCTGCCGGAGCAGTTCCGTAGCCTTGAACCTGTCGTTCGCGAGCGTATTCGTTCTCGCCTGACGCGCGGTAAAGTGGAATGTACCCTGCGCTATGAGCCAGATGTTAGCGCGCAAGGTGAGCTGATCCTCAACGAAAAACTGGCTAAACAGCTGGTAACTGCCGCGAACTGGGTAAAAATGCAGAGCGACGAAGGAGAAATCAACCCGGTTGATATTCTACGCTGGCCGGGCGTGATGGCAGCCCAGGAGCAAGATCTCGACGCGATTGCAGCTGAAATTCTCGCGGCGTTGGATGGCACCCTGGATGACTTTATCATCGCGCGCGAAACCGAAGGTCAGGCGCTGAAAGTGTTGATTGAGCAGCGTCTGGAAGGCGTCACCGCCGAAGTGGTCAAAGTCCGCGCCCATATGCCGGAAATCCTGCAATGGCAGCGTGAGCGTCTGGTAGCGAAGCTGGAAGATGCTCAGGTGCAACTGGAAAACAACCGTCTGGAGCAGGAGTTGGTTCTGCTGGCACAACGAATTGACGTTGCCGAAGAACTGGACCGCCTCGAAGCGCATGTCAAAGAGACCTACAACATTCTGAAGAAAAAAGAAGCCGTTGGTCGTCGTCTGGACTTTATGATGCAGGAGTTCAACCGCGAGTCGAACACTCTTGCGTCGAAATCTATCAACGCCGAAGTGACAAACTCCGCCATCGAGCTGAAAGTGTTGATTGAGCAGATGCGCGAGCAGATTCAGAATATCGAGTAAGCGACATATCTCCGTAGGCCGTTGTTAATTACAGCGGCGCTACGCATATAGTTTCGTCCTCATATTTATTTACTCCATACTTTTTCTAATGCATTTTACTTATCACAAAATCAGAAAAATGCATTCTTACTACAGAAAATAGCAATTTCACATAACTACAAATTATCAATCTATTCTCTCCTTAAAAAATCTCAATCGTGACAATGCGCACAAATCGCTACCCTTCCAGACAGATTTTTAGGGAGAGAACCATGCTGTTACACATTTTGTATTTGGTTGGCATTACTGCCGAAGCCATGACGGGGGCGCTGGCGGCCGGACGACGGCGCATGGATACATTTGGCGTAATTATTATTGCGACCGCCACGGCAATTGGCGGAGGGTCAGTGCGCGATATTCTGCTGGGCCACTATCCGCTCGGCTGGGTCAAACACCCGGAATATGTGATTATTGTCGCTACCGCCGCAGTACTCACCACTATCGTTGCTCCTGTAATGCCTTACCTGCGCAAAGTGTTTCTGGTGCTCGATGCGCTCGGACTGGTGGTCTTTTCTATCATTGGCGCACAGGTTGCACTGGATATGGGACACGGCCCGATCATTGCCGTTGTCGCAGCTGTGACGACCGGCGTATTTGGCGGCGTTTTGCGCGATATGTTCTGTAAACGCATCCCGCTGGTATTCCAGAAAGAGTTGTATGCCGGTGTCTCATTTGCCTCCGCCGTGCTGTACATCGCGCTGCAACACTATGTTTCTAACCATGATGTGGTAATTATCTCCACCCTGGTATTCGGCTTTTTTGCCCGCTTACTGGCGCTACGCCTTAAGCTGGGATTACCGGTCTTTTACTACAGCCACGAAGGACACTAAGGTTCAAAACCTGTGATCTGCTGGGCAGCCAGCCAACTGCCCAGCTTCTTGATTTGCGCATTTTCCTTCCATTCAATAACCTGTCTGACACGCCCCGATCCAGTCCCCGGCAGCTGCTGCCAGAACTGCTCCGTGCTCAATAAAAGTTGCGACCAGGACCGTTCATCACTGGCATTAAGCGCCGCCCGGGTTAGCGGTATTCCCATTGCCATCACCCAGCGAGTAAAAGGCTGCTGACGAGCCAGATTAAACTGATGCCATAGCTGCGCACTTTTACTTTTCGCGATCCCCGGCGTGTTCTGTAATTGCTCTGGCGTTAATAAAAGCCAGGAAAAGATATGCTCAAAGCGATGAGTCTGATGCAGCGAGCGCCAGCCGGCCTCACCAATGCCATCCAGCCCAAGAACCTGTTTTGACCCCAGCCAGACTAAGCGTGAAATGAACTGTTCCTGACAAACATCAGAAGCAAAGTAGCAGGTCAACGAGTTAAAGCGGTTTTCTGGCGGTGTCGGTTTTGTACGTTCTGCACCGCGCCACACCACATCATCAATGCGAGGAATACCCTGACCGGCAAGGCTGACGAGGATCTGATCACCAGGCGCAATATCCCATTCCTGCCAGCGCCTGACGGAACCAATATTCACCCGCTGGACTTTTTTATCATCCAGCATGACAGGTGCGAGTGACGCCACCACCGATATTTTACCGCTCTTACCCACCGCAAATTGAATCGCCTTCACTTCGGCAACCTGAGCTACAGGTTGATATTTCCAGGCCACCAGCCACTCCGCCTGGCCCGGTAGCCAATGACGGGATTCGGGTTCTTTCGCCGCTCGCACAACCACACCATCGGTGACGAAGGGTAATTTTGCTTTCCACCACTCATTGCGTACGTGCGCAACCTCATCAGCATTTTTAACCGCGCGGGTATACGTCTGCGTTAGAGTAAAACCTGCGGTAGCCAGCTCCTTTAAACGATCGGCCATTAAATGCGGTCCATCCGGCCATGCCCAGACAAAAACAGCCAGTGAGTTTAGCGTATCGCTATTCCCCTGGCGCATCATCAGGCCAGCAACTTTTGCGCGGGCATTTATTCCCCCCATTTGTTGTTGGATATGCCCCTTACGCTTGAGAAATATTTCCCCCTGAAGCGTGCTGTTGGCTAAAGGCCCGCTAACGGTTTGCGGCACAGCGTAAATTAAGCGAACTTTCTGCGTCCAGTCCTCGCCTTTCAGGCCATTACCGCGACTGATTGCTTTGTTCAGTTTCCCGTCCCGATAAACCAGGGTTACCGCAACGCCATCAACTTTTGGCTGCACCCAAAGATCGCTACGTTCGCGCATCCACAGACTTAATGCGTTTTTATCCGCCATTTTGCGTACACCCGTATGGGCAACCGGATGCATAACCGCACCGTTTAAAGGCGGCATCATCACATCGCGAGTCTCGTTCCCAAAACAGCGTTGCCACTGCGTGAGACGGGCGCTTAACTGATCGTAAACACCGTCTTCCACCTCACTTTTCCCTTCCTTCCAGTAGTCATCGTCCCACTGTTTTATTTGCTGTTGCAGGCGGGAAATTTCTTCCTGTGCTCTGGCTGGCGACCAGGCCGGACAGACCGCCCACGCCGATGATTGCCAGCACAAGATACTTATTAATATCGCCATCCATACTTTCATCATCACCTCCGCTGTAGATAGTCAGGCAGATATACAACGTGGTGAAGACAAAGCCGAGTGGCAAAAACGGAGTCTGCGAGGACGCTTCCTGAGAATCGTCTTTATTGCAGTGAATCACAGGCAAATGCGGAAGCAGCTACGCAAAATGCAACAACTTTGCGCAAAAAGTGTGAGCAAGGGCTACGTCACATGGCCGCGCCGTGTATAATAAGCTCGTATGTAGGCTTTATTTCGCTAATCACATACGAAAGATACTCATGGCTCAAGGCACGCTTTATATTGTTTCTGCCCCCAGTGGCGCGGGTAAATCCAGCCTGATTCAGGCTTTATTAAAAACCCAACCGTTGTATGACACCCAGGTTTCTGTTTCACACACCACACGCCAACCGCGTCCTGGTGAAGTCCACGGTGAACATTATTTCTTTGTTAATCATGATGAATTTAAAGAAATGATTAGTAGAGATGCGTTCCTCGAACACGCAGAAGTTTTTGGTAATTACTATGGCACTTCGCGTGAGGCCATTGAGCAAGTACTGGCGACCGGTGTCGATGTTTTTCTCGATATCGACTGGCAGGGTGCGCAGCAAATTCGCCAGAAGATGCCGCACGCGCGGAGTATCTTTATTTTACCGCCGTCTAAAATCGAACTGGACCGCCGTCTACGCGGTCGCGGTCAGGACAGCGAAGAGGTCATTGCAAAGCGTATGGCGCAAGCTGTTGCAGAAATGAGCCATTACGCCGAATATGATTACCTGATTGTGAATGATGACTTCGATACCGCGTTGACCGATTTGAAGACCATTATTCGCGCCGAACGTCTGCGCATGAGCCGCCAAAAGCAGCATCATGACGCTTTAATCAGCAAATTGTTGGCAGACTGAACCTGATTTCAGTATCATGCCCAGTCATTTCTTCACCTGTGGAGCTTTTTAAGTATGGCACGCGTAACTGTTCAGGACGCTGTAGAGAAAATTGGTAACCGTTTTGACCTGGTACTGGTCGCCGCGCGTCGCGCTCGTCAGATGCAGGTAGGCGGAAAGGATCCGCTGGTACCGGAAGAAAACGATAAAACCACTGTAATCGCGCTGCGCGAAATCGAAGAAGGTCTGATCAACAACCAGATCCTCGACGTTCGCGAACGCCAGGAACAGCAAGAGCAGGAAGCCGCTGAATTACAAGCCGTTACCGCTATTGCTGAAGGTCGTCGTTAATCACAAAGCGGGTCGCCCTTGTATCTGTTTGAAAGCCTGAATCAGCTGATTCAAAACTACCTGCCGGAAGACCAAATCAAGCGTCTGCGGCAGGCGTATCTCGTTGCACGTGATGCTCACGAGGGGCAAACACGTTCAAGCGGTGAACCCTATATCACGCACCCGGTGGCGGTTGCCTGCATTCTGGCCGAGATGAAACTCGACTATGAAACGCTGATGGCGGCGCTGCTGCATGATGTGATTGAAGATACACCCGCCACCTACCAGGACATGGAGCAGCTTTTTGGTAAAAGCGTCGCCGAGCTGGTAGAGGGGGTGTCGAAACTTGATAAACTCAAGTTCCGCGATAAGAAAGAGGCGCAGGCCGAAAACTTTCGCAAGATGATTATGGCGATGGTGCAGGATATCCGCGTCATTCTCATCAAACTTGCCGACCGTACCCACAACATGCGCACGCTGGGCTCACTTCGCCCGGACAAACGTCGCCGCATCGCCCGTGAAACTCTCGAAATTTACAGTCCGCTGGCGCACCGTTTAGGTATCCACCACATTAAAACCGAACTCGAAGAGCTGGGTTTTGAGGCGCTGTATCCCAACCGTTATCGCGTAATCAAAGAAGTGGTGAAAGCCGCGCGCGGCAACCGTAAAGAGATGATCCAGAAGATTCTTTCTGAAATCGAAGGGCGTTTGCAGGAAGCGGGAATACCGTGCCGCGTCAGTGGTCGCGAAAAGCATCTTTATTCGATTTACTGCAAAATGGTGCTCAAAGAGCAGCGTTTTCACTCAATCATGGACATCTACGCTTTCCGCGTGATCGTCAATGATTCTGACACCTGTTATCGCGTGCTGGGCCAGATGCACAGCCTGTACAAGCCGCGTCCGGGCCGCGTGAAAGACTATATCGCCATTCCAAAAGCGAACGGCTATCAGTCTTTGCACACCTCGATGATTGGCCCGCACGGCGTGCCGGTTGAGGTCCAGATCCGTACCGAAGATATGGATCAGATGGCGGAGATGGGTGTTGCCGCGCACTGGGCTTATAAAGAGCACGGCGAAACCAGCACTACCGCGCAAATACGCGCCCAGCGCTGGATGCAAAGCCTGCTGGAGCTGCAACAGAGTGCCGGTAGCTCGTTTGAATTTATCGAGAGCGTTAAATCCGATCTCTTCCCGGATGAGATTTACGTTTTCACACCGGAAGGGCGCATTGTCGAACTGCCTGCCGGTGCAACGCCCGTCGACTTCGCTTATGCGGTGCATACCGATATCGGTCATGCCTGCGTGGGCGCACGCGTCGACCGCCAGCCTTACCCGCTGTCGCAGCCGCTTACTAGCGGTCAAACCGTTGAAATCATTACCGCACCGGGTGCTCGCCCGAATGCCGCGTGGCTGAACTTTGTCGTCAGCTCGAAAGCGCGCGCCAAAATTCGTCAGTTGCTGAAAAACCTCAAGCGTGATGATTCTGTAAGCCTGGGACGTCGTCTGCTCAACCATGCGTTGGGTGGTAGCCGTAAGCTCAATGAAATCCCGCAGGAAAATATTCAGCGCGAGCTGGACCGCATGAAGCTGGCAACGCTTGACGATCTGCTGGCTGAAATCGGCCTTGGTAACGCAATGAGCGTGGTGGTCGCGAAAAATCTGCAACATGGGGACGCCTCCATTCCACCGGCAACCCAAAGTCACGGACATCTGCCCATTAAAGGTGCCGATGGCGTGCTGATCACCTTTGCGAAATGCTGCCGCCCTATTCCTGGCGACCCGATTATCGCCCACGTGAGCCCCGGTAAAGGTCTGGTGATCCACCATGAATCCTGCCGTAACATCCGTGGCTACCAGAAAGAGCCAGAGAAGTTTATGGCTGTGGAATGGGATAAAGAGACGGCGCAGGAGTTCATCACCGAAATCAAAGTGGAGATGTTCAATCATCAGGGCGCGCTGGCAAACCTGACGGCGGCAATTAACACCACGACCTCGAATATTCAAAGTTTGAATACGGAAGAGAAAGATGGTCGCGTCTATAGCGCCTTTATTCGTCTGACCGCCCGTGACCGAGTGCATCTGGCGAATATCATGCGCAAAATCCGCGTAATGCCAGACGTGATTAAAGTCACCCGAAACCGAAATTAATGTTTTATGAACCCAACACGTTATGCACGCATCTGCGAAATGCTCGCCAGGCGGCAGCCTGATCTGACCGTCTGCATGGAGCAGGTCCACAAACCTCATAACGTTTCTGCGATTATTCGTACCGCAGATGCCGTTGGCGTACATGAAGTTCATGCTGTCTGGCCTGGCAGCCGGATGCGCACCATGGCTTCGGCAGCTGCGGGTAGTAACAGCTGGGTACAGGTAAAAACGCACCGCACCATTGGCGATGCCGTCGCTCATCTGAAAGGCCAGGGCATGCAGATTCTGGCAACCCATCTTTCTGATAACGCTGTTGATTTCCGCGAAATTGATTACACTCGCCCGACCTGTATTTTGATGGGACAGGAGAAAACGGGCATCACGCAGGAAGCGTTGGCCCTGGCGGATCAGGATATCATCATTCCGATGATCGGCATGGTGCAGTCGCTGAATGTTTCCGTTGCCTCAGCCCTCATTCTTTACGAAGCCCAGCGCCAGCGGCAAAATGCGGGCATGTACCTGCGTGAAAACAGCATGTTGCCGGAAACCGAGCAACAACGCCTGCTGTTTGAAGGTGGCTATCCGGTGCTGGCGAAAGTCGCAAAACGCAAAGGTCTGCCCTACCCCCACGTTAATCAGCAAGGCGAGATTGAAGCCGATGCTGACTGGTGGTCCACCATGCAGGCCGCAGGGTAAGCGCGATGAAAGGTCGCCTGTTAGATGCTGTCCCGCTCAGTTCCCTAACGGGCGTTGGCGCAGCGCTTAGTAACAAGCTGGCGAAAATCAACCTGCATACCGTACAGGATTTGCTCTTACACCTTCCTCTGCGCTACGAAGATCGCACACATCTCTACCCCATCGGTGAACTACTGCCGGGTGTTTATGCCACGGTGGAAGGCGAAGTGCTGAACTGCAATATCTCCTTCGGCAGTCGGCGGATGATGACCTGCCAGATCAGCGACGGTTCCGGCATTCTCACTATGCGCTTTTTCAACTTCAATGCGGCAATGAAAAATAGCCTGGCGACAGGCCGCCGCGTGCTGGCCTATGGCGAAGCAAAGCGCGGCAAATATGGTGCGGAGATGATCCACCCGGAATACCGTGTGCAGGGCGATCTCAGCACGCCAGAGTTACAGGAAACGCTCACACCGGTTTATCCAACTACGGAAGGCGTAAAGCAGGCTACGCTGCGTAAATTAACCGACCAGGCGCTGGATCTGCTCGACACATGCGCCATTGAAGAACTCCTGCCGCCGGAACTGTCACAAGGAATGATGACGCTACCGGAAGCGTTGCGCACTTTGCACCGCCCGCCGCCGACGCTACAGCTTAGCGATCTCGAAACCGGGCAGCATCCGGCACAACGCCGGCTGATTCTGGAAGAGTTGCTGGCGCACAACCTCAGCATGTTAGCCTTACGTGCCGGTGCACAACGTTTTCATGCCCAGCCGCTGAGCGCCAATGACGCGCTGAAAAATAAACTCCTCGCCGCCTTACCGTTCAAGCCAACGGGCGCACAGGCACGCGTAGTGGCGGAGATCGAGCGCGATATGGCGCTGGATGTGCCAATGATGCGCCTGGTGCAGGGCGATGTAGGTTCCGGTAAAACGCTGGTCGCCGCCCTCGCCGCGTTGCGTGCGGTTGCCCACGGCAAACAGGTGGCCCTGATGGCACCAACCGAATTACTCGCCGAGCAGCACGCCAATAACTTCCGTAACTGGTTTGCACCGCTCGGTATCGAAGTAGGCTGGCTCGCCGGAAAACAGAAAGGTAAAGCACGACTGGCTCAGCAAGAAGCCATCGCCAGCGGTCAGGTGCAGATGATTGTTGGTACGCACGCCATTTTCCAGGAACAGGTGCAGTTTAACGGCCTGGCGCTGGTGATTATCGACGAACAGCATCGTTTTGGCGTGCATCAGCGTCTGGCGTTATGGGAGAAAGGCCAGCAGCAGGGCTTCCATCCGCATCAGTTGATCATGACCGCCACGCCCATCCCCCGCACGCTGGCGATGACTGCGTATGCCGATCTCGATACCTCGGTGATAGATGAGCTGCCGCCAGGCCGCACGCCAGTGACTACGGTCGCTATTCCTGATACCCGCCGTACCGATATCATTGACCGCGTGCGCCACGCCTGTATGACTGAAGGGCGTCAGGCGTACTGGGTTTGTACGTTGATTGAAGAGTCGGAATTACTGGAAGCGCAGGCGGCGGAAGCGACCTGGGAAGAGTTGAAACTGGCGCTACCAGAGTTGAATGTTGGCCTGGTACACGGACGGATGAAACCCGCCGAGAAACAGGCTGTGATGACATCGTTTAAACAAGGCGAGCTACACCTGCTGGTTGCCACTACTGTCATTGAAGTCGGTGTTGATGTACCCAATGCCAGTCTGATGATTATCGAAAACCCGGAGCGTCTGGGTCTGGCGCAGTTACACCAGCTTCGCGGGCGTGTAGGTCGTGGCGCGGTGGCTTCTCACTGCGTGCTGCTCTACAAAACGCCGCTCTCCAAAACCGCGCAAATCCGCCTGCAGGTACTACGCTACAGCAACGATGGTTTTGTGATTGCACAGAAAGATCTGGAGATTCGCGGCCCTGGCGAATTGTTAGGTACACGTCAGACGGGGAATGCTGAATTTAAAGTGGCGGATTTACTGCGCGATCAGGCGATGATCCCGGAAGTTCAGCGCCTGGCGCGACATATTCACGAACGTTACCCACAGCAGGCAAAAGCCCTGACAGAACGCTGGATGCCAGAAACAGAACGTTACTCGAATGCGTAAAAAGCGGCGGTGAGAAGACCGCCGCTTCATCGGTTAACCGGCAAAAATCGGCAACATCAAATACAGCTTAATCACCAGTGCATTGACGATATCGATAAAGAACGCACCGACCATCGGCACGACCAGGAACGCCATGTGCGACGGGCCAAAGCGTTCAGTGATCGCCTGCATGTTGGCGATTGCTGTTGGCGTTGCACCGAGGCCAAAACCACAGTGACCCGCAGCCAGCACTGCCGCATCGTAGTTTTTGCCCATCATGCGCCAGGTAACGAAGATGGCATACAACGCCATGAAGATGGTCTGTACCACCAGAATCGCCAGCATCGGCAACGCCAGCGAAGCCAGCTCCCACAGTTTCAGCCCCATCAGCGCCATCGCCAGGAACAACGACAGGCTTACGTTACCCAGCACGGATACCGCTCGCTCAAAGACGCGGTAAAAGCCCATCATTGACAGACCGTTGCTCAGAATCACGCCAACAAATAGTACACAGACAAAGGTCGGTAGTTCAAAAGCAGTACCAGCCAAAAGTTGCGCAACAATTTTCCCCACCGTCAGGCAGATAGCAATCAGCGCGATAGTTTCAATCAGCACCAGCGAGGTGATCATGCGGCCCACATCCGGCTTCTCGAACGCAGTCGGAACTTCCTGATCATCCGGAATACCGTTCGGTGTGGTGGAGTGTTTCACCAGATAACGCGCCACCGGGCCACCGATCAGCCCGCCCAGCACCAGACCGAACGTTGCACAGGCCATCGCCACTTCTGTCGCGTTAGTAAAGCCGTAACGTTCAATGAACAATTTACTCCATGCAGCACCTGTACCGTGACCGCCCGAAAGCGTAATAGAACCGGCCAGCAGCCCCATCAGCGGATCAAGCCCTAACAGGCTAGCCATACCAATGCCAATGGCATTTTGCATCACCAACAGGCCAACAACCACAATCAGGAAAACCCCCACCACACGCCCACCAGCTCGCAGACTGGCAAGGTTGGCGTTCAGGCCAATGGTGGCGAAGAAAGCCAGCATCAACGGATCGCGCAGGGACATATCAAAGTTGACTTCCCAGCCCATGCTTTTTTTCAGTATCAGCAGCGCCAGCGCCACTAATAAACCACCCGCAACAGGTTCCGGTATGGTGTATTTTTTCAAAAAGGAGACGGAATGGACCAACTTGCGCCCGAGCAGCAACGTCAGCGTTGCGGCAACAAGCGTTGCTAAAGTATCGAGATGAAACATAGTTACTCCTTTGTGTCCGCATCACTCTTTCATACTCGTCATACTTCATCGCGCATTTGCAGTAAGGCGAAATATGACGAGTATCGAGTCATGCTTTCCTGGTTCGAATTCTTAGCTGAAACTAGAAAAATGGCATGGATTTTAAGCAGAAAACACCTAAAAGTTATATAAAAAAGTACATTTATCTCATTTAAATATTTAGATGAGGGTGTGGCAAACGTTTGCTTTTCTCTTTCGGTCAGCTAAAATGCCCGCTTTGCTACCACGGGATTGTTTTCGATGTCTGTTTCCACCCTCGAGTCAGAAAATGCGCAACCGGTTGCGCAGACTCAAAACAGCGAACTGATTTACCGTCTTGAAGATCGTCCGCCGCTTCCTCAAACCCTGTTTGCCGCCTGTCAGCATTTGCTGGCGATGTTCGTTGCGGTGATCACGCCAGCGCTATTAATCTGCCAGGCGCTGGGTTTACCGGCACAAGACACGCAACACATTATTAGTATGTCGCTGTTTGCCTCCGGTGTGGCATCGATTATTCAAATTAAGGCCTGGGGTCCGGTTGGCTCCGGGTTGTTGTCTATTCAGGGCACCAGCTTCAACTTTGTTGCTCCGCTGATTATGGGCGGCACAGCGCTGAAGACCGGTGGTGCTGATGTTCCTACCATGATGGCGGCTTTATTCGGCACGTTGATGCTGGCAAGTTGTACCGAGATGGTAATCTCCCGCGTTCTGCATCTGGCGCGCCGCATTATTACGCCGCTGGTTTCTGGCGTTGTGGTGATGATTATCGGCCTGTCGCTAATTCAGGTTGGGCTAACATCCATTGGCGGCGGTTACGCAGCCATGAGCGATAACACCTTCGGCGCACCGAAAAATCTGTTGCTGGCAGGCGTGGTCCTGGCCTTAATTATCCTGCTTAACCGTCAGCGTAACCCATATTTGCGCGTGGCTTCACTGGTGATTGCGATGGCGGCAGGATATGCGCTGGCGTGGTTTATGGGCATGTTGCCAGAAAGCAACGAACCGATGACGCAAGAACTGATTATGGTGCCAACGCCGCTCTATTACGGTCTTGGCATTGAATGGAGTCTGCTGCTACCGCTGATGCTGGTCTTTATGATCACTTCGCTGGAAACCATTGGCGATATCACGGCGACCTCTGACGTTTCCGAACAGCCAGTGTCCGGTCCGCTGTACATGAAACGCCTGAAAGGCGGCGTGCTGGCAAACGGCCTGAACTCGTTTGTCTCGGCGGTGTTTAACACCTTCCCTAACTCCTGCTTCGGACAGAACAACGGAGTGATCCAGTTGACCGGAGTTGCCAGCCGCTATGTCGGTTTTGTCGTCGCACTGATGTTGATCGTGCTGGGCCTGTTCCCGGCAGTGAGTGGTTTTGTACAACACATTCCAGAACCGGTTCTGGGTGGCGCTACGCTTGTGATGTTTGGCACCATCGCCGCCTCCGGTGTGCGTATCGTTTCTCGTGAGCCGCTGAACCGTCGGGCGATTCTGATTATCGCGCTGTCGCTGGCGGTCGGTCTGGGCGTGTCTCAGCAGCCGCTGATTTTGCAGTTTGCTCCTGAATGGCTGAAAAACCTGCTCTCTTCTGGGATCGCCGCGGGCGGTATTACTGCCATCGTGCTGAATCTGATTTTCCCACCAGAAAAACAGTAATTCACTGACGGCGGTAAGATAATTACCGCCGCAGTCTCACCTCTTTCACCATTCCCGCCTTGAGGATTGCGCGTAAATCGTGCATAACTCCCTTATGTGCATTTCACGGGATGGAAGACCATGAAATTTATTGGGAAGCTGCTTCTCTACATTCTCATCGCTCTGTTAGTGGTGATCGCTGGCCTCTATTTTCTTCTGCAAACTCGCTGGGGAGCAGAACATATCAGCGCATGGGTTTCCGAGAATAGCGACTATCATCTGGCCTTCGGGGCGATGGATCACCGTTTTTCCGCGCCATCTCATATCGTGCTGGAGAACGTCACGTTTGGTCGTGATGGTCAGCCCGCGACCCTGGTGGCAAAAAGTGTCGACATTGCGCTAAGCAGTCGCCAACTGACCGAACCACGCCATGTCGATACCATCCTGCTGGAAAACGGGACGCTGAATCTCACCGACCAGACCGCGCCGCTACCGTTCAAAGCCGATCGTCTGCAACTGCGTGATATGGCGTTTAATAGCCCGAATAGCGAATGGAAACTGAGCGCGCAGCGGGTAAATGGTGGCGTGGTTCCGTGGTCACCAGAAGCCGGTAAAGTGCTGGGTACGAAGGCGCAGATTCAGTTTAGTGCCGGATCGCTTTCGCTCAATGATGTTCCTGCCACCAATGTACTCATTGAAGGCAGTATTGATAACGATCGCGTTACGCTGACTAACCTGGGTGCCGACATCGCCCGCGGGACATTAACCGGAAACGCGCAGCGTAACGCCGACGGCAGCTGGCAAGTGGAAAATCTGCGGCTGGCGGATATCCGTCTACAAAGCGAAAAATCGCTAACCGACTTCTTTGCGCCATTACGCTCTGTCCCGTCGTTGCAGATTGGTCGCCTGGAAGTCATTGACGCTCGTCTGCAAGGTCCGGACTGGGCGGTGACCGACCTCGATCTCAGCTTGCGCAACATGACCTTCAGTAAAGATGACTGGCAGACACAGGAAGGCAAACTGTCGATGAACGCCAGCGAGTTCATTTATGGTTCGCTGCATTTATTTGACCCGATTATAAATGCGGAATTTTCCCCGCAGGGCGTAGCACTGCGCCAGTTCACCAGCCGCTGGGAAGGGGGCATGGTCAGAACGTCAGGGAACTGGTTGCGTGACGGGAAAATGTTGATCCTTGATGATGCGGCAATTGCCGGACTGGAATATACCTTGCCAAAAAACTGGCAACAGTTGTGGATGGAAACGACACCCGGTTGGTTAAACAGCCTGCAACTGAAGAGATTTAGCGCCAGCCGCAATCTGATCATTGATATCGACCCTGACTTCCCGTGGCAGCTCACCGCGCTCGATGGTTACGGTGCCAATCTGACGCTGGTTACCGATCATAAATGGGGCGTCTGGAGTGGCTCGGCGAATCTGAATGCCGCCGCCGCAACGTTTAATCGTGTTGATGTCCGTCGTCCGTCGCTGGCGCTAACTGCCAACAGCAGCACGGTGAATATCAGCGAACTGAGTGCATTTACTGAAAAAGGCATTCTGGAAGCCACCGCCAGTGTTTCACAAACGCCACAACGTCAGACCCATATCAGCCTGAATGGACGCGGTGTGCCGGTGAATATTTTGCAACAGTGGGGATGGCCTGAACTACCGTTGACTGGCGACGGCAATATTCAGCTTACCGCCAGTGGCAATATTCAGGTCAATGTCCCGCTGAAACCTACGGTTAGCGGGCAATTGCATGCCGTGAATGCCGCAAAGCAGCAAGTGACTCAAACCATGAATGCGGGCGTAGTTTCCAGTGGTGAAGTTACGTCGACGGAGCCGGTGCAGTAAAAATAAGGACGCTAGCGGATATCAGCGTTAGCGTCCCACGTTATTAGCGCAAAATTCCATACTCACTGCACAATAACCATTTCACCGGTTCATCTTCTTCTATCGCCGGAAAACGTCCTCCCGGCTCAAGAAAATGGTTATCGTGTTGGTCATCATTTACCATCGAAATTTCCCAGCCAAGAACAAACGCTTTTTCTGCCCAGAAGCGATGATACAGACGTGGCGGCAGACAAATACCCTGCCCCGGCTTCAGTACCAATGTTTCGCCTGACTTCACGGAACGTCGCTGACCATCAACACTCACCGTAATGACTCGTTGATCATCGCAGAGACAGGATTCGTTGGCCCAGGCCAGTTGCATACATAAATCGCCGCCACCCCGATTGAGGATATCTTCCATTTTTTGGTTATGAAAATGCCAGGGAGTCTGCTGATCTTGTTGGATCTGCAACATTTTCTCAGCATACGGTTTTGGATATGCCGCCGACCCCAGCGCGCCGTTGCGCATCGTTAGCAGTGTTAGTCCCGTTTGGTTGAAATCACCACGACCAAAATCGGTGATATCCCAACCGAGCTGTAAGTCGACCACTTCTTGCCAGTTATCCCGTTCCCGCTGCAGCCAGTCATCCACCGTAAAATAGGCGAACTCTGGCAAACAAACGCGGAAGGTCTGCGCAATGGCATGTGCTTTATCAATAACATAATTAATTTGTGAACGTTTCATTGGCTTCTCCGTTGCGCATAGCAAGCCAGGCAGCGCCACGCATTCCGCTACTGTCGCCGTGCTGTGCTTTTACAATGGGAGTGGTGAATTGATCGGTGAAAACCAGTGGAGCGACTTCTGCGTTCAGATCGGTGATAAGCAGTTCCACATTCGAAAGCCCGCCGCCGATCACAATCACGCCAGGGTCAACAACGTTAACGATGGTTGCCAGCGTGCGGGCAAGCTGTTGGCGAAAACGTGCCACCTGCTGCATGGCACAAGCATCACCACGTTGTGCCAGGGTGACAATCGCCGCAGGAGTGAGCAAGTTACCAGTCATCTGTTGATAGCGTTCACTAAAACCGCTGCCGGAAACAAACGACTCCACGCAGTTGTGTTTGCCGCAATAGCAACTGACTGATGGACCATCTTCCTGCTCCGTATAGCCTGGCAACGTGATATGACCGCATTCGGCAGCATTTCCCCAGGCCCCTATAAACGGTCGTTGCTTGATGGCAATGCCACCGCCGCAGCCCGTACCAAGCGTAATACCAAATACCACGTCATAATCTTGCCCGGCACCGTCGCAAGCTTCTGATAGCGCGAAACAGTTACCATCATTGGCTATCACCACCGGTTGCCCAAGCAATTGCTGCAAATCAGCCTGTAACGCATGACCGTTAATCACCTGAATATTCGCGTTTTTAATCAGGCCAGTGAGTGGCGAGATACTGCCGGGTAAGGCGATCCCTGTCAGCATCGGTCGTTGAACGTCCCGCCTAATCTGCTCGATAAGCGCCACAACGCATGAGACAAATTGTTGATATGTCGACTTTTGCGTCGGGCAGCGGTAACGGCGAATCTCCCAGCCATGCGCATCCATGACAACGGCGGCGATTTTGGTCCCACCAATATCCAACCCCAGATAGTGCATATCTCGTTCCTTGTTGCGTAAAAGGCGGGTCACCCCGCCCTTCTGGCTTAGTACAGTGATGCTTTACCGAGCGAACCGAACAGTTTCATTTTGTGGCGAATGACTTCCCGCGCCGCGTTAATCGCATCCGGATAGATGACGTTCGGGTCCCACCAGCTCTCTTTAGCGAGAATTTCACGCACTTTCTGGAAATAGGCGTATTTCATATCGCTGGAGATATTGATTTTGCCGACGCCGAGCGTAACTGATTCAGCAATCTCCGCGTCCGGGTTTGCCGAACCACCGTGTAGTACCAGCGGAATATCAATACGTCCGGCAATGTCGCGCAAAATGTCCATTTGCAGCTTCGGCTGCATCCCTTTAGGATAGATGCCATGCGCTGTACCAATCGCCACAGCCAGTGTGTCAGCACCTGTACGAGCAATAAAATCGGCGGCCTGCGCCGGATCTGTGTAGGTCACTTGTGAAACACCACCTTCTACCGACGTTCCTGTTTGTCCGATGGTTCCCAGTTCACCCTCAACCGACACGCCAACCGCGTGAGCGAGGCGAACCACTTCTGCGGTCAGCGCCACGTTTTCTTCATACGGCAGCAGCGAACCGTCGATCATTACTGAGGTAAATCCGCAGCGAATCGCACGCAAAACATGCTCTACAGAGGCACCATGATCGAGGTGCAGTACAAACGGGACCGGACTACGCTGGGTAATTTCGCGAACGTGAGCGAAAAAGGCATCGCCCACAAAATCATGTTCGCTGGGATGGATGGCAATAATCGCCGGAGTATTTGTCGCTTCTGCTTCATCCACGACTGCGCGAAGGAAACAGTTATCCGCCACATTAAATGCGCCAATGGCAAAGCCGTGCTGGCGGGTAGGTTGCAGTAATTCTTTCATCGAAACTAACATGTTAAATCTCCAGTTTCAGCGTGTAGTCCGCCCTGCCGGTGCGTTATTGCACTGGCATAAAGGCCATGACAGAAAATGAATCAGGCTTTGCCAATAGCGCCGCTCGCCTGTAAATACGGTGTAATCGCTTCTTCGAAGGCCAGTTCCATAGCTTTCAGCGCGTCCACCAGTTCAATGGATATATCGTGACAGAGGGTATGCAGGAGCGCGGATTTCCCCCGTTCAAAAATGGCCGCCCCCACGTTGATTTTTGCTACCCCCAGAGTCGTACAGAGCTGGAGCTGATCGAACGGCGTACCGCTACCGCCATGTAATGCCAGAGGCACGCTCGAGCAGTGGAAAATCTCCGCCAGACGCTGAAAATCAATAGCAGGTACAACACCAGGCGCGTACATGCCGTGCGCCGTGCCTACCGAGACGGCCAGTAGATCAATGCCTGTCTGCGCGATAAACGGTTCCACATCAGTGGGTTGCGTCATCAGGTCTGCATTGGCGGCCTGGTCGTAACGCGGCGCATCTGCCAGATGGCCCAGTTCGCCTTCCACGCAGAGCTGCGCGCTGGCGGCGAGTTCCACCACCGCCCTGGTCTGGCGCACGTTTTCCTCCAGGGGAAAAGCAGAAGCATCAATCATTAATCCGCTGAAACCAGCACGAAACGCCTGACGAATACAGTCCGGATTTTTGCCATGATCAAGCGCCAGAGTGACCGGTACTGAGGCAGATTCCGCGAGCGTTTTAACCACTGCCGCCGCGACGGGTGCAGGAAAATGCGCCAGATGCCCCTGATAGAGATTGAGAATGATCGGAGCGCGATTCTTCTCCGCCACGCGGATAGCTGCGTGAGCACTTTCCAGATTCATACAGTTGATCGCCAGCAAGGCGTAATGTTCATGCCAGGCTTTCATCACCATACTTTTCATATCGGCAAACATAGGGCCTCCGGTTATTCGAGGGTGAAAGTGATCTCTTCATCTTTCAGCTTTTGATCGCTCAGTTCGTCAAACTCTTCGTCGCGTTCCGTTACCGGTTTCTTCCAGAGTGAAAGCATCACGCCACAAATCACCGTGCCTATACCCAGCGCCAGGCAAAACAGCAGAGGATGGGTGAACAGAGGCACAACAAACATGCCGCCATGCGGAACCGGACTCTCCACGCCCCACACCATGATTAAGCCGCCCGCGACCGCCGATGCCACCACACAAGATCCCACTACTCGCAGCAGGTCACGCGCGGCGATCGGAATGACTCCTTCAGTGATCATGCAGATCCCCATCGGAAACGCGGCTTTCAGCGCCTCGCGCTCCGCACGGGTGTATTTATGGCGTGTCAGTAAGAACGAAAGTGTGATGCCAAACGGAGGGATGATTGAGCCGACAAATTTCACGGCTTCTGGTCCGTAGACGCCACTGACCAGCAAGCCATCGGAAAACAGCGACATGGTTTTGTTGACCGGACCACCGAAATCGAAGGTTGCCATCGCGCCAAGTATGGCCCCCATCAGGAAGCGCGATCCGCCCTGCATCGACTCGAGCAAATGAATCAGTGCTTCTTGTAACCAGGCGATGGGTTTACCAATCAGCGTCATCATTAACAGCCCACCGATAATGGTGCTTAATACCGGCAACACCATGATTGGCATGAGTCCTTGCATCGACTGCGGCAGGCGGATATAGCGTTTAAGTAGCAAAATGGTGTAGCCCACCAGGAAACCACCCAACATACCGCCAATAAATCCGGTATGGATTTGCCCGCAGAGAAAGCCGACAATCAGGCCTGGGGCAAATCCGGGACGATCGGCAATAGAATAGGCAATTGCCGCGCTAATCAGCGGCACAATCAGCCCCATTCCCCAGCCGCCAATCTGATTAAGCATCCACGGGATTGTTCCTGTTTTTTCACCAACATCTGTACCGCCAAGAACTTGCCCCAACGCAATACATATCCCGGCGGCCACAATAAGGGGTATCATCCACGAGATGCCGGTTAATAAATGTTTTTTAATTTCCTGTGAAACCGGAATTTTATTGTCTTTCATATTAAGATCCCTCCAGTATAAGGATCATTTGTTTCCCAGTGATTTTTCGACCTTTTCAAGAAATTGAACGGGCGATTTAATGACGATCTCTGTCTTTACTCGCACAATACGTTTATTGGTGAAGCGTTCTTCTCCTTTTATTTTCACATCTACAGCAAGAATCACGACGTCAGCAGCAGAGATATCTGCCGCCTGTAATTCATTTTCTGTACCAATGGTTCCCTGGGTTTCAACTTTAATGGTATGGCCCAGAGCTTTTGCTCCTTTGATTAACTTTTCACGAGCAATATAGGTATGAGCAATACCCGCCGTACAGGCGGCAACACAGACAATATTCATGACATACTCCCTGTTATTTAGCAGACATCGGATTGTGCATACTGACTAAAGAGATCAATGATTTTTTGCGGACTCGTCTCAACTAACAATTGTTCTATGATGTCATCATCCGCCAGCGCGCCCGCGACCTGGGAAAGTAAACGGATATGGGTGGTATTTTGATCTTCAAGACGTACCGCAAATAAAATAATACAGCGCACGCTACTGCCATCCAGCGTTTCCCAGGGAATATCCTGGCGGGTACGGCCAATTGCCAGCGTAGTATTAATCACAGCTGAAGATTTACCATGCGGGATCGCAATATGATTTTCAAAACCAGTCGAGCCTTCCGCTTCGCGCTGCCAGACATCTTTAATAAAGGTTTCCCGACAATCGATCGCACCATCTTTTTTGAGAAGATTAGTTAATTCTTCAATCGCCTCCGCTTTATTCGTCGCTTGCATATCTAAAATAACGCGATTCGTATTCAGGATTTTTGTTATGTCCATTCGTCATACCTCATAAAATTCTGACATTAAATTTCAACGACCCGAGACGTCGCATGATGTAATTTTTCCGTAATCACCATTTCAGTGACCCGCTTAATATCGGCATCATTAAAAAAAGCGGTAACATAAGCGACCGGCATAGTGACTGTAGGCAAATTAATGGTCGAAATAATCAGTTCGATATTGTCAGGCAAAACTTGTGATAAATTTGCTGCTGAAATAACATCAACAATCGTCCATTCAGGAAATGCTCGCAGAATACGGCTTTTCAGTAGATGCGAAGTTCCGATTCCGGTTGAACAGACCAGTAATACACGTTTACGGGCAATTTGCCGCTCCATCGCAGCCTGAAAATGAACGGTCAGGTAACCCACTTCATCCTCGCTCACTGCATTCTCACCCCAGGTTTTAAATACCTGATTCACCACATATTGCGTCAACCGCCAGACATCCGCTAATTCTGCTTTAATATCTTCCAGCAATGGATTACGGATATGAATGCGATAATTTAGACGGTTAATCAGCGGCTTAATATGCACCAATAAGCCATCATATAATGCGCTGTCTTCACTAAAATCGCAGTCCACGATGTCACTGAATACCGTAATTAAACGCCAGGTAATCAGACGCCCTTCATTGCTGGCCTGCATATGTGAAATAATGCTAACATCTTTTTGTCCATCAATCGCCACACCTGATGAAATGATATATTGATAAATAAACCAAACTTCATCATCGGGCAATGTATGTGCAATTCGTTGTTCTATCTTATGAATCATCTGACTGGCAACATTAAAGATATTTTCATCATATTGCCTGGTTTGATCTTCTTCTCTTGATAACGCATTCCCGTGCGTGTTGCGATACATCATAATAAGGATGTGAGTAAAAATGTTAACGTAATAAGGTTCTCCCAAAGACCAACTTAATTCATTTTCCATATCCAGTAACAATGACTGGACAAATAACACCTCTTCTTCTCCAAAATAATGGACTAATGCTTTATAACTTCCGGGATCCAGACGTGAATACACGACACCTTGTGGCTCATTATGGTTAATAATGCCGTTAATCAGTAATGCCATTACCTGTCGGACTTGCCCTTCACTACCTTCAATATGCGTACCACTTGGGCTGCGGATCAACGATAACCCCAACGGCGCAAGCCAGGACTCAATTACTCTCAGGTCATTAACAATAGAGGCTCCGCTGATAAAGTAGCGTTCTGACAATTTACTGATCGACGTTTCATTCGGTGTTTCACTTAATAACTGCGACGCTATTTTAACGCGCCTGGCATTATTCATTACACCATCAATCTCTTCACATTCTGCTCCCAACAAATGATCAAGATGCAGCAAATCAGCAATATTCTCCGCGCTTAACATCACACCCGCGCCAGCACGCTTCTCAACATTTATTCTCCATTGCCCCAGCCATTGCTCAAGTAAACGTAAATCACGTTGAATGGTTTTTTCCGAAACATTTAAATAGCCGGCAATCGTAACAATAGTCGTATATTCCCTTCGAGGTAAAAGGAATCGTAATAATCTGTTTTGTCGCGAGGTAATCATTTGCATTTTTTACCCTTATCACAGATTAAGAAGCCCCATGAGGAAGAGCTTCAGTTGCCATCTCTGAGGGTAAATATAAAGCAGAATAATTTCACAACAATACTAAAATCTGTCCGTAATCCGGACAGTGATAAAACAAAGCAAGGCGGTTAAGGGATATTTTTCAGCACAGATCACATTTTCGCGATGAATAATCGTGATCATGCTCGCAAATACGATGGAAGAAATATTTATTACCAGATGTGAGATTATTTACCGGATACGACACAAAACCATTCGTATCCGGCATTCTTCAATAGATTACAACGTAATTGTCAGCGCATTCCCTTGAGGAGTCACCACCAGTCCCTGCTCACTTTCAGCCTGCGAACCGCCTTGCAGACCATTTACTTTCACAATATTGCGCAAGCACAGTGTCCAGTTCTTCGCCTCGCCCGTACCAGTCACAGTAATCGTGTTGCCAGTACGTGCGGCTTTTAAAGTAAAGATCACCGAACCGTCAGCATCGGGCACTTCACAGACGGCTTCATGCCCGTCTTGCAGATTAAAGAGGTGGAATGCTGTACCTTCGTGCCACGCGTAATCGGGACGTTGATCGTTGTTGCCCAGCGCCAGTAGGGCGCTATCACGCACATAAACGGGCAGACTCAGGAAGCTGTGCTGCTGTTTATGCCAGCGACTACCGTCGAGTTCATCGTTGTGCCACAGGTGTGTCCAGCGACCTTCCGGCAGGTAGAACTGCACATCGCCCGCTTCAGTGAACACAGGCGCAACCATCACGTTGTCGCCTAACATGTATTGACGGTCAAGGTAATCACAAGCCGGATCGTCCGGGAACTCCATCATCATGGCCCGCATCATCGGCGTACCCCGCGCGTTTGCACGTGCAGCTTCACGATACAGATACGGCATCATGCGGCATTTCAGTTGCGTGAAGAAGCGCACCACATCACAGGACTCATCATCGTAGGCCCACGGCACACGATAAGATTTGCTGCCATGTAAACGGCTATGGCTGGAAAGCAAACCAAACGCGCACCAGCGTTTGTAAACGTGCGCCGGAGCGGTATTTTCAAAGCCGCCGATATCGTGGCTCCAGAAACCAAAACCTGAAAGGCCAATAGACAAACCACCGCGCAGGCTTTCCGCCATTGATTCGTAGTTAGCGTAACAGTCACCACCCCAGTGTACCGGGAATTTCTGCGCACCGACGGAGGCCGAGCGGGCAAACAAGACGGCTTCTTCCTCACCAACGGTGTCCTTGAGCACGTTCCACACCAGTTCGTTGTAGATGTACGCATAATGGTTATGCATTTTCTGCGGCTCGGAACCATCAAACCATTGAACATCGGTTGGAATACGTTCGCCAAAGTCGGTCTTAAAGCAATCAACGCCCATCGCGACCAGACCTTTCAGTTTGTCGGCGTACCATTTGCAGGCATCCGGATTGGTAAAGTCATAAATCGCCAGACCTGGCTGCCATTTATCCCACTGCCATAACGAACCGTCCGGGCGTTTGAGTAAATAGCCTTTCTCTTGTAACTCTTTAAAGACAGGGGATTTTTGCCCGATATAGGGGTTAATCCAGACGCAGATTTTTAGCCCTTTCGCTTTCAGGCGGCGGATCATCCCTTCCGGGTCCGGGAAAGTCAGCGGGTCCCACTCAAAATCGCACCACTGGAAGGCTTTCATCCAGAAACAGTCAAAGTGGAAAACATGCAGTGGCAGATTGCGTTCCGCCATACCATCGATAAAGCTGTTTACCGTCGCTTCGTCGTAGTTGGTGGTAAATGAAGTGGTTAGCCACAGGCCGAAGGACCACGCGGGCGGCAGCGCCGGACGACCAGTAAAACGGGTATAACGATCAAGTACCGCTTTCGGCGTCGGGCCGTCGATAACAAAGTATTCGAGATATTCACTCTCAACGCTGAACTGCACTTTGGAGACTTTCTCCGATCCCACTTCAAAAGAGACGCATTGAGGATGATTGACCAGTACCCCATAACCACGGTTAGTCATATAGAACGGAATATTTTTATACGCCTGTTCAGTACTTGTGCCGCCGTCCCGGTTCCAGGTCTCTACCGTCTGGCCATTGCGCACCAGGGCAGTAAAGCGCTCTCCCAGACCGTAAACTGTTTCGCCAACGCCAAGATCCAGCCGCTCAAACATATAATTTCGTTGACTATTCGTGTCCTGCACGTAGCCATTATTTTTCACCTGACTACCGGTAATACGTTCGCCGTTGTGCAGAAAATCCAGTGACCAGAACTCACCTTTGCTGACACGCGCGCTTAAGTTGCCACTTTTAAACTCAGCATAACGTTCTGTGTTTTCGATTGTGACCTTCACATCCTGCAAAATATTGAGCGGATAATGAGGACCGTTATTCAGCGCCCCCTGAAAATGCTCAATCCGTACACCAACAATACCTTCCTGTGGGGAGAAAAAGCGCAGCGTAAATAAAGGTGTATCAAGCTGCCAGGTACGTTCACGCACATCACGGGGGGCAGCATAGACCACCATTTCATTACCCTGCTGTTCAACCTCGAACACCTGAAGCGGGTGAATCAAATTGAGGCCAGGTTGAATCAACCAGTTTCCGTCGCTAATTTTCATTGCCGTTCCTTAGTTCTGCACTTCTTGAGAGGTGAATTGTTGCTGGCAACGGCGTTTGCCCTGCGCCAGCTGTTCCATAACGGTTTTCAGATTGTGCGTCGTGAGCGAGTAGTAGCGTTTAGCGATAATCGCGCTCAGCAAGTAACAGATCGCCGGAACAATCGTGAATAGCGCGATAATGATGCTAATTGTGACGCTGTTCTGCGCTTTTTCTGCCGCATCATATCCGCCATAAGCCAGCATCCAGCCGATAAGGGCACCACCGAAGGCCAACCCCAGTTTGAGCACAAACAGCGTGCCAGCAAAACTGATCCCGGTCAGGCGTTTACCATTGCACCACTCGCCGTAGTCGACGGTATCGGACATCATTACCCACTGGATAGGTGTCACCAGTTGATGCAACACACCAATCACGAAGATGAAGACAAACATGGTGATGCTGGCCTGCATAGGAACAAAGAACATCGCGAGGCTAATCACTGCCAGCAGGGCGTTCGTCCACCAGAAGATAGTGACTTTACATTTCCAGTCGGTCAGCGGTTTCGCCAGTGCGGAACCAATCAGGTTACCCACGCAATAAGTGGTGAGAAAAGCGACAAACACTTCCGGCGTACCCAAAATCCATGTGACGTAATACATCATCGCCCCACCGCGTACGCACACCGCCAGGATATTGAAAATTGTCAGGAAACCGACAATACGCCACTGGTCGTTTTGCCAGATATCACGTAAATCATCCCGCATAGACGTCGTTGTAGGTGGTGCTTCAACGCGTTCTTTAGTGGTGAAGAAACAGAATGCCAGCATCATAAATGCCACCACGGAAAGGACCGCGATACCGCCCTGGAAACCGAGTGGTTTATTATCACCACCAATTAAATTAACCAGTGGCATCATCAGAACAGTAGAGAGCATGCCTCCCGCGGTCGCCAGCACAAAACGCCAGGATTGCAGCGAGATACGCTGAGTCGGGTCATTGGTGATTACACCACCCAATGCGCAGTAAGGGATATTGACGATGGTATAAAGTAAGGTAAGTAGGGTATAAGTAATTGCTGCATAAATCATTTTTCCGTTCATACTGAGATCTGGCGTGCTATAGGCCAGTACACAGACGATCCCGAATGGCAGTGCGCCAAACAGCACCCACGGCCGAAATTTACCCCAGCGAGAGCGCGTTCGATCGGCCAACAACCCCATGCAAGGATCGGAAATCGCATCCAGTGCACGAGCGACCAAAAACATGGTTCCGACAAATCCGGCAGGAATGCCAAAAATATCGGTATAAAAGAACATCATATATAACATTACGTTATCGAAAATAATGTGGCTGGCGGCGTCTCCCATGCCATAACCAATTTTCTCTTTAACGGACAACACTTCACTCTTCATCTGCTTTTCCTTGATGCTATAGGGGTGCTGAGACCGATAACGCATTTTGTAAACCATCCCTGCGAGAGCGAATATTCCGATATCTGGTTATTAATTTATGATTCTTGTTTTATGTGATCGTGGTAGCGTTAATTTCGCTCATATATCATTGTAAAATATGAGTTTTATATGAACTATAATGTTTTCGTGATAATACGCTGCGTGTATTAGGCGGAAAAAACTGATCTGGGGGATGTAGAAACTCAAGGAAGTAGCTATAATGCGCCCCGCCTCCATGTAGCAATCGAGGCGCGGAAGATCGTCGTCTCCGGTGAGGCGGCTGGACTTCAAATCCAGTTGGGGCCGCCAGCGGTCCCGGGCAGGTTCGACTCCTGTGATCTTCCGCCAAAATGCCTCTTCTGAACTCTCCCGACGTTAACAAAACCCCTTCTAATCCCTTATATATCAGGCTTTCTTTGTGTCCAGAGATCAATCGACTCAACCTGTATCAAGTTGCTTTTGGGGATACTTTAGGGGGAATTATTTCCTCTTGAAATATTAGCCTCCCATAATAGGAAAAAGGTAATACATAACAATGGTTTTTAACAGCATCTTTGTTATACAAGGGGGCATTGAGGATATCAGGAAAAATCTCAAAATCGGTGCGGACAGGAAACTACGTGGGCAGCAAAAACGTATGGTAACGCCGGGAAATGCAACGCCCACCAGTCGGGCTAATCCACCACTCCAATCGTGGTTCGCAGTACTGCACACACGATTACCGGGCTATACAGGAGCGGTTTGGTCTGAAAACATCCATGCCGCGTAAAGGTAACCGTTACGACAACACCTCAATGAAAAACTTATAGTAAACGCTGAAGAATGAAACTATCGTTTTAATAACCGGGATGAAGCCATCTAAGTAATACGGAAATACATTGAGATTTTCTACAACCATCAGCGCCGCCACTCCCGTCTGGGGAATATCTCCCTGGTAGCCTTCAGGAAAAATATAACCAGATAACTGCGTAAAAAAAGAATAAATGGCGGTGTCCGCTATTGCCAGTATACCTGAGTTTACTGCCTTTCAGATTATCACAATCAATAGCGAACAGACTTTTGAGCTCTGTGCGCTTTTAACAAAACGTCTCTTTCTCCACTTTCACCGTATAATAATACATTATTTATTACCCCTCCAATAAAAACCGATATTACTAATCACATTTATTACCACACAATTTGATATCGGTTTTTATTAGTTGGAAAACAAATAATCAATACCGATTAATCGTTTTAAATTAGTTGGTTACCCTTTCTTCGATTGCTCATAGGCAGCTAAATGATCTTTTAATGCCTGCGCAAGGGGCGGTAGTCCACCAGGCCCGGATGCCTGTCCACTTGTCGGTGGCGGTGGTGCCTGACGGGCGGGCTTAAAACCTAAAGCCTCAGGACCTTTCGATTTTTCATAGGCAGCCAAGTGATCTTTTAATGCCTGTGCAATGGGCGGTAAAGATCGGGATGTACCAGATGCCAGTCCACTTGTCGGTGGCGGCGGTGCCGGGCGGGCGGGCTTAAAACCTAAAACCTCAGAGCCTTTCGATTTTTCATAGGCAGTCAAGTGATCTTTTAATGCCTGTGCAATGGGCGGTAAAGATCGGGATGCCCCGGATGCCTGTCCACTTGTTGGTGGCGGCGGTGCCGGACGAGAGGGAATAAATGAAGTCACCTGGCTGCTCACATTAAAAATCGTTCTCGCATTAACATTCGACGAACCTGGAGAAAAGGGGGAATGAACTCTCACCGGAGTAAGACGCACGGCCTGAGGGGCTACAGAAAATCCAGTTCCCCCCGCAGAGCTCACTCGACTTGCGATACCTACAAGCTGCCGCCCTAGTGTAGAAGCAGCGTTACTAATTCCATTAAGCATAATTTATGCCTCTTTATATCTAAGCTTGGCTAACTCTCATATATATCAAAACGAATAATAAAATGATTTTTAAATCAATATAAATTAAAATCCTCGTACCCAACCACTAACATTCTCATGGACCAAACTGTACAATAACTGACTCGACTCATCATCCATACAGCCCTCCAAAGCCTTTATCGCATCATTTTTTCTATTTAATCCAAATAAGATAATAAATTCTAAATGTGCGATATCTTTTTTATCAGGTATAATTTGTGGGAATACATTCAGGATAGCTTCCGCATATTTGGGAAGCTTATGGTTTGCCGCAGCTACAGCCGCCCACACCAGTATCTTATTAGCAGAAATATCATTAACCATAAAAATTAAAAACTACGGTTAGAAATGGTTGAGACCAGATCTTTTATCGTTTTCAACATTCCACTTTCTACGTTAACATAAGCAGAATATTGCTGAACCGCAAACTGCAACTCTAACATTTTTTCAGGGTCATTAACCAAATCGGTGCTATTAAGTAACTCTGGCACAGAATCGCTCAGCGTTTTACCTACTTCACCCATTTGTTGAGTAATTTCAGATAAATTCATTAAATTTCCCTCAGAAGTTAATAAAATAATTTTTTTTAACTATTTACGTTCATTACGAACCAAATTCCGTCTTCTGTTTCTTGCTGCACGGCACCCTTTCTGATGAAGTAATTAAACAACTCTTCGCGCTTTTGACGTTCTGAATCTGAACCAATCTTAGATTTCATCGCGCTGATTTTCTTAATACCCGAAAAATGGTGATACAACTCTTCGAGCAAACGAGTCAGCGATAAAACAGGGCCGTTAAGCCCTGTTTGGTTACGTGCTTCAAAAGAGCACAAAATCAGTTCTTGTTCATCCAGTCTGTACGCTAATGAAAAAAAAGGTGTCTCAATCCGCCATCCGATAAAAAAGGCACTGCCACAAAGAAACTCCTTCTGTATTGTGTACCCTTTTTGTTCAAGATAGTGATTAAGCACTTCATCATTAAACGTATCGACCATGATCAATTACCCAGCTAAGCGAGCCGCTTGCCCCATGCGATTAATAAGGTCAGTAAGATCACGGGCTGTCGTTGTCATATCACGTAGACGGCTAGAGATATCATCCTGCGCTCTGCGAACATCCTGTTTGTAGGTATCTAAATTCGACGCCTGAAGATTTTCTACAGATTTAGCACGCTGCTCATTGATATCATGATTGGACTTGACAGATTCAGATATCGTTGTTGGCAATGTTTTCGTACCTTCAGCAAGGCTGGTAACAACAATAAATGGCGTAGAACCGGAAATCCTTCCAGCAGCAGCAGTAAAGCGACTTAATAGTCCTGCCTTCTCTGCTAATTCTTGAGCAGCATCAGCAGCCTCTTCAGCTACTTGAGAAGCTTTCTGAGCCGAAGTAGCAACATCATCAGTGACACCAGATGTACGACTGGCCGCTTTTGCAGCTGCCGCGATAGTTTGCTGCATTGAGGCTGCATCATCTGCTGCATCTGCAATACTTTCGGAAGCCTTCGCCAGTACTTTAGTTGAAGCTTCAGAGGCTGTACCGATAGACTTCGCAGAAGTAGAAGCGGCTTGCTGAACGGCGTCACTCGCTCCTTTCGTTGCGCTATTAATGGCAGCAAAAGAGCCTAAAATCCCCAGGACAGATGAGATAGCACCACCAATCAGAGCGGCTGTCGCACCGGCTTTTCTCTCATTAATAGCTTTATTTTGGCTCTCAAAAACGGCTTGTTGGATGTCATAGCTTTGCGCCAATTGCTTCTGAAGATAATCTTGCAATGTGGTGACCATCTCACGCAACAGTTTTTGAACCTCCAGCAGAAGTTTAGAAATATCCACTCTGCCATCAGTAAGTAAAGATGAACTGATTGACGAAGTTGATGTAGTTGTTGAACTGGTGCTGTCAGTCGTGCTGCTCAAAACAGAATTAACTGCGATTGCCGCATTGTTATTATCGATAGTATTCATAATAAACGCCTCTTTAATAATTAAACTCGACCGCTGACAATACGGCTATTCACTCGCGCAGAATCAGACATCAGCTGAGAAGCACTCTGTATATAATTCGCCTGGTTTTGCAGCTCGAGAGTAGCTTTTTCCAGCTCTGCCTTCGCACTCTGACTTAAGTACTCACTTTGTCGAGTTAAATTTTCCACAGCAAAAGCAGAAACCTGTGATAACACATTATAATACGCTGCGTCATTATTCAGCACAGTTGTACCAATAGAGCGCGAAGAAGTAGTTAAACCATTTGCCACTGCCGAAATTTTCGATGCAACATTTTCAACAAAAGTGTCGGCCAGCGTAGTGACTACTTTTACGATGTTTGAACCAACTTTGTTAGCGACATCGCCAACTTTAGATATAAGTGAAGACACCCCGCCAATGCCGGCTGTCAGAATACCTGCGGCAAGAGATAGACCGCCAAAAGCTTGCGCTGCTGTTTTTAACGCCTGTGGAGCATCATCGCCCATAACATCAACTGCAGTTTGCAGTGCCATTGCTGTTGCACTAACAGCAACAACAGCCCAGAGTGCCGGGTTAAAAATAGCTGCAATAGCAGTTGCTGCAACCCCTAACCAACCAAAGACCTGACCAACAATTTTACTTTTTTGTGCTTTCTCTTCGGCTTTTTGTTGTTCTTCGAGCTGCTTTTTAAACTCCAGCGTTTTATTATCCAGCGCTTTATTTTGTCCATCCGCGTAGATCTCGTTGGAGTTTTTCATACTCGCAACTCTCTGCGCTGAGGCATCCAGGGATAACAGAGTGGCCATCATCATCATGGCCTGAGGGTCAACGTTATTCACCTGAGAAAGATAAGGATAGCCAGTTGTACTTCGTGTACTACTCTGTGATTCTGTCTCACCAGTGCGACTAATAACATCACCACTGATGCCGCCAAAAAGTTTGCTCAGAATATCTTCAGCAGCAGATGGGGTTACTAATGCATGACCCGCCGGGGGTACCGGTAAAATGCCAGTATCAGCCTTACTTACTGACGCAACGCTGGATTTAACCAGTTGAAAATCCAGCGTTGAAGTCCGCTCAGATTGAGTGATATCTGAAATAAACGTAGTGCTATTAGCCCCTGAGGTTGTAGACAGGATATCGCTTTTTGTCTCAAGCATGGTTATCTCCTGTTATTTACCAAAACTTATTGCCTGAATAGTTCGATATTGCAACGACTGCATATCTGAACGAGCATTTGTTAATAAATTCAGCGTATTAGACATTTGCTGCAACGTAAGCTGGTTATTATTCACCGTCGTTGTCAGGTTATTTGCTTTTGCTGAAATAGCAGCTTTTACGGTTTGCAGGTCACCAGCACCCAACTCTTTGGTGATGTCAATATCACTACTTACGGAAATCCCATTTCGTGAATCTTGAATATAACTAATTACTTCGTCAGGAAGTTTGACCTTTTTATCCTTTTCCGAACTAGACTGAACTTCAGCGATCTTGGCATCCACCAAATTGGCCATTTTTTGTGCCTCGGTGGATTCCTTAGATGACTCATTCATGTCTGCATATGTAGCAATAGATAGCTCGCTTTGTGCCTGGTACATATAAGCAAACATGATAAGCGCAGCCTGAAATACGCCAACTTTTTTAAACAGCTCAACAACTTCATCTTTCGACATGTTCCCTAAATCATAGGTCATCGATGTCGAAGTACTCGCACTAGAAATTGATGATGTAACTGAATTATCCATTATATACCTCTTAATAAGTTTAAAAATATTCATTAAAAATAATTAAATCACACAACATCCTCCTTATAATCAATTACTTTACCAATCATTAATAATGTATTATCCCTCTGTTCGTTATCAATAAAACAAGCATCTGGTAATGATGCAAAAAATTCTTTCAATAAATGGAAATAATAAACATGTTTATCTTCGACAATCGATACCCGAGAAGGGCTCTCCAGTAGCCAGTCTTCTGTTAACCATACATGTTCAATAATAGATAGCACTTCATTTAAAATGACATCTTTATCTTTCTTAATGGAGATTGCAATAATATCCGTATAGTTATTAAGTGATAAAAAAATGATTATCCGACATAAATCACTAATAATTGAAGATGTTCTTACCTTGTCTTCAAAAGAAGACATATAAGACAGATCGAACGATAGCGCCCTAATAATAACCTTTAAGTGCTTTTCACGCTCAGGAAGATCCTTGATCTCCATAAACCAGTCAAGTAAAGAGGCTCCGTTTTCAGAGTCCTCGTCCTTAGCCTTTTCATAAAACTTCTTGATCTTCTGGATACCTTCCTGATTTAACTCACCCACCCCTAACCAGGAAAGCAGAGCCAGCTCCCAATCATCTTCGCCTAATAAATCTAATAATAACCTGGCATATTTCTTTTTTAATTCAATCTTAACAAACTTAGATTGCAATAAAGAAGATATTAGCGCAACAATTTCCCCCTTTGGCATGTTGCCAAACATCGCCAAAGTAGGATCGTGTTGTTCCAGCAGCCCGCTGTTTTTTAATGATAGTTCTTTTATTTTATCACTATCGGTAAGAGTAAGCAGCTCTTGCATATCATTGAGCAGCTTCTCGATTGTCGTGCCTTCCTCTTCTTTCCTTGCGCTACCTTTGCGATATCCCAGGCTTAGCCCTTCAATCGTTTCAGAAAGCGATGAACTAGTAATCATTGCTAATTCATTTTGCAAATTTATTAATGGCGAAGAAATATTAGAAGAATTTTTTTGCGTTAATTGCTGAGATTCTAATTCAAAATCTAATGAATTAGAATTAAAAACAGATGCGGGATTATGATTAAATTCAATACCATTAGCCATTGGAAACTCACGTAATCATTAATTATGAATATTCCATTAAATAGTACTGTACAACAGCTTCCTTTCTACTCTATTCTTAGACGATGTAAGTTCACCATATTTTTTCTCATTGTTCAACCACCAGGATGAATAAAATTTAAAAATGTTATCCTCATATAAAATAAAACTTCTCAATGGTGCGATGCGTAATCGGGAATTACAACTTCCGATGGGAAACCTAACGCTAGGTACGGAAGATAACGATATTGTTTACTTTCCCCTTGAACAAGGCCTCAATCAGTTTTTACTTGATATACGTGAGGAAGGTGTTTTCCTTTTATCTCCGGTTGAATTTTGGATTGATGGGCAACCCACGCCCTATGAAGCAGATAAACCATTACCTGTCGGAAAGGTTATTGATATAGCGGGATGTTGCTTCATCATTGGTGATATTGACCATTCCTTGCCATTGTCTGATGTGCCAGAAAGGTTTTCTGCCAAAAATCAACGCAAAAAACGCCTTATCCTGGCGAGCGTGATTGGTGCTACTTTTGCGTTGTCTGGTGCCATCGGCAGTTACGTTTTGCTTTCCCCAAAAGCTGAACCCCCAACGTTTACCAGAGCTGATGTATATCAGCAGCTAAAAGAAAACAAACTTCATGCAATCACTCTGGTATGGCATGGAAAAAATATCGCGCTTTATGGGCGTTGCGAATCAACCACGGATTTAACTCCATTTTTTAATTACCTGAAAGAAAAAAATATTTTTTATTACAATAATATCATTTGCAATAACCAGATCATATCCGCAATTAATGATGTCTTAACGGAATACGGTTATAAAGATATCATCATTACAAAAGGTAATAAGCCTGGATTCTTTCTGTTATCGGGATACATTCCCCCTTCACCCAAATGGAGCGAAGTTGAAAATCTGTTACTGAATACGCCAGGGGTTGCAGGATGGGAAATACACAACAACAGTAACAATAAAATCAATGAACTGGCATCAGAGTTTAAAAAGAATAAACTAATAAACTATGTCAATATTTTCAAAAAGAATGATGTCATCATTGTTGCGGGGGAAGTTTCTCAACAGAATGAGAGTAAGATCCTTGCCATTATAAATGCAATGAACAAAAATAGTAACGTCAAGATACTCTTTCAGAACATTCAGCCGTACATTTCAGCAGATATTTTTCCCGGAAAAATACTCAGAATCAGCGGTACGATGAAGAATCCTACAATTGCTCTTGATAATGGTACCAGCCTCGGGATTGGTAGCATTCTGAAAGGAGGCTATGTCATCGACGCAATTGATCCTAAAGATGGTATCAACATCTCCCGCCCAGACGAATATATACATATTCCACTGTCGTATTAATTTCTTATCCTCTTCCCCCTCTTCGGAGGGTTTTTTATTGTGTGGATGTTGTGAGCATAGTTGTTGCTTGATGTGATTCAGCGTTGGTATTAGCGTGGTTGACTCATTGAAGGTAGTCGAGTGCTACATGAGGAAACGTGAATATGTTTCTTTGAGATAAACTTATTAAGTAGATAAAAAGAACAACAGGAGGTTTTGATTCTAAGATGTTACTTATTAAGAAGAAGTAATCATACCCCGACTAAAAACAATACATATTTTAGCCGGGGGTGGGTTATGGAATTATTCTACACAAACCGCATAGACATTTGGAGTTTTTACGTTAACCCCGGGAAGAGGGTTTTGTGTTATTAAGTTATAAGTACTTGATACTCCAGATGCTTTATCTTTTTCAGTTTGTTTAATCCAAGCCGTTATTGAGCTCATAGTGTTATAATGGCCATATTTATTTGCTGCCCCCCATGCGTTAAAGATGTCAGATAATACAGTCTGTGAGGATGGCAGAGAGCCTTTACAAATAGTCATGGACTCATCATAATAAGCTTTTTGGCCTACCTTTATCATATATTTTGGAGTTTTAACAGTGTAGCTTACTGTTTGCTTATCACCAGAAGTGGCTTTAATTACGACACTGCCTTTACCATTCAAGGTGACTTTCCCCGATGCATCAACAGTCGCGATACTGGTATTTTCTGAATACCATGAATATGTACCGTTACCACCACTTGCCTTCAATTTAAACTGACCATATTGCAACCAGATATCAGGCAATTCGCCACTGACATTGTTACCAATAATGTCAACCTTGTTGTCAATTTTCAGTTCATCAAAAAAAGTAACCTCAGTCGCTTTAACATCAGTTCCACCACTAACTGTCGCACTAACAGTCGCTTTACCTGCGGAACTGGAAGTCAGCGTTATCGTCGCACGACCATCATTTCCCGTGGTTGCATTTTGTGTCTGAGACTTACCGTTGAATATCCCAAAGTTTGTTGAGAATGTAACGGAGTGTCCCTGCACTGGCTGACCATCTTTCATCACTTTAACAGTGTATGTAATAGCATCCTGACCATTTGCTACTGCCGTTGTTTTATCAGCCTTAATCTCAGTAATGCTGGCCTTGGTTTGATCAACAAATATAACTGCATTGGCATTAAGCGCTGAAGTCATCTCTGCTGTTTTAGCAGACACGACGACCTGGCCTGGTTTATCCGATTTCAGGGTTACAGTCGCCTTACCGCTACTATTAGTATTGGCACTCTTGGCACTTAAAGTTGCATCACCTGAAACAATATCAAATGACACAGGGACATTAGCCTGAGCTACCCCATTCTTTTTCACCGTCGCAGTATAAGTAATTGCTTCGGTGCCATCCGCTTTAGCCGAAGTCTTATCAGCCGTAAAGTCCGTTACCCCAACCTGGTCGACCACCTGACCATTCGACAGAACGGTAATAGTAAGCTGTACATTGTTAGAGCTATTGCCATTACGGTCATAGGCGCGAGCCGTCACTTTATAAACATTGCTACCACCTTGCACATAAGCAGGCAAAATAGCCTGGTAATCTTGTGCGCTTTGGCTTCCGCTATGCTGAATCTGGCCGCCCTGGCTACGTAATGAACTATCATCCCAGACGATACGATCCAGACCGTATTTGCTCTTAACGATCAATTGAATCTTCTGCGTACTGCGTTCAGTACCATTAATATCATGCGGAATATTCAGAGAAAGAATATCCTGCTTTTTGTACTCCAGAATAATATTGTTATTACGCTGAACCAGATCGTAACGGCTGCCTGATAATGTTCTTAACTCGTTAACATATTGTGGCTCAATTTGCTGAGACCACGGTTTATCAAACTGATAACGGAACTGCATTGAGTAAAGGAGATCATTTTCATTACCCGTACCATGACGGTAATCGATCCCCATCGTCACCAGAGGAATCGGAGTATAGTTTACACCAACGGTCGCCGCACCAGGATTCGACTGCAGCTTATCAGAATTAAACAAAGCAACATTATCACCATAATACTGCTCATACATCAGCTTGGCACCTAATGCCGGGTATGATGGCAGATAGCCATTAAAACGGATATCGAAGCCATTTGCTGGGCGCTCATCATAGTCTTTCTTATTGTATGACTCATGCCAGCCGCTCATGCGGAAATAGCCGTTAACACTACTTTTGAAATAGTCTCGCCAGTATTCGCCACCAATACCTAAACGGGTATTATCACCAGAAAAATCCTGATCAATGAAGACGTTATAGCCCAACATATTTTCAGGAAGGAAAAAACGCTGACCCGCACCTAAATTTGCCGTAAAGCGGGAGTCAATGTAACGCGCTCCGACCTGACCAAATGCCAGCATTTTTTCGGAATCATAGAACGGTAATAAGAAGTCCAGTGAACTACCGTCAAAGTTATTACCACTCTGCAGATTAACCTCTGCCGTTCCATAATGTTGTAACCAGGCCTGCAACTGTGACGAAGCCTGGTTACCAGCGATACCAAGAGCGGTATCTTTCGCGTAATCGCCGTTCAGAGATCGCGACTGAAGCTGGCTACCGAGACTCGCCGCCTGTTGTGCCGCATAATTTAATGCCTTGTCATCGGTCATGTTGCTTTTGGTCACGTCCGGGGACATTTTAGTCAGTTTATTTGTATGACCAGCGACACCACCTGCAGCAACAAGAGGTGCCGAACCTAAAAGTGGTAAGGCACTGTATTCAAAGGGAAGTTTTTTGAGTGGCAAAATGATCTGCTGACCAGGCGCGGCCTTCATCATTTCGCTTTCAGAACTGTATAAATGCTTATTCAACGACCAAATCGTCGATAAATTAATATCTTGCGATTTAGAAAGATCGGCAACAGTTTCACCTGTTTTCAACGTATAAAAAAGGCGATTCTGATAGCTATTATGAGTTAACAGTTTTGAATCCGAACCCAATTTAAAATAATTTTCACCATTTGCAAATGAATTCTGATTAACATAAAAAAACAATCCTAAACCAGCACTAAGCATAATAAATGTTTTTTTTAGCTTATGCTTGTGCCGGGTCCGGGCATAAAAACCATGAGTAATCATGTTTGGGCTCCACCACAATGAGTTAGAATGAGTAGTAAATTAATACTAATAAATAAGTTTTATCTTCCGGCGTAATAATGTTTATTATCGCTTGAGCTAATTTCCTCTATTTTCATATGTTCGTTTTCTAATGTTATTCCCTGATTATGTAATACCAAATACAGATTTTCCATCGACTTAACGACGACTTCTATTTCATTCTCAAGTTTTTCAGGGGTAGCATCATCGAGCGGGAAACGTAACGCTAACAACAGCGATTGTGCTCCTGACTCATAACACAGGTATGGCCCACCATTCTCTGCAAACCATAAGTTTGCATTCAAAATCTCAAGAGCGAAGTTAGGGTTATCTGTCGGGAATTTTCCACAGACGCCATAAATCATCATATATTCGTCATTGGCATCAGATAACGAAATATAATAAATTTCATCAATAGCAAAAGAACACAATCTATTTTCATTAAAGGAAATAGATCCAACACCAATTTTTTCCGCAAACCTATCTAATAAAAGTTCAGATCTTGATGACATTATAATTTCTCTTAATTGATTTATAATAACAGAAGTTCAAGAGTTACCCATGCTGCAACGTTGTTCTCTGAAACATTAACGCTAGTAAAACGCCCCCCCACCCCACCCCAACCTCAACTAAATACTCACAGATATATTTAAACGAAACGTACTGGTCCCGGCGTTGGTGCGGCATTTACAGAACTTACTGCGCTCTCGCCACCACTCGTTAATCCTCCCATACCTAAACGCAATCCGCCGCTGTTTGCCAGAAGCGCATAAGTACTTTGGATACCTTGCCCTGGAGTTCCTATTAACCTTCCGGTAACTGGGCCGCTCCCTGAAAAATTCTGAATAACGCTATAACCAGGATCTGCAGCGACCTCATCATAAATATGCTCTTCTAGCTGATGAGCCGATAGACTATTCCGAGCCCCCCCAACTTCAGCATATGGATTAACCACTTCGCTAGAGGAATCTGACCAGTGTGTCGATGCAACACTCCCCTGCGAATCACGTCTATTCAGAGAAGCGTCTTCTGCTCTTGTGGCATCAGTGCCACCTTGTGCTGGGGTATTCCCTCCGGTCTGTTGCTGCACTACCGTATGTGTTGTTGTAGTAGTTGTCTGTTCTGCCGGCTGATTTCGTCTATGGAGCGCAGTCGTTACACCAGCACCAATTCCCCCAGCAACAATCAATGCACTGCTGAGGCCGTAACCAATACCCGATGAAAGCTGTAATTCCTCCTGACGTCTGGCATGCTGATCCTCATATCGCTGCTGCGCCTGTGCATTGCTTTCAACAGCCTGCTGTCTGGCCACCTCACCAGCCTCTTTAGCTTGTTGTGCTATTTGCTCAACAATATCATCTTTTAATTCCCCAGACGGAATAGCATTTCCGTTCGCATCGATGTTAACTTTCTGGTTCTCAGGGTTCTTGAATGCTTCTTGCGTTAACTGATCTTTTGTTGCACTTTCTGCAGCATTTGCGGCCTGATCAGGATCGGTGGTTGTAGGATCATCCGGTTCCGGTGTCAAAGCCAACGCCTGTGCAATACCAGTTGCCGCCAGTCCCGCTAAACCAGCAGCAATTGCGCCGACAGAAACCCAGAATTTAGGATCTGAGCGAACGCTGGAATTTGTTGTTGAAGTATGGGTTTCGCTAACAACGCCATCATCTATTCCCGAAGCGCTGCCAACACCAACAGAACGCGTATCAACGTCCTTGGGTTGACGTCCTCCATGATTGTCTGGGTCTAATTTGGCCAGTATTTTCGTACGAGCTTCCGCGATATCTGATGCGACAGTGACCATCGGATGCCCACTACCGCCACGTCCCCCGGTAAAAACAAATCTGTTTTTACCCTCAGTATCAATAGATTGCAAGCTGCTCCATTCTTGAGGACTTAATGTAACGCTAACCTCCAAACCATTTTTTTCTCCAATAGCGGCATGAGTACCATCTGCCTGCACTTCAACACGAAATGCAGAGGGTCCAATTTGCGTATTGAGAATATCAAGTGGCCCCTTATCATGGAGAACTTCAAATCCTCCAAGCAAGCATGTCTCAGATGTAGCTGCAGCAAGCCTCGATGGGTTTGTAGGAAGTCCTGGAATATCTCTGGAATCGACAGAATCAGCCATAGAATTTCTCAGGGGAGAAAACAATGAACGAGATCCTAATGCTCCTGTAGAGCTAATTAGATGACCAGTTCCTCCCCGTGCCGCGCCGTCTGTTTGTGAAGGTAGTGGCGGCGCAGGGGGAATTAAATGATTGCCATTTACATTATTACCAAGGTTACCAATAGGCATACATATATCCTTTTATTTAGAAATTTGACACGTTCCTTTATATTACTATGACGTAACGTTATGCAGCCGATAAAACAACTGAGCATAAACCAAATAAATCACAGTATAATTTTTGATGCAAGCAAAATAACGCACCAGAAATGCATGTCTGTATTTCCAACTAAAAAATCACATAATCAAAATCATTATATAATTATCGAAAAAAAATAATTATAATTTTTATATGCAGAAATTTAATTGTGTATTGAAAAATAATATTTTATTTTAAACGTCTATAGAGACCTTTTTGCATCAAGAAAAAAAAATAACAGCGCAGTAAGTTTCCCCCTACAGCCGAGTATCCTGCACATTGTCTGCAATCGCCTTCTCAGTTAGAGCCTTGATATCACTGATTTTCGCGGTGCTAAAATTCTGTTCAAAGATTTCGCGTGAGACTTGTTCTATCAATATGGTTTGAGTGTTAAAACGTGTAATGGGATCCACTCCTTTACCACACTGCTCATCAACTTTCTGATTAAAGTATTTATTGGATTGCAAAAAGTGACTAATTGATGATTGTGCACAGTTCATATCGAGAGGCTGTTGTATCGCGCTTTCAACCTCTTTAAAAATGCGACATTTAGTCTCCTTACTAATTGCCGAATTATTACTCATGCAATAGTCATCCACAGTTTTGTTTACTGCTCTGGATAGAAAAGTAATCTGCTCTTGCTTGAACCATTGCTGGGTATCACTACTACCAGTTTGTTTGGCTACGGCCTGTAGTAGCTGGGTAGTCAGTTTGCCATGATTAATCATAAGGTTCGACTGCATAGGTGTGAACCTCATACCACTGGCTGCCATGCCCGCTTGCGTCGCAGCCTTGGTTACAGCGGGTCTAAGAGTTTGTGTAACCGCCTGAGCTAACGCTCTACCTACCATTGCCGTTGGACTAAACATGCTATAAACCTTTATAAATTACATAAAAAACATTTACACCTATAAAAATAAAACGAATAAATAAAACTATAATATTATTTTATGATTTTAATTTTCCTCCAGAACTTTTCCTCCAGCACTATTTATAGGTGGTTGCACTACATTTATCATATGCTATCATGAATATGCAACATTATTACTTACATGTTATATTTTTTCCTTGTTATTTGTGTAAGAACTCACAAATAAATTACCTATGAACACATCAGCGTTATAAGAATGACAGGACTACAATATGAATGAACAATTTTGCAAAGATCTTGCACATACGTTTGGGATAACATTGGAAGAGCAAACTGACGCCCTCGCTTTTCACGATAACGATGGTCATGAGTGGATACTTGAGTGCGCACCTCAATCAGAAATTTTGTTTTTTTATTGTTACCTATCAACCAACGAACCAGATCAAATCAATAAAATATTAGAAATAAACAACAACCGAGAAATGCTTGGTATGTTTTTCTTATCATTAAAAGACGATAAAACTTTCTTAAACATTGCATTCCCCAAAAATAAAATAGATATAACGGAATTCACTAACTTGATGGAAAACGGATATCTACTAAAAAAAGAAATAATAAAACTACTTTCACTTTGATTTATTTGCTTTTTACTTTGGAAGTGATAATATGGACTGGATGGTGGCATCCATTCAGTCCATATTTCACAAAAACTACAGTGCTCTATCCTTGAAATACTAATCATTTCGCCTGCATATTCTTTTCAAAAAAATAATGAAATATCGTCCCCAGAACAGAACACATTCTGGGGAGAAAAAGAAAACAGCATAAAATAATACTTAAACTGTCACACCTGATAAAGAGTTTAATGTAGTATTCTCTGGAGGGTTCACACCTTCTGTAGACTGTACGCGACGTAACAAAGAAGAGAGCCCTCTTTCAGTTAAAAAGCCTTCCAGTGCAGTGCGAGGAAACCAGGTTGAAGACAGTGGCGTAATGTGTCTCTCATTTAATTTACTTTCCAGGGCCTTCGTAACGCCTCCATACAAAAAGCTAAATATCCTTGAGAAACATCCACTTTCCTGAGTTATCTTATTTACTTTGTACACATAATTATCTTTATCTTTAATGAAGCGGACAGCATAATCTTTTCCACGAAAATTGATAATTGAATAGTCATCAATGCCTGCAAAAACCCGGTGGTGACGCTGCTGCATGCGTGCTTTAAGTTGCAGTTCATCTACTATATCATCATTCGATATATGAAGAGTTCGGGTCAACTTATTCCATGACGCATGGCTTGTCAAAGAAGTAGTGAATGTTATACCTGATAATGATGACGACATCATACACCTCCCTATATAACGCATTCCTGATTAATCACATACTACGCTAATAGTAAAATAAAAATCTTCGTTGATTTTTATAATACTCCCGTATGCGATTGTGGTATTATTCCGTACTAACTGGCACCCACCAAAAAGATGATATCCCGTTGAATCGATAATGTCATCTTTTTGGACATTACGCAACATATGTATATCAATATGCACTGTGCCAATCACACAATAAATGCGATTCATCACAGTCTCGCTGCTGATAGTACATAACGGATCTGCAGCCAGAACATCCGTGACAGATAAATTATTATCGCTCAGCTTTACGGTTGCCAAAGGGTTATTAATAACAATCCAGCACCTTCTCTCTTGACTATCATCAACATGATAGAGTCTCAGACTATCACCAACTCTCAACTCTGTAACTGGATAATCAGTCCACCCAGGTACGATATAGCCATCAAAAAAAAGAGCATTAGAATGTGGAACAAATTGCCAATTATCATTAATCAGATGTTGTAAACTTTGTACCGTTGTTTCGAGTATAATTACATTAAGTCTGTTTTCTCCATTATTATTTTCTATTACCGGATAAACATCTTTATTTAGCATCGTAAATTGAACATCATCAACTGACACATCACCTTCCGGTAAGGCAGTCTGCATTACCCATAAGATCATGAGTTTTATCATATCTTCCGGTATCAGCCGGCTTTCACTATACGGGAATAACTCTTGGCACCACTGAATGAACTGTTCTTCTGATATCCAGAAACGCCCCTCATAGCCCGAGTATGTCAACGTGAAACGAATACCATGACCGCTGACCTCACGAAAATATGCATGGCAAGCATGACCTTCGGACGTAATATAGAGGCGACCGGTTCCGATAACTGGCAACAACGGCAAATAAAAATCGTTAATTTTCATATTCAATTGTGAACTCAATGGCTTCATCAGGAAAGATTTCTTTTAACTTATCGAAAACATAGTCTTTTTTATGATATAAAAAAACATGATTTCTATTATTTGGGCTTATTTTAATAGACAGATAAACGATTCCGTTACTACATTTAATTGTTAAAACAATTCCTCGTAATCTTCCACAAAGAATACTAAACGAGTGCTCCCCTTCTTCAAAGTAGCGTCGTCTTCGGCCCGAGGAGTAAAACAATCTCTTCCATAAAGAAGCCATTCGTATGAACAACGTATCAGGCGATCTTTTTTTTATATGATAAAAAATATCATTAAAACTTTCTTCTCCTTGCGGCCAATCATCTGATGGCCGAAAAGAAACAGGCTCTATCAAATTTCTTTTTAGAGAAACTCTAGTCAAAGTAATGTTCCTTTATGGCAAAAGATAATTTTTCTACTGATTTATTAACATGTTGCAGATTCTCTTTTGTTCGTTTTTGTGAATCTAGCAATGAACGCTTTTCCTTCGAAAGTGAAGATTTTTTCTCATACAATCGCTGCTTTTGCTCATCAAATGCATTGTTTTTAATCTGATATTTATACAACGACACTTTATCCAAATTCACCAGCGATGCACAATATGCCTGCTTAGAGGCAATCGACTCTTTAATGGATTGCTCGCAGTCATCGAGTTTACCATCCACCTCTTTTATCTGAGAGTTAATCTTAGCCATTGATTCTCTCAATCGGTTCGCTCTGCTTTTACGAATAGATAAAATTCTGTCCAACATACTCAGGCAACCACTTTGAATAGGCTTTCAATCGTTTTTTCGTAACTACTGATATCTTTGGTGCTTTGTTGTATAAAGTTCTGAATTAATTTCCTATTTTTTATTGCCTTATCTGCTTCAGGATCTTGCCCCATCGTGTACTCACCAATACGAATAAGCAGCTCAACATTTTTATAAGTTGCAATAAGCTTTTTGCATTCTGCCGCCGCACGCAAATGCTCCGATGTAACAACGTTATGCATAACACGACTGGCACTTAAACCAATATCAATTGCAGGGAAATGGTTTTCCTCTGCAAGTTCTCGGGTAAGTACGATGTGCCCATCAAGAATAGAGCGGACTTCATCGCCAATAGGATCATTAACATTATCGCTTTCTAACAACACCGTATAAATCGCGGTTATTGAACCTTTTGGCGCAGGCCCCGCTCGCTCTAATAATTTGGGTAACGAAGAAAAAACACTCGGAGGGAATCCCCCCCTTACATCAGGCTCTCCCGATGCAAGCCCAACATCACGCGCGGCTCGGGCATAACGAGTTACAGAATCCATCATTAATAATACATTTTTACCTTGATCGCGGAAGTACTCTGCAATAGTCGTCGCCGTAAATGCGGCTTTCATCCTTTCCAGCGCGGGGCGGTCTGACGTTGTGACGACCAGCACACATTTAGAAAGCGTGGATTGAGGTAAAAGCGCGAGGAATTCATTTACTTCGCGACCACGTTCGCCGATAAGAGCAAGGACAATAATATCTGCGGATGCGCCATTACAAATCATCCCCAAAAGCGTACTTTTACCAACGCCTGAACCAGCAAAAATACCGATACGCTGCCCAATACCGCAAGTTAGTAGCCCATCAATTGCCCTGACGCCAAGTATAAATGGCTGATCAATAACCTGCCTTAATAAAGGATCTGGTGGTTCAGCATACAAGCTGCGTTCAAACGGAAGATAGGGGGCAACAATATTACTCTCCATTGGTCTGCCTATGCCATCAACAAGCCGCCCAAGTAGTGCGTCTCCAACACGAATCTTGAACTCATCCCCCTGATAACTTAACCACTGACCACAGTACATGCCGGAAACATGCTCAAAAGGCAACAAGAAAACCTCATCTTCATCAATAGCGATCACCTCGGCTAAACGTTGACTGGGTTCTATCTTGTAAAAGGCGCCAATACGCGCTTTTGGTAAACGCGCCTTAATAATCGTCCCGCCGATATTGATAATCTTGCCTTCATATCTGGTAGACGAATTAAATGATAATGCCGGCACAGTGCTATTGAGCACTTTCTGAATACGTGGGTATTTTTCCAATACAGAATCATGCTCTGAAATCATTTACCGTTCCTAATACTTTAAGTTCGATATTATTCCCAACCTCCTGAAAAGAGAGCACGGGGACTGACGGGAACGAACCTTCAATCATTTTCTTCACATAGCGCCTGATATCTAAAGCGGTCAGAATGACGCCGTTCCCCGTTGGATTCATGATATTTTTTAAGAAGCCAATGATCTGCTCAGTTCGCTCCGGTGAGATATTCAGATACGAACCTGATGACGTTTGTCTGATCGACTCTCGTAGCTCATTTTCAATATCAGAGCCAATAAGCCAAACGTTCAGAAGTGTACCGCTAACGCTATAGCGACCTAAAATATGCCGACGCAGGGCGATACGAACGTATTCGCACAAGATAACCACATCCTTTTCTTTTGTTGACCAAAAAATAAGCGTCTCAAAGATAGTTCTCAGATCTCTAATTGAGACATTTTCCTCTACGAGACGTTGTAGAATGTCAACAATTTTGCTCAAACCAAGCTGGCGCTGCAGCTCTTTCACAAGCTCGTTATATTTTCTCTCCATGATGTCCATCAAATAACGCGTTTCTTGTACGCCGATGAACTCTTTGGCATTAGACAATACAAGTTTCTTTAGCAAAAACGTTATCTTATCATTTGTTGTTGCATAAACATCCATACCTGTAAGGTGAGCGAGCTGTTGATTAGTCTTATTCGTCTTATATACGATAGAGTTAGTCGAAAGCTTTTCCTGGACAAATTCGAATGATATCTCTGCATGCCCAGCCTCAAAATAGACAGTATCATCTATAAGAGTATCTTTGTATATTGACTCTTGATAGAGCAAAAATTCTATTGCGCTATCATTATTTTTAACCGGATTAACAATAATCTTAGGTAATGGAATTCCACTTTCCTCAAAGAAACTCCAACGCATGACCTCAATTTGCTGTGTAATGTCTGAACTATAAATATTATTACTTAAGTTTAAAATCAATGGCTCAGCGCCCGGTGAGATGTTTTGGCTATTAGACAAATCAGCTCCCATAGCATCCTTATTATTGCCAGTTCCAAATGTTCTTTTCTTCTGTAATTTCCAGGCTATCCCCAACAGGCAAACAGCCAGAAATAAGAAGACCAATGTAGGAAAGCCCGGAATAATCGCCATTACGAGCATTAGTGCGGCACTGATTAAAAAAGGGCGACTATTAACAGAAACCTGTTGAACAATATCACCTGCAAGGTTTTCTTCTTTTTCGCTTTCACCGGGCACACGAGTAACAACCACGCCCGCGGTGACAGAAATAATAAGCGCAGGGATCTGGGCAACCAAAGCATCACCGACAGACAATACAGAAAACAGGCTAAGTGCCTCACTAAATGGCATGTCAAATTGCCACATCCCAATGAGCACGCCACCAAAAAGGTTAACTAAAACAATAATGATACCAGCAATAGCATCCCCTTTTACAAACTTCATCGCCCCGTCCATTGAACCATAAAACTGGCTTTCCTTTTGCACTCGGGAGCGAAGAACTTTTGCCTCAAGCGGGTCAATAACGCCTGCGCGCATATCACCATCAATACTCATTTGCTTTCCTGGCATACCATCAAGGGAAAAACGAGCACTCACTTCAGCAACACGCTCGGCCCCTTTTGTAATAACCATAAATTGAACAATGGTGATAATAGTAAAAATAACCAGGCCAACAACAATATTACCGCCAACAACAAAGTTACCGAAGGAGTAAATAATGTCACCCGCATCGTGATGCAGCAGAATAAGTCTGGTTGTACTAACACTGAGCGACAGGCGCATCAACGTCGTAATCAACAGGATTGTGGGGAAAGAAGTTAGTTCAAGAGGATTTTTTATATAGATTGAGAGCATTAATAAAAGTAAAGCTGTCGAAATATTAATCGCGATAATGATATCCACCACAACTGTTGGTAGTGGAATAATCATCATCATTACAGCCATAAAGAAGAAGAGAGCCAGAATAAGATCGTGATATGACTCTGCTTTTTTAAATATATTTAAGAGTTTATTCATGATGTCATCCTGCGAACGCGCTCAATAATCTGCACATGTTGTTGAAAAGTATTCATTAGAAAAAAAACATCGATATTGGTTAACAAACAACTTAAGCACAATTTATTATCGTAGACAAAAATATGTTCAATCACTCCCTGCGTACGCTCAGGAGCAAGGGCACTAAAGAAAGAGAAAAATGCGTTTTCGTTATACTCTAAAGCAAACGTAACAAAAACATTATTATCAATTATTTCAATAAAAAAAGAAAACCCATTAAAATCAATTTCAACACGGTTATCAAATAAATAAAAATCATTTCCCAACAATCTTAAAAACTCTTCAACGTTTCTTTTAACTAAAAGATTCATCTGCAGGCTCTGAAGTAAGTATACGTGTGAATATTATTGCTTGAAAAAGCGTATTGGATAATATATACAGTATATGTACTTTATGTACATTGCAACTATTTAAATAATATAATAGTTGCCTATGGGATAATTTGGTTATTTATAACCAGGTAAATGTCTAAATTAGACAAAAGGAGAAAGATCAATGGAAGCAGCAAATTTAAGTCCTTCTGGTGCAGTAATGCCGCTGGCGACCTCACTCAGTGGAAATAACTCAGTGGATGAGAAGACAGGAGTGATTAAACCAGAAAATGGAACAAATCGCACCGTTAGAGTTATAGCCGGATTAGCACTTACCACTACGGCTCTGGCAGCTCTAGGTACAGGTATTGCAGCGGCATGCTCGGAGACGAGCAGCACAGAATACTTAGCCCTGGGTATTACTTCTGGCGTACTAGGTACTCTTACTGCGGTTGGCGGTGCATTAGCGATGAAATATGCCTAACCGGCCCATCGCATAAATAAAAGATAGAGGTAATGGATGTATTATGCCCTTGCCTCTTTCATAAAAAGAGGCTAACAGTAGATATGAACAACATTAATCAATCGGAAAACATTAATATTCAATTAAATAAAGCGACCCAAACAAATTTCGTTGATGAGCATACCTCGTTAGCCTCAGCCCCCTCTGCGGCAGGTGCGGCTCAGTTTCTTGATCAATTACTCCCTAAAACGGCGGGAGTGTCTTCTCCAGAACAAGTGTTGATTGAAGAAATTAAAAAGAGACATCTTGCAACAATGAACAGCGATCTCAGTTTCGATGCTCTATCTGCAGGTGGGCTCTCGCCAGAAGACGTGCTCACCTTACAAAAGAATGTGCTCAACGCAAACGTCAACGTTGATGTCGTATCTAAGTTAGCAAGCCTCCTTTCAACATCGGTTACAAAATTAGTTTCGATGCAATAAAAATGAAAAAACACATTAAAAACCTTTTTTTATTGGCTGCTATTTGTTTGACAGTGGCATGTAAAGAGCAATTGTATACAGGATTAACAGAAAAAGAAGCTAATCAGATGCAAGCACTGTTGCTATCCAATGATGTCAATGTTTCCAAAGAAATGGACAAAAGTGGAAATATGACACTCAGTGTGGAAAAAGAGGATTTTGTTCGCGCAATAACGATTTTAAATAATAACGGCTTCCCGAAAAAGAAATTTGCAGATATCGAGGTTATTTTCCCACCCAGCCAGTTAGTGGCATCGCCATCACAAGAAAATGCAAAAATCAACTATCTCAAAGAACAAGACATCGAAAGGTTGCTAAGTAAAATACCTGGTGTTATCGATTGCAGCGTTTCATTAAATGTTAACAATAACGAAAGTCAACCATCCTCAGCAGCCGTTTTAGTCATCAGCTCGCCAGAGGTTAACTTAGCACCATCGGTCATTCAGATAAAAAACCTGGTTAAGAATAGTGTTGACGATCTCAAATTAGAAAATATTAGTGTTGTTATCAAGTCATCCTCAGGACAGGACGGGTAATATGTATGAACAATAATAATGGCATAGCAAAGAATGATTGTGACTGGCTAACGGCCCTTGATTTTGTAAAGGATGTCAACGGTTCACCAACGCATCTCACTTTTTATATCTACCAAAAAAATGCTTTCTTGCACGATTTTGGAAACTACTGGGTTCTATATATCGAGCTTAGTGGTGATTTTCGTCAGGTTCCAACAGATACATTTATCAGACTCTGCAATATCCTGGCCGTTAGTAAAGAATATAAACAAATGGGTATTTTCCTGTCTAATAAGAAGTGGTATCTTTGCCAAATTTTTCATAAAGATAATAATCATCGCGCAAACATGTCAAAAGCAATAATGCAACATACTCTCGCCTCGTTGCTCGACAAGCAATTTGATAAACTAGAGCAATCATCTTCATCAGATACAATGATGCCGCCAACACACTTGTTTTCTGATATAGGACGAATTGTGTAATGAAAAAAATAAGTTTTTTTATTTTTACAGCACTATTTTGCTGCAGTGCACAAGCTGCCCCGTCCTCTCTGGAAAAAAGATTAGGCAAGAACGAATATTTTATTATTACTAAAAGTTCTCCAGTACGTGCAATCCTTAATGACTTTGCTGCTAACTACAGCATTCCTGTTTTCATCAGTAGTTCCGTGAATGATGATTTCTCTGGCGAAATAAAAAATGAAAAACCTGTAAAAGTACTGGAAAAACTGTCCAAACTCTATCATCTCACATGGTATTATGATGAGAACATCTTGTATATTTATAAAACAAATGAAATATCAAGAAGTATAATTACACCAACATATCTGGATATTGACTCACTGCTTAAATATCTGAGTGATACAATCTCAGTAAACAAAAACTCTTGCAATGTGAGAAAAATTACGACATTTAACTCGATTGAAGTTCGGGGTGTTCCTGAATGTATAAAATATATTACATCTTTATCAGAAAGTCTTGATAAAGAGGCACAGTCTAAAGCCAAAAATAAAGATGTTGTTAAGGTCTTTAAACTGAACTATGCGTCAGCGACAGATATAACATACAAATACCGTGACCAAAATGTTGTCGTCCCAGGTGTTGTCTCCATTCTGAAGACAATGGCAAGTAATGGTTCGCTTCCCAGTACCGGTAAAGGTGCCGTCGAGCGAAGCGGTAACCTGTTTGATAACAGTGTAACGATTTCCGCTGATCCACGTCTTAATGCAGTTGTTGTAAAAGACCGCGAAATAACGATGGATATCTATCAGCAATTAATTTCTGAGCTTGATATTGAACAAAGGCAAATTGAAATTTCTGTCTCAATTATTGATGTTGATGCAAACGATCTTCAGCAGCTCGGCGTAAACTGGTCCGGTACGTTAAATGCAGGACAAGGTACGATTGCCTTTAATAGCTCTACCGCACAGGCTAATATCAGCTCTTCTGTGATAAGTAATGCCAGTAATTTTATGATTAGGGTGAATGCGTTACAACAGAACTCGAAAGCTAAAATACTCTCTCAGCCGTCAATTATAACCTTAAATAATATGCAGGCGATTCTTGATAAAAACGTAACGTTTTATACAAAAGTCTCCGGAGAAAAGGTGGCGTCTCTGGAAAGTATTACAAGCGGAACATTGCTGAGAGTGACACCACGTATACTTGATGACAGCTCGAATAGTCTTACCGGAAAACGTCGGGAACGAGTTCGTTTGTTACTTGATATTCAGGATGGCAATCAATCGACTAACCAAAGCAATGCTCAGGATGCCAGCAGCACCTTACCTGAAGTACAAAATTCAGAAATGACAACAGAAGCGACATTAAGTGCAGGAGAAAGTTTATTACTTGGCGGATTTATCCAAGATAAAGAAAGTTCAAGTAAAGATGGTATACCGCTGTTAAGCGACATTCCTGTTATTGGTAGTTTATTCTCCAGTACGGTAAAACAAAAACATAGTGTTGTTCGACTCTTTTTAATTAAAGCAACCCCGATAAAATCTGCATCTAGCGAATAATAAATGAGGCTTTATGAGCAGGAAATTTAGCTCTCTAGAGGATATTTATGATTTCTACCAGGATGGTGGCACATTAGCGTCATTAACAAATCTGACACAACAAGATCTCAATGACCTTCATTCTTATGCCTATACAGCATATCAATCTGGTGATGTAATAACCGCAAGAAATCTATTCCATTTGCTCACATATCTGGAACACTGGAATTATGACTACACCTTATCTCTGGGCTTATGCCATCAGCGTTTATCAAATCATGAAGATGCACAACTGTGTTTCGCACGCTGTGCAACTTTAGTTATGCAAGATCCCAGGGCATCTTATTATTCTGGAATTAGCTACTTACTCGTCGGAAATAAGAAAATGGCCAAGAAAGCCTTTAAGGCTTGTTTAATGTGGTGTAATGAAAAAGAAAAATACACTACATATAAAGAAAATATTAAAAAATTGTTAGGTAATACAGAGTAAAAACTACCATCAGCTATACCAATCCCCAGGCCGACTGGGGATTTTCTATCGGAAATAATAAAGCTGCTATAGAGAAGTGCTCCCAAAGTTGAGCACCGACCACTGGTAGATTTATCTACAGGTGTGGGGTTATTCCATTAACCAGGATTTTATGCCCTGAACTATCTTCTGCTGTATTTAATATCATTTCCGTTTATGAAACAATCTGTATATCTTAACTTAGCATTAGAAATCTGATCTTTCCAATCATCTATAGCTCAGAGTATATTTGTCAGGAAATGACCTTCAAACTTTAGCCGAGAAAAAGGCTTACCCTGGAAAACAAAACCCTTAAATATAGCTTTATTTTTATTCTTCTATAAAATATACTCAAAAAATTACGTCTAACTCTCCTTTTTCCGCCTCAAGATCATTTCGTTCCAGATATTAGACTGTCCCACAATACCATTACCAACTCGGTAGGTTTTTCTTTTTGGTCCGGTTGATCCAGGACTTTCTATCGGAACCGCCTCAAGGTTAACATCATAAATGAAAATCTCAAGGCGCTTATAATGCAAATTACCATAACTAACATATCTGACACGAAATGAAATTTTTTCTTTTCTTCTCGATATATAAGTTATAATAAATGATGCTCTCCTCAGGTTTATACCGAATGCTTCGGCAATATCATTGCGAGAAATCCATTTCTCCTGCAATTTACACCAAAGAGAAACCAAGATATACAGAGGTTCACCATCGTAATTCTTTACTGAGTCAGGAATTACATAGTCGCCATTTTTATTTTTAGATTCCATTTTCCATATTCTTTTTATTTGATAAATAAATCGACATAAAAAACATGCATAAAAATTATTTTAAATAAACTTATGGCATTCCTGTGTTTTTAATAATTAATGGTTCTATAAATTTGGCATAAACATCAACAAACAATTTTTCATTTCCTCTTACATGGCAATGTAATGTGAGATTATTATCATTACTCAGTACTTTTTTAGGGATAACTAATTGATAATCTTGTTCAATGTTTAGCACCGAGGGAATTTCGTAATTATATCGATGGACATGAAGTATGATGTCCTCCTCTTCAGAGAGAACCCCCTGATACACAGAAGCAATATCGCCGCCAGTGATCATATTTCCATTTTTAATCAGTATACCTTCCCCACAGGAGTCTTCGTTGCTAATAAATATAATGCTATAGATGCCATCCTTCATAATCATAACTCACTCAGTTTCATACTAACCTCACTCCTTTCAATTTGTTCTATCCATAAGCAATATCAAGAATAATGGAGACCTTTCTTTTTCTCCAGATTGCAATGTAATATATCATTAAATATACTCATGTTTCAACCTGCTGTTTCCCTGGTTAACATATGTAATTTCTGATTAATAATATTGAGTAACAACGTAAAAATGAAAAAAATAATACTGAGTATCATTCTCATTTCAAATTACTGTAATGCTTCCGATTGTTTTGAAATTACAGGAAAAGCATATAACATAGATCCATTAATATTAAAAGCAATTGCATGGAATGAATCAAAATGCAAAAGCGGAATAAAAAGCAAAACAAACAAAAACGGAACGTATGATATAGGTATAATGCAAATTAATTCATCTCATTTAGATTTATTAAGCAAATTTAATATATCTGAAGATGATTTATTGAATAATGCCTGTATAAACATATCTGTTGCTGGTTATATCTTAGCCTCTAACATAAAATCCAGAGGGAATACATGGGATGCAGTTGGTGCGTATAATGCAGGTTACTTTAATACACCAAATGCAGTAGAACTCAGAAGGCAATACGCAATGAAAATATATAAAACATATAATAAATTAAAGAATAATGAGCAAATTATCGATTAATAATCAAGGTCTATCGCAATACGAATCAATTGTGCCACAGGTTCAAAAAAGTCTTCTGTTATATATTGTCCTTTATGTATATTCTTATAGAGACTTCTTGCTAAAGGAATATCTTCAATCACTGGAATATCATAGAGTTCAGCCAGTTTAATGATCTGTAGAGCTTTGGCATCTTTTCCTGTTTCAATAACTAAAGGTAATGGAGTCTCCCCAAGTTTATAGTATAGGCAAATCGCAATGTGAGTCGGGTTTTTAACAATAACGGTTGATTTTTTGATGTTATTAGCCAAACTTCCACTTTGTATCTCGGAATGAAGGCGACGGCGCTCCCCTTTAATTTCAGGGTTACCATCAGTATCCTTGGCTTCTCGTTTCACCTCATCTTTACTCATTTTCATTTTCTTCAGTCCCTCATGCTTCTGGAACCAGAAATCAAATACTGAAAAGAGTAGATATCCGAATAGCACGCCTTTCCATAAAAGAAAAACAAAAAAGGCAACAACGACAAGAGCTTGATATGCGTTCAGTCCTGTGAAATTAGCAAACTCATTTGCATATGAATGCCCCATAAAATAAAAAATGAGAACAATTATCACTAACTTAAATACTGATTTAAGTAGCTCAAAAATGCTCTTTACAGAAAAAATATTTTTCAGGTTATTTTTTACACTAATCTTCTGAGCCGATGGTTTTATTTTTTCAACCGCAAAGATGAATCCTATTTGTGATACACCAGTCGTAACAGTTCCAACAAAGACAATCAAAGAAATTGGCAAAATATATAATAAAAATATATTTAATACCGCACCTAATATTTCTCGAATGGCATACAAAAACGGTCTATTTAGCGAGTCTATTGTCGTATTAACTAACCCAACTATATCAACAAAAAAACTCATGCCATACAAAGAAAAAAATGAAAATAAGATTAATGACTGCACTGCAGCCATTACCTCTTCACTTTTTGTTACATCGCCCTTCTTTTTTAGATCCCTTAGTTTTTTGGGTGTGGGCTTTTCTGTTTTTTCACTCATTAATCATGCTCGGTAACGATCTATCAATTATGTCAGAATGAATATTTGCCGTAATAAAATCAGGAAAAACATGAATAACTAATAGCAATATAAAGATTGCTATCAAACTTTTTACTGGCAGTGATAATGTGAATACGTTTAGCTGAGGTGCTGTTTTGTTAAGAAACCCAAACCCCATATCACATAAGAATATACCGATAATCATGGGAACTGAAAATGATAACATCAGTTTAATAAATGAATCCCATAGAGAAAACAAAAAATCTATTAAAGCACGATTGAATGCAATATCGGCTTGTAATGGTAATATCTCGTAGGATAAATATAGCTTATCTAGGATGCTTTGTATCCCACCATGAATAACAAAGATCACAGAGATAAATTGGTACAAAATAACGCCAGTGATAGAAGATGAATCACTTATGGACGGGTTAAAAATTGAAGATATTGTTGAACCTCTTAGAGTATCAATAATCTGCCCAGCCGCATCTATTGCCCAAAAAAGAATAGTAAATGATAACCCAATGAAAAAACCAATACTTATTTCTTTTAGCGCTATTCCTGTCAACTGAAAGATTCCAGATGGCAATTTTTCCGAAAATGTATAGTTCTCTACTATGATCGGAAGCGTAAACGCAATCATAATTGAGTTGCGAATAAAGTTACTGAGTAAAACACCTGTTGAAAATATTGGTAGGATAATAAACATCCCCAGCGGCCTGAGTATACAATAAAATGATGATACTATGACCGTCATTATCTCATTCATTAGCCGTTCACCTTCGGAATCATTTCAAATATTATCGACGAGAAGTTGATGATTGTTGTTCCCATCCAGTGATAAGTCAGGGCAAGCGTAGCAAACACTGCTATTATTTTTAGCAAAAAAGGCAATGTTTGATCCTGTAACTGCGTTATAGCCTGGACCAGACTAATAATAATACCGATAACAGAGGCCGCTATGACTGTAGGCAATGAGAGGATAAATATTATCCAGAACGTTTGCACACATAATTGAACAAAATATCCAGTATCCATCAATTCACCACCAACAGAAATTCGAATAATTTTTGCCAGCCTCCAACAAGAATGAATAACAAGATCTTAAAAGGAATCGAAATTGTTACTGGCGATACCATCATCATACCCAAGGCCAATAAGATATTGGAAATGATCAAATCTATCGCAATAAAGGGTAAATAGAGCAAAAAACCTATCTTGAATGCAGCTTCAAGCTGCCCCATCGTGAAAGCCGGTAACAGTATAAATAGAGAGTCTTTTTTTAAGATAGTTTCATTACCCAATTTTTTTTGAGCTGCACGTTCAAAAAACTCTACATTGTCTTTCTCTGTATTTTTTTCTAAAAAACCGCGATATGGTGATAATATTTTCTCATCAACTTTTTGAAAAAAATCAGAGTCGGTATAATTGATTGGTTCCTGAGAAATATTATCATTTATCTGTAATATTATCGGAGACATAATAAACATTGTCAGTATCAAAGACACTGATGTTAGCGCCATGTTTGGTGGTACCTGTTGAATGCCTAATGCGTTCTTCAATATCCCCAGTACAATAGAAATTTTCAGGAATGAAGTACCAATAACAACAAATATTGGCAGTAATGATAACAGAAAAAATACAATAATTAAAAATATTGGCTGTGAGCCAATGGTCATTAATTGAGACATATCATCATTCCTGAATAATGCTAAGATAATTATCTTTAAATGAATTCAATAAAATACTTATTTGCTCTAATGGGTCTAAAGTTATTCTAATATATTCATTTTCTATTATAATTTTATTATGCGGTGTGTTTGCATCATTAATAAGCTGTATATTGTTGGCCTCGCCAGGATCAAGTTTAATGTCTGGGTTTTTAGTGATCTTAATAGCTCCGACAATATTGTTATTAGATAGAGTTTCCCTTACAACTTCATTAAGTAAATCATCCCAATTAATTCTTGATGATGTATCTAAAGAATGTAATGCATTAGTCAGTGACAAATGAACCTTATTAATTATGTCCTGCATTAAGACCAACTCGATAGCCTGGATATCTTTAACCCATTTTATCGATTGGTTAACCTCTTTATCTAATTTTATTTTATTATTTTTTCGAATCCTTTCTCTCATTACAATCATTTTTCTGGCAATTTTTTTTCTGGATTCTGTCTTTAATTCTTTCGATTTCCTCCTCGCCCTCAGTAAATGTTCATATGTTTTTTTTCGAGCCAGTTTGATAATATCATAAGATTGAATAATTTCCTGTAACTTATCCTCTGGTATGATATCTTCTGTAAGCACTAAATCAATTTTTTTATTTTTAAATTCATAAAGTTTCATAAGGCAATAAAATTTTATTAAGTCTGTTAAGAAATAAATCATTAATATGAGTTGGTTTTATTTCTCCACTTTTCGGTAAAAGATATTTGACTATGGTCCATAAAGGATTATCAGCAAATAGCCACTCCAAATTTCCTGCACCGTATTTTATTAACTCAGCACAAAACCGTTCTTCACCATATTCTGGTTTACATTGCCCTCCCTGCCAATAGAATGATAACTGCTTCACATTTTGATATCCTATCTCTCTAATCAGAGTTTCTCGATATAATCGTGAGAAAATATAATCAGGGCATTGAATGTCAAATAATGCACTACTTAGAGCAAGCAATCTTATTTTCCCAATTGACTGATATAAAAAACCTTCCTTATTTATGTCAGATAATTCCACACCAGAAATTTTATCTTGTATTTCCTGACGCAATATCTTATTGAGTTGATTACGAGTAGAACTAGTTTCTCTTAAACGCCGAAAACTGACCTGATTGACACCGGTTAAATCACCTAGCCATTCATCATGAACCATCATGATTGGATAATTAATTAATTTATAATAGTTATAGTCTATTTTATTAAAAATTGTCATACTATTTTTCTATTATTTCTATTCCGTTGATTCATTGTTGATTGGCTTTTAGATCTTGCTGGACTCAGTGTCTCTATTAGTTTTTCAATCTTACTTAGGGCAGAATCATATAATTTTCGCTCTTCACCATATGTGTACCCCTCAATTAATTTGTTTAATTTTTCTGCCGCCTGAGGATCTGTTTTTGCTTTTTCACTTAACTCATTAACGCTTTCTTTTACGACATCAAATTCGGCGATTATTTTTTTTATCGCCTCAATTTCTGATCTTATTTTTTTATCTAATAGTTCTTTATTTCTTGTTTGGCTCACAATACTCATCCTCTATTTATTATTAATCCTGATTCTCATTATCTCTATAGTCCTAATTGCCGCATCACATGCAATGAGCAGTTCCTTTGCTTCATTGTAGGTAACTTTATCCAAAGGGTGTTTCATTTTTTCATGGATTTCGTTCTTTTTGTCGTTTATTTTTTCAATAAAAACATTTGCGGCTTCTTTATTTTTTATTATTTCGTCTTCCAGCTCAGTTATCGTTATCATTTAATTATTTTATGTTAAATATTTTTCAGCGGTATTATTTCTTCTTCAGTGTCCTTCACAAGAAAATCTTCTTTCTTCATTCCATTCAACAGTGCTTCTTTAAGCCAGCGTGGCTGTCGGCCTACGCCCGACCAGGTCTGCCCTTCTTCATTGCGGTAGTAAACACCTTTCGATGAGTTCCGGCGAGCGAGTCCATCATCAGGCACATTAGTATATCCCAGCTCTTGTAAGGTTATATTGTAATAAGTAATCTGCTTCTGAATCGACTCAATTACACTTTGAACTTCCTGCTCTCGCAGTCGCTTTGCTTCCTGCTGTAGAACTGCAATTTGCTCTATAAGCTGAATGTATGGACTTGTTGTATGTGAATTAGTTTCCATATTCATAATAAATAATCTCCGCATGCTTTAATATTTTAAGCTATTAGCGACCTTATCCTTATCAGGAAGGACAACAATTAATCAAATGATATAAATTATGTGAGATAACGTTTATCTATCAAATTAGGACACATCTATTTCATCAAACAACCACCTTAAAATGTTATTATTCTCTGTTTTCTAATGTGTAAAATACATTATCATTAAATGTCAACAAAAAAATCATATATTTTTAAAATCCATTTAAAATCAATGATATAGAAGAAAACCATCTCGTTAACAAACGACTTTAACAATTGCATTTCCATTTAGTTAAGCGTTTCTCTTTATAAGATAGATCTCATTGCATAAACAAATAAAACAGAATAAAAACCAAGCTGAACCGTTTCACTATACTCTACTTAATTCGAGTTACAGGAAGGCGGCAAGCGAGTGAATCCCCAGGAGCTTACATAAGTAAGTGATTGGGGTAAGCGAACACAGTCGCAGCACATGCAACTTGAAGTATGACGAGTATATATATCTATTAGCTGTCTCCCGGACATAAGCTACAGCCAGCACTAACCTGGAACGGGTGCATTATAAAAAGGAACAAGGGACAAATAGCTGAACAAGTAACCGCGTTAGTCTCTTCCCGCATAACCGTACCATTCGTATTAAGAAGTATTGCCCATATCCATTCGGCGAAAGAGGATCTGCCATACATCAAGTCCGTTTTACTTGGCATCAGATCATCGCCGTCATTAACTCTGTTAAAGTCGGACAAACGATTAGCAAGATCTGTGATTCAAAAGTGCATAGCGCTAAGGTGGGACTGGTTACAAATTCATTAACCCTGTTCTTTGTCGCACCTATCGATCGGTGTAATGCCACAACAGGTTTATGTTAATCAGAACAATGCGCCCCTCTATAAAGAGAATTCTTTGATAAGGCAACTTGAAAAGGGAAAGCTAACTGATATCAATGTACCACTTTAGTAATCATCACATTATATACAGGCCAAAATAAGTTTCCTGAAAGCCAGTATCTCTAAATCAATCATTAATGGTATATTTTATCGTCACAATAAAAAATTATCTAAATTCTATTACTTATGTAAATAAGTACAACCTTTTCATAGACACAAAAACTATGGCTGACGCATCACTTGCAATCAATTATCCATCATTAGATTAATATTTTCACTTATTTTTCAGAAGGTAAAAATAACTTTCTATGCGTTTAAAACACCCGCTATAAATATCTTGTATATTATTGACACTATATGATGCTATATGATACTTGTTGCCAAATTGTTCATTACAAACCAGATAGGAGAATCTCTCATGATAAATGGACTTAATAATGACTCCGCATCTTTAGTTTTAGATGCTGCAATGAAAGTTAATTCTGGGTTTAAAAAAAGCTGGGATGAGATGTCATGCGCTGAAAAGTTACTTAAAGTACTTAGTTTTGGTTTATGGAATCCAACGTACAGTCGTAGTGAAAGACAATCATTTCAAGAGTTGTTAACCGTTTTAGAGCCTGTATATCCACTTCCCAATGAATTAGGCAGAGTATCTGCTCGTTTTTCAGATGGCTCATCCTTAAGAATTTCCGTCACTAACAGCGAAAGTATTGAAGCCGAGATTCGCACACCAGATAATGAAAAGATTACTGTGCTCCTGGAGTCAAACGAACAAAATAGGTTATTACAATCTTTACCCATCGATCGCCACATGCCATACATTCAGGTTCATCGTGCCTTATCTGAGATGGACCTGACTGATACTACCTCAATGCGCAATCTACTTGGTTTTACGTCAAAACTATCAACAACCTTGATTCCTCATAATGCTCAAACAGATCCGCTTTCCGGGCCTACACCATTCAGCTCTATCTTTATGGATACATGTCGAGGACTCGGCAATGCAAAGCTTTCACTCAATGGTGTTGATATACCTGCAAATGCACAAATGTTGCTTCGCGATGCACTAGGACTTAAAGACACACACTCATCACCTTCCCGGAATGTTATAGATCATGGTATTTCTCGCCATGATGCAGAGCAAATAGCAAGAGAAAGCAGCGGCAGCGATAATCAGAAAGCTGAAGTTGTGGAATTTTTATGCCATCCAGAAGCAGCAACGGCCATATGCTCGGCTTTCTATCAATCTTTCAATGTGCCAGCCTTAACGTTGACACATGAAAGGATCTCTAAAGCCAGTGAATACAATGCGGAAAGATCGTTAGATACACCTAACGCTTGCATTAACATCAGTATCTCTCAATCATCAGATGGAAACATTTATGTTACCAGCCATACCGGGGTTCTGATAATGGCGCCAGAAGACCGCCCCAACGAGATGGGCATGTTGACGAACAGGACTTCTTATGAAGTGCCGCAAGGTGTGAAATGTACAATCGATGAAATGGTAAGAGCGCTACAACCAAGGTATGCCGCATCTGAAACGTACTTACAAAACACTTAAAATAAAACTTTATTAATCAAAACCAATAATAGAAATCACACCCACAATTATTAACAATTTATCCTGAAGTTAATTACAATCAAACAAAAATATTTGTTCTGCAAACAATTTACAGTAAATAGAGAAAATGAAAAGAAAACCATTAATTGCATTTTTCATTGCGATATTTATTATGCTAACCATATTAATATTATTTCCATTTAATTGTACTTACAAAAAATCACCTCAAGAACACTCACTTTCATTTATAAAACAATTACCAAATACGGTGAACTTATCATCTCTTACTTATAATAAAGAGGATGATTTCCTGTATGCCACCCAGAATAGCCCTGCACAGCTACTTAAAATAACCAAAAGTGGCGACATCATGGACAGAGCCCCGCTGCCTTTTATCTCTGATGCTGAAACAATTGAACACATACAAGGGAACATTTTTGCTGCAGTAGACGAAAAGACTTCTGAACTATTCTTTTTTACAGTTACAAAAGATATGCATATCTCCTTTCGAAATAAAATTCAGTTAGAAAAATTCAATAAAAAGAATAGAGGGTTTGAAGGGCTGGCATGGAAAGCAGATGATCGGATGCTGTTTGTCGCAAAAGAAAGACGCCCAAGTAAAATATTTATATATCAACTTTCTCCAGACCTGCTGAGTGTAAAGCAAGCAACTATTCCCGAGGCACTAAATGATATACGTGTTAACGATATATCCGGCCTGGCCTTTAATAATGAAAGTCTGATGATTCTGTCCGATGAATCGCGTAAATTACTCAAGTTTAACCTGACAGAGATGTCTTTCATTGAGATGCTTGACCTGACAAAAGGAAATCATTCTCTGACCAGTGATTTGCCCCAACCTGAAGGAATTGTAACTCTGCCTGATGAAAGCATTTATGTTGCCAGTGAACCTGATATCCTCGCGAAATTTGTCCCTAATAAGTAAGTCTGTCACTGGCCTTATTATTTATCGACCAAATCTGGCAATCTCATAAAGTTATAAAAATACGAGTATAATTTCACGCTAAATAAACACATTAATAGCTGAAAAGGACATCAGCTATTATCAACCAGAATCTTACTCAGTCTATTAGGATTATCAGACTTATATTAGATCCTACAATATATTTAATTTGTATGCAGAATAGAGTGTTCACACCACATCTGGTATAGAAAAGCACAGGCTAGCAAAAACCTGAATAACCCCGTACTTACGGAGTTATTCAGGTTAAAAATATCCATAACATCACTTCTGATTTTTATTGCTTACGACGGATATAATTTCTCTGGTCAGCTACTAATATCATCATGCTCACGCGTTTAATCAAACTCGTGTTTCTCAAACGGACATCGCGGGACAATCTTCTGCTTCTCCCGGCGCATTTTTACCACCTTCGCTACCTGCATTTTGAGCGGAAGATCCGCTTTTTTCTGGCCCCCGCACATATGCAAGTCCAGTTTTAAATTTATCCTTTATTTCATTCTGAAACAAACTGCTCATAATTTTCTCCAGTGGAACCTGCATCTCAGGGAGACATCACTACAGAATACTTCCCCTTATGCACTGATTTAATTTTGGTCATTTAGAATAACGGCCTGTAAAGGCTCAATGCAACAGATGGGTAACGCTATTATGAGGATCCTCGTCAGTAAATTACTGGCAAGGCACTCCGATAAATAAGAATAGGTTCCGCAACAACGTTATATGCAAATACCTCACGCTTCGGCTAGATTATCGCCGGCTCTGTTGACGAAATTATGGTTGAAATCTGGAGCTACCACACGTTGTTCTGGCTGGCGATAGGGATGTTGGGTATTGCAATGATTTGCTTGCTGTTTATTAAAGATATTTAGCTCACCAGTCTGGGCTAAGAAAAATCGGCGTGGCGCAAACTGAGCCATCCTCGCCATTTTTGCTATCATGCCTGCATACATAAACGACAAAACAGTATGCAGAGGGAAAAATGGGTTCCACCAGAAAGGGGATGCTGAACGTTCTGATTGCCGCCGTGTTGTGGGGAAGTTCAGGGGTCTGCGCGCAATACATCATGGAGCAAAGCCAGATGTCGTCGCAGTTTTTGACTATGACGCGTTTGATATTCGCCGGTTTGATTCTGCTGACGCTATCATTTATTCATGGTGATAAAATCTTTTCTATTATTAACAATCACAAAGATGCCATTAGCCTACTGATTTTTTCCGTGGTTGGCGCGCTAACCGTACAGCTCACTTTTTTGCTAACCATCGAAAAATCGAACGCAGCCACGGCAACGGTGCTGCAATTCCTCTCACCGACTATTATCGTCGCCTGGTTCTCACTGGTGCGTAAATCCCGCCCGGGCATTCTGGTTTTCTGCGCTATTTTGACATCGCTGATCGGGACTTTTTTATTGGTGACACACGGTAATCCGACGTCATTATCGATCTCTCCTGCCGCGTTATTCTGGGGCATTGCCTCGGCATTTGCTGCTGCATTCTATACCACCTATCCCTCAACGCTGATTGCCCGCTATGGCACGTTACCGGTCGTCGGCTGGAGTATGCTGATTGGCGGTCTGATCCTGCTGCCCTTTTATGCCAGACAAGGGACAAACTTTGTCGTTAACGGCAGTTTGATTCTGGCGTTTTTTTATTTGGTGGTCATTGGTACGTCCTTGACATTTAGTCTGTACCTGAAAGGAGCACAATTAATTGGTGGTCCAAAAGCCAGCATTTTAAGCTGTGCAGAACCATTAAGTAGCGCGCTGCTCTCTTTGCTGTTGCTGGGGATCACCTTCACATTGCCGGACTGGCTGGGAACGCTGCTGATTCTGTCATCGGTGATTTTGATTTCAATGGATTCCCGCCGCCGCGCCAGAGCGGCATAGCGCCGATATACCCCCTGAATCTGGTATTTTCAGTCAGCCTACCGACTCTCGTTGTCGTTCGGCTGTGTAACCTGAGCAATTGCGGTGCAGGTAAACCGGGGCTGTGATAAAAAATAGTATCGCAGGCAAAGATCCTTGTGGTCACCTTTGCCTGACTTCGGATTAACAATCCACCTCAGAATGGTATGGTCAGGAAACGTCCATTAAAAATATTTACGCAGATATTCTGTCAGACACAACACTGCCATTGCCTGACCGTAGGGCATGGATGTCAGCGGGATCTCGCGATAGAAATCAAGATTTGCTCCCATCCCGGTACCGAAAGATGTCTGCAAAAGCTCCCCCTCCGGAGAAATATTTTTCACGATCCCGCGAATTGCCTTCTCGGCTACCTCGGCATACAGGGGGGCAACATAATGCTTGCGTACCGCCTTCAGGATGCCATAGGCAAAACCTGCGGTAGCCGATGATTCCAGATATGAATTTGGATCGTCCAGCAACGTATGCCATAACCCGCTCTCATCCTGGCATTTTGCCAGCGCCTCTATTTGCGTATGTAATACCTGAACAAGATACCGACGTACCGAGTTGTTTTCCGGCAAATTAAGCAATTCTAAAAAGTCAGGGATCACAATCGTCAGCCAGCTGTTACCACGAGCCCATCTGGCATTGGCAAAGTTATGGCATCCATCGTAACTCCAGCCATGAAACCACAGGCCCGTTGTTCTATCCTGTAAATTTTGCACGTGTAGCAGAAACTGATAAACAGCTTCTTCAACATATTCATTACGGTTCAGCAATTTCCCTATTTTCGCCAGCGGCAGGACGGTCATCATCAACGTGTCATCCCACATTTGCTGATCGTTCTCTTCCGCCAGGGTAATATGCTGCATACCGTTATGGTTGGTACGCGGCATAGTATGCATAGCCCACTCAGCCCAACTATCAAGCCAGGGCAAATACTCCGGTCTGCCAGTGTCTTCGTAGCGATAAGCCAGGGTTAGAAATGGAGCCATAGTATTAACATTTTTGGTCGTGGCGCCTTCTGCAAAGCGATCTGAAAACCAGTTATCAATGATATCGCACATTACAGAATCACCTGTTTGTTGATAATACTGATAAATACCGTATAAACCCACACCGTGGGTCCATTCCCAACCATCCCATCCTTTTGTATCAATCACCCGTCCATCATCTAACCGCAGAAGAAATTGCCCCGCTTCATCTTTTATATTAACCAGATTGTTAGTTATTTTTCGGATCAGTGCCTGCAACTCATTCTGCGTAATTAAACGCTCTGGTTGACGCAATAATGGACTATGTTTTACGGGCCAAACCTTCATATTATTAATCTCAGTTATAAGTCGAATTAACGCGGATGTTGAGCCATCTCGTTACGTCATTACCAGGTCTGAAGATGGTTAGATTTACGCCCAACAGATACGTTATGTATATATTTTCTGATGTATCTGAATCATTTCATTCATAACATAAATATTAATTTTCACTAAACACGAACATTTTAGTCACATAAAATTCAATATTACCTTTCCACAATAAAATACCCTGGCACGGATTACCTTATTATTATTGACACTTATCTTTGTAACATGGCAAAAAAACAAAAAACATCGTTTTATATCCCCGTAATCATTGAAGGTGTTTGATTCTCTCATGAGGGGAGCTCATACTACTCAACATGAAAATCTTCATTAGCGCCGGCACCAGGCAGTCGTAGACCACCCTATTAGCGAACATCTGAATAAAAGTTAAAATCTGAAAATGGCGGCTCAGACACAATAAAAATCCCTTTACTAATCATATAGTTATCAGCAATTTATTTTACCACACCCATGAAATCACCGCATTTGTTGCTCGTATATAAGACATTCAAGCCCTTTTTCTCGCTGGTGCTGGTTTGGTCATGAATCACTTTTAATTGAAAGCTTACTCATGTAGCCATGTGCCTACGATTAGGTGGGTGGGGCCAAAAATGTGAAATGTGACTTCCAAACCTTCTCATTAATGCCAGGGTTCATCAAAAGTGGCAAAATAAAAAAGGTTATAATTCCGCGGCTCAATTATATTCATCTCAATTACTACACTTACAAGGAATTATCATGGAACGATCTCTGTTTATACGCACAGTAATGCTAACTTTGCTTTTTACGGTTTCTTTCTTCTCCAGAGGCGAAACAACACTCCGACTGGCTTATGCCGAAAACAGTCAGCCAGTTAAAGATGCTCTGCACTTTTTCGGTCAACAAGTAGAAGAGAAAACCGGGGGTGAAATAAAAGTTGCTTACTTTCCTGATGGTCAACTCGGTGGTGAGCGCGAACTGGTTGAACTAATACAAGCCAATGCAGTAGATATCACAAAAGTTTCATCAGGGCTGATGGAAAGTTTCTCTCCTCTGTACGGTATTTTTTCCTTACCGTATCTTTTTAGTAATGCCGATGAATATTATAAAGTAATGGATAACCCAAAAATAATGGACCCAGTGTATCAGTCAACGGCAGCGCAAGGATTTATAGGTATCGGTTGGTATGATTCCGGCGCACGTAACTTTTATATGAGTAAATCACCAATCAAAAGTATTGAAGATTTACGCGGAAAAAAAATCCGCGTCATGCAGAGCGACACGTCTATTCAGACACTTAAACTCCTGGGAGCATCTCCCATTGCAATGAGTCAAGCTGAAGTTTATACCTCCCTTCAGCAAGGTATTCTTGATGGAGCAGAAAATAACGAATTTGCTTTAACGATTGCCCGTCATGGTGAGGTTGCACGTTACTATACTTATGATATGCACACCCGTATTCCTGACGTTTTACTAATGAGCACTGCAACATTAGCAAAACTGACGCCTGAACAGCGTACCATTGTTAAAGATGCCATCCGCGCTTCCATCGAATTTGAAAAAGCAGCATGGGATAAAGAAATTGAAAAAACAAAACAGGCAGCAGTAAAAGACTTTAACGTCGAGTTTTTCGAGATTGATAAAAAACCTTTCCAGGATGCGGTTCAGCCTATTTATGACAATCTTAAGAACAAACCTCAGCTTTATAAACTATATCAGCAGATACAATCAGCAAAACATTAATCCAGGCCAGAAATGATAATGAATACTTTCAGAAAAGGACTTGATTTACTTCTCGGCAGCGTTTGTTGTTTAATGCTGGCTATTATGGTCGGTATTGCTTGCTGGCAAGTTATTAGCCGTTACATCCTGGATGTACCTAGTACCCTTACAGAAGAAATGCTGCGATTCTCACTGGTATGGGTATCTATGCTAGGAATGGCTTTCGTTGTTGGGAAAAAACAGCATATTAGTTTAACAATATTACTGGATAAAGCTCCCACAACATTACGCAGGTGGTGGGAGATTATTCTACAGATTATTTTTATTGCCTTTTCTGTTTGGGTATTAATTATCGGAGGCTTAAGGATATCGGTGGTTTCCGCATTACAGGTATCTCCTGCCCTAGGCATTTCAATGTCCAAGATTTATTACGCACTCCCTGTTTCTGGAGTGCTAATTATTATCTATAGTTTGTTAAATATTATTGAGTCACTAAAAGATAAAAGTTCAACAACGGATGCTACTTTACATTCTTTAGAGAAATCACATGACTGATCCTATCCTTGCTTCTTGCATATTAATTGCCGTTTTTGTTGTTTTACTCGCAATGGGCTCACCAATCGGGATATGCATCGTTATTGCCTCTTTCAGTACAATGATGCTGGTATTACCTTTCGACGTCGCAATGTTTTCTACCGCACAAAAAATGTTCTCCAGCCTGGACAGTTTTGCTTTATTGGCTGTACCGTTTTTCGTTCTTTCTGGCGTGATTATGAATAGTGGTGGTATCGCTTCACGCCTGGTAAATTTTGCCAAGCTGTTTACGGGGAAATTACCCGGTTCTCTTTCCTACACGAATATTGTTGGCAATATGATGTTTGGCGCTATTTCCGGGTCCGCGATTGCCGCTTCAACTTCTATTGGTGGCGTTATGGTACCAATGAGTGCTCGTGAAGGTTACGATCGTAGTTTTGCTGCTGCGGTAAATATTGCCTCTGCACCAACAGGCATGTTAATTCCGCCCACGACGGCTTTTATTCTTTATGCATTGGCCAGTGGTGGGACATCTATTGCTGCACTTTTCGCTGGAGGGTTAGTTGCCGGCTTACTTTGGGGCATAGGATGTATGCTGGTAACGCTGATTGTAGCGAAACGGCACAACTATCGTGTTTTTTTTACCGTACAAAAAGGGATGGTGCTGAAGGTCTCGGTTGAAGCAATTCCAAGCCTGATGTTAATTGTTATTATTGTCGGTGGCATCGTGCAGGGAATTTTTACGGCTATTGAAGCCTCTGCCATTGCTGTTGTCTATACGCTGCTACTGACTGTGGTGTTTTATCGTACACTGAAACTAAAAGATCTTCCTTCTATTTTACTCCAGACAGTTGTGATGACTGGGGTGATTATGTTCCTTCTGGCAACGTCTTCAGCGATGTCTTTCTCTATGTCGATTACAAATATTCCGACAGCGTTAAGCAACATGATTTTAGGAATTTCTGCCAATAAATTAGTTATCCTGCTGGTAATCACCGTCTTTTTGCTTATTATCGGTGCATTTATGGATATTGGCCCAGCCATTCTTATATTTACGCCAATCCTGTTGCCAATTATGATTAAACTAGGTGTTGATCCCATTCATTTTGGTATTATCATGATTTATAACCTGGCTATCGGTACGATTACTCCACCAGTAGGCAGTGGTTTATACGTCGGTGCCAGCGTCGGAAAGGTAAAGGTTGAAGAAGTAATCAAGCCGTTACTCCCCTTTTATGCCGTTATTATTGGTGTATTACTACTGATAACTTATATACCAGAAATGACTTTATTCCTGCCTCGCCTTCTCGGCGTTATGTAAAGAAGTCCGCCCTCAATAGCTCTGTAAATAAATAACAAAAAAATCCGGTTGTTTATTATAACAACCGGAAATAGGGATTCTTAAACAATATTCAAATTAACTTTTGGAAGATATAACAAAGGGAAGTGAAATAAATATTCAAATAGGTGCTTAGAAGGTATAACCTAAACCGACACGGAAGCGAGTCTGGCGCTCATCGCTGGTGCTATTAACTGAAACGTTACCAACTTCAACAAATGGAGTCCACTGCCCAATAGCGTATGCAGTTCTGAAGTTATACTCATAATTATCTTTGCCGCCATCATATAGATTATATTTATCGGCTTTCTTATAAATACCTTCTATCGTCCAGTCAAAATTATTCCACTTATAGTCTACCCAAGCATCCATACGGTTAACAGTATCATCTTCACGGGCATCTGAAGAGCGCCGGACATATTCAAATCGATAGCGAGCGCCAACCCACCAACTTTCATTTAACGTCCATGTTGCTCGGAGGTAAGGTTTATAGTTTGAATAACCATTACCTGTTTCCAGCACAAATCCCGGCTGCCAGGCAACTTCTCCTGTTTTGAACTGATAGCTGACAGTATATTCATTCCCCTGAACTTCAAGATCATTAAATGGTCTATCAGTATCATCACCTCCCGATTTTGATATTGCCTCAATAGCAAAACCAAAACCGTTAGCAAAACGATGAGAGATATACGCACGATCATAATTAGCTTTACTATCATCAAGGTATTCATGCCGAACATCAACATATACAGCATGTGCATTTGTCACAACTAAAGGCAATAATAGAAAAAGAGATTTTTTCATAGAAATTTCCATTTAAAACAAAGATTGACACTCCTAAAACCTTATTAACAGTAATACCAAATAATCTTTTCAACAATATGTAATAAATGTTTAGTTTATATGTGTGATTATGTTCAAAATACATTAAAAATTAAATGAAAAATATATTCATGAAAATTAAAACAATAAAATAAACATTATAAAAACATATAATTTGATTTCACTGAAAATCTATCACGCTGATTTTTATAATTATTTAAAGAAAGATAGCAATAAAAAAACACATTCACAAAATGAATCACCTACGCAAAACATAACATTTTTAGATATAAAAATATTGAAATTTAAATAATGTGATCATAAGTTACATGTTTTTTGTCTCATTGCCATATCATTAATTCAGTGGCAATAGAATAAAGGTAATTATTTATTGGTTATTATCTCGGAAAGATAGCTGATAAAAAACGAAACGCTATCGATAAGAATAAAAAGGAATAAAAGTGGAATATAAAGTCTGGCACTTCTTACTGACCACGCAAACACCTTTCGTACAGCATGATGAGAGCGGCAAAAGCAAACTACACTTATGCTTCATTCGATGCACATTTGCAGAAGGTTGCCGCTATGAAGCCAACGATGCTACTCATGATTACCGTATTCCTGATTTTTCCAGCCATTTCTCAGGCCGAGTCGCCATTCAGTTCTCTACAGTCGGCAAAAGAGAAAACCACGGTATTGCAAGATTTACGTAAAATTTGCACGCCACAGGCGTCATTATCAGATGAAGCGTGGGAAAAGTTAATGTTGTCAGATGAAAACAATAAACAACATATACGCGAGGCCATCGTGGCGATGGAACGTAATAATCAGAGCAATTATTGGGAAGCGTTGGGTAAGGTAGAATGCCCGGATATGTAAGAACGGCAACAACCACTGACCAACGCTTCTTTACCTGATATCAGGATTTCTTCATTTTCACCTTTGCAGTCACCAACAATGCAGTCAGCAACATCAATGTGCCGGACAACATCAGCGGCGAAGTCAGACCAATGTTATCCAACGCATAACCGCCGATTGCCGCACCGCAGGTGTTAGCAAGCTGAATAACGGCCACCTGAATAGATCCAGCCTTTTCTGCCTGATCGGCCAATGAGCGAGTGATCCACGTTGACCAACCAACGGGAATTAAAGCAAAGGTCAGCCCCCAGATAATCGCCACACCAGTAGCAACAATTTTATCGCTTCCCCACAGCGTCAGTACCAGCGCGCTCAGGGCGAGCACAAACGGTGCGCCCGCTAAGGCCAGTTTCACCGAACGTTTGAGAATAAACGACGAAAGCGATGTCCCGACAAAGCTGGCGATACCAAAACTCAGCAGCACCAGGGTTAAGCCATCAACACCGAATCCCGCCAGATTCATATACACTGGGCGAATATAAGTGAAAAAAGCAAACTGACCGGCAAAGGACATAAAGATGGCGATCATCCCGGCCATCACTCCCGGACGTTGTAATAAGCGGAAAGTATTTTGTTTCTGATGCGAAGGTTCACCTGGCAGCGAAGGCAGTGATTTGATAATCCAGAAAATACACAGCACGCCCATCGCCGCCGCCGCATTAAAGACATTGCGCCAACCGATAAGCTCGCCTAAAAAACTGCCCAACGGCGCGGCAATCACCAGCGCAATAGAAACCGCGCCGAAGATCACCGACAGCGCCTTCGGCACCGTACGCGGCGGTACCAGACGCATGGTCAGCGACGCCGACATCGCCCAGAACCCGCCCAGCGCCAGCCCCAGACAGGCGCGACCGATTAACAGCAGACTGAATGAGTTGGCAAAGGAAACCAGCAAACAGGAAAGCGTCAGCAAAACGGCGAACAGAATGACAACGTAGCGGCGGTCAGTGGCCTGAATAGTCTGGGTAATAAACAAACTGGCAAACATCGCCACAAAGGCGGTCACGGTCACCGATTGCCCGGCAACCCCTTCCGAAATGCCTAAATCCTGGGCCATTGGCGTCAACAAACTGACAGGCAAAAACTCAACGATAATCAGACAGGCGACGCAAAACGCCACCGAGAAAACGGCTGACCAGTTCGGTCGGGTGATGGCATCCGCGCCGCGGTTTTCAGCAATAAATTCACTCATGGTGTTACCCGTGGCATGTTTCAGAGGGAAAGCCGACCACTTTAACATTGAAATGTGTGACGTATTTAACGTTTTTGCAACTTTTACGGTGTTGCTTGAGCTGGAGTTAAGATCGAAACGGAACAGGGCAAAGATTACCGGATGCGGTGTGAACGTCTTATCCACCCACCAGGTCAGGCGCGGTCTGTAGGCTGATAAGACGAAGCGGTTTTAATGCAGCCAGTGAACGCCCTCGGCAGGCTGAAAGAACGCGTTATAGCGCATCTGAAAAGCATTGATATCCTGCATTTCAGGTTCGGTTTCGCGCAGAAAACCCAGCGCCAGCCTGACCTGAGCATCGGTAATCGGCGCGGCAAGGCGGGCTTTTTGTAAAATCCGATGCCATTGCAGCAGGTTCTGTTCGCTACCATCGACAATGACAATTTGCCAGATGAGCAACACCTGCGCGGCGTTTTGCAGGTGCGACTCATCCGGGCGATGCAAATAACGTAAAAATTCGTCACCGGCTGACTTTCCCATTTGATCGACCATCGACTCCACGGGTACGACATCGATGTTCAGCCGATCGCTGAGACGGCGAATCGCTTTTCTGGCCCCGGATGTCAGCACCCGAAAACCAACCACAAACACTACCGCCAGCGTGGCGAGCATTATCCAGATCATGAGTTCTCCTGCGTAATCAGAACTCATGATATCTGGAAACCCTCGCCAGTTACTAATCCACCAGAATAATCTTCAGTGCAAACAGAGTTGCGACCACCACCACACACAGGTTCAGATCGCGCCAGCGCCCGGTGCACACTTTCATGATGCAGTACGACATAAAGCCGAGTGCAATCCCTTCGGTGATCGAGAAAGTAAAGGGCATCATCACCGTGGTAATAAACGCAGGCACCGATTCGGTAAAATCATCCCAGTTAACGCGCGCCAGGCTTGAAGTCATCAGCACGCCAACAAAGATTAACGCTCCGGCGGTTGCGTAAGGAGGAACCATCGCCACCAGCGGTGAGAAGAACATAACTAACAGGAACATAACGCCGACTACGACAGCCGTCAGCCCCGTGCGACCACCGACAGCCACACCTGAAGTACTTTCAATATAAGCGGTAACAGACGAGGTACCGATAAACGCACCCGCCACCGAACTGACGCTATCAACATACAGCGCCTTATTCATATTGGGGAATTTACCGTTACTATCTATTAAGCCAGCTTTATCAGTCACACCAATTAATGTTCCTGATGAATCAAATAAGTTGATCAGCATAAAGGAGAAAATGATACCGGCGAGTTCAAGTGATAACGCACCGCTCAAATCCACTTCACCAATGACGCCGCTAATATCAGGCGGAATGGAATAGACACCGCTAAAATGAACATCACCGAAAAATAATCCACAGCAAGACGTCACCACAATAGAAACAAGCACCGCGGCATGAAAATGACGTGATGACAACACGGTTATAATAAAAAAACCTAAAATACCTAACAACACGCCGTGAGAACTTAAATCGCCAATCATCACCAGTGTGTCTTTATTGGCGACAATAACGCCAGTGTTTTTTAATCCCATTAAGGCGATAAATAATCCGATCCCGCTGGTGATACCAATACGTAAACTTAATGGAATGTTGGAGATCATCCAGTACCGGATACGAAACAGCGTGAGCAAAAATAGCCCAACTGCGCCCCAGAATATCGCGCCCATCCCGGTCTGCCAGGAGATACCCATCGCCCCCACGACCACGAAGGCAAAGAAGGCGTTCAGGCCCATTGCCGGAGCCAGTGCCACGGGTAAGTTAGCAAATATCCCCATCGCAATACTGCCGATACCGGCAATCAAACAGGTGGTAACAAACACCACTTTTGGGTCCATTTGTGCCGCGCCGAGGATTTGCGGGTTCACAAAAACGATGTACACCATGGTTAAAAAAGTGGTCATCCCCGCAATCAATTCTGTGCGGACGGTGGTCCCATGCTGAGGTAGTTTAAATAATCGCGAAAGCGTCCCTGATTCATTACTCACGTAATCGGTATTGTCATTATTCATTTTTTTGTCCATTGGAGGAGATTTAATCCCTTGCTTTTGTAAAACAAATGACAACAACGGTTCAGTGATAATTATCACATTTCAATTGCACATTAATGGATATTCTTTAATAATCTCGCGACGTTTCTTTATGATAAATAATAATCAAATTGATAAAATCAAAATGAGAAAAAATATGAATAATTCTATTAACCATAAATTTCATCACATTAGCCGGGCTGAATACCAGGAATTGTTAGCCGTTTCCCGTGGAGACGCTGTTGCCGATTATATTATTGATAATGTCTCTATTCTCGACCTGATCAATGGCGGAGAAATTTCCGGCCCAATTGTGATTAAAGGACGTTACATTGCCGGTGTTGGCGCAGAATACGCTGATGCTCCGGCTTTGCAGCGGATTGATGCCCGCGGCGCAACGGCGGTGCCAGGGTTTATTGATGCTCACCTGCATATTGAATCCAGCATGATGACGCCAGTCACTTTTGAAACCGCGACCCTGCCGCGCGGCCTGACGACCGTTATTTGCGACCCTCATGAAATCGTCAACGTGATGGGAGAAGCCGGATTCGCCTGGTTTGCCCGCTGTGCCGAACAGGCAAGGCAAAACCAGTACTTACAGGTCAGCTCTTGCGTACCCGCCCTGGAAGGCTGCGATGTTAACGGTGCCAGTTTTACCCTTGAACAGATGCTCGCCTGGCGGGACCATCCGCAGGTTACCGGCCTTGCAGAAATGATGGACTACCCTGGCGTAATTAGCGGGCAGAATGCGCTGCTCGATAAACTGGACGCATTTCGCCACCTGACACTGGACGGTCACTGCCCGGGTTTGGGTGGTAAAGAACTTAACGCCTATATTGCTGCGGGTATTGAAAACTGCCACGAAAGTTATCAGTTGGAAGAAGGACGCCGGAAATTGCAACTCGGCATGTCATTGATGATCCGTGAAGGGTCCGCAGCCCGCAATCTCAACGCGCTGGCACCGTTGATCAACGAATTTAACAGCCCGCAATGCATGCTCTGTACCGATGACCGTAACCCGTGGGAGATCGCCCATGAAGGACACATCGATGCCTTAATTCGCCGCCTGATCGAACAACACAATGTACCGCTGCATGTGGCATATCGCGTAGCCAGCTGGTCGACGGCGCGCCATTTTGGTCTGAATCACCTCGGCTTACTGGCACCCGGCAAGCAGGCCGATATCGTCCTGTTGAGCGATGCGCGTAAGGTCACGGTGCAGCAGGTACTGGTGAAAGGCGAGCCGATCGATGCACAAACCTTACAGGCGGAAGAGTCGGCGAGACTGGCACAATCCGCCCCGCCATATGGCAATACCATTGATCGCCAGCCAGTTTCCGCCAGCGACTTTGCCCTGCAATTTACCCCCGGAAAACGCTATCGCGTTATTGAGGTAATCCATAACGAACTGATCACGCACTCCCGCTCCAGCGTCTACAGCGAAAACGGTTTTGATCGCGATGATGTGTGCTTTATTGCCGTTCTTGAGCGTTACGGACAACGACTGGCTCCGGCCTGTGGTTTGCTCGGCGGCTTTGGCCTGAATGAAGGTGCGCTGGCGGCGA
>OGQE01000019.1_pt1 | contig 159839 bp, 177 predicted proteins | sample 1553131 | NCBI WGS metagenome assembly OGQE01 (sample SAMEA2579929, study PRJEB22360) | human gut metagenome | biome: human gut; feature: human-associated habitat; material: faeces | place: Denmark | collected 2008/2010
TTAGGTTAAGCCGAGATGATGAATTACAGGGCGAAAGTTCCAGCATTACCACACAAAGAAGTATGTTGCATCTATATGCAAAAGAACATCATTTGAATGTGATTGATGAGTATATTGATGACGGCTGGTCGGGAACAAATTTTGAAAGACCGAGTTTTCAAAGAATGATTGAAGATATAGAGGCAGGAAAAATCAACTGTGTTGTAACGAAAGACCTTTCCCGACTTGGCAGAAATTATATTATGACAGGACAATATACAGAATTGTATTTTCCCAGCCATAATGTCCGTTACATAGCGATTGACGACGGGGTAGACAGCGAAAAAGGCGAAAGTGAGATTGCACCATTTAAAAATATCATCAATGAATGGGTGGCAAGAGATACAAGCCGTAAAGTGAAATCGGCATTTAAGACAAAATTTGCAGAGGGTGCGTATTATGGGGCTTATGCTCCGTTAGGATATAAGAAACACCCCGACATTAAAGGAAAACTGCTGGTTGATGAGGAAACAAAATGGATTGTTGAAAAAATCTTCTCCCTAGCCTATCAAGGTTACGGTAGTGCCAAAATCACAAAGGTACTGCGAGAAGAAAAAGTTCCTACAGCGTCTTGGCTGAATTTTACAAGGTACGGTACTTTTGCACATATCTTTGAGGGAAAGCCCGAAAGCAAGCGTTATGAGTGGACGATTGCTCATGTCAAGGCAATTTTAAAAAGTGAAGTCTATATCGGAAACAGCGTTCATAATCGACAATCAACAGTTTCATTCAAGAGCAAGAAAAAAGTGCGTAAGCCCGAAAGTGAATGGTTTCGAGTAGAAAATACCCACGAACCGATTATTGACAAAGAAGTGTTCTATCGTGTGCAGGAACAGATAAAATCAAGGCGTAGACAGACAAAGGAAAAAGCAACGCCGATATTTGCAGGGCTTGTCAAGTGTGCGGATTGTGGCTGGTCTATGCGGTTTGCGACAAATAAGGCAAATAAAACGCCATACAGTTATTATGCTTGCAGTTACTACGGACAGTTTGGCAAAGGTACTTGTTCTATGCACTATATCCGTTATGATGTGTTGTATCAAGCCGTATTGGAACGATTGCAGTATTGGGCTAAGGCAGTACAGCAAGACGAAGAAAAGGTGTTGAATAAGATACAAAAGGCTGGGAATGCAGAGCGAATACGGGAAAAGAAGAAAAAGGCAAGTGCCTTGAAGAAAGCCGAGAACCGACAAAATGAGATTGACCGCTTGTTTACGAAAATGTATGAAGATAGAGCCTGTGAGAAGATAACGGAACGAAACTTCATCATGCTGTCGGGGAAATATCAAAAAGAACAGATAGAACTGGAACAGCAGATAACCAACCTAAGAGAAGAATTAAGTAAAATGGAACAGGATATGATAGGTGCTGAAAAGTGGATTGAGTTAATCAAGGAATATTCCGTACCAAAGGAACTGACAGCACCGTTATTAAATGCAATGATAGAAAAAATCCTTATTCACGAAGCAACAACGAATGAGGATAACGAAAGAATACAGGAAATAGAGATATACTACCGATTTATTGGAAAAGTAGACTGATAAAGAGGGTTCATATCTTTAACTAAGGGAAAGCGGACTGAGTCTCCCGGATATCGCCTTATTGGAACCTCTGGCAGATATCCTGGGAGTAACAGTCGCAGAGCTGCTAAAAGGTGAGCGGATTCATGCCGCACTTGAGCCGCAGGAGATGGATGAACTGCTGGGGAAAACCATTCATTTGTCAGACAATCAAAAACACGTACATTCTGGTTTTCACAAAATGTGGTATTTGTTTGTCCTGGGATTCAGCATATTGGAATTCGGAATTTTAATATGGCAGGATGTAAATCTGATCCAGAAGGACATCTTTGTTTTAGAAGCTTTATTTGCCTTATTTGGTGCATGGTTCTGCTTATTTGCAAAAGAACAGCTTCCGACTTATTATGATGAAAATGAACTTCATTATGTGTCCGACGGGGTCTTCCGAATGAATATTCCGTTTATTCGGATTCACAACAGTAACTGGCCGTATATTGTAAAATGCTGCCGATACTGGATGCTGGGATCCATGATCCTATTTCCTGTTGTCAGCTTTCTCCTGGTTACGGCAGGCTTGTGGGAATCGTCTCAAAAAGCGGTTACTTTGATTTGGGTATTCGGGTTGTTTGGTACCATTCTTGGAACTGGAAAATATTATGAATAGATGGGGATTGGTGTAAAATTATATCCCATTCGCTCTTGACAAATCTTTTTTAAAATAGCTATGATTCAAATTGTTTGAATCATAGCTATTTTATTAGAAAATCAGATAATGTTGCTTCTCATTCCAAGCGTACAGTGCGCCAGTAATTTTTCTTCATCAAGTATCTCTATTTGTTTTCGGGAGGTATCTAAGATCCCTTCTTTTTTCAGGATCCGAAATCGAGCGCTCCATCTGGGCAGTGGACGCTCCCGCAATGCTGGCAAGTTCTGACTGCGACAGCGGGATTTTCGCAGAGAGCGGGTGGACTTTTGTAAGATAGAGGTATAAGATATCGCAAATTCTGGCCAGACATGGTTCAAATGTCTGATTGATACTGTCAAAGAACATATATCCGATAAAATCACAATTCTCACGAAGCAGCTCCCCGGCAAAGGTTCCGTTTTCTGTTGCTATCTTTTTCAAAGTGGGATACGACATCTTGTATACCTCACAGTCTGTCAGTGCCTGTATGATCATTTCATATTCCACACGAAATTCATGAATCTCGACGCCTACCGGGAAAATAGTCCGGGGCCAAACATATTCAGAGACTTCTTCCCCTGTTCATGCCCAAGTGAAAGATGGACAATTCCGTTTTTGATATAGTAAGCAGTGTTATTGATCACTCCATATTGTGTCAGATAACTGCCTTTTCTGATCTGCGTCTTCTGCACCTCATAATTTAAGATTACATCCTCAAAATCATTCAGATAATTTGCCAGATAAATACTCGGAATGATATGCGGTTCAATATCAGCCATTTTTTTCATCCTTTCAGCGGTTCTTAAGATCTGTTTATTTTATTCTAATTTCCATCGGTCCTGTGAGTCAAGAAAAAAGAAGAAAAAATCGTTCTTTTCCCTCATATGAGGGGGAACTATCCAGAAGGAACTTTTATAGTATAAATCAGAAAGATTCAAGGAAATAGAAAGGATGACAAACATGAAAGTTTTTGAACCTATGAAGATCAATGGTCTGGAACTGAAAAACAGGATGGTCGTATCAGCCATGGTGACCAATTATTGTACACCGGACGGAAAGGCAACCGAAAAATTTATTGCCTATCACGAACACAAAGCAAAAGGCGGATGGGCAGATTGAAAGCCATCGGAAGCTGACCGAACGCGTTCACGCCGCAGGCGGAAAAATCGCAGCTCAGATTTATCATGCCGGAAGAGAGACAAGCAGTGCCGTGACCGGAGTGCAGCCCGTAGCCCCTTCTGCAGTCCGGGAGCCAAGTATGCCGGAAACACCCAGAGAATTGACGATCCCGGAAATCCATACTCTGGTAGAGCAATTCGGTGACTGTGCAAAAAGAGCCAAAGCAGCCGGATTTGATGCAGTAGAAGTGCATGGAGCGCACGGATATCTGGCAGGCGCTTTCGCATCCCCGTTTTCTAACAAACGAAGTGACGAATATGGCGGAACGATCCGCAATCGTGCAAGATTTGGCATGGAGATTATTCGGAACATCAAAGAAAAATGCGGAAAAGACTATCCGGTGTTGTATCGGATCTCTTCTGTAGAATATGTGCCGGGCGGGCTGGATATCGAAGAGTCAAAGGTCATCGCAAGGTTGATGGAAGAAGCGGGCGCAGACTGTATTCACTGTTCCCAGGGCGTATACGCATCCACGCACACGATCATTCCGCCCTCCGTATTTCTGCGGGCGGGTTATGTGGAACATGCCGCAGAAATGAAAAAAGCAGTTCAGATTCCTGTTATCGCTGTAGGACGAATCAATGATGTAGAGATTGCGGAAAGTGTTCTCCAGTCCAAAAAGGCAGATCTTGTGACCATGGCAAGAGCCTCCCTGGCGGATCCAGAACTGCCAAACAAGGTTCTGAAAGGACGGGGAGATGAAGTGATCCGTTGTATCGGCTGTCTGCAGGGCTGTATCGGAGAGAACGGAAAAGGAAACGGTATCCGCTGTCTGGTAAATCCGCTTACCAGAATGGAAGATGAATATGATTTGACTCCTGCCGAAAAGGCAAAACAGGTCCTCGTTATAGGCGGTGGTATTGCAGGATGTGAGGCTGCGATCTCGGCAGCGTTAAAGGGTCATAAAGTCACTCTGATCGAAAAAAATGACCGATTGGGTGGACAGTGGATTCCCGCATCGGTTCCGATCGGAAAAAGCGAGTTTACTTCGTTTCTGTGCTGGCAGAAAAGTATGCTGGAGAAAATGCATGTACAGATCCTTCTGAATACAACCGCCGATGCAGAACTGATCAAACTCTATGAACCGGATACGGTCATCATCGCAACCGGAAGCAGACCGTTTATTCCGCCGATTCAAGGTGCAGATCAGGATTTTGTCGTAACTGCTCATGATGTACTCCTTGGAAAAACAGAGCCGGGCAATCGTGTTGTGGTCATCGGCGGCGGTCTCGTAGGAGCTGAAACTGCCGATATGCTCGGTCAGCAATGTGAACAGGTAACCATTATAGAAATGCTTCCGCAGATCATGAAAGATGGAGAAGCAGCTCCAACAAAATACATGAAAGAGCGGTTTTCCCAAAACGGAGTTCAGATTCATACTTCTACAAAACTTTTGGAAATCGGAGATCATACGGTAACCGCAGAAAAGACGGGGAAAGATTTGTACTTGAAAATATTGATACGGTTATTATTGCAGTCGGAGTGAAAACAGACAGAACCCTTCTGGACTCCATGGAACATGTTTCCTGCAAAGTATTAAAAGTGGGAGATGCCAATGGGGTGAAAAACGGATATCTTGGAATCCGGGAAGGATACGAGGCAGGATTGAATGCGTAAAGAAAAGGAGAGGGAAAAATGGCAGAAGCAGTAAAAGATTATCAAAAGCTGGAACATGATATCATTCGTCTTGCAGGCGGTGCAGACAATATTGCCAGTGCACAACGGTGCGCGACCAGACTCCGTCTGGTTTTGAAAAATACACCCGGACAGGCAGAGGAAAAAATCAAAGCCCTGCCCGGCGTGATCACGGTTGTACAGAAACAGGGACAGTTTCAAGTCGTGATAGGAAATCATGTGGGAGATGTATTCGAGGCAGTTTCTGCAGAACTTGAAACAAACAAAAAAACAGAACAGGAAGAACGCCCAAAAAAAAAGAAAACCTGTTAAACCGCCTGCTTCAGATGATATCAGGAGTATTTGCACCTGTCTGTTATGTCCTTGCAGCCGGAGGACTTTTACAGGGATTGCTGATCATTCTTACAATGGCAGTACCATCCGTGACAGAAACCGGAGTCTATCCGGAAATCACCTATACCTCTTCTGTACTGCCGCCTTTGATTTTAGTTGCACTGCTGTCCAAGCTGGAGAAATTTCTAAATAAACATTTGCCGGAATTGATCAAATCCTTATTTACTCCGCTTATCTGCCTGGCAGCGCTGGTTCCACTGACCATCGTTGTGATCGATCCATTGATCCAGTGGCTGTCCAATGGAGTTGCCGCCGGATACAATCTTCTGTATCAGATGGCGCCTCCGATCGCAGGTGCAGTTGTCGGTGGGGTGTGGCAGGTGATCGTAATCTTTGGCATTCACTGGGGGATGGTTCCGATTGTAATTGCCAATTTTGCGCAGAACGGACAGGACACACTGCAGATTTTTATTCAGATTGCTGTAATTTCACAGATGGCAGCTGCATTTGGAGTATTTTTAAAAGCAAAAGACAAGCAACTGAGAACAGATGCACTGTCCGCCGGAATCACAGGAATTTTCGGAATTACAGAACCGGCAATCTATGGGATCACACTACCGAGAAAGAAACCGTTTATTTATGGCTGTATCTGGGCTGCAATCGGAAGTGCAATCGCTGCGATACTGGGAGCAACACAGTATGTGTATGCAGGACTTCCGGGACTGATCTCCGTGGTAAATTCCATATCTGTGGAAAATCCGGGTTCATTTCCAGCCTGTGCCACAGGAGCAGCAGTGACGATTACAGGAACAATCGGAAGTATCCTGCTGTTTGGGTGCGAACCAAAGCAAAAGGAAAACGCAGAGCATTCTATTTTGGGACAAACTGTTTTCAGTCCGCTGACAGGAGAACTCAAATCTCTAAAAGACGTCAATGATCCCACATTTTCAGAAGAGATACTTGGAAAAGGAATTGCAATTCTTCCAAAAGAAGGAATCGTCTATGCGCCTTTTGACGGAGTAGTGTCCGCTCTTTTTGATACAAAACATGCAATTGGACTGACAGACGATCAGGGAATGGAGCTTTTGATCCATGTAGGACTGGAAACGGTAAATTTGGGCGGAACTCATTTTGAGGTGCATATTTCTCAGGGGGATCTGGTGAAAAAAGGTGATCCGCTGATTACATTTGATCTGCAGGAAATCCAGAAAACACATGATGTCATTACACCGGTTCTTATTACAAACGCAGATGATTTTTCAGAAATCGTGGTACAAAAAGAATTCGGTCCGGTAAAAGCAGGAGATGCAATTTTAACAGTCAAAAAATAGAGAAAGGATAAAAAAGAGATGAATCGAGTAATATTTCCAAAGGATTTTTTATGGGGCGGCGCAGTGGCAGCCAACCAGTGTGAAGGAGCGTATTTGGAGGATGGAAAAGGGCTGTCCATTCAGGATATCATGCCAAAGGGAATCAAGGGGGCACCTACAGAAGAACCTACAGCGGACAACATGAAGCTTGTGGCAGTCGATTTTTACCATCGTTACAAAGAAGATATTGCCATGCTTGCAGAGATGGGATTTAAGGTGTTTCGATTTTCTATTGCATGGTCCAGAATTTTCCCAAATGGAAATGACAAAGAGCCAAATGAAAAAGAACTTCACTTCTATGATGATGTACTGAATGAGTGCAAAAAGTATGGTATTGAGCCATTGGTGACGATTTCCCATTACGAGACTCCATTGCATCTTGCAAGAGAGTATGACGGATGGAGGAGCCGAAAGCTCATCGACTTTTATATGAATTTCTGTAAAGTAATCTTTGAACGCTACAAAGGAAAAGTAAAGTACTGGCTTACTTCTAATGAAATCAATTCTGTGCTGCATCAGCCTCTGATCAGCGGTGGAATCCTGACTCCAAAGGAACAGCTCACAAAGCAGGAGCTGTATCAGGCAATCCATCATGAACTGGTTGCATCAGCAAAAGCAGTAAAGCTGGCGCATGAGATTATGCCGGACAGTCAGGTTGGCTGCATGATTCTGGCAATGCCGACATACCCGCTGACACCAAAGCCGGAGGATGTACTGGCAGCAATGCAGGCAGAACAGAAAAACTATTTCTTTGCAGATGTTCAGGCGCGCGGTGCATATCCAAAATATCTGGACAGCTATCTGAAAGAACAGAATGTCAGGATCAAGACAAAAATCCTGACGGGAACTATTGCTGTCTATATCGGAATCGTCTGTTATCTGTCCACAAAATTTGCACAGGGATCCACAACTGTTGGTATGATCGTATCCATCAAATTTATGAATTACAGCCGCTTTCACACACATCTGTATTGTTTCCACACTGCCTTCATGATAAACTGTCTTTATAAATGATAAAAATCACGGAGCTGAAACACGCATGGAAAAACTACAGAATACCAAAGAACCTTCCAGGGATCCGGAACGTATGAAATACCGGCTTTCGGAAGCGATGAAAGAATGTATGAAATATGCGCCGGTAGAAAAAATCACAGTAAAAGAAATTGTTGAAGTATGCGGTACAACAAGGCAGACCTTTTACCGAAACTTTCAGGACAAATACGATTTGATCAACTGGTATTTTGATAAGATTCTTTTGAAATCTTTCGAGTACATGGGAAAGAGCGAAACAATCTACGAAGGACTTGTCAATAAATTTTATTATATCCAGCAGGAGAATCTGTTTTTTCGTACTGCCTTTAAGAATGATGATCAGAACTGCCTGAGGGATCACGACTTTCATCTGATCCTTCAATTTTATACAGACCAGATTGAACAGAAGACCGGAGAGAAAATTTCAGAGCATTTGCGTTTCTTACTGGAAATGTATTGCCAGGGTTCCATCTATATGACTGTACAGTGGGTTCTTGGAAAGCTGAAAGGAACTCCAGAAGAAATTGCACGCTCTCTGGTTGATGCTATGCCTCTGAAACTAATGGAAGTATTTAAGGTATTAAATCTATTGTAAAGTGACAAATTTGACAGTTTTTCACTTTCTATTTTTATGAAAAATTGTTAAAATCAAAACAAAGGAGAGTGATACAAATGGCAAATAGAATTATGCTGAACGAAACATCTTATCATGGGGCAGGAGCAATCCAGGAAATTGCAGCAGAAGCAAAGGCAAGAGCTTTCAAAAAAGCATTCGTCTGCTCGGATCCGGATCTGATCAAATTCGGAGTCACAGGAAAGGTGACAGACGTTCTTGACAAAGCTGGGCTTGCTTATGAAATTTATTCTGACATCAAAGCAAACCCGACCATCGAAAATGTACAGAATGGTGTTGCCGCATTCAAAGCTGCCAAAGCAGATTACATTGTTGCAATTGGCGGCGGTTCTTCTATGGATACCGCAAAGGCAATCGGTATTATCATTGCAAATCCGGAATTTGAAGACGTAAGAAGTCTGGAGGGTGTGGCGCCTACAACAAAACCCTGTATTCCAATCATTGCCGTTCCGACAACTGCAGGAACAGCTGCAGAAGTTACCATCAACTATGTGATCACAGATGTGGAAAGAAAAAGAAAATTGGTCTGTGTGGATCCGCATGATATGCCGATCATTGCGATCGTTGATCCGGATATGATGTCCTCTATGCCAAAGGGACTGACTGCCTCTACCGGTATGGATGCACTGACACATGCCATCGAAGGTTATACAACCAAAGGAGCATGGGAGATGACAGATATGTTCCACTTAAAAGCGATCGAGATCATTTCCAGATCTTTGAGAAGTGCAGTAGCAAATGAAAAAGAAGGACGGGAAGGAATGGCTCTCGGACAGTATATCGCAGGGATGGGATTTTCCAATGTCGGCCTTGGAATTGCGCATTCCATGGCACATACATTAGGAGCTGTTTATGATACGCCTCATGGTGTCGCATGTGCGATGATGCTTCCAATTGTTATGGAATACAATGCAGATTGCTCCGGAGAAAAATATCGCGAAATCGCATGTGCTATGGGCGTGAAAGGTGTAGATGAGATGTCTGCTGACGAGTACAGAAAAGCTGCTGTGGATGCAGTACAGAAACTTTCTGTAGATGTAGGAATCCCAACAAAACTGGAAGCACTCAAAGAAGAAGATCTTCCGTTCCTTGCCGAATCTGCGCACGCAGATGCATGTGCACCAGGCAATCCAAAAGATGCCAGTGTAGAAGATCTGAAAAACTTATTCAGAAAACTGATGTAAACAGAACCAGACAGGACAGCCGTTGAAAGAGATGGCAATCCTGTCTTTTTTACTTTTAAAAGTTTATTAAGCTAAAGCGTTAATTTGCCAGTTCTTTAAAAAAATAAAGAAAACAGTGCAAAACCTATTGACAATTTATTAAAAAAGTATAAAATATCTATAAAACAGAGTGCACTCTATTATAAAGAAATGGGAGATGAAAATTTTATGGCAACTTTTATAACAGGGCTTGTAATACTTTTACTTGGAGGCTGGCTGTACGGGAAATTTGTAGAGCATGTCTTTAAACCTGACGATCGCGAGACTCCAGCCGTACGAATGAAAGACGGTATTGATTATGTTCCTATGAATAAATGGAAGAACGCATTGATCAACCTCTTAAATATCGCAGGTACTGGTCCGATTTTTGGGCCGATTCAGGGGATCTTGTTTGGACCAATCGCATTTATTACCATTCCAATCGGATGTGTGATCAGCGGTGCAACACATGACTATTTAAGCGGAATGATGTCACTTCGCCAGAATGGTGCACAAATGCCGGGAATCATCCGGAAATTTCTGGGAAATAAAACCTATCAGGTGTATAATATTTTCCTTTGTTTTCTGATGCTTCTTGTTGGTGCTGTTTTCACCTATACCCCGGGAGATCTATTCGCAGGACAGATTTGCGGATTTCAGGATGTCAATGTATGGACATGGGTAATTTACGGAGTGATCTTACTTTACTATCTGGTCGCAACTTTGTTCCCGATTGATAAGATCATTGGTAAGATTTATCCGATTTTCGGTGCGATTCTGCTCTTATCGGCAGTCGGAGTATTTGCTGGAATCTTTATTCAGGGATATCAGCTTGATAATATTGATTTCAGCCATGGTCTCAAAGGAATTTTTGATGTGTATCCGATCTTTGATGCAGAAGGAAATTCGGGAGCAGGAACAAAATTCATTCCTGTCTTTTTCGTAACAGTAGCCTGTGGAATTACATCTGGTTTTCACTCTACACAGTGTACTTTAATTGGACGCTCTGTAGAACATGAAAAAGAAGGACGCACAGTCTTTTATGGAATGATGATTCTGGAAGGCCTGATCGCCATGATCTGGGCAGCAGCAGCTATGGGACTTTACAACAGCGGTTCTACTGCCGGAGCTACCGCAGCAGTTGGCGAAGTTGCAAAAGGTCTGCTTGGTCCTGTGGGAGGAATCATCGCAATCCTCGGTGTGATTGTTCTTCCAATCACATCCGGAGATACAGCCCTTCGTTCCTGCCGTCTGATGGTTGCAGATTACCTGCACATTGATCAGAAAACCAGAAAAAATCGTGTACTTGTGACATTGGGAATTTTTATTCCTGTCATTTTGATCCTTGTTTTTGCAAAAATGAATGCAGAAGGATTTAATATCCTCTGGAGATATTTTGCATGGAGCAACCAGACCATCGGAGTTTTCGCATTTGCTGCAATTACTATTTATCTGATGGCGAAAAAGGGGGCAAAAAAAGGAATCTATCTGATTGCATTGATTCCAGGAAGTTTTTATATGTTCATCATATCTTCTTTCATTTTGAGTCAGAAAATTGGATTTGGTCTGCCAATGACAGTTGCTTATATTATCGCAGGTGTTTTGACCGCTCTCTATTTTGCCGGTCTGATCAAGCTTGGCAGAAAATATGCTGCCAGCCATGAGGAAGAGTAACCTTTTCTCTATGAAACTGTTTTCTTAATATTTACATAAAAGTTCCTTCTGCGTTATAATATTTATTATAAGCTCAAAAGAAAGAAGGAATTGAAAATGAAAGTTTTGATGTTAAATGGAAGCCCGAGAAAAGAAGGCTGCACGTATACCGCACTTATCCAGATTGCCGGGGTTTTAGAGAAAAACGGAATCGAAAGCGAAATTTTTCAGGCTGGAACCCCGGAACTTGAAAATGTAAGAGCAGCTGCCGAAAAGATGAAAGAGGCAGATGCTCTGATCGTCGGCTCTCCGGTATACTGGGCATCTCCAAGCGGGCAGATCATTGAATTTATGGATAAGCTTTGCTCCATGGCAGGCAAAGACATGCTCCACAAACCAGCTGCAGCAGTTGCATCCGCAAGACGCGCCGGCACCACAGCAACCTTGGATGTCCTCTTAAAATACTTTTCATTCCACCAGATGCCAATCGTTTCTTCCAACTATTGGAATATGGTACACGGCAACACTCCGGATGAAGTACTTCAGGACAAAGAAGGAATTCAGATCATGCATGTTCTCGGCAAAAATATGGCATGGCTTCTGCATTGTCTGGAAGCCGGAAAAAATGCTGGAATTTCAAAACCGGAATCAGAAGAGAAGGTAAAGACAAACTTTATCCGTTAAATCTCTGATTTTTCAACATATCCCGGATCGTATTTCATCCGGGATATGTTTTTTTTCTCAAAAAATACGATTTTCCCACCTCTAAAATATTAAATGTCCTCTTTCACAGTCATGACTGCACTGGTAATAGGAACTCTCAGCATATGCTCATTTCTGATATCGGATGTTTTCTGCAGGCACCGGTCTAGATATCCATTCAAAATCGTCAGCGGTGTACGCAGATCATGGGGGAGTGCAGTGCTCAGATCCTGATTGGCCTTTCTGCTTGCTGTCTCCTGCCGGATATTTTTATCCCTTTCTTTTCTATTTTAAGCTGTTTGATCTGTGTATATTATAGCGAATTTAAAAAAATACTATTTTTCTTAAGCATTTTTTAAGATTTATTGATTTTCAAAGATTCCCGTGGTTGACGCAAAAACTTCAAAAAACGTGTCAACCACGGGCTTTTTGTCGAATAAAATGCAATCAAAAAAGAATTGATTTCAGGTAGAATAATCGAACCGTTTACAACACACTTACAACAAATTGATTTCTATTTTTTCAATCTCATTTCTTAAGTCTTCCAATGTCCGGTGACCATATGTGTCATTTGTAATATCACCTATCTTATGTCCAAGCATTCTTTTTCGATCATTCTCCGCGACTTTATATTTTTCGCACAATTTTGAAAATGTGTGCCGGCAATCATGCGGAGTATGCTTTTCAATTCCAAGTGTGGCCAGTTGAGTATACATCTTATCCCGGAATATATCGATTCTATCAGGCAGGAGCGCTCCATGTGTTTTCATCCGGCGTTTTACGAGATCTAAAATACCGGAATAAATAGGAACGATTCTGTTTTTCCCAGCATCCGTTTTGATACCGCCGAAAAAATAACGTTCTTTCAAATTTACATCTAAAGTCTTATATTCCGATATCCGAAAGCCGGAGTAGCACATGATCAAGATCATCTCAGACACTTCATTTTCTTTTGTTTCCCACAATTTCTTCAAATCTTCATCAGTAAATGGAATTCCATGTTCATCATCGTCATCCTGTGTAATTTCGACATAAGATGAATAATCTTTTGTACACAAATTATTTGACATAGCATATTTGTACATGTGGCAGTATAGATTTTGGATGTGTTCTATACTGGCGTGTCTGAGTGGACAAGCGTCCATTACTTCCTGCAGATCGTCTGTAACAAGCTCTGCGAAAATTCTGTTGTGTAGGGCAGCAGAGTTCTTGAATCCTGCGCGTAGCGTATATTCCAAGCTGGTACGTTTTACTTTTTTTGCATCGTATTCATGCCCGAATTTCTTAACATTGAATTTACGAAATACTTCCGCAAATGTTAATTGCGGCTCTTCCTTTGCTTTAATTCCTTGCACCTGATTATAATTTGCAAGCAGAGACTGGATAAAATCCTCCGCATTCTTTTTGTCATCCACCTGGATATCATTTTCCATGCCGGGAGTATAGGTGCCGGCTTTGTATGCTGTAAGAACTGCAAAGCCGATCATCCAGTCAGAAACATAGCATATTGCTTTCTGTGGCTTCATTTGCCCGTTTTCGTATTCTTCTTTAGCTGGCGGGTAAACGCCGTAAGGATTGCGGCGATTCTTACCAAGGAAGCGTATCTGGCCGTAACCATTGGGCAAACGAGGATGCTTTTTTCTTTTGGCCATATCATCATCTCCTTTAAATTTAGGTATAAAAATAGCAGCCAGCACATGAACGAATGTTCTGGATTGTGTAGCTGCTCCGAAGATGATACAATATTCTTGGCTTCAGATTGCATATCTTCGGGTATGTGGACCGTCTCAGTGTTGGTAGCACTGGGGCGGTATTTTATTGCAGTTTTTATTTTAATAAATCATCAATACAAATTTCAAAATCTTCATATATTTTCAATTTGAGTGTATCATGAAAAGGAATGATCACCGGCGCGACATCTTCCTCATATCGGTATACCGTTGTGCGTTCTCTGGCAGGATCCACAATCCAATACTCGCGAACACCTGCATCGGCATAAAGTGCATTTTTTGTAGAATAATCCATTTTACGGCTGCTCGGTGAAACGATTTCGATGATAAAGTCAGGTGCTCCTTCACAGCCACGGTGCGAAATTTTGTTGGAATTGCAGACAATGCTGATATCAGGCTCCACATAATTGGAATCATCATCCTTAATAAAAACAGCAAATGGAGCAGGATAAACTTTGCAGTTACCGTGCTTTTTACTGATATAGTTTTGCAACTCAGTTGTAAATAAAGCAACTAATTCCTGATGCAATGGGGATGGCGGCGCCATGTTATAAATTTGTCCGTCAATCAGCTCCGCTCGTTGCCCATCTGGAAGAGCATAGATGTCATCGATTGTATGTGTAGTTGTTTTTAATAATGGCATAGGAAAACCTCCAATCTTTAAAGACTAAAGTATAGTTTCATTTTATAAATTATCCAACCGGGTGGCACTCCGGTATCTCTTTAAGACCACTAGGGCGTGATAGCTGCCTGTTCTATCCTTGGAATTTAATCTCATTATAACAAAAAAGCCCGAGTATAAAAACTCAAGGCTTTTTGTGACCAGAAACAAGTCATTTGCTAATTAGTTATATTATATGTAGAAGCCTTGGTAAATATTAAATTATTAAAATTTGATCGGATACTTAGTCTCTATAATAAATCATCTATTATATCCCAAAAATCGACCTCATTAACGATAGTGAGCTGTTGCCCATCCTTTCTTTTAGCTATAGCATCCTCTATTTTACGACCGTAGCATGAAAAAGCCCAGCAAGGATTTCCGTCATTTCCAACAATAAGATACCGAGTTTTCTTTGTAATGTTATTGTTGAATTTGCCACCGAGAGATTCGACAAGTTCTGCAATATCATTTCTTTTGGCTCTTGTGGATTGTCCTGTAAAGCAAAACAGATTATCTTTAAATTCTATTTCTTGACATACAGCGCAAATTCCTTGAATGCTATATTTCTCTTTTAAAGCATCTAATTCAGGCTGATTCAAGTTATAGGAAGTTGTAAGATCAATGAAATTACTCAAATAGGCCTTAAGGATATTCCGCTCTTCGTCTGTAATCTTCCCGTCCGCAAGAATTGTGAGCAAAAGACTTTCTATTTCATCAAATGGGTAGCAACCGGAAAGATACTCGTTTGCAGAAATCCATTTGTTTAATGTAGAAATTTCTTCATTTGTGATTTCGCCATCAGCCAAGATTCCGTGGATAAGTCCTTGTAAAAACTGAAGAGACGAAGTAAGTAAGTCATAATAATCGGAATCGGATACGAAATTATTACACAACCAAACAATATCATTCGCCTCAGAAGAGGTTACAACTCCATCTTCATATGCTTCTTCAATCATAGGAATAAGTTCGCTAAATGGATGGCGATTCACTAAATGCTGATGAGACATACACCAGTGACTTAATTCGTTTACCTCATCTTCACTTATTTGATAATCTGTCGTAATTCCTGCAACGATACCTTTTAAGGTGTTGATAGCTTTATGTAGTTCAGCTGGGGTGGTAAAACATCTGTAATCTTCTAATTCGGATAAATTTTTCATTAGTTCCTCTTTTCTCCTGTACCTTAACACCACATAACTTCTATATAAACGCTATAGCGTTTATATCATTTAAAATCTTTCATCCTCAATTCAATCATCTTCTTATGATATCCAAACAATCTGGAAAATTGATCCGTAGTAAAATCCAGATGTTCTTCAATATCAGAATCTTGAATAAGTAAATTCAAAGCGAAACGATCAGCTTCCGTTTCAAATTTGTTTGTCACAAAATTTGTTCTCGTATCCATGAATATAGCGTTGCTATCTTTATGTAAGAACAAATGGCCAAGTTCATGAGCAATCACAAATAATAGTTCATTTTCTGGCAATCGTTCATCCACATATATAATGTGATTCCTTTGAAAATAATGGTAAAATCCTCGAACACCTTCTAATGGATGTCGCACAAGGATTATATCCATTGCTTTTACAATCTCAAGTGGATTTCTTGTGCCGTACTTTCGAACGATTTGATTTACTCGTTCTTTAATGTCCATAAGTATCAATCCTTTTTATACTTTTTAGGTGTGTACTTTTCTTTGTTTTTCTGTTTCGCCATTTCCATTCCAATTTTCATAGCGGAAAGAATAGATTCTATTGCTTCTGGAGAGGCTGGATCACCATCAAACATTAAACCATCTTGCTTTAGAAGTGCTTCTGTATCACTTAAAATAGCTTCTATTTGTTTGGAATCTCTTTTTGTGAGAGATGATTTTTCTACATTCGCATCATTTCCGTAAAAATAGGATAGCGGAACATTGAAATATTCACATATTTTTTCAATTTTATCTTTCTTAGGTTCGCTCTTACCATTTTTCCAGTCAGAAAGAGTTGCTGTTGAAATACCCGTTTCTTTGTGAACTCTATACGGAGTTACTTTGTTTTCTTTTAAAAGTGCTTCAAATTTTTCATACATGTTATGCCTCCAAAAATAAAACGGAAAAATTTCATAAATCAATATTGACTATGAAAGAAAACCGTGATATATTAGAGATACGAAAGAAAACCGTGATAATTCAACGGTGTTCGTATCTCGGAAATATGTTTTAATCTAGCTGGTAACTTGACTATATCATATTTCCGATATAAATTCAATATTTTATCACGGAAAGGTGGTGCAAAAATGTACAAAAAATTTAGCGAATTGCTGTTAAAAACAAACAAAACAATTTATAGAGTGGCAAAGGATACAGGAATAGCCACAGCTACTTTATATGACTGGAAAGATGGAAAAAGTAAGCCGAAAGTAGAAAAACTAAAAGTCTTAGCCGATTACTTCGGTGTAAGTGTTGAGTATTTTTTGGAGTAGGAGGTGTGAGTAAGAAATGTGGATTCCAAAATGGTATTGGGAGGCTCAAATAAGACAGCGAGACGAACTCGAAAGAAGGGTAAATAGGTTAGAGCTTATTCTGTTGCAAGATGCGAAAAATAAAATCGCCAGCCTCAAAGATGAAGAAGCTGGCACAAATAAAAAAGGCATGTATGATATTTGCATCTTGGAAAGGAATTATATCAATTCAAGAGATTCTTTAGTTCAAATGTCTGTTGAATTGCCCGGCCACGATTGGTGCGAATTATCAAATTCACCTTATTGGACAGAGGTGGAAAATTTTCTTTCTCGGAAGAAAAATAAAGATAGCCAGAATCTCCACATAGCGGCGGAAGGTTTATTGGAAAATCCATAGAAAAATAATCATGCTGACTGCGAATAACATTTCCTACACGGGTAGATTCTTCTTTCACTTTTTGAGGAATCTTACAGGCAGTGTATTCATTGCCATCGATAAGTATGGAAATTTCGTTAATAGATAGTGGCATAGTAGATTTATTTGAAAACTGCATGTGCACCAGCAATCCGTGTGGATTGGTCCTGTACGCATTTAACTCAGAATATAGACGCTTTCTGCTTTTAAAGAAAGAGCAAGTCCAGGTTCCAAGTGTTCCGATAGATGCGAATATAGATAATGCGAATGCAATGTTTTCTTGAGTAAAGATATCAGAAAATTTATTCATTCAAAAAGCTCCTTTCGTAATACTCGGTGTTGCAACACCTGTAGTTACAGTATAGGAGACACGGAAACAAATGACAATAAAAAAACTAAAAATCCTAGCAGATTACTTCGGCGTATCAGTGGATTATTTTCTTGAGTAGGAAGCGAGGTGAGAAAGATGGGGCAAATGAGTAGAAAAGAATTATTGGATGTGGTACAAGAATTGATCTTCATTCTTAGTGAAAGGAAAATAACACCAAGAGAAGCGGAGACGGTGGGATATATTTTTGAAAAAAGCATAAAGGAGAACAATAAAAGAGAAAAGGAGCGGTACATGGAAGAAGGTGTGTTCTCGTGGAACTCTCCCGAAACACAGAAGAGTTCCATACATTAAGGATTTATGGCTGCTTTTAGTGTGTCAGGTAATAGCATATCGGATATCTCCATTACGGTAGCCAAGGATTTAAGTCCAGTCTTTTCACAAATGGTGTGAATTTTATCCCATGTAGATTGAGGACGGATAGAATCGAGAAATTGATGCCCTTCATATGTTAATCGGTTTACTAAAAGACAATAAATGGTAGGGCCAGCATAAGAAATAGAACATTTGATAAAGCCGGCTTCATTAAGAAGAACTAAGGTATAGGCGATAGATGATTTTGAATGTTTGAGCATTTCAGAAGAACGACAAATGTTGTCTAAATTCAGATGATGAAACTCCAAATCATCGTCTAGGACAAGCCATTTTTCTAATGTAAGAAGAGTGTCTCGGACGCAGTCTAAATCAAGAGTCATAATGAAATCTCCTTTCTCAACATACTCGACATTGGAAGATGCCGGTATCTACAGTATAGGAGACAAAAGGAAAAAAGACAATAGAGAAAGAGGAGAAACAATGAGATGATATGTATTGAATGCGGAAATGAAAAAATAGAGAGCGAGGACAATTTTTGCGTTGTGTGTGGAACAAAACTAAAAGAAATATGCAAATGTTGGGTATTAAAAAAGGACAACTACAATTGTGGAGAAAGTAGTTGTCCAGGATACAAAATATTAATGAAAGCAAGAAGCGTTTAGTAATTAGGATAAATGATCTTTCTTGCAGTTTCACTCATCACATCAACAAGAAGCTGATGCATAGAGTCTTTCACAATTTGTCCGGCTTTCGATATTCCATTTTTGTATTTAGCAACAGCAACAGGGGTTTCTGGAAGATCAACAAGTAAACAGGGAATCGCGTTTTTGATTAATTCTTTAGTATCATCATCAAGTTCAGTGTCCAGAGAAATCAATTCAAGAGCATTATCTAAGATTTTCTGAGTCCATGGATAGGGGACTCCGCAATTGTAACAATATGAATCAACAGATGTTGTTCCACTAAATACAAGGGTACCATAGTCATACTCGCCACGAATATTAGCGCCGCAATTTGGACAAGAAGTTATTGTTTTGGCACCACATTTTGAACAGAAAGATTGATTTGATTCCGGATGAGAATCGAAGCAATCGTTAATCAAGTGACCATTAGTACATACTTGAGCAATATGATAGTATCCCATATTAAAAATTCCTTTCGTAATACTCGGTGTTGCAACACCTGTAGTTACAGTATAGGAGACACGGAAACAAATGACAATAAAAAACTAAAAATCCTAGCAGATCACTTTGGCGTATCAGTGGATTATTTTCTTGAGTAGAAAGCGAGGCGAGGAAGATAAACATACAGGAAGCAGTAAAACAGGCAGTGGAAGAAAGAAAATACATAACATTGCCAGAGTTTGAAGGTGGGGCGAAAATCAAGCCAACAAATGGGCGAGGAAATTGTATTGTAATGAATGCTGATGGAAGTAATCCATCAAAATACGGATGGCAACCATCAGCAGATGAATTGATAAGAGACGATTGGTTATTGGTTGATTAAATCCATGATCGTATCTCTTTGATAAAAGAGTAACCTTTTCTTAAAAGTGTATCTTCTTCAACGGAACAGATGGCATTTGGAAGTAAAGTGGTTTCGTAAGCGACATCGTCAGCTTTAAACACATGGACAAGCCATCTTCATCCAGTGTAAACAAAGCATCAGAAATAAAATCGTCATCAAGTTCTGGATAAAGAGACTTGAAAGATTCAAATGTAAATACACGCTTATGATCTTTTGCGTAAGACTTTACCATGTATTTCAAGAATTGACTTTTGAGATTATTAAGCTTCATGTCTATTCTCCTTCTTGTTTACTCGGCATTGGCAGATGCCTGTATTAACAGTATAGGAGATAAACCAAAAGAAAGCAATCCCGCCACGGAAGTTACGATGGCGATTAAACATAGAGAGGAGAAAAGATGGAAATTGTAATAGCAAGCGTTATCTGCTCAATCATAACATCAATTGTAACAAGCCTTATTATCACAAGGGAATCTTTAAATATTATGAGAGATGAAGCGGATAGAGTGTTTAAAATGAACTTAAATTTTGTCAGAGATGTTGTAAATATGTTGGCTGATAGATTTGGAACAACTCGGAAATAAAGGCTAATGGACAACATACTTTAGACAATCCAACCTGCATATATAAGTGAGGTGATAAAAAATGGACACTACAATTGCGTTAAAAGAAACATTAAAAACTGCAGAGATTGCAAAGATTACCGGTTGCTCCGTGAATGAAGTACGATACCGCATGAGACATAACATCTGGACATTTGGAGTCGTGCGGAAGACCGGGGCAGTAAAGAAACACTATGAAGCTACTATTTCCGAAGTGGCTGAGTTCTTCAGACTGAGCCGGGAGGAAGTGATCAGGAGGTTAAACGATGGGAAATAAGAGATTAACCATACAAAGAGTTGATCAATTCATCAGGCTCCTGGGAGCAACTGAAAAAGTGAACGGGTATGCAGAACAGCAGAAGCAGCATGCGATTGCCTGTTTAAATAATTATTGCAGGGAGTTGGAGTATCAAAATAGAAAATCAGTAAAAATCAAAGGAGAAACAGATGGACCAAAGGATCTTGAACATGACAGCAGGGCAAGTTCTGGAATACGGAGCACTTGTCAGCAGGAGGGATGAACTGAGGCAGCTTCAGGAAAATGAAGAAGTAACTGCAGAATTAAATCTGATAGAGGAGAGGATCAAAGAACTTGGATTTGAATGAAGAGAAGGAGAGGAAACAGATATGGATCATTCGTTGGCAGTCCGGCAGAATACGGAGCGAATATGGAACATACGAAGAGGCGAAACAGGTAGCAGAAGAAATCGGAGGAGAGTACATCATTGTATGAGCTTCAGGGAGAGAAGAAAGATTCGGTACACTTTGGAACTGTTGCGGATTCTGGAAGCGGCTGCAGCAGTATGCACAGTGATGATGATAGAAGCGGGAACATTGTGGATAGGAATGATACTCGTTATTTTGGTGATTGAGTTCTGTTGCCGATACATAGAAAAAAGTATAAAAAAGTAGTGCACCTGCCGCAAACAGATGCACCGGATATTTTGCCAATACAAACAAAATAAAAACTCATTTATATTGTACACCTGTATTGGCAAAATGTCAAAGAAAATGAGAGCAAAAAGCTCCCGTTTTTCACTTGATAAGAATATTAAACTTAGGAGCAAAACAGGATGTATAAACGAAAGAGTTATGACCTGGGAGACATCAGAGAAGTGATGGAGTATCACAATGGGAGATATGGTGCTCCGGGAATGCCGAGAATGAAAAAGAAGAAAGCCACACCAGAGCAGATCAGGAAAGTGAATCAGTGGAATAAAGAACGGCAGTGCTGGAGAAAGATGAAGCTGAACTTTCAGGATAATGACTACTGGGTGACATTGACTTATAAGCCGGAGAACAGGCCAGAAGATATGGAGAAAGCAGCAAAAGACATCAGGAAGTGGCTCAATAAAGTACGGACACAATACAAGAAACGGGGAGCAGAACTGAAATGGATGCTGCATACCGAGATTGGAAGCCGGGGTGGTGTTCATCATCATCTGGTCATCAACCGGATTCCGGATGCAGATTTGATTATGCGAAAGGTATGGGACAAGGGTGGAGTCCACATGGATTTAATGTATGACGAGGGTGGGTTTCGAAAACTGGCCGAGTATTTAAGTAAAACGCCGGATGAAGAAAACAAACTGAGAGAGAGCCGGTACTCCTGCAGCAGAAATCTGAAGATTCCGGTTGCGGAAGTAAAGACATATAAAAGAAAAACATGGAGTGACGAGCCGAAACCGCCAAAAGGCTATTATCTTGACAAAGAAACATACCATGAAGGAATCAATCCGGTAACAGGATACAAATACCGAAGATACATCCTGATCCGTTTGAACAGGAGAATTTGATATGAAAGCATTGAATATTTACATACGGACAAGTCTGACGGGGCCATGTATCAAAGATGGGTGCTGGGCGGCTGCAATCGAATATCAGACAAGGAAAGGTCCGGCAGTCAAAGGAATATGTGGGGCGGAGAAAGAGACAACGTATTATCGCCTGGTACTGCTTGGAATCGTAGAATCCTTAAAAACACTAAATACGGCATGCCATGTGACCTTATATACAGACTGTATTTTTATCAAGAATATGATTGAAAACGGAAAACCGGAGCAGTGGAAACGGTCAGAGTGGAGAAAGCCATCTGGAAAGGGTATCAAGAATCCAGAATTATGGCAGCAGTATCAGGAACTGGCAGAACGGCATGAAATAGCCGTCAGATTTAGTAAACATCACGATTACGTGGAAAATTTAGAGTATTTATTGAAGAAGAGCATAAAAGAATTCTCACAGGAGAAATCAAAGGACATAAAGAAGTGAGTATTGATTATAGTGATATGGCGTTTCCTAAGCCGAAAAAGAAGAAAAAGAGAATCAGCCATCCGAAAAGTATTTTGAACACAGAAAAGGGCGTGTGCTATCTCTGTGCCAATCTGTATGGAGACTATCGGCAGCAGTATACGGAGGAACACCATGTATTGTTTGGATCCGGGATGAGAATTCTATCGGAAGCCGAGGGATTGAAAGTGTATTTGTGTGAACCGCACCATAAAAGCGGAAAAGAAGCTGTACATAATTGCAGAAAGACAAGAGAACTGCTTTGCGAGATCGCACAAAGGGAATATGAGAAGTCACACACAAGGAAAGACTGGATGAAGATCAGCAAGAAGAATTATCTGGATCAGCAAGAGTTGATGAAAGAACCGCAAAATGAAGAGCAGAAAGAAGGACATCCAGGATTCCAATTTTTATAGCATCTCCGGCCAAGTGCCGTGAAGATACAACAGCAGGTACGTCACAAAACCTGTCGTAAGCCATCACATTATCTCCCAGATAACTCTGGGAGAGGAAAGGAGCATCATGTTTATTAAGACGAGCATATTTAAGAGAATATTGAAGGATGCATGGAAAGGTGCAGGACTCACTGTAGGAAAGAAAGAGGAAATGTACTTCATACAGGGAGCCTATTGGATATTATTTGTATACGAGAAGGACTTTACAAGCAAGAATAAGGCAGCAGTCATTGAACTCGTAGGGGATCTTCCGGAAGAGGGCGAAGTATACAGAGCCTATGAAAAAGGAGAAAAGCAGTATGAACTAAAAGTAAGGGATGAGTGGGAATACAAGAAATGGTTATCAGCCAGAGATCGGTATGAGGATACAGAAATCAAATACAGGGGAATGGCAGTGTTACAGAATGTAGAGACAAAAGAGATGAGTTACATACCAGATCAAATTCTGGAATTGGTAAGCCTATCCGAAACAGGTGAGTATGAAGACTTTCCGACAGGACCTATGGGAATGGGATATTTCGTCCTGTGGGTAAATGAGACTGGAATGTTATTGACTGTAAAAACACCGGCAAATGAAGATAACATGGATGGAAGAATCTTGAAAGCGCTGAGCGGGTTGGAAATGGAGTAATATGGCAGAAAAATATAAGAAAGTATATGCAGTAGATTTTGACGGAACGCTTTGCAGAGGAACAAGATTTCCTAAAATAGGAACACCGAATTTCTATTTGTTTGAATTTTTAAAGGAGAAACAAAAGGAAGGGGATATTATTATTCTGTGGACGTGCAGAGAGAAAAAATTGCTGGAAGAAGCAGTCGAATTTTGCGAAAAATTTGGTCTGAGATTTGATTATATCAATGAAAACACGAAAGAGAATATCGAGAAATATGGGAATAACACAAGAAAAGTATTTGCGCATTATTATATCGATGATAAAAATATGACAATAAATGATCTGAAGGTGAAGGAAGAAGGTCTGGATCCGGTTATTTGGGAGAGAGCCTGTCGAATATCGGCAGAGTACATGGTATAGGAGAAAAAAGATGGAAAACAACACAGTAAAGATCACAGGAAAAATTATGGAAACACCAGAGTATTTATTGACTTCACCAGACAGAAGAAAGATCTATAAATCAACTATAGAAGTCATGCGGACAAGTGGAAACATGGATGTCATACCGATTCAGGTGCCGGAACAGATAGTGCAGGAGATTCGGGATAATGTAGGAGGGAGAATTACAATCTTTGGAGAATACAGATCTTACAATGAAAAGGATGGAGAAAGAAATCATTTGAAATTGTATGTATTTGTAAAAGGAATCAGCGAAGCTGGTGAAGCGGATCAAAACAGAATTGATCTGATTGGATATATCTGTAAACAGCCGCTCTATCGAGAGACACCACTCGGAAAAGAAATCACGGATATTTTAATTGCAGTAAACAGGAAACACAGAAAAAGTGATTATCTCCCGGCAATTTGCTGGTATTCGAACGCAAGGCTGGCAGCAGGGCTTCCAGTCGGAACAAAAGTGAGAGCCATGGGAATGATACAGAGCAGGATTTATGTAAAAGGCGATAGCGAGAGAACAGCTTATGAAGTCTCAATAAGAGAAGTGGAAGTGATCGAGTAGTGGAAGGTTACGAGAAATACGCATCCAGGATACAGGAACTTTTATTTGACGGGATGGATGTGCATGAGGTGTGGGTGTACATGAAAGTTATGTTTCAGATTGAGAAAAATGAGATTTGTTTTCGGGCATATCTGGAGAGATCGGGATTGATCTGGTTTGCGGAAGCGGGCAGCAGAAGACAGGTCCAGGTACCGGATCTGCTGGAGACGAAAAGAAAACTGGAAATGAATCGAACGAAAATTTCAAAGCCGCTCTGTAAATATCCGGATTGTTTCCGATGTGTATATCCGGATTGCACATGTAATGAAGGCCTTACGAAAAAAGGGAATGATGAACTGGTTAGGGAGCTGGCGAAGCGATAGGGAAAAAGATTAATGGATGAGGAAAACACGGAGAGGAAAAGAAGAAAATAAGCGAAAAATAGAAAGGAGACAGGCTCCGGCCGGGGCAAGGGTATACCGGGCTTCTGAGAAAATGGATAAAGAGAAAAAAGCAATCGAAAGAATTAAAATGGCAAGTGAAATGAGTCTACATCACTATGGTAGACCGCTTGTTTGTACGTATAGCGGAGGAAAGGATAGTGATGTGATGTTAGAGATTTTTAAGAAATCCGGAATCCCGTTTGAAGTGCATAACAGCCATACAACGGCAGATGCGCCACAGACAGTTCGGCATATCCGGAAGGTATTTCGAGAACTGGAACTGCATGGAATTAAGTGCGAGATAGAAAAACCACGTTATAAAGGAAAATTGATTAGCATGTGGAGGTTAATTCCCGAAAAGCTTATGCCGCCGACAAGATTGGTAAGATACTGTTGCTCTACGCTGAAAGAAACTGGATGTGCAAACCGGTATATCGCAACCGGAGTAAGATGGGACGAAAGTACTTCCAGATTGAAAAGGGAAGAGTTTGAAAAGCTCGGACAAACCAAAAAAGAGAAAGAAAAATTTACGAAGATAATGCTGATGGAGGATAACGATGCACGAAGACGGATGAGTGAGCTATGTATGCAGCAGAAAAAAATGATTGTAAATCCTATCATAGATTGGACGCATAGTGATATCTGGGGATATATAAATTCCGAGAAAATAGAGACGTGCGAGCTGTACCAGTGCGGATATGATCGTGTGGGGTGCATTGGTTGCGTGATGGCAGGAAAGAAACGATACAAAGAATTTGCAGACTTCCCGGAATACAAGAAATTATACATACATGCGTTTGAAAGAATGTTACAAGAAAGAACAAGGAGAGGAAAAGAGAATACGTGGAAAACAGGAGAAGAAGTTTTTAACTGGTGGATGGAAGACAAAAACATACCAGGGCAAATGAGCATAGAAGACTTTATTACGGAGGAATGACTAATGCCAAAAGTGAAAGAAACACGCTTGCGAAAAGGCGACACGATCAAATGCGCTGATGCAGAGGATTGCGTGAGGACAATGAATGAGTTGGCATCCTGCTGTATAGAGACAGATTTTCTCTACGAAAAAGATGGAGAGAGTGGTTTATGGTTGGAAATAACGGGAGGAAAATTAGATGGATGAGAAGAAAATTAGAGAAGCGATAGAAAGAATGTGTAAAATGCGAGACATGTATAACGCAACATTATGCTCACTTCCACCAAAAACGAGAGAAAAAAGTGATTATAACAATTATGTTGATGCATTTCTAATAGCAATCGAAGCACTAGAAAAGCAGTTGCCGAAGAAAGTAGAAAACTGGAATGGACAAGCGTCGTGTCCTAGATGCAAAAGACTGTTTGGAAATATGGCAGATATAGAAATGTTTTGTCATTGGGATTCTGATTGCTGCAATCATTGTGGACAGAGATTAGATTGGAGTGAGTAACATGGAAGAATTAAAGAAATGTCCGTTTTGTGGTGGAGAAGCGACACTGAAAATCCATTATGGATTTGACGAAAAAGTTATATCAGCTTTCGTGTACTGCGAAGAATGCGGAGTCGCAACGCGAAGATATGCTTTAGAAACTACTGCTATAGGGAAATGGAACAGGAGGGTGAAATAGCTATGATGGGAAGATGCAAATTAACAAGTATATGCGGATCCGATCGTTGCTGCATAGAATGCCCAGAAAACGAAGTGTGCAAAGAGCAGTGCGCAAGAATGGACCGGTATGAGTATTGTGCGGAGTGTCCGGAATATGAGGAAGATTGCAAGGGAAAGAAAATATTAGATGCAACCTGTGGATCCAAGACGATTTGGTTCGATAAAGAAAACCCGTCCGTAATATATTGTGACAAGAGAAGGGAATCTTTTTCCGGAATCTGGAAAGCGTCTGAAAGGTTGTGTTCTATAGATCCAGACATACAGTGCGATTTTACGAATCTTCCGTTTGGAGATGATAGCTTTTCACTGGTAGTATTTGATCCTCCGCACCTAAAGAAAGTTGGAGAGACTGCATGGCTAGCCAAGAAGTATGGGAAACTTGGAGAAAACTGGAGAAAAATGTTACATGATGGATTTACTGAATGCATGAGGGTTCTAAAAGAAGACGGGGTACTGATTTTTAAGTGGAGCGAGTATGACATACCGGCAAGCGAAGTATGGGATGCAATTGGACAGAAGCCATTATTTGGACACAGAAGTGGAAAGAAGAGTAAGACATTCTGGGGATGCTATATGAAAGGGGTGGAGTGATGATTTTATTTTGCCCTGATTTAGTCGGAAAAGAAGAGGTAAAAGCAATGCTCGTAGGAAATGGAGATTTTGTCAGACCAGTATTAAATCCGTGCATTAAAGAGCGATGCATAGCGTACAAGGATGGAAAGTGCCTGAAATACGACAATGAAGTGGAGAGGAAAAATGAATATACCGGAGAAAATCGTGGAAGAAATCGAATCCATGAAAAATGACGCCTACGAAACACTGAAGGAAGAAAGAAAAAGACACGGAGCGAGCAAAACAGCAGAAGAGCTGGAAAGCTATATTTATGGGCTGACTTGCGCAGTAGATATTGTGGAGAAGTATGCAGATAGGAGAAATAACATGGACATTTTAATCACAATCGCATTCCTAGCCCTGTATTACATCCTTGGGCTGGGAACTGTAATTACTTTAAAAACAGGAATCGAAGAGGAAGTAGAACTTGAAGGAGCAGATTATCTTCATGCCGCAGGCTTTCCGATACTGTTATTTGTGGTGTTTTTGGATTGGATAGTACGGAGATTATGGAGGTGACGGCATGAGAGGAACCTTAAAGCACAGACGCAGCGCAAAGGAAATGAAACGGGATCGGGATGATCACTTTGCCGATCTGGCAGATCATGAACCAACAGAGAATGCCAAGAAGTGGATGCAAAGAGGTGCGTACTCTGTGGAGGACTGCTTAAGAAAATGGGGAGTAGATACGAAAGGGAGTGTTGCCAGTGGACAAGAAGATACTGATTGAGTATGCAGACATGAAAGAAGAGATAAAAGATCTGAGACGTAGGATTGCAGAGGATAAAAAGAAAATAGAGCAACTGAACAAGATTACTGTGCAAGATTCTGTTGCATGTGGAAAGAAAGGCAACAAACCATTGCGAACAGTGAAAATAACAGGCTTCCCACAAAGAGAATATGAAAAACGTGAGTTTTTACTTGAAAAGCGCATTGCAAAGCTGCAGATGTTGGAGACGGATCTTCTGGAGAAACAGATACAGGTAGAGGAATATATAGGACAAATTAAAAAAAGCGAAATCCGGATGATTCTCAGATTTTATTATATTGATGATCTAAGTTGGGTACAGGTCTCACATAGGATGAATGAAGTATTCCCAAAGAAAAGGAAAGCATATACAGAGGACAGTTGCCGATGCAAACATAACAGATATTTGGAAAAATTTGAGAAAACGACGGAAACGACGGTTTTAAAATGTTAATATGGTATAAAGCCGAAAGGAACAAGCTGGACGGCTGAGGTGTTTTTAGTTTTCCTCCTAAAGACAACCAGTAAAACCACACACAAATTATAAAAGGCGTCTTGCATGAAAATGCAGGGCGTTTTTTGTATTGTATTATTTTGTTACATGGTATAAAATAAAAATGTGGTGAAAAGGAAAGCAAAAATAAGAAAAATGAGATATATTGAGTTATTACTGAATAGTAATAAAACGAGTAATAAAAAAGTAAGATTAAATAATGGGATTGTTCGAATCAGAATAGATGATGAGCTGTTCAGTGGAATTACGTTAAAACATATAGCAGAAATGATTAATGCTATCCATAAACAGTACAAAGGAATAAAGATACCTATAGAATTTTACTTTGGAAGAACAGCATTTATTGATAAATTAACTTTTATAATTTTTGAGTGTATGTGTTATGATTTGATAAAAAACTATGGACACTATATACAAGTTTTCATGTCTGTAGATACAAGGGATGATATTCATAGTGCAGGTATACTATCTTCCCCTTTGTTATTGCTAAATGGTACAAAAAAGGATAAGGTTAAAAAATATACAGAGAAGTTTGAAAAAGATCTATATGGCAAACATTTTAGACGTTTAATAGCTGGAGATAATAAAGAAGATACCAACTATTTAGGGCGTTTGTATGAAGAGATAGATAGTTTTTTAAAACCATTCAGTATAGAGGAAAATTCTAGGGATAAGATAGGTAATGTAATATCGGAATTGGTGGGAAACGCTTGCGAACATGGAAAATCAGATTGCCTCATAGACATAGATGTCGCACAAAATTATACAAAAGTTGTTGGAGATATGACAGATGGTAAGAGTTATTGTGGAATAAATATTGCTGTGGTTAATTTTTCGGAAATACTATTAGGAGATGGAATTTACAATAATGTAATAAAAAATGAAGAAAGGGTATTAAATGATAGGTATAGCGATGTGATAAAAGCTTATAAAAATCATTCTAAGCTCTTTACACAGGAGTATATAGTTGAAGATTTCTGCAATATAACAGTTTTTCAACATAAAATATCGGGAAGAGGAGAGGATAGTCTTACAGGAGGAACTGGATTAACTAAATTGATACGATCTTTGGAAGAAAGATCAGATGCTTATAGGTGTTATGTAGTATCTGGAAAAAGAGCTGTCAATTTTTATAAAGAACTCTTGGAATATAATGATGATAAGTGGATAGGATTTAATCAAGAGAATGATTATATATCAAAAATACCGAGTGAAATAGATGAGAATAATTTAGTCATATCAGAGTCGTTGATGTATATGCCTGGAACTGCGTATAATTTGAATTTTGTAATGAAAGAGGGAGATTAAAATGGAAAATATTATAAAATTAACCTTTGATAAGGCAACAACTAGACTTGCAGGAAATCCATATGGACGGACAATTTACAATGAGCAAATAGCAGATAAAATAGATTTTAATAAGATGAATTTAATTGTTTTTCCAGATAATATTGAAAAAGTAGCATCTTCTTTTACGCAAGGGCTATTTACAGAAATAATTAAGAAAATTGGATATTCAGGTGTAAAAGATACTGTGAAGATTAAAGCTAAAAGTCAGGATTTGGAAAGAATGATGTACGAAGATTTATTTTATTAAAGGTGAAGGTATGAATTCAGATATATTATCTATTATCGCAATATTTATTTCAATAGGAGTTCCTGTTTTTGAATATTTTTATAACAAAAAGATAAATGATATAAATATAGACGCACATTATTTTGATGCTGTTTATGAGGAATATTTATTGAGGAAAATACCAGATTTTAGAATCAAGATAGAAAGAAAAGATAATGGCGAAATGGTGGGGATAGATGGATTCATATCACTATTGCGAGATATGAGAAAAAGATCCTTATATTTTAAATTTGCTAAAGAAGATTTTTATGATGAAATACATTCTTTATTGCAAAATCTTGAAGATGAATTGGTCTTATTAGATAATGTTGTTAGTGTTGAAGAGTATAATAAATTTCAAACAAAGGTGGATAGTATCATATATGATATTTATTCGTGCATCATTAGTGCAACTCATAAAAGAAATATGTTTTTTTCTTAAATAAGAAATATAACAAATAAAAGTATCTTCCATGGTGCTTTTCTAATACATAAAACATTCCATTCTTCACATACTATATCTGAGGTGAGGAAAATGGATAAGAAGAATCAAGAGAAGTTAAATAGAAAGAAAAGCAATGAAAAATTCAACAGCATTACTCAAAAGGTAAAGCCGGAGAATCAGAACCAGCATCATAATGCCAGGAAAGAGGCAGTTGATGTGAAGATGAGACAAATGTAAGACGTCCGTTAGGACGTCTTTTCTAATACAAAAATACGGATACATAGCTCAGTCGGTTAGAGCAGCAGCCTTATAAGCTGTGTGTCACGGGTTCGATTCCTGTTGTCCGGATTGTGGACTACTGCAAGTTTCCTCCTTGTGTTATAGAATCCAGTAAAGTTGCCAAGTTACGTATTTCAATTTTATGGTAGTCCTATAAATTTTAAAAACTTCTGAAAAAGAAAAACTCCATAGATTGGAATGACGTGCTGGTTCAAACAATCGTAGGAGTTGTTTTTGGAGTGATAGCCGGAGTTATTGCATGGCTTATCACAAAATAGTAAGATACAGGAGAGGTAAAAAAGCCTCTCTTGTATAAATAATATAGCACATAGGCTCATCTGTGTAAAGCTATGAGAATAGAAGTAAATAATGGAAAATAGTAGAGAGCATCTGGCGAAAGCCGGGTGCTTTTCTGCGTCCTGAGCAAAGGTGATAAAAGGCTCTGGGCAAAGGCCTGCACTGTGCGACATCGCACAAACAGAATGGAGAAAACAGTATGATATATAAACGGTGCAGCAGATGTGGAAAAAGAATTCCATCCGGCAGTCGTTGTGATTGTGGAAAGCTGAGGCATAAAGAGTATGACAAGTACAAGAGAGATCAGAAGAGCAAGAAGTATTATGACAGTGGAGAATGGGAACAGATCCGGTCGGAGGTATTGGAGATAGATGGTGGAATCGATGTCTACCTGTTCATGACAGAAGGAAGAGTGGAGCTGGCTGATACAGTACATCACATCATACCGCTTCGAGATGACTGGGAAAGAAGAAACGACATTAACAATCTGATGAGTCTGCATCATGATACACATAGTCAGATTGAACAAGCCTACAGAAAAAACAAGCTCCAGATGCAAAAAGAACTACAGGAAATGTTAGAAAACTCCAGGAACTCTGAGAAGGAGGGGCGGGTGAAAAAGTTTTGATGAAAACCATCCGACCGCACGAGTAGATACATACATACAAAGTTCCGAATAAAAATAAAAAGTGGTAAAAATGGAAGGAGGAGATATTCCGATGGGGAGACGGAGAAAACCAAAAGATATGCAGAAAGCCCATCTCACGCAGGCTGAGAAAGAACGGCGTGAGGAAGAGGAACGTACCGTTTCCACAGGAAATGAACAGCTGAAAACCCCGCCGGAATGGCTTTTTAACCGTACGGCAAAGGCAGAATGGCGCAGAATCACCAAAGAACTACAGAAGATAGAGGTGGTTGGAAATCTGGATAAAGCAAATTTGGCTGGGTATTGTAATGCTTATGCCGCCTACAGAGATGTAACAGAAAAATTAAAGGGAGAAGACTATTGCATTGAAAGAGAGACAAGAAATGGGAAGATGATCGTAAAAAATCCATTGTTGTCCGTGCAGAAGGAATATGCAGAAGAGATGAGAAAATTTGCGGCGCTTTGTGGAATGACAGTGGACGCGCGATTAAAGGCAGCAGTTATCAAGGTAGATGAAAAAAATCAGGAAATTGAAGATAAATTCGGAGAAATTTGATGAAAAATTACGAGCAGATAAAAAATTATGCGAAGAAATGTATTTCCGGAGAAATCATCAGTTGTAAAAAACATAAATGGGCATGCGAACGATTTTTGCGTGATGCAGAAAAATTTGAGACAGATCCTGAGTATCCATATTACTGGAATGAAGAAGCTGCACAGAGCATCGTGGATTGGTTTGCCTTGCTGCGACATTCCAAAGGAATCCTTGCAGGAAAACCGATTCTATTGACAGAGTGGCAGAGATTTCGAATCTGCCAGTTGTATGGGTGGAGAAAGAAAAAGAACGGGATGCGCAGATTCAAAAAAGCATTTACGGAAGTTGCCAGAAAAAACGCAAAGTCTCAGGAAGAGGCTGGAATTGCGCTTTATGAAATATCTGTTACAGCTACAAAGAACAGAGAAGTATGTGAGGTATATACAGCGGGTGTAAAAAGAGATCAGTCAAAAATTGTATTTAATGAGGCAGATCTGATGCTGAGAGGTTCTCCTCTGAGAAAGAAATTTGATGTGACGAAAGTAATGATCACACATACAAAAACAGGAAGCTTTATCAAGCCGTTGAGCAAAGAAGATGGAAAGTCGGGAGATGGAACCAACCCGGCGGCGTTGATCGTAGATGAGTATCACCAGCATCCGACTACAGAATTTTATGACCTGGGGCTTGGGGCGAATACAAAAGAGCCGCTCCTTATGATCATTACAACAGCCGGTGTGGATTTGACGTATCCATGCTACACAATGGAATATACATATTGCTCAAGGATTCTGGATCCTTTTTCAGATGTGGAAGACGAAGAATATCTGGTAGATATTTGTGAAATGGATACAGAAGATTATGGGGATTTGGAAAGACTCGGGAATGAAGAATTGTGGCATAAGGCGAATCCGATCAGAATGACCTATGAAGATGGGCAGGATAAGATCCGTGGAGAGTATAAGATTGCAAAAGAAATACCAGAACACATGACGGCATTTTTGACAAAATGTTTGAATGTGTGGGTACAGGCTCAGGAGAATGGATATATGGATATGGCAAAATGGAAGGCATGCCAGGTAGATGAAATTCCAATCAATACAAAGGGAATGAGTGTATATGTGGGATTTGACATGTCAGCAAAGATTGATTTGACTTCCGTAGCATTTATTATTCCCTTTTTGTCAGGAGAATATGACAATACCAATCAGGAAATTGTGAAGTATATTGTATATTCACACTCTTTTATTCCGAACAGGGAGAAGCTGATCGAAAGAAAAAGCAGGGATAAGGTAGATTATGATGCATGGGAGAGAATGGGATATCTTACAGTTACCGATACGCCGATCGTGGATCAGAACGCAGTACTGAAATATGTAAAAGACACTTGCGAGAGACAGGATTGGAAAATTGAGTGTCTATGCTTCGATCCGGCCAATGCAGCAAAATTGATGATGGACCTGTCGAATGAAGGATATGTGGTGGAAGAAGTGTTCCAAAGCCATAAATCATTGAATGAATCAACACAGGGATTCCGGGAACAGGTATATAGTAAAAATATTCTTTATACATATAATCCTCTGTTGAATTTCGCGATGAGCAATGCGGTGATCCGGCAGAATCAGGGGTTGATAAAAATAGATAAAGACGCAACCACAAAACGAATTGACCCGGTCGATGCAATCTTATGTGCATTTAAACTGGCAATTTATCATGAGTTTAGTTCTAATTTCCTGGAAGCAATCGATAATTTTTTAGAAAGTGAATGGTAGAAATGAAAATTACAGACAGAATCAAAGGCGCGTGGAATGCACTGATGCATCCGGTGGAAGATCTGAATAGCGAAGGATTGCTGGAGTGGTTGGGAATAGACAGCCGCAATAAAAATCTGATCAGTGAAGTGACCTATTACACTTGCATGAAAATGTTAAGTGAAACCATGGGAAAACTGCCATTGAAGTATTATCAGGAAACAGAGCGCGGAAGAATTCGGGCAGAACCGGATGAGATGACCAGGCTGCTTACAATACGACCGAATCCAATTATGACTCCAACGACTATGTGGAGCGCAGTAGAAATGAATTGCCAGCATTATGGAAACGCATTTGTCTGGATCCGAAGAACTTTTGAAAGGAAAAAGTACGGAGGAACATACAAGCCGCTGGATTTGTGGCTGATGCAGAGCAGCTACGTCACGGTGTTGATGGATGACGTTGGGATTTTCGGGGGAAAAGGAAAGCTCTACTATCAGTACAGTGATCCGAAGAGCGGAGAACAGTATTTGTTCAAAAGCGAAGACGTCATGCATTTTAAAACATGGTACAGTCTGGATGGGATTATGGGCGAGCCGGTCCGAAAGATCCTGCAGGATACCGTTGGAGGGGCACTGGAAAGTCAAAGTTTCATGAATAAGTTATATGAGCAGGGATTGACTGCAAGTATGGCAATGCAGTATGTGGGAGATCTTGACGAGGGAAGAAGAAAGCAGCTGGAAAATAAGTTTGCAAAGGCTTTGACAGGTCCGAAAAATGCTGGGAAAGTGATCCCGGTTCCAATTGGATTACAGCTGACACCGCTGAAGATGTCCCTGACGGATGCACAATTTTTTGAATTGAAAAAATATTCGGCGCTTCAAATTGCAGGGGCATTTGGAATCAAACCGAATCAGATTAATAATTACGAGAAATCCAGCTATGCGAATTCAGAAACGCAGCAGCTAGCTTTTTTAGTGGATACCATGGCGTACAGGTTAAAAATGTACGAGGAAGAAATCAATTTCAAGACGTTGCCGACACAGACGCAGAAAGACGGCTTTTTCTATAAATTCAATGAGAAAGCCATCCTTCGGGCGGACAGTCAGACACAGATGGAAAATCTTGCAAAAGCAGTCAACAATGGAATCTACACGCAAAATGAAGCAAGGGAGTACCTGGACAAACCGGCAAAAGAAGGCGGAGATACTTTGATGGTAAATGGAAATTATATACCGATCACAATGGTAGGAAATCAGTACGATAAAGGAGGTGGAAACGGTGGCAGTGATTGATGTACGAGGGGACATTATTCCCAATGATACCAAATGGATTTATGACTGGCTGGAATGGGACAGCACATGTCCGAATGACATTAGAAATGCGCTTGCAGAAAAAGAAGAAGGAGAAACGCTTACGGTATTGATTAATTCCGGAGGCGGTTCTGTAATGGCGGGACAGGAAATTTATTCATTGTTATACGGAAGAAATGATGTAGAAATCCAGATACAGTCTATGGCAGGAAGTGCAGCAGGCGTGATCGCAATGTCGAACAGAAGTAAGATCAGCCCGGTTGCAATGATCATGGTGCATAACGTATCCATGAGTGGAGCAAGCGGAGATTATCATGCGATGCAAAAGAATGCGGAAATCCTAAAACAGATGAATGCGGCACTTGCAGCTGCATTTACTGCTAAGACCGGGAAACCGGAAGAAGAGGTTCTTAAAATCATGGATCGGGAAACCTGGCTGACGGCAAATCAGGCGGTAGAAATGGGATTTGCAGATGAAATGATCGTAAATTCTGTAGAATATACAAATGACTTGTGGGGTATGAGACTGACAGATGAAATCAGAGAAAAGGTAATCCGTGAGAAAAATGAAAAGGAACAGACAGAGGCAAGAAAACAAGAAATTTTAAATGGATTAGACATGTATGGTGTCTAAAGAAAAGGAGAAAACATGAGTGAAAGACTATTAAATCTTTTGGATCAGATCAATGCGAAAAAAGCAGAAGTAAAAAATCTGGTGGAGGCAGGGAATCTGGATGAGGCAGAAGCCGCGAAAAATGAACTGAAAAATCTGCAGAGAGAATTTGATCTGTTAAAAGATCTTGAAGATGAAGAAATTGAGAATGTACAGAACCGTGTTGACAATGGGAATATGACACCGGTTCATAATGAAGAGGATAGTGTGGCAGAATTTGCGAATGCGGCCAGACATGGATTTCGGGTTACAAATGCATTGAGTTCCGGAATGCGGGAAAGTTCTGATCCGGATGGGGGATATATTGTGCCGGAAGACATTCAGACAAGGATCAATCAGTGGAAACAGGCGGAATTTTCCCTGGAATCGTTAATCACTGTGGAGAACGTCAGAACAAATAAAGGGCAGCGCACGTATGAGAAACGAGCTACCATGACGGGATTTGAGGACATTGAAGAAGGCGGAGAACTTCAGGAGATGGATACACCGCAGTTCGAACGGATCAGATACGACATTCAGGATCGTGGAGGATGGCTGCCTCTTACAAATGATTTGTTAAGCGATACAGATCAGAATATTACAGAGGTCATCACAAGATGGATCGCAAGAAAGAGTAATGCGACAAGCAATAAAAAGGTCATTGGCCTGATTGATGCAAAAGAGGTAAAAGAAATCGAAACAATGGATGAAATCAAGAAAGCAATCATTGTTACGCTTGGCGCCGCATATAGAACAGGATCCAGAATTCTGACCAACGATGACGGATTGTTATTCCTTTCTACATTGAAGGATACAACCGGAAGAGATTTGTTGCAGCCGAACCCGTTGGATGTGATGCAGATGTATCTTTCTGTTGGTCCAATCCGGGTGCCGATCATTGCAGTTCCGAACCAGGTGATCGCATCTGATATTAAGGCGAAAGGGAAACTTAAGATCCCGATGGTATGCGGAGATTTTAAAGAGGCATTCAAAAAGTACGACAGACAGAGAACAAGTATCATGTCATCCAATGTAGCGGTGGCGGGAAGTCTGAACGCATTTACACAGAATATGACGCTGGTACGTGCGATTGAAAGAAATGATTACAAGGTACTGGACAATGAAGCATATACGAACCTGAAAATGGTCATTGACGATGCATCAGTAAAGGGGGAAGAGTAATCCATAGCCAAAGCAGTGGTCTGCATACTGCCGGGGAACTGAAAAAAATGACAGTAAAGGAAATCAGGGAACTGGCAGTAAGACAGGGCTATGAGATTACAAAGACTGCGAAGAAGGATATCATTGAGGAGTACATGATGCAGCAGGAGGAAGCGTGATGTTCGACATGATAAAAACACGATGTGGAATCGCAAAAACCACAAAAGTATATGATGATGACATTCAAATGTATATCAATGACTGCCTGCTGGACATGAGAGACTCCGGTGTTCCGCAAAAAACAGTAGAAAAAGAAGATGAACGAGTGATCACAGCAGTCACTCTGTATGTAAAAGCGCATCTTGGAAATGACAGATCTGACACAGAAAAGTATATGAAACTGTACCAGAGAAAAGTGTTTCGACTTACATTAGATGAGGAGGAAACATAATGTGGAATGGAAGTATACAGTTAGGGATTCAAAAAGAAATCCAACAAAATGAAAATGGATTTGAAAAGAAAACCTACAATTTTTCAGAAGAAATACCAGCGGAAATCGCTGATACAACGCGAAACGATGAAATGCTGGGAAAACAGTGCGGTTATCAGGCGGATATCAGCGTTGCAATCCTGAGTTGTAACTATCATGGGGAATCGGTGTTTCGCGACGTGGCTACAGGAGATACCTATGAAGTAAAGAGAAGCTATCGAACCTCAAAATCTATGAACGTGATTCTTACCGGAGAGCGAAGAGAACATGGCAAAATTTGAGATTAGAGGACTGGATGACATGATGCAGGCACTAAATGCATTAGAGGTAGAAGAAGTTGCCGCAAAAATGCTGGAAGAGTCTGTGCCAATCTTGGAACAGGAAGTAAAAAAAGAGGTCAGCAGGCATAAAGATACCGGGGATATGTATGAGTCCATCGGAAGCACCGGGGCAAGAAGAAATCAAAGAGGATACTACATATGTGTAAGGCCAACAGGATATGCTTCTGCTAAAAAATGGAGAAATGCAAGGACAAAAGGTGGAAAACGTGCTGGAAAGAAGGTGCGGGTAAGAAATATGGAAAAAATGGTATATCTCGAATACGGAACTTCAAAGCAAAGAGCCACGCCGGTATTAAGCAGAGCCACAAGAAGGGCTGAAAAAGATGTGATTTCCAAGATGCAGGAAGTCTTTAACAGAGAGGTAGATGGAAAGTGACAGTATTTGAAAAAATCATAGAGGCAATCCGGCCATTCGGATATCCATATACGGCAGGGGTATATGAAGGAAAAGAAAAAAGATGGTTTACCTTTAATTTTTCAGATGACTATGGAGATGCCTATGCGGATGATACACCGCAAAGCGTGATCGTTGAAGTACAGATTCATTTCTTCCTGCCTTATGAGGAAGATTTTACCAGAGTTAAAAATAAGATACGGAATGCAATTTTCAGACAGGGGTTCACATTTCCGGAAATCCATATTCTGGAAGACGAGAATCCGGACATTCGGCATTTAGTGTTTGAATGTAAAATAGAAGAGAGAGAAGGAGAATAAACATGGCATACATTGGACTTAGAAAACCGATTATTGGGAAAATGGAGGAATCAGGAACTTATGCAGAACCGTTTGCGCTGGGAAAAGCAATTGGTCTGCAGGTAACGCCAAATTATGCGGAGGGATCCCTTTACGCAGATGATGCGCAGTCAGAGTATGACAAGGCGTTCAGTTATGCAGAAGTGACATTAAATACAAGCACCATTCCGATCCAGGCACATAAAGAGATGTTCGGACACAAGATCGGTGAAAGTGAAAAGAAAACGGTTGATTATAATGTAGATGACCAGAACAACTACGTGGGAATGGCATGGATTACTCAGGAGATCGTAGATGGAGTTCGGGCATTTACCGGCAATTTTTTATATAAAGTGAAATTTTCTGAGCCGTCTGAAGACTATGCGACAAAAGGGGAAAGTATTGAGTATAAGACACCGTCTATTTCCGGACGCGCAATGGCAAATGATGAAGGAAACTGGAAATCTGTAGAAGTGTTTCAAACAGAAAAAGAGGCAATGGATTGGATCAATACGAAGTTTGGAAAAGAAGTGGTCATGGCAGCAGATAAAAAGACAAGGGAGAAGTAAGAGATGTTTGAGAGTCTGAAGTATATTGAATTATCCGGTGAAAAGTTTCCAATCAAATGCGACATGGTCGTATTGGAGAAAATCCAGGAAGAATACGGCGATCTGGATCTGTTTGAGGGAAAACTGAATGGATTTACACCGAACCGCAAGGAAGACGGAACCATAGAGACCAACGAAGAAGGGCTGACGATCGGAACGTTTGGAGTGCCGAACATTAAGACGGTGAATCAGACATTGATCTGGATGGTCCAGGAAGGTCTGGAAATCGAAGCAGAAAAGGAAAAGAAAACTGCGGAAACGATGGATGAGAAAACAATCCTCAGAAAAATTGATATGTCACCGGGAGAAATCGGAAGAGAACTGCATGCAGAATTTATGAGGTGCTTTGCAAGAAAAAACGCAGTGACCACGCATGGGAAGAAGGAGAAGAATCCGAACAAATAAACTTTGCGTGGATCGTATGTATTGGGTTGCAAATGGGATACAGAGAGAGTGAAATTGCACATATGTATTTTGGAAAGTGGTGCGACTTGTTTACAGAATATAAGAAAATACATAATATACGGATGCAGCGGATGATTTTTGAAGAGAAAAAGATTACTTCCATGCTGGATTTATAAGAAAAGCTGTGGTAAGATGAAGTCAACGGGGAGGAATACGGATGACGGAGAAAAAATCGAAAGCAACAATTTATTTGAAAATCATTTGGCTGACAATGAAGTATATCGGCCAGAAACATCCTTATATGACAGCAGGACTGACAGTGTGGTGTATAGGATGTCTTGGAATCGCAATTACAAAGTCATTTTCTCTGGGAATTTTATTGATCGCAGGGGTGATTGGTGCAATTGCCATAATCCGGTGGATGTTTATCACACTGGAAGACTTTGGAAGTGTTAGGAAAAAGACACAGAGAAAACTGCGGAAAAAAGAAGCACTTGAGAGGTATCTTAAGTTTTTGGAACAAGGATTATGATAGAGCCACTTACTTGAAGCGAGTAGGTGGTTTTCTTATACCCATTAAAAAACATAGGAAGTTAATTGAATATAGGGGAGGAGTCCTTTCAGGGTATGCTCCTGATCTCCCCGGAAAGCTGGAGGGCGTAGCGAAATGCTACGTCCTATTTTGATGCATAAAAATAGAAAGGATATGGAATTATGGAACTGAAACTTGTAAAGCAAGGAGAATTTTTAGGGACTAGATGTGATTTTTATGTAGATGAGGAAAACAACATCTATATGAGCAGAACACAGATTGGATATGCGCTACAGTATAAAAATCCACAAGATGCGATAAAGAAAATTCATTTAAGACATTACGAAAAATTACAGCAACGCTATGTAGAAGTGGTGGGTGACAATTTGTCCCCGAGGCCAAGAGATTTAGGAAAAAAGACAAGTATTTTTATGTATGACGAAAGAGGCATTTTAGATGTAATAAGATGGTCAACAACAGAGATAGCTGACCAATACTTTGATTGGGTGTACGACATTATTCAATCAATTAAAAAGAATGGCTATTACATAACTTCCGAAAAAGATAAAAAGTGGCTTGGAATTCGTAACGAATCCAAAGAGGCAAGACGATATGAAACAGACCAGATTAAACTCTTTGTGGAGTATGCAAAAGAGCAGGGGAGTAAAAATGCAGATAGGTACTACGTGCTATTTACAAAGCTGATAAATAGTAAGATGGGAATTCAGAGTGGAAAACGTGATGAACTGTCACAGGAAACGCTCATGGAGTTAAAGTCTTTGGAAACTCTGGTTAAGATGAGAATTCGCAAGCTTATAGAAAAGGAGACGCCTTACAAGGAAATATATCAAGACGTGAAGATGTTGGTAGATGAGTTTTAAGAAGAACATAAGGAGCAGTGAAATTCACTTGTCCTTTTTAAAATTACCTCTTGACAAATGTCCGTACAAAATGTATCATGATAAATGTACGGACAAAAAGAAAGAGGTGATTTGATGAGTCCGAAAGGTAGACCAACGGATAATCCTAAAAAAGGACGTTTTGAAATACGAACTTCACAGGAAGAGGAAGAAATGCTGGACTATTGTTGTGAAATTACCGGAAAAAAACGTACCGATATAATTAGATTAGGGATTAGAAAGGTATATGAAGAATTAAAAAAGTAAAAGGGTAGTCGGCACCCTGAGAAAGTGAAATCGACTACCCGACCCCCAAATAGAGGTATAAATATTATAGCACTGTACCTCTGTTTTGGCAAATCAGAAAATGGAGGTATTATGAAATGAAATTGCCACAAGTAATAGAAATAAATGGAATAAGAGTTTTAACAACAGAGCAACTGGCAAGAAATTACGGAACGCAGCCTAAAATTTTGCAATATAATTTTTCTTATAATAAGAAAAGATATACGGAAGGAAAACATTATATCGCATTACAGGGAGAAGAATTAAAGAAATTTAAAGCTGACCTTGAAATTCAAGGTAACCTTAAATATGCTCATACGCTTTATCTCTGGACAGAAAAAGGTGCATTACTTCATGCAAAATCGCTGAATACCGATAAGGCATGGGAAGTATATGATTACCTAGTTGATTTCTATTTCAGAGCAAAAGAGGGAGAAAAAATTCCGGTAGTGAAAGAAACAAAACAGGAGACAACAGAAAAACAGGTTACAAAAGAGCCTTTCGATATTGCTCCATATTTCATATCTGTAGTAGAGAAAGTTCCTATTGAAGCATTAGATGCTATGGAGAAAAGTTTTAGGAAAAATAACAGTAAGACTGTTAAATTGGCTACACTTTCTATTTTAGCAGAAAAGATGAAACGTAATATTGAATAACTAAATACAGTAATCAGAGCATCTATCAGAAATGGTAGGTGCTCTTTTTATACAAATTTTTGTGTGCGACATCGCACCAGGGAGGAGGCGAAAAGATGGGGCAGAAGAAAATAGGTGCATTTATCACACTTGACGGTGAAAAAGAGTTTCGATCAGCAGTCACTTCATGTAATAAAAGTCTGGCCACAATGAAATCCGAGATGAAACTGGTGGAAGCACAAACTGCAGGATCAGCGAATTCGCTGGAGACATTAAAAAAGAAGCATGAAGTATTGACAAAAACGCTGGATGAACAAAAAGAAAAAGAAGCGGCACTGAGAAAAGGATTGTCCCATGCAGAACAGGAATATAACAGAGTTGGAACAGCTCTGAGTGAATATCGGGAAAAGCTGGAACAGGCTGAGAAAACACTGCAAGAGATGAAAAATGCTTCAGATACAACAGAGGAATCCCTGGATGAACAAAGCGAAGCAGTAGAAACTCTTCAACTGATCGTAGAAAAAGGAGAGGAAACTTACCGAAGAGCAGGAAATCGAATCCAGGACTGGCAGAAGCAGCTGAATCATGCGGAAGCGCAGACAATTCGCGCCACACGTGCGCTGAATGAAAATATTACTTACATGAAAGAAGCAGAGTCTGCATCTGACGGATGCGCAACAAGTATTGATGAATTTGGAAAGAAAGCAGATCATCTTGCGGATGAATTAACAAAAACATCAACGATCATCAAAGCGAACTTCATCAATACATTGGTTGACAGTGGAAAAGATCTGATGGCAGATACTTTCCAAAGTGCAGTGCAAGGCACACTGGAATTACAGGATGCACAGAATCAGCTGAGAGCAAGTACCGGAGCAACACAGATGGCCACAGAAGCCTATGGAAAAACCATGCAGGAAATTTATAAAGAAGGGTATGGAGATTCCATTCAAGATATTGCAGATGCAATGGCTATGGTAAAACAGTATACAAATGAAACGAATCCGGAAAAAATACGGGAACTGGCAGAAGGAGCAATGGCGCTGCAGGACGTATTCGACATGGATTTAAGCGAGTCCATCCGGGGTGTGGATGCATTGATGGACAATATGGGGCTGTCTGCATCAGAGGCATTTGATTATATTGCGAAGGGCGCACAAAACGGACTGGATAAATCCGGAGAATTAACGGATAATCTGGCAGAGTACAGTTCACTGTGGGCACAGGCGGGATTTTCTGCAGAAGAAATGTTCACGATCCTGCAGAATGGATTAGATTCCGGCGCTTACAACCTGGATAAAGTCAATGATTATGTAAAGGAATTCGGCGTTTCCATGTCAGACGGCCGGATTGAAGAAAATTTAAAATCATTTTCAAAGGAAACCCAGAATTTATTCTACGCATGGCAAGATGGAAAAGTAGCGATGAAAGACGTTTTCCAGTCAGTGATCACAGATCTGGCCAGCATGGAAAATCAGCAGGAAGCGCTGACGATAGCAAGTAATACATGGAGTGCATTGGGAGAAGACAATGCAATGAAAGTTATCACATCTTTGAATAAGGTGAACGGAGCCTATAAGAATGTGAAAGGATCCATGGAAAGCATCAAATCTATCAAATATGACAGCGTGACCAATCAGTGGAAAGAACTGGGGAGAACCTTTCAGACAGACGTGATGACGCCTGTTCTGAAGAAGTTTTTGCCGGCGGCTCAAAAAGGAATGACGGTTCTGGCCGACAATATTGAAACGATCGTACCGGTGGCAACGGCAGCAGGAACTGCAGTGGGAACGATTTTTGTAGCCAAAAAAGCCAAAACCTTAATAAAGGACATCAAAGATGTTGGAAGCGGAATTGGAAGTCTGATTGAAAAAGTGCTGATCTATACCGGAGTAAAGACAGCGGAGACGGCAGCGGAAACTGCAAATACAGCGGCAACCGTGGCAGGAACAACAGCTACAGTAGCGCAGACAACGGCAACAGGAGCGGCGACAGCGGCACAAACAGGTCTGAATGCGGCAATGGCAGCCAATCCCATCGGGATTCTGGTAGTAGGTCTTGGGGCAGTGGTAGGAGCAACTGCACTATTTTCATCTGCAATGACCGATGCAAAAGAGGAAACGGAAGAACTGGGAAGCAAGACAGAAGAAGTAAACCGCAAGATGGAAGATGCATCAAAAGGTCTGACCGATTCCATGAAGAATATGCAAGACTCTGTAGAATCCTTAAATGCAAAAGAAATGTTGTCCGGAGATCTGGTGACGGAATTGTATGATTTAGCAGAAGGAGCAGGAAAATCTTCTGAAAAAATAGGAAGGATGCAGGTCATTGTAGACGAACTGAATTCATTGTTTCCGGATCTAAGTCTTACAATCAATGAAAATACAGGAGCGCTGAATAAAAATGAAGCGCAGACCAAGCAATCCATTGATACGGCATTGAAATTTGCAAAAGCACAGGCAGCACAGGAGAAAATGGCAGATATCGCAGATGAACTTGTAGAAGCGGATATGGCAAGGTATGAAGCAGAACAGAATCTGGAGAATATCGGGACCAAGTTAAAGAATCTGGAGGAAGAACGCCAAAAAGTATTAAAGAAAAGCAAAGAATCAACCGAAGAAGGGACAGCTGCTTATGTAGAATACAATGGAAAAATGATGGATTCCCAGCAGGCGCTTATGGAAATTGCGGAATCAGAACGGGAATTGAAAGATCTGAGGAAAGAACAAAAATCTGGATTGGATGAATTGAATGAGACTTATGAAAAAGCAAATGAAAAGTATCAGAGTGCCTATGACTATACCGAAGGATTAACCGGAAAAATCAATGAAAACACAGAATCTACCAACGAAAATACAGAATCCAAAAAGGCAAATATAGAAGCAGAGAATGGCAAGCAGGCAGCGTCAGCATCCAGTATTGAAATTGCAGGGCAGGAGATCCAGGCATATAAAAACCTGTCTGCTACGCAGCAGGAAATGGCTGTGAATGTAACGAACAGTGTACTGACGATGCAGGAAAATGTGCAGGGAGCGCTGCAGTCTCAAATGGATATGTTCGAAGCATTTGACGGCGGGGTACAGATTTCCACGGAGCAGTTATTGGCAAATATGCAGTCTCAGATTGATGGCGTGACGCAATGGGAACAGAACATGACTGCATTAGCGGACAAAGGTGTAAATGAAGGTATTTTGCAAAAGCTGGCAGAAATGGGACCACAAGGATCTGGATATGTGAATGCGTTTAATTCCATGACTTCTGAAGAATTGGCCAAAGCAAATGAACTTTGGGGTCAAAGCGTTGACATCCAGGGTATGACAAACGAATGGGGGCAGGAATTATTAACTGCAGGTGCAGAAAATATCGCAGGGGGGCTTGAAAACCTTACTCCATTGATGGAACAAAGTGGGGCAAATACCGTGATGGGACTTGTGAGAGGAATGCAAAAGGCGCAGGAATCCGCAGAATCATCAGGAAAAGATTTGGGTGTAAAGACCATTGAATCTGTAAATGAAGGGCTGGGATGTAAGTCGCCATCCAGAAAAACCAAAGAATCCGGAAAGAATGTGGATCAGGGGCTGGTAAATGGAATCAACGCTGGAAAAGGATCCGTACAAAATGCGGCAAAAAGTGTGGCTTCCGGTGTTGTCACTACGATAAAAAGTAATTTGAATGAACAGAAATTCTATTCCTATGGATATCACGTATCAGATGGTCTGGCAAGCGGGATTCTGGCAGGGAAATCCATGGTGATACAGGCAGCCGCTTCCGTTGCACAGGCAGCCGTGGAAACGGCAAAAAGAAAGCTGGAGATCAATTCGCCATCCAAGGTATTCCGAAGAATTGGAGCAGGAACCATGGAAGGATATACCATGGGGATCCGGGATGAGATGAAGACCGTGAAGGCAACTGTAGGAGAGGCGATGTCTGTGGGAGAGGGAAAAGGAGTCACAAGAGAACGAGCAGAAGATGACGGAGCGCGAAATTTCTTACGTGTGATCGAAGAAATGGCAAAATATAGAAAAGAAATGCCGGAAATTACAGTCATGGTTGGAAATGAGAAATTTGATTCCTATATTGTAAAAACAGCAAAACGAGGAATTTATGAAGAACAGATCGGAAGTCAGGGGGCAAGAGGAAAACGATGTTTTATATAGTCAGAAATCAGAAAAGCAACCTGGAGATCGGTATTCATGTAAAAGAAAGACCCAAAATACCGGCGCCTGAGTTTCGGTATGAAGAAATAGAAATACCGGGAAGAAGCGGGACCTTGATCCAAGAATCAGGGCTGGTCGATGATCTGAAAATTGAGGTCGTATTTAATTTTGCAGCAAAGCCGGATTTGTGGATGGAGCAGTTTCGGGAAGCAAAGAAATGGTTGTTGGCAAGGGAAGACGATCAGCTGGTTCTCAGTGATGATCTGGAGATGTTCTATAAAGTAAAGCATACGTCTGTTGATACAGCAGAAAGATATGTAAAAACTTTGGGAGAATTTTCTGTAACATTTCTTTGCGAAGGATTTCAGTACAGGCGAGATGGACAGTATGAACATACCATAGAAGAAGTGAAATACAATCCATATTATTTGTCGCAGCCGGTTTATAAAATCCGTGGAAATGGAACCTGTGAACTAAAGGTGAATGGAAAATCAATGATTACAGAAGTTCAGGGCAATCTGACGATTGATACAGAACGGATGTTGGCATACAACGAATCGGGCGTATTGAAAAATACAATGGTCACAGGAAATTACGAAGACCTTCTGTTGATGGAAATGGAAAACACAATTTCATGCAGTATGGGATTTGACCTTTCGATCATTCCAAATTGGAGGTGTTTATAATGATCCAGATATATTTACCGGAAAACACGAATTATGAAAGAAATGGTGATATTACATTATTGCCGACAGTCGCAACCGTGCATGTGGTGTTAAATGGAAACTGGACCGTTACATTGAAACATCCGATTGATGCAGAAGGCAGATGGAAATACATAGAAGATCATGCTGTTGTAAAAATGATGTCATTCAACGGAGAACAGCTGTTCCGAGTAAAAGCGAAGAAAAAGAGAGAATCAGAGATCCAGGCAACATTAGAGCCGGTTTTTATGGATGCACTGGGAGAATGTTTTCTGCTGGATGTGCGGCCAACGGAGAAAACAGGACAGGAAGCATTGAACATCATGCTGGAGGGATTCCCGAAGTATCAAGCGGAATCCGATATTCAGAAAGTAGAAACAGCGTATTATATCAATAAAAACCTGATCGAAGCAGTAAATGGTGAGGAAGAAAATTCCTTTGTGAACCGATGGGGAGGAGAAATACTATATGACAATTATAAAATTGTAGTAAATGAACGGGTAGGATCTGATCACGGGACACAAATTTTATATGGAAAAAACATTGCAAAAGACGGACTTCTGGAAGAAGTTGATATGAGGAACATTGTAACAAGAATATTCCCACAGGCATATAATGGCCGGATGATGCAAAGAGAGACGCCTTGGGTGGATTCCGATCTTCTTCATGTCTATCCGATCATATATAGTGAACTGATCAAGTTTGACGATGTAAAAATGCGGGAAGACGCACAGGAAGATGATGCAGAAAAAGGAATCATTGTATGTGAGACTCAGGAAGAGTTGGAGGAAGTACTGATCCAAAAATGCAAAGATAAATTCAAAGAAGGGATAGATAAGCCGAAAGTAAATCTATCCATCGATATGGTCCACCTTGCGGGAACAAGGGAATACGCAGATGTAAAAGAGTTAGAAAAGGTTTCACTTGGGGATACCGTGCACTGCCGGCACGAGAAACTTGGAGTTATCACAGATGCCAGGGTGATCGAATTGGAGTATGACGCGATCCGGGAGAGGATCGATACGATAGAACTTGGAGATTATCGATATGATTATTTCGGAGAAATGTCAAGAATGGCAGCACGGGTCGGGGAGACGATACGTCCGGATGGGACGGTCGTGGCAGAACAGGTCTATGGAGAAATGAGCGATATCAAAGGAAGGACGCTGACTCTTGGCGGCGGGGAAATTTCGGGAAGTGTAGAAATCCGGAATGCCAGAAAGCATACGGTAGGAGGAGTTACAGACGGAGGAGAACTGATTGATGGAGATTTAAAGATCTGGGCAATTGAAAGAATTATCTTATCACCGGGAAGAGGGTTGGCAGTAAATCAAAGAAACGCATTAAGTGGAAAGGCGATTTTCTCAGATGAAAGTTATCTGGAATTTGAAAGTGGAATTCTTGTAAAAGGACAGACAACAAATGGCGAGATTGTCGAAGATAGAGTTCGGTCCGCAGGACAGGCACGACAAGTTCCATATGGGTTGATTGAAAATGGAACGGAGTGTGCAAGAAAATTAAGCCAACAATACGGATGGAGTAGAAATGCGATTGTCGCATGGCTGGGAAACGTCCAGCAGGAAAGCGCTCTTGATCCGGCCGCATTTCAAGGAGGAGAAGGAAACTGGAGTCAGGGCGTTGGTTATGTTCAATGGACACCGGGGACAAATCTGCAGGAGAGAGCACAGGCTATAGGAAGAACAGACTATCTCACAACAGACTGTCAACTTGCGGTCATTGATTATGAGAGGAAGAATGGGATTCAGTATTATCCGACAGCAGCATATGACTTGACATTTGATGAATTTATCCGATCCAATGCAGAGGTAGAATGGCTCACGATGGCATGGCTGAAAAATTATGAGCGAGCAGGCGATGAAGCGGTAGAAAATCGATTGCAGTATGCAAGAGAATGGAACCAACGAATAGATGGCATTTTGAAAAATGCCGTGGAAGAAGCTGTGAAATGGGCAATTGATATTGCAAATGATGAAAGCCATGGATATGATCAGGCGAACCGCTGGGGACCGGATTATGATTGTTCTTCTCTTTTGATACAGGCGTGGGAAAATGCCGGAGTGCCAGTAAAGAGTAATGGAGCTACCTATACCGGAAATATGCGGGAAGTATTCCTGCAATGTGGATTTGAAGATGTTACAAACGAAGTAAACATTGCGACAGGAGCAGGAGTACAGCGCGGAGATATCCTGCTCAATATCGTAAATCATACGGCAATGGGAATTGGAAATGGACAGATCGTACAGGCGAGTCAAAATGAGTTTGGAGGAATTCTTGGCGGACAAACCGGGGATCAGACTGGAGAAGAAATCGCCACAAGAAGCTATTACAATTATCCATGGGATTGCGTGCTGCGATATCCACAGCACTCGGAGCCAGGTCCGGGACAAGGCTTGGCCTTTGTAAAATGGATACCGAAAGGGGGAATAGAATCAGATGGAAGCAACGAATATCTTAAGAATTGATGCAAGAAATCCGGGACTGACACCAAAGGTGTGGGCAGTACAGTTTGATTCAGGAAGACTGATACGGTGCTATATCGCAGGCACTACTGGCAGTGTGAGCAAGGCAAGGATTTATTGCAGAAAACCAAGCGGAAAAGAAACCTATACGGAAGGAACTGCTATGAATAATTCCTGTATTTTGTTTGGATTAACGGAACAAATGCTGGCAGAAACAGGGGAAGCGGTTTGTCAGCTGCATTTGGTAGATACGGAAAACGTGCTTACATCGTTTGATTTTTTACTGGAAGTAAAAGAAAACAGAATTGCTGGATCACAGATAACGTCAACGGATGAATACCAGGCGCTTGTAGCATTACTGAATCGTCTGGAGAAATTTGATCCGATCGAAATCACGGAATTTGAGATTGATTCGCTGGAGAGCGGATCTGTTTCAGGAGGAAGTATTGCATTGAACGTCCAGAAAATCTATGCATCGGTAGGACAAATGAATGCCGGGTTTGCAACAGACGGACTTCCGGAAAATGCGATCGTGATGATCAGTACAGGAAATCCGAACGATGCAGACAATGCGAAAGTATATCGGAAAGGCGTAAACGGGTATGAGTATATGGTAGATCTGTCCGGAGCAACCGGTCCGAAGGGGGATAAGGGAGATCCGGGAGAAAAAGGAGATTCGGGGAAGGATGGAACAGGGGTTACGATCCTTGGTTCTTATACAACGGAGGATGAGTTATACAAGGAACATCCAACCGGAAATGTCGGAGAATCTTATCTGGTCAGCGGGAATTTGTATGTATGGGATCAGACGTCCAGAAAGTGGAAAAATGTAGGGCAGATCCAGGGACCGGAAGGACCGGCTGGAAAGGCTGCGACAATCTGGATCGGAACAACAACGACGGGAGAACCGGGAACAGAAGCAGCAGTAGAAAATTCAGGAACAGAAACAGATGCCGTATTTGATTTTGAGATTCCACGAGGAACTCCAGGAGAATTAGACGGAATCGAGGATATTCCGAATACTGATATTGACTCACTGGGAGGAGGTTCAAAAGGATGATCATTGCCGTATTTGACGAATGCTCCAGACGTGTGGATATCGATGGAAAGCTGACACAGTGGGATTATGGACAAGTGCTGCAGATTTGTGGAATGCAGATCCAGGAAAAGCAGATTCAGGTACATTTTTCGAACCGCTGTACAGAACATGCACTGATTGTGCTTGGAACAGTGGAAGATGGAGATATCTTTGTAGAAATTCCAAATGAATTGCTGAAAAAGAATGGAGTGATCCAGGCGTACGTCTATCAGACGATTCCGGGAGAAGGAAGAACAACGTTTGAAGTCCGGCTTGGAGTGAAAGCCAGAAAAAAACCGCAAGATTACGAGGCGCCGGAAGATAAACATGCATTGGAACAGGTGTTAGAACAACTGAATAAAAAAGGAGACAGGCTGCAGCTGAAGGAAAACCGGATGCAGCTTTTTTCCGGGGAGAATCTACTCAGTGAAGTGGAACTGCCGGAAGGCGGGGGAGGCGGAACTGTGGAGATAGAGTCGATCACCAATCCGGAGATTGACGAGATTATGAAAGGAGCAGAGTGAAAATGCCAAGAAAGAAAGTAACAAAAGCAGCAGTGCTTGCTGCAGAAAAGAAGTACCTGGATCAGGATGGACTTGCACACCTGGTACAGAAAAACGATGCAAGATACGTAAGAAAAGAGGAGGGAAAAGGGTTATCTGCCAATGATTTTACAGATGAGTACAAGCAGAAGATTGACGATCTGGCATATACCAAGATTGCAATTAACAGCCTGACAGCTACAAACAGCAGCAATGAAATCGGCGCAACAGTAACTGCATCTGATGTAACATGGACTTTAAACAAAGAACCTAAGACCCAGAAAATCCAGTTTGCAAGCGAAGCTGCCGAAAATCTGGATAAGAGCATCCGGAAGAAATCATACACAGGAAAGACAGTGAAAGCAAATACGAATATCGTTCTTACTGTTACAGATGAAAGAGATGCGTCTGTATCCAGAACCGTGACAATCGCATTCCAGCCAAAAGTATACTGGGGCAAGACTAACAAAGCCTCACTCGCAAATGCGGATATCCTTGCATTAGAGGGTTCTGCGCTTGCAGGCGGCAGAGGACGCAGTTTTACAGTAAATGCCGGAGCAGGTGAGAAGATCGTGTATGCAATCCCTACATCATTTGGAACTCCGACTTTTAATGTCGGTGGATTTGACGGCGGATTTACAAAAGCGCAGACATTGGAGTTTACCAACGCATCCGGATATAAGCAGAGCTATGACGTATGGATGTCTGTAAACGCAGGACTGGGGTCTACAGCAGTCACAGTAAAATAAGGAGGAGGTTTGAGAGATGGCACAGAGTATTGACGGAGGTGTAGTAATTGTCAACACCTTATCGACAAAAAACAATGGGGATTATCCACTGTGTATGGCGGAAAGCGTACAGCTCTCGGAAGGAAAATCCGTCGAGCAGAAAATAGGGGAACTGGAAGCAGGAGCGGGAAATGAAGTAATTACAGAAGAAGAGATTAATGGATTGTTTTAAAGAAAAGGAGAGAGAAGAACATGGCAAAATTTTTAGATTTAACAGGACTTGGAACATTTAAAACAAAGATACAGGAATGGGTGAACACTCGTCTAAACAGTGAAGTTACAATCAAAGTCGTAAAAGTGAACGGACAGGCATTAAGCCCAGATGGAAGTAAGGCGGTTAATGTGGATCTGTCCACCTATGCGATCAAAACAGAAGTAACAAAGGAAATCGCACAGGCTGTAAGCGGAATCAAGGGCTTTGATGCACAGGTTGTATCATCCTTGCCGCAGACCGGAGAAAAAGGAATCCTGTATCTGGTGGCAAACAGCGGATCCGGTCAGAATATCTACGATGAGTATTTATGGGTAAACGGAAAATATGAAAAACTGGGAACTCGTGAGATCGATTTGACTGCGTATGCGAAGAAAACAGAGCTCCCGACAAAAACAAGCCAGCTGACAAACGACAGCGGATTTCTGACAGGCGTGCCGGCGGAATATGTGACAGAAACAGAACTGAGCGGGAAAGGATATCAGACAGGTGCCCAGGTAACACAGGCGATTACAAACGCCACAGAAGATATGGCAACTAATACAGGCGTAGAAGAAAAGTTGGAAGGTTATGCTTTGAAAACAGAGATTCCTACTGTAGAAAGCATTTCAAACTCAGAGATTGATTCATTGTTTACCGCGTAAAGTGGGGTGGTTAAATGAAATATTTAAGTTGGACAGGACTACAGCATTTTTACGACAGATATATATCACCACTCAAAGAAGTTGCAAGAACCGGAAGATATGATGATCTGATTGAAAAGCCGGAAATTGTAAACAATACAACAACGGAAAAAGAAGGGACTATACTGGATGGAAGAGTGGGGAAAAAGCTGGGAACAGATATCTCCAATATATGGAAAAATCTGGATCAATTAAATGCAAAAATAGGAATAGAAAGTACCATACAATTCATAACAGTAAAGCAAAAGGTTATAAATTTGCAGAATAATGACTTTTTGGCAATAGCTACAATAGGAGAGTTGACCAACAATAAAGTCGGTGCAGATGAGTTAGATCGTTTGTATATCCAGGCACAAAGTGCGGACGAAACAGCTAATAGAGCATTTATAATAGCCACGACTATGAGACCGAATGGACAAGTGCTTGTGAAATTAAGTGAAGTCGGCAGCGGAGTGATGCGAGTTTCTTTTCTGTGTGCAGTGACTGGAAAGGCACAAGCAAGGGAAGAAACAGAAGATATTTTAATTGCAGAACAAGAATTTCAGGCAAAAACGTTGCTAAACAGATTTGATGAGCATGGAAAGATGATCATTCCAGATGCGATAGATGCAAATACATTAGATCCAAATGGTCCGGCGGTAGAAATTGTATAGGATGCGGAAATGACGGGAAATTAACAATTTGAATACAGGAAGGAAAGTGAGGATATGAAGAAAATGAATTATGCAGAACCAATTATTGATGTTTATAATGCGATTGTAGGAACGGTCGTTGCTGTTCTCTCGTACATCCTCGGAGAACATTGGATTTTATTTGTAGCATTTTTGCTTTTAAATATTGCTGATTGGATAACAGGATGGATGAAGAGCAGAATGGCTAAGAAAGAAAATTCTGTTAAAGGATGGAAAGGCGTATTAAAGAAATTAGGGTACTGGTTGATGATTATGGTAGCATTTGGAGCAAGTGCAGTATTCATAGAAATAGGAAAGACTATCGGAGTAGATTTACAGGTTACAACATTACTTGGATGGTTTGTACTTGCAAGCTTGCTTATTAACGAGATTAGATCGATCTTGGAAAATTTTGTAGAAGCTGGATTAAATGTGCCAGTTGTTCTTATCAAAGGATTAGAAGTTGCAGATAAGTTGGTAAATAAAGACGATAATACTAAATAATGAATGTTTATGGAATGGGGGTGGTTCCAATGTGTGTATAAATATAGAAACTCGTAAATAAGTAAAGAATAGATTATGGAGGTATTATTTTATGGCAAATTTAGAACAATTCATTCAAAATATGATAAACATGTGTAATGACAATTCATATGGCTATCGTCTCGGAGGATGGGGACCAAAGGATTACGATTGTGCAAGCTCCATCATAACAGCATTGCGAAATGCTGGATTTGATACTGGATCAGCTACATATACAGGCAATATGGCAGCAGAGCTTTGTGCGAGAGGATGGACAAGACTGTCAGTTGGCACTTCATTGAACAGAGGAGATATTCTTCTAAATGAAGTGAATCATGTGGCATTATATGTAGGTAATAACCAGCTGGCTGAATTTTCTTCTGATTACGATGGAGTTTCAGGAGACAGCAGCGGAAAAGAAGCGAGTGTGCATGGGTATTATAATTTCCCGTGGGATTGTATTTTGAGATATAAAGGCAACACAGAAACGGAAGAAATTAAGAATGTACATTTATATGAATGGAACGGGGGAGATAATCAGCGGTGGAAGCTGATAAAGGACACAGATGGATTCTATGAAATGCAGTGCAAAGGAAATGGTCTGTTTTTGGATGTACATGAAGGTAAAGATGAGAATGGACAGAATGTTGTAGCCTATAAAAGGAATGGAACAAATGCTCAGAAATGGAAGATAATTCCAGTAAATGATTCAATATTAGGGAATTTTGCGTTTGAACTCGCTCCGAAAATCAATACAAATAAGCGTTTGGATGTGTTTGGAAATGGAGTAGACAACCATACAAATATCGATATTTATGATACAAATGGTTCAGATGCGCAGCGTTTTTACATGAGACCAATCGGAGAGGGCTATTATCAGATTATCAATATCAACAGTTTAAAATCTGTTGATGGAGGCGGAATCTTATAATAGTGAAAAGAGAGCTTGGAAACAGGCTCTCTTTTATTATGCAAGGAGGAGAGAACATGAGCGAACAGAACGAATTTGGCAGAGTATCTGCAGAGGAACTGGAAAAGGTATTTGAGACAGAAGAACAGGAGGAACAGGAGTAATGAGTATCTGTAGAGGAATTGCCGGCAGGAGAGGGAAGAATCCTGTCGGTATTTTTATCCACAATGATGCAGGTGGCAATTCTCTGAATGCAGCTTATTGGGCTAATTCTTTAGCAAATGGTAGTCAGAACAAAGAAAAAGGGTTCGCTCACGCATATTGCGGTAGCGATGGTGTTAGGCAGGTAGAGGATGACGCAAACTGTGCTTGGCATTGCGGAAATACAGACGGCAATATAAATTACCTGAGCATCGAAGTTTGTCAGAGTATGGGAGATTTGAACACATTTAAAGCAAATGAGGAGCGCGCTTTACAGTGGTGCGCTCAAAAGTGTAAGCAATATGGAATCACGCCTAATGAAAACACAATCCGATTGCATCAGGAAGTGTTTGCAACCGCTTGTCCGCACAGATCAGTGGAGATTCACGGCGGTGCAGCGCAGACAAAAGCCTATTTTATTAACCGTATCAAGGAGCTTATGAACGGAAACCAAAGCACAACGACAGATCAGGAAGGAGTAGAGGATATGCAGTGTATGTTTACAGTAGAGGGAAAAGGATGTGTTTATTGGATGCATGATGGAGTGGTTACAGCTTTAGCACACCCTGACGAGTTAAAAATCATTCAGCAAATTTATAAGGATAACTTTGGAAAGGATATGCCATGCTACAGTTGGGGGAAAAGTGCACCATGGCATGTGAGACTAATAAACCCATTGTATCGGGATCCAGTCAAAACCATCTAATAAAAATCCCCTCGGAGATCGGCTCTCTGAGGGGATGAATATTGTATCAATCTTATTGAATAAAAACATTCTATTTACAACACACTTACAACAAAAATGCCAACAAAGCCCGTAAAACCGTTCATAAATCTTAAGCATTTTTTAAGATTTGCTTTTGGATTTTTTTAAGAAAATACCAGTATCATCGTTTCCAGGAGGTAGACAGAATATGAAAACTGAAACAATTACTGTAATTATCCCATGCTTTAATGAAGAGGAGGCTCTGCCTGTATATTATCAGGCAATGCAGCCCGTTATGAAGCAAATGGAGAATATTGACTTTGAACTGTTAGTTATCGACGATGGATCCACTGATCATACACTGCTGGAAATGAAAGCGCTGCACCAAAAAGATCCTCGCTGCAAATACTTTTCTTTTTCCCGTAATTTTGGAAAAGAAGCAGCCATTTATGCCGGTCTTTCCAATGCCGGCGGAGATTATGTTGCAGTCATGGATGTAGATCTGCAGGATCCGCCGTCACTGCTGCCGAAGATGTACAAAATTCTGTTAGAAGAGGAGTATGACAGCGTGGCAACCAGACGTTCTGACCGGGCCGGAGAGACAAAGTGGTCTTTAAGAAAACTGTTTGTATATTCCATGGAAGGAATCACCGGATTTTCTGTGGCGCCATTGTCACTGGCATCTGTACTGGGACTTTTGTTCTGTCTGGTTTCTTTTGTCATGATCATCGTACGGACCTTGATCTGGGGAGACCCTGTATCCGGATGGCCTTCTCTTGCCTGCATCATCTTTATGGTAAGTGGCGTGCAGCTTTTATGTACCGGAATTGTAGGACAGTACCTGTCTAAGACATATCTGGAGACAAAACACCGGCCGATTTTTATTTTAAAAGATTCCAGCGAAGAGGAAACGAGGACACACTATGAATACGAACACTAAATGCAAACAATGGCGGATGCCTTTTCTTTTGATTCTTTTCACTTTGTTTTTCTGCTGGTTATTTTGCGGGAGATATGGTGTATTCGGCTCAAAAGTAGACTGGATCAGCCAGCACAGCGTATTTCCGGATTATTTCCGACAGCAGTTTTATGACACCGGAGACTTCTTCCCGGAATTTGCAGCGGGCATCGGAGGAGGACAGAACATTTATAACTTTGCCTACTATGGACTGTACAGTCCTGTTTTTTTGTTGTCCTATCTGCTTCCTTTTGTGAAAATGAGCGATTATCTGATTGCAGCATCCTTCACCTGCCTTGCATCAGCAGTTGTATTGCTTTACTTCTGGCTCATAAAAAGAGGGTTCTCCCAGACTGTCAGCTTTCTGACTGCACTGTTGTTTTTGCTGTCAGCACCTATGATTTTTCAGTCCTACAACCAGATTATGTTTGTCAATTATATGCCGTTTCTGTGTATGGCTCTTTGGGGTGTGGATTCTTTCCTGGAAAAAGGAAAACCGCTTCTCTATTTATCCGGTGTATTTTTGATGATCATGACCAGCTTCTACTTCAGTATCGGCGGAATTCTGGTCCTGATTTTATACGGACTGCACCGATACTTTATGCTGCAGGATTCGCTTGGAAAGAAAATCCGGTTTCTTGATTTTCTCAGAGACGGAATCCGGTTTTTAGGTCCGATCCTGACCGCGATTCTTTTAAGCGCCTTCTTTTTAGTCCCAACCGCAATGGCTTTGCACGGCGGAAGAGAAGGGGAAACAACACCGACAGATCTTTCCCTTTTTATTCCTACAGTAAAATTATCCTCGATCCTTTATCATCCTTATGCAATCGGACTGACCACACTGATCCTGACCGTTTTGATCGCCGGACTTGCCTGGAAGAGAAGAGGAGAACGGATCCTGATCTGGAGCACGATCCTGATTCTGACGATTCCGTTCTTTTCTTATCTGCTCAATGGCGGACTGTACATCCGGGACAAGGTTCTGATTCCGTTTCTTCCGGTTTTATGCTATCTGATCGCCTGCTATATGCAAAAACAACAGGAAGAAGCTCGCCCGCTCTGGCGCGGACTTCTGCCTTATATTCTGACGATCATACTGATATTTACCGGAAACACAGAATCCATGCCGTCCTTCAGCCGATTCTTACTTGCTCTGGACGTCGTCATCATGGCGGGATGCTACCTGCTCTTTTATGAATTGACTCGTTTCGGGATTCAGACAAACAGAAAATCCCTTCGCACCGGAAGTGTTTTGTGCCTTTTGATCCCGCCAATCCTGTTCCTTGGAATCTACGATCAGTCTTTCCAGACACAGGCAGACACGATGCTGGATTCCGGTTTTTATCAGAAAATAGCGGATTATGAAACGAAAAAAGCAACCGAATTTATCACGCGAAAACAAGAGTTTTACCGCATGGAACAAATCGGTACCCCAAAAGAAGAGTTTGCCGATCTCAATCGCATCTGGAGCACCGGACAGTACAGCAGCTCTGTGTATTCTTCTGTATATAATGCAGATTATCAGGAATTTCGGACAAAGACGTTTGAACTGGAAGAGCCCTATCGGAATTTTCTAATGCAGTCTGTTTCCAGAAATCCTGTCTATCAACGGTTTATGGGCATCAAATATCTGATCACCCAGGAGGATGTTCCCGGCTATCAATGGGACTGTACAATCGGAAATACGAAAGTTCTGAAAAATGACAATGTATCACCAATTGCCTATGCAACGAACCGGCTGCTAAATAAACAGACCTATGATACATTACCGTTTCCGTACAATCAGACTACACTTTTAGATTATGCTGTAGTAGAAAAAGGCGGACAAAAAGAGACTCCGGATTCTGACAGTCTGAAGATCACATCCGGAACAATGACGCTTCCGGCTCTCCAAAAGACCGGAAACACTCTGACACAAACAGACGAAACCATAACGGCAGTATTAAAACAGACTGAGATTCTTCATTTAAATCTTGCAGACTTATTTCCGAACTGGAATGAGAACGGACAAAATGAGCAGGAGCATGTTTTATTCCTGCAATTTCATGTAAAAAACAAGAAGCCATCTTCTGACGTATCCATCACACTGGAAAAAGAACGGAATAAATTAAGTGCCAGATCGCACATTTACTATAACCACAACACAACATTTACGTATGCGGTTCCATTGGAAAAAGGGCAGCAGCAGATCTCCCTCACCCTTGGAAAAGGAAGCTACCAGCTTTCCAATCTGCAGCTTTCTCTGGGAACCTGGCAGGACCCGGCTTCAAACGAAACACTATATCAGTCTGAATTTCACGCGGATAAAAATGCTTCCAAAGGCAATCAGCTCAAGGGAACGATCCAGGTTGATCAAAAAAGTTATTTTATCACAACCATTCCTTATGACTCTCATTTTGAAGTCCTGGTGGATGGCAAGAACGTATCTTATGAAAAAGTAAATACTGCATTCCTGGGCTTTCCGCTGAAACAGGGAAAACACAAAATCGAAATTTCCTACCATGCACCAGGCGCGGCTGCCGGAAAACTCCTGTCATTTGCAGGAATTTTAATCTGTTTGTTTCATCTCATTTCCGGCTTTCAGCATTCGAAACAGACGTCTCGCCGCATTGAGATATAATTCTTCGGCCTGTTCCAGTGCCGCATGCAGTTCCATTGGGGCATTGACTGTAGTCAGAATCGAATCGATTCCTGAATCGTAGATTCTTTCTGCACCCTGTCCCATGGAGCCAACAATGGCCACTGCCGGAATGCCGTACTTTTTGCTGTGCATCCCGACACCATGCAGTACCTTTCCAAACGCAGACTGCCAGTCTGTGCGCCCTTCTCCTGTAACCACAAGAGATACACCCTGAAGCCTGCTGTCAAAATCAACCAGATCCAGAACCGTTTCAATCCCTGATTTCAGCACCGCATTTAAAAAGACCACCAGTGCGGCCCCCAAACCGCCGGCTGCACCTGCTCCCGGAATTTCATTGACATCCACCCCAAACTCTCTCAAAAGAACATCCCGGTAATGGAGCATTCCCTCCTCAAGCCTTGCTAAACTCTCCGGGGTTCCTCCCTTTTGTGGACCGAATGTATAGGTTGCTCCATTTTCCCCACAGAGCGGATTATTGACATCACACATGACTGTGAATTTTGTCTTTGCAACTCTTGAATCCAGACCGGAAACATCAATTTCAGAAATTTTACCCAGATTTTCCCCGCATCCCTGCAAGATCTCGCCATTTTCATCCAGAAAACGAACTCCCAAGGCGCACATACATCCCATTCCTCCGTCATTCGTCGCCGATCCTCCGATTGCGATCGAAATATCCCGAAAACCACGATCCAATGCATCCAGGATCATTTCTCCGGTTCCATAGGTAGTTGTTTTTTCAGGATCTCGTTCCGGTTCTGTCAACAGTGGAAGACCGGATGCTGCCGCCATTTCCATGACTGCACGTTCTTCATCCAGTTTTCCGTAAAAGCAGTCTGTTTTTTTCCAGAGAGGCCCGCACACCACAAGTGGAATCCGCTGCCCCTGAACTGCAGACAATACAGCATCCGTTGTACCTTCGCCTCCGTCTGCAGTCTCAATACTGGTACAGGTGCAATCCGGAAAGGATTCTTTTGCTGCTGTCGTAAGCAGTTCTGCAATACGCGCAGAAGATAACGTTCCTTTAAAAGAATCTGATGCAAATAAAAATTTCATAGTGAGAAGCCTCCCTTTTTCATCTTGTATTTTTCCCTAATGAAGGAAGAGTGACAGTATAAAGATCTCAAGCATACCGGAAAGACCAAGCACGAGCGTTGCCATTGTCTGTGTTTTGTATCCTTTTTCCGGAGTCATCGCGCCGAAATTGGTAACTACCCAGAAATAGGAATCATTTGCATGAGATACTGTCATAGCTCCAGCCCCGATTGCCATTACCGCAAGCGTTGCCCGTATCGGGGAATCCAGTCCCAGAACCGGCAGGATAGGAGCTACGATTCCTGCTGTTGTCGTAAGTGCAACTGTTGAAGATCCCTGTGCACTCTTCAAAATCGCTGCAAGGATAAACGGGAAGAAAATACCTATTGTCTCCAGCAATTCTGCATTTTGTGTAATATAATCAATCATACTTGTAGAAGCGATCACTTTTCCCAACACACCGCCTGCAGCTGTTACAAACAAGATTGGTCCAACGGTTTTTAATGTTTCATTCGTCAAATCATAAAATTTATCGATTCTCCTTGCACCCACAAGCTGAATCACACCGAAAATGGTGCCAACTGCAAGGGCAATAATCGGCGTTCCCAAAAACTTCAAAATGTCATTTGCAGTTCCTGACCAGCCTGCCATTGATGCAATAGAGCTTGCTCCCATCAAAAGAATCGGTATGAGAATCGGTGCAAGTGCAATAAATCCATTTGGAAGTTTTCCGTATTCAGCAACCAGCTCTTCGTAAGATTTCTTTACATCATTACAGTTTGCTTCATCATCAGCTGTTACCTTTTTCCCGATGTATTTTGCATAAAAATATCCAGCAATCAGAGGAAATACAGAACATAATGCTCCAATTCCCATAACCATCAGTAAATTATCTCCAATCCCCAGTGTCGATGCCGCAGCAATCGGCCCCGGTGTCGGCGGAATGAATACATGCGAGATATACAAACCGCAGGAGAGTGCGATGGACATTGCAACGGATGACACACCGGTACGATTTACCAATGCTTTTCGGATTGGATTCAAAATAACAAATCCAGAATCACAGAATACCGGAATGGAAACAACCCATCCCATCAGTTCCATAGCCAACTCCGGATGGTTTTTTCCAACCAGATGGATGACCATGTCTGCAAGTTTCAATGCAGCTCCGGTCTCTTCCAGAATGCTTCCGATTAATGCTCCAAGAATAATAACGATGCCAATACTGGTGAATGTACCGGAAAATCCGGCTCCAATCACTGTTGCCAGACCACTGGTAACAGTTCCGTCCGATGCGGTCTGGTCGACCAGCGGAATTCCTGCCACCAATCCCAGAATCAAAGAAACACCCATAATCGATAAGAACGGATGAATCTTAAATTTGGAAATAGCTACAATCATGAATACAATTGCAACAATAAAAGCGATGATAAGTGGAAATCCTGTCATATTAAAGCCCCCTTTGTTTTTTTTTGCTTTTATTTAATTGTATTCATTGTAGCAGAATATTTTTCAAAAATTCAGAATACTTCAACCAAAACTTTCTCCATATTTTGTGTTTCACGCACAAAACATGTGTTCTATAATTTTAAGTATAAATACAAACAGATCAGCATCCATGTATCGTCCATTGAACGCTGATGGTCCAGACGCAGAACCTCTCTTATTTTATTATAACGGTAGGTAAACGTATTCTTATGCATAAAGCACTGCCGCGCTGCATTTTGGATATTGAAATTATTCTGAATCAGACTTCCCACAATTTCAATATAATTTTTTCGAAAGTCTTCCGGAAGTTTCTGTGCAAACACATTAAAAATCTGCTGTAATTCCTGTCTTGGAATGCAAGAGGTGATATATTCTCCTATAAAATCATAAAAATAAAACGCCTGATGTTCTCCAAAAATGTGAGTTTCCAGCCATTTGCAATGCTGATACGAATAATAATACTGAGAAAAGCTGGTCTGAAAGGTTCCAACGTAGAATGTACAGCAAATCTCTTCTTCCCGCATCCATTTCAACGTACTTTTCAAATAGTCGGCAAGCAAAAATTTATAATCTGAAAAAAGATGTTCCCCTTTTAGTGTTTTGAAGATCAAAATATATCGATCTTCCATCTGAAAACTGATATCCTGCGTAAGATGTTCCCGTCCGTTCTTGATTGAATGTAAGAAAGCCTCCTGATCTGAAGCGGACTGCAGATGACAAAGAATTGGAATTCGGATCAAATCCTCCCGGTAATTCAATTCTGCTGCCAGCTTTTGTATATCCTGTGGCGCACGATATTGCTTTTGCGTCAACATCTCCATGAAACGGTCCTTCCTTGTCTGTCTTCGAAACGCCTGCATTTTCTGATTTTCATATTTGATCAGCGTTTCTATCGCCATCTTGATAATGAGTGCGATCGGTCGTATCTCCTCTGGATTTCCCGTCACGCCTACCACGCCTTCCCGTTTTCCCTCAATCTCGATTATCATATTGATCCCGCTTAATACTCCCGGGTATTCATTGTCATTTTCAGTGACCATGATATCCGTTGTTCCATGCACGATCTGCCATGCAACTTCGTGAAATTTCCCGATTCGCTCCGGATTACGGCTCGCGATGATCACACCCTGTTCATTCATAATATTGACATTATAACTGGTGTATTTTGTAACCTGTTCGATTAGTTTTTCCGCCAGTGAATTCTCCAGCATCCTATCCAGCCTTCCTTTCCATTGTTTCTTAAATTGTAACAAGATTCCTGAGAAACTTCCAGTTTTTCAATCCGTATTTTTTTGATTGACATCTGTTCTGTCCTCATTTTATAATGAGAAAAATACAGTTTCCATTTTGTGTTTTAGATGTCATCCAAAGGAAAGGAGTCAGAGTGTTATATATCATTATACCGATTGTAGTACTGTTACTTATTTTCTTATTTGCAGGCTATGTAAAGGCTCCGCCGAATAAAGCGGCGATCATTACTGGGCTGTCAAAAAATCCAAGAGTTCTGCTTGGAAAATCAGGCTTTAAAGTACCATTTTTTGAACGTGTTGACTGGCTGGAAGTCGGACAGATCAACATCAATGTTGTAACAGAAGATTATATTCCGACCAAAGATTTTATCAATATCAAAGTCGATGCCATTGCCCAGGTAGCAATGGAAGTTTCCAACAATCAGGTGTCTCCCGTTGCCATGCGAAACTTTCTGAACCGGAAGGCAGATGATGTACGATCTATGATCACTGAATCTTTACAGGGAAATCTTCGTGAGATCATCGGAACCATGGATTTAAGGAGCATTTGTCAGGACAAAGCAAAATTCAGTCAGGAAGTCAAACAAAATGCAGAACAGGATATGAAAGAACTGGGAATCCGCATTCTTTCTTTCAACGTCCAGAATGTCAACGACAAAGACGGACTGATCGATGACCTTGGAATCGATAACCGCGAGACAATCCGTAAGACTGCACGGGTTGCAAAAGCAAATGCAGATCGTGATGTAGAGGTTGCATCTGCAGAAGCTGCAAACAAAGCCAGTGAAGCAAAAGTTGCAGCAGAACTTGCTATTGCACAGCGTAACAATGATCTGGAGATCCGCAAAGCTGAATTAAAAATTGGGGAAGATACAAAAAAAGCCGAAGCGGATGCCGCATACGAAATTCAGAAACAAACCTCCCGAAAAACGGTAGAAATCCGGGAACAGGAAGCAGATATTGCCCGCCGGGAAAAAGAAATTGAACTGCAGACAAAAGAAGCCGAAGTTGCTGAGAAAAAGCTGGATGCTGAGATCCGTAAAAAAGCAGAAGCAGACAAATATGCAGAAATGCAGAATGCAGATGCGGAATTATACCGCCGCCAGAAAGATGCCGAGGCACAGCAGTACGAAGCAGAGAAAGAAGCTGCGGCCATCCGTGCGAAAGGTCTGGCAGAAGCAGAAGCCATCCGGCAAAAAGGTCTGGCAGAAGCAGAAGCTCTGGACAAAAAGGCAGAAGCTATGAAAAAATACGGACAGGCAGCAATTCTGGAAATGATCGTAGGAGTTCTTCCGGATATTGCAAAAAGTGTGGCAGAACCATTATCTGCGATTGATAAAGTCACGGTAATTGGCGGAAACAGCGATGGGGTATCTGACCTTGCAGGAAATGTACCGATCATCATGGGGAAAGTCATGGAATCCGTAAAAGAAGCGACCGGAATCGATATGAACGAAATCATCCGTGCAGAAACTTTTGAAGGAAAAACAACAAAAAACATCAACTTTACAGGACTGGATCAGGTAGGAGAAGAGATTGCACAAGGTGCTGCTCAATCCGTATCTGAGACATTGCAGGAGACGGAATAGACACAAAAGATACAAGGGATTTGGATGACAGAAAGGAAAGGGCTTTGTGAAGGTACAAAGCCTTTTTAATTTCAGAAAAGATACGCGGAACAGCAATCGGTGATAAGTTTGATGCAGTGCAAAATATAACACTTTCCTCTTATCTTTATGGAATTTTTGATATATAATGGTGTTGGTAATTTATAAAATTCAGGTTAGGGGGGATACTGTGGATTCAGCAGTAAAAAGAAACAGATATGAAATAGACATGTGTAACGGTACCGTTTTGGATAAGTTGATTTCATTTTCCATTCCTTTGATGTTATCAGGAATTTTACAACTTTTATTCAATGCCGTAGACATCATTGTGGTTGGAAGATTTACAGGAAGTCAGGCATTGGCAGCAGTTGGATCAACAACTGCTTTGATCAACGTATTTACGAATTTGTTTATCGGAGTTTCACTTGGAGCAAATGTTCTGGCCGCGCGCTTCTATGCGTCAGGTCAGGAAAAGAAGATGTCAGAGACTGTACATACCGCAATTACATTCGCTTTGACCAGCGGAATTGTAATGGTTTTTGTCGGTTTGTTCTTCTCAAGGACCGCTTTGGAACTTATGGATACGCCTGCAGATGTAATTGAACAATCTGCTCTGTATATGCGGATTTATTTTGCCGGAATGCCGTTTTTTATGCTCTACAATTATGGAGCTGCCATTCTCCGTGCAGTAGGAGATACGAAACGTCCGCTTTTTTTCTTGATGATTGCGGGCGTAACAAATGCATTGCTGAATATGTTTTTAGTCATCGTTCTGCATCTTGGAGTTGCAGGAGTCGCGATTGCGACCGTAATCGCACAGATGATTTCCTGTATGTTAGTGCTTCGGTGTCTCTACAGGTCAGACAGCAGCTATCAATTCAGATTTTCTAGGATGGGATTGAAATGGATTTATTTAAAGCAGATTTTTCAGGTAGGAATTCCGGCCGGAATCCAAAGTACGGTGATCAATTTTTCGAATGTCCTTTTGCAATCCTCTGTAAATTCATTCGGTTCTGTGGCAATGGCTGGATATACTGCTGCCAACAATATTTTTGGATTTTTGTTTGCATCCGTAAATTCCATCACACAGGCCTGTATGAGCTTTACCAGTCAGAATTACAGTGTTGGAAAGTGGAAACGAATGGATAAAATTCTTCGAAACTGTATCCTTTTGTCGGTAGCAGTCTCAATTGTTATGGGAGGCGGATCCTATCTGATGGGGCCGCAGCTTTTGCGGGTTTACACATCGGATGCAGCAGTAATACAATGCGGCATGGAGATTCTCCTGTATACGACAGTGACTTATTTTATGTGCGGACTGATGGATCTGTTTCCGGGAGCACTGCGCGGCATGGGATTTTCAGCAGTTCCAATGCTCCTGTCTGTAATCGGAACAGTAGGAACCAGGATTGTCTGGATATTTTGGGTATTCCCAAAACATCGTTCTTTAGATGTACTTTTTATTTCCTACCCTGCATCATGGTTTCTTACCATTGTATTACAAGTAATCTGCTACTGTTTTGTGCGGAGAAAGCTCAAAAAAGCCATCGTGACGGCTAAAATCTGAGAATTCTTATTCCGCTGAAAAGTCATCGTGATTGAATTTGAAGGAGAAAAGAAATGTCAAGTATATATGACAGAACCGATATTTATGATTTGTTAGAAGATCAAACCCATTGGAGTGCCTATAAAAAACATTGGAAAACGTTGTTACAAGGAAAGAATGTTCATTCTTTTTTAGACGTTAGTATTGGATCAGGAAGTGTAACGTTGCCGTTATGTGAGTTGGGTGTTCAACTTGCAGGTTCCGATTTGAGCGAAGAAATGATAAGAAAATGCAAAGAAAAAGCTTCTGCGGCAGGATATGAGATTGAATTAAAGAGTTGTGATTTTAGGAAGCTTTCTTGCTGGGAAGGCAAACAATTTGACTGTGTTGCCAGTACGGGAAATTCATTGCCGCATGTAAATAATGATGATGTACTTACAGCTTTAGAGCAAATGAATTCGTTGGTAAAAAAAGGCGGATATTTATATCTGGATACTAGAAATTGGGAAAAATTTTGAATGAAAAAAGAAGATTCTATCTGTATAATCCCGTTTTTGCAAAGAAATGCAGAGTCAATTTGGTTCAAGTCTGGGATTATAGTTCTGAAGACACTATAACTTTTAATCTTTTATATACATTTGAAAAAGAGAATCAAATAGTTCAAAGAGAAATATTTGAAGAAAAATATTATCCAATCAAGAAAGAGATGATTCTAAGTAAACTGAAGATGATGGGTTATACGAATATTTCTGTGTATTGTTTCCCATCATATTTCAAAATGCCAGAATTCGAACTGGTTGACTGGTACTGTATTATGGCAAAAAAGAATGATTAAAATTAAAGTCTTGTGTGGTAGAAATATTTTGAATAAAGCTTGGAAGCATTTTTTATCTAGGAGGAACAGGTATTGGTATTGCTGTCATTGATAGTCCATTGCTTGTTGACCATACAGAAATCAAAGATAACCTGAAATTCTATCAATCTTACTCCGATGAAAACCAGATTGCCCGTATACACGGTGTGGCAACGGCAAAAGAGTAAAAGGTGACGTGGAATTAAACAACGCTATTCGAAAAGCAAGAGAAAACAATATCGAAGTATTATGTCTGATTCCCAAAAATAAAATAAACAAATTCCAGAGTCTGACAAGAATCTCCTATACAGATGTAACCGACTTCAATAATTATATGCCCTATGATTCTGCCATAACACCTTTTGGAAGCGTGTATGTTCCAACCGCTAAAAGTACACATGCATCTAATTGCGGAAAAGAGAATTATACCTATAGCTGTTGGGGCGGAATGAGTTCCATCGTACCTTATGTTGCAGGTATGTACGCTCTGGCATGTCAGGCAGATGATTCGATCACTTTCGATGAATTTTACAAGCTGGCCAGTGAAACAGCCTATCGTTCAGAGTATACTTTTGCAACGTACGGAATGCAGGAGTATCGGATCATCAATCCTGGCGGAATCATAGAAGAACTGACTGAGAATGATGAGAAAAGTTAGGTATAGGCTTTTGTGCGGATCTTTGTTACAATATAATCAACAGAGAAGGGGTGTGAATAACATGGGTGAAGAAAAGAAACGCCTTCCGGTAGGATTGGAAAATTTTGAGCAGATTATAAAAGATAACTATTATTATGTAGATAAAACAGGATTGATTTCTGAACTGATCCGTAATGGTGGAATGGTAAATCTCTTTACCAGACCAAGGCGCTTTGGAAAAACTTTAAATATGAGTATGCTGGAGTACTTTTTTTCCATAGAGGGAGATAAAAGTATTTTTGATGGTTTGGAAATTTTAAAAGATCCGAAGCTGTGCGACGAATATATGGGAAAATATCCTGTGATCTCTGTTTCCCTGAAAGGAATCAATGCAGCTGCTTATGAGGGCGCTTTTGATTTTGCTGTGCAGATTATGCAGAGAGCGGCAGAAGCGTTTCAGTTTCTTTGCGATAGTGAATGCTTGAGCGAACATGATAAAGAGGCTTACAAAAAGCTTTTGGACAGTAACATGAGTGAGGCTGTTTTTTGCAGCGGACTAAGAAGGCTGTCGGAATTGCTGGCGAAGCATTACGGCACAAAAGTGATCCTGCTGATTGATGAATATGACGTTCCGTTGGCAAAAGCCTTTGCAAATGGATACTATGACCAGATGGTATTTCTGATCCGCAATCTGTTGGAACAGGCGTTAAAAACAAATAGCAGTCTGAAGCTTGCAGTGCTGACCGGATGTATGCGTATCTCGAAAGAAAGTATCTTTACAGGACTTAATAATTTTACAACCTTTACGATCGCAGATGTCGATTTTGATGAATATTTTGGATTTACAGATCAGGAGGTACGTGACCTTTTAACGTATTATGAATGTGCGGATAAGTATGAAAGTATCAAAGAATGGTATGATGGATACCGCTTTGGAAACGTGGACGTATATTGTCCATGGGATGTAGTTTCCTATCTTCGAAGTCTGCGTACAAACAGAGAAGCAATTCCTCAGAATTACTGGATCAATACAAGTAGCAATGCAGAAGTGAAGGAATTTATCCGGCAGTCAAAAAATCTGACCACAAAGAGGGAGATTGAGCGTTTGATGGCCGGGGAGAGTATCACAAAAACCATTCATCCGGAACTGACTTATAAGGAAATGTATGAGTCCATTGAGAATATCTGGAGTGTACTGTTTGCAACCGGGTATTTAACGCAGTCCGGTCAGGTGGATGCGAGAAAGTTTAAGCTACGGATCCCAAATTTGGAAATTCGGGATATTTTTAAAACCCAGATTATGGAATATTTCAAAGAAAGTGTTGCAAAAGACGGGGATATGCTTGGCAGATTTTGTAAGGCACTGAAAAACGGAGAGGAAAAGAAGGTTGAAGATATTTTTGAAAGTTACCTGAAAAAGACCATCAGTATCCGGGACACCTTTGTAAGAAAGGAAATGAAAGAAAACTTTTATCATGGTATTCTGCTTGGAATTTTGGGTATCAAAGAAGAATGGGGAGTCTTTTCCAATCAGGAAACCGGAGAAGGCTACAGCGATATCCTGATAGAAACAGAGAACAGTGAAACTGCAATTTTGATCGAAGTGAAATATGCAGGTGACGGAAACCTGGATGTTGCCTGTGAAAGAGCTTTAAAGCAGGTAGAGGAAAGAAAGTATGATGAGGAACTTAGGGAAAACGGAGTGGACAAAATTTTGAAATATGGGATTGCGTGTTATATGAAACGGTGTAAGGTAAAACTGGCAGAGGAATCCTACATCGAAACATAATCAGATGACAGAAAAACGGAGCTGTGAGAATGCAGTTTCGTTTTTTTGGCATGGATAGGCGGGAATTGATGTGAACAGTAACGAGTTTATATTTGACATTCCTATATCTGAGAAAGATTTGCTTGAACTCCTTCCGCAAAAAGTATATAATATGGCGGGTTAACGTGCTGTTTCAGAATGTATTCTGCTGCTTCATATTATAGTATTGAATAATGTTATGCAGTGCTATGTATTTTATGCAAGACCATGAAAATGGTGTATAATTATACATAGCGCTGCACAGTAGAGAAAAAGTAAATTTGTTACGCAAGGGCAAAAACGAGGTGAAAAACGCTACTGAAACTCATAAAAAAACAGCTATTTTTCGTGAAAATCGGAAGAGAAAAGAAGGTTAATTTTTTGTATATATTAAACAAAAATGAAAGGAGAAACATGAGAAAACTAGCTTTAAATGATGAAATATTACTAAAAATCGAGAAGCCGGCCCGGTATATCGGGAACGAAGTGAACTCTGTGATGAAAGACAAGAACGAGGTGGATGTCCGTTTCGCTATGTGCTTTCCGGACGTCTATGAGATTGGAATGTCACATCTCGGAATCCAGATTTTATATGATATGTTCAACCAAAGAGAAGATGTCTGGTGTGAACGGGTCTATTCTCCGTGGCTGGATCTGCACAAGATCATGAAAGAAGAACAGATTCCGCTATTTGCACTGGAATCTCAGGATCCGATCCGTGATTTTGATTTTCTTGGAATCACGATCCAGTACGAAATGTGCTACACCAACATTCTGCAGATTCTGGATTTAAGCCGGATTCCTCACCACAGTCGTGACCGTGGTGAGGCAGATCCAATCGTTATCGGAGGAGGTCCATGTACGTATAATCCGGAACCACTGGCAGAATTTTTTGATATTTTCTATATCGGAGAAGGGGAGACTGTCTACGACGAACTGCTGGATGCCTATAAAGAGTATCGGGCAGCAGGAAAGAGCCGTATCGAATTTTTGGAACGCGCCGCACAGATCGAAGGATTGTATGTGCCGATGTTTTACGATGCCACATACCATGAAGACGGAACGCTTGCTTCCTTTGCACCGAACAACGAGCATGCACCATCTGTGATCAAAAAACAAATGGTACTGGACGTAACCGAAGCACCGTATCCACAGGCCCCTGTCGTTCCTTTCATCAAAGCAACACAGGACCGTGTCGTTTTGGAAATTCAGAGAGGATGTATCCGCGGATGCCGTTTCTGTCAGGCAGGCATGCTGTATCGTCCGACCAGAGAGCGCAATGTGGAGCGCTTGAAGCAATACGCCAAAGCAATGCTGGAAAGCACCGGACACGAAGAGATTTCTTTAAGCTCCTTAAGCTCCAGTGATTATTCCGAATTAAAAGAGCTCGTCACCTTCCTGATCGATGAATTTAAAGGAGAGGGAATCAATATTTCCCTTCCGTCGCTCAGAATTGACGCGTTCTCGCTGGATGTTATGAGTAAAGTACAGGATATCAAAAAAAGCAGCCTTACCTTTGCTCCGGAAGCCGGCTCCCAGAGAATGCGTGATGTGATCAACAAAGGACTGACAGAAGAGATTATTTTAGAAGGAGCCGGACAGGCCTTTGAAGGCGGCTGGAACAAGGTAAAACTGTACTTTATGCTGGGGCTGCCGACAGAAACAGAAGAAGACATGAAAGCCATTGCCCATCTGGCAGAAAAGGTTGCCAGAAGATATTATGAAATTCCGAAAGAACAGCGCAATGGAAAATGTCAGATCACGGCCAGTTCTTCGTTCTTCATTCCGAAACCGTTCACCCCGTTCCAGTGGGCACAGATGTTTCCAAGTGAAGAATACATTCGCCGTGCAACGATTGTAAAGCATGAATTCTTACAGCAGTTGAACAAAAAAAGTTTGAAATATAACTGGCACGAGGCAGATGTCACAGTGCTGGAGGGTGTATTTGCCCGCGGGGACCGCAAGGTTGGAAAGGTGATCGAAGAAGCATACCGTCTGGGATGTCTGTATGATTCCTGGAGCGAAAGCTTTGACAATGAAAAATGGATGCAGGCATTTGCAAATACCGGAGTGGATATTGAGTTTTACACCATGCGGGAACGCTCCATGGATGAGCTTTTTCCATGGGATTTCATCGATATCGGCGTGACCAAAAACTTCCTGAAAAAAGAATGGGAGAGAGCAATGAACGCACAGGTTACTCCAAACTGCAGAATGCAGTGTTCCGGATGTGGTGCGGCAAAATTTGGAGGAGGTGTCTGTTTTGAAGGCAAGAATTAAATTTAAAAAATACGGTGCACTGCGCTTTATCGGACATCTGGATGTTATGCGCTTCTTCCAGAAGGCAATCCGCAGGGCGCACATTCCGATCGCCTATACCGGGGGCTACAGTCCTCATATGATCATGTCCTTTGCAAATCCGCTGGGAATCGGGATTACAAGCGAAGGAGAATATTTTGATATCGAACTGAAAGAGTCCATTTCCAGTGCTGAAGCGGTATCTCGTTTAAATGCCGTTATGGTAGAGGGAATCGAAGTTTTAAGTTTCCGCCAGATCGCAGAGGAAAAGAAGATGACCGGAATGGCGATTGTCGCGGCAGCAGACTATCTTCTTGATCTTGTGCCGGGAACACTGCCGGACGACTGGGAAACACAGATGGATGCCTTTCTCGCGCAGTCTGAGATCCGCATCTTAAAACAGACAAAACGCAGCGAAAAAGAAGTGGACATCAAACCTTTGATCTACCGGATGGAAGTGCAGGATCACAAGCTTTTTATACAGCTCGCTGCCGGAAGTGTGGAGAATTTAAAACCGGGGCTTGTCATGGAAGCATTCTGCCGGTTTTTAGATGCAGATGCCACACAGTTAAAATTTGCACTGTGCCGTCTGGAAATGTATGCTGATTCCGGGGATGAGAACGCACGAAATCTGGTAACCTTAGAATCTCTCGGCACAGTGATCGAATAAATCCTGCTGTGTTTGGACAGTACAAAAAAGAGAGGTATCATAATAAATGGCAGTACGAAAAATTTTAATGCTGAAAAAAGAAGGGAAGATCTGGACTTTTCTTCTTGAAAATGATGTAATCGCAGAGATCCACTGCAGTCTTCCGGACTCTGATCAGCACAGACAACCTGTACTCGGAGATATTTACATCGGAAAAGTAAAAAATATCGCGGCGAATATCGGAGCCGCTTTTATCGAGATCGCTCCGGGAAAAGAATGCTACTACGACCTAAGTCAGGCGCCTCAGGCGATCTTTACCCATAAAATCGGGAAAAAACCGCTTTGTATCGGAGACGAGCTGGTCGTTCAGATCAGCAGGGAAGCAGTCAAGACAAAAGCGCCGACTGTCAGCAGCAATATCAATTTTACCGGGCGGTATGCAGTACTGACAACCGGAAATACCAGGATCGGTACTTCCGGGAAGCTTCCCCGTTCTCTTCGGGATACGTACAAAGAAAAACTGAGTCATCTCAAAAATGAGGACTACGGGCTGATCATTCGTACGAATGCAAAGGACGTTCCCTTTGAGACGGTACTTGAGGAGATTCAGAAACTGGAGAATGCCTGTGTCAAGTTAAAAGAAACTGCTCCGTTTCGGACTTGCTTTTCCTGTCTGCAGGAGGCCCCTCCGTCTTATATTACAGATTTGAAAAATGTATACGCAGACGGATTGTCAGCAATCATTACCGATGATCCCAAGCTGTATCAGCAGATTCACGGATTTTTGCAGGCAGAGCAGCCGGAAGATCTCTCCAAACTTCAGTTTTATGAGGAACAGCTTCTGCCGCTTTCCAAACTTTACAGTACCGACATTGCCGTGGAACGCGCACTCAAAGAATACGTCTGGCTGAAAAACGGCGCTTATCTTGTCATTCAGCCGACAGAAGCACTGACCGTGGTAGATGTCAATTCCGGAAAATATTCTGCGAAGACAAAAAAGAAAAGTGCGGAAACGTATTTAAAGATCAATCTGGAAGCGGCAAAGGAAACAGCACGGCAGATCCGCCTGCGCAATATTTCCGGAATTATCCTGATTGACTTTATCAACATGGATGATCCGGACATGATGCAGGAGCTATTAAAACAATTCCGTCGTTTTCTTGGAGAAGACCCGATTCAGACGTCCGTTGTGGATGTCACAGCACTCCAGTTAGTAGAAGTAACCCGTAAAAAAGTACGGCGTCCGCTTCACGAATGCGTCCGTGACAAAGCCGAAAAATCACCAGAAAGAAGTGAACACGTTGAGTAAAAAAGAATTAAAAACAAACGCCATGCGCATTTTGGACCGCAGCAAGATTTCTTACGAATACCAGACTTATGAATGTGACAATTTTACCGATGGGATCAGTACAGCCGACACACTGGGGCTGCCTCATGAACGGGTGTATAAAACCTTGGTCACAACCGGAAAGAGCGGTTCCCATTATGTGTTTGTCATCCCCATTGAAGCAGAGCTGGATCTGAAAAAAGCAGCACGGGCAGTAGGAGAAAAGTCTGTGGAAATGCTCCCTGTCAGAGAGATCACAACTGTGACTGGGTATGTACGGGGCGGCTGTACCGCGATCGGTATGAAAAAAGCATTTCCGACAACCATTCAGGAGAACGCCCAAACGCTGGATTATATCTACGTCAGCGGCGGAAAGCTTGGAATGCAGCTGAAGCTTTCTCCGGATGACTTAAAGAACGTGACACAGGCACAATATGCTGATGTTACTTTTTAACATTTCGGAGTACGCTCGGTTTTTTTAAAATCTATGATTTACAATCCTATAAATACCCTGTATAATAGGAAAGCGAAATGATAGAGCGTGCGTTTTACAAACATCTATGCATCTAATTTGAAATAATATACAGTTGGAGGAAAGAAGATGAAGAAAGTAGTAAAATTCGGTGGAAGTTCTCTCGCCAGTGCCGAACAATTCAAAAAAGTAGGAGATATCATCCGGGCAGACAAGTCCAGACGCTATGTAGTACCTTCTGCTCCGGGAAAACGCAGTTCCAGCGACACAAAGGTCACAGATATGCTTTACAGCTGCTACAATCTTGCGATCCGTGAAAAGAAATTCACAAGCCTTCTGGATGAGATCCATGCAAGATATAACGAGATCATCGACGGTCTGAATCTGGAACTTTCACTGGATCATGAATTCGATATGATCCGTGAAAATTTTGGCAAAAAAATCGGAAGAGATTATGCTGCATCCCGGGGAGAATATTTAAATGGTATCATTATGGCAAATTATCTGGGATTTTGTTTTATCGATGCAGCTGAAGTGATCCGCTTTCATGAAGACGGCAGTCTGGATGACGAGAAAACAAACGAATTGCTCTCCCTTCGTCTTGAAGGGGAAGAATTTGCTGTCATCCCTGGATTCTACGGTGCGAAAGAAGACGGAACCATTGTCACTTTTTCCCGCGGCGGTTCTGATATCACAGGCTCTCTGGTTGCCCGTGCAGCTATGGCTGACCTGTATGAAAACTGGACCGATGTATCCGGATTTCTGATCGCAGATCCACGCATTGTTACAAATCCAAAATCCATCGAGACGATCACCTACCGTGAACTTCGTGAACTTTCTTATATGGGGGCAACTGTACTTCATGAGGATGCGATCTTCCCTGTCCGTAAAGTCGGCATCCCGATCAATATCCGCAACACCAATGCTCCACAGGACAAGGGCACACTGATCGTAGAGAGTACCTGCAGACAGCCAAAATATACCATTACCGGAATTGCCGGGACAGATGGATTTGCTGCCGTGACCATTGAAAAAGCAATGATGAACTCCGAGATCGGATTCTGCCGCAAGGTACTGGAAGAGTTTGATAAAAACGGTATTTCCATCGAGCATATGCCTTCCGGCATCGATACAATGACAATTTTTGTACATAAAGATGAGTTCGAAGAGAAAGAACAGCAGGTACTGGCCGGAATCCATAAAGCTGTGAATCCGGACCACATTGAACTGGAGTCTGATCTTGCTCTGATCGCTATCGTCGGAAGAGGAATGCGTTCCACACGCGGCACTGCCGGAAGAATTTTCTCCGCCCTTGCCCATGCCCATATCAATGTAAAGATGATCGACCAGGGATCCAGCGAGCTGAATATCATTGTCGGTGTAAGACACGATGACTTCAAAAACGCCATCCGTGCACTGTACCAGATTTTTGTAGAAACACAGATTTAAAGACAGAGGTGACACGATGAACATTTTGTTCTTTTTACATCCAAAACAGGAGGTTGCATATGTCTATGATGACTGCACACTCCGTCAGGTTCTGGAGACAATGGAACATCACAAATATGCTTCAATCCCCATGCTGAACCGTCAGGGAGAGTATGTTGGAACGATTACAGAAGGTGATCTGCTCTGGGGGATGAAAAAATATACCAATCTGAATCTGAAAGAAGCAGAACATATCTTTATTCATGATTTTGAGCGAAAAGCAGATTATATCGCAGTGGCTGCAGATTCCGATATGAAAGATTTGATCAGCCGGGCAATGAGCCAGAATTTTGTTCCGGTCGTAGATGACCAGAACAAATTTATCGGTATTATCACAAGGCGCAGCATCATCGAATATTGCTATGACAAATTGAATGAATGCGACAAGTAATACATATTTTTAAAATATTTTTCTGCTTCCTATTGACTTATATGGAATATGCGTGCTATACTAACACGGTATGCCGCACAGCGAGGTTTTCAAGTTCTGATTCAGACACCGAAGCTGGCGAGTAATGATAATAGGAGGTGCCATATGTACGCAATTATAGCAACAGGTGGTAAACAGTACAAAGTAGCAGAAGGCGATATCATTAAAGTAGAAAAACTTGGTGTAGAAGCTGGAGAGACTTATACATTTGACCAGGTGCTGGCAGTAAGCAATGACAAATTAGTTGTTGGAGAGCCTACAGTAGCAGGTGCAACAGTTACAGCTTCTGTAATCGGTGACGGAAAAGCTAAAAAAGTGATCGTTTACAAGTATAAGAGAAAAACTGGATACCATAAGAAAAATGGTCACAGACAGCAGTACACAGCAGTTAAGATTGAAAAAATCAACGCTTAATCTGTCATATGATCAAGGTAACCGTTTATAAGACAGTAAATCATGACTATGCAGGTCTGGATGTACTCGGACATGCGGGGTATTCGGAAGCGGGAAGTGATGTGGTCTGTGCGGCAGTGTCTGTACTGGTCATCAACACACTCAATTCGATTGAACGTTTCACATCAGATAAGATTTCTCTTGTTTCTGATGAAGAGACCGGGATGATTGAATTTCGATTCATCCGAAAACCTTCTCATGATGCCAAGCTGCTGTTCAAATCTATGGTTCTTGGATTACAGGAGATAGAAGAAGACAGCGAATATGAACCATACATTGATATCATTTTCAAGGAGGTGTAACAACCATGATGAAATTAAACCTTCAGTATTTTGCTCATAAAAAAGGAGTTGGTTCCACACGAAACGGACGTGACTCTGAAGCTAAGAGATTAGGTGCAAAGAGAGCTGACGGACAGTTCGTAAAAGCCGGAAATATCCTTTACAGACAGCGCGGAACAAAGATTCACCCAGGTGTGAACGTAGGACGCGGAGGAGATGACACATTGTTCGCATTAGTTGACGGTGTTGTCAGATTCGAAAGAAAAGGAAGAGACAAAAAACAGGTTTCTATCTATCCGGTAGCTGAATAATTACCGTGAGAAAGCCTCAGACTTCTTAGTCTGAGGCTTCTTTTTCGTAAAACACCACACACATTTTGGTACCAAAACAATTGATTCTAATTTTTGAAGAGGAAAAAACAATGTTTGCAGACAGAGCGAAAATATTCATCCGTTCCGGCAAAGGCGGGGACGGACACTGCAGCTTCCGCCGGGAACTTTACGTGCCAAACGGAGGTCCGGACGGCGGAGACGGCGGAAGAGGCGGTGATCTGATTTTTGAAGTAGATGAAGGACTCAACACACTGATTGATTACCGTCACAAACGAAAATATGCTGCCGGAGATGGAGAAGAAGGCGGCAAGAGAAAATGCCACGGAAAGGACGGCAAAGATCTGGTTCTTCGTGTTCCGGAAGGGACCGTGATCAAAGAATCCAAGACCGGAAAAGTCATTGCAGATATGTCAGGAGACAACCGCAGACAGATCGTGTTAAAAGGCGGAAAAGGCGGACTTGGAAATCAGCATTTTGCAACTGCTACTATGCAGGTTCCGAAATACGCGCAGCCTGGACAGCCTGCCATGGAACTGGAAGTCAATCTGGAACTGAAAGTCATTGCTGACGTCGGATTGATCGGATTTCCAAATGTCGGAAAATCCACCTTCCTTTCCAGAGTCACAAATGCACAGCCGAAGATTGCCAACTACCACTTCACAACACTGAATCCAAATCTTGGAGTGGTAGACCTGGAGGGAGCAAAGGGATTTGTCGTTGCCGATATCCCGGGACTGATCGAAGGAGCTTCCGAGGGTGTCGGACTTGGACATGAATTTTTACGTCACATTGAGCGGACAAAAATGATGATCCATGTCGTAGACGCAGCCGGAACAGAAGGACGTGATCCGGTAGATGACATCTATAAGATCAACGCTGAACTTCAGGCCTACAATCCTGAAATTGCAAAGCGCCCGCAGGTGATCGCAGCAAATAAAACAGATCTGATCTACAGTGAAGATGACGATCCGATTCAGCGCCTGAAGGAGGAGTTTGAGCCACAGGGGATCAAAGTATTCCCAATCTCCGGAGTATCCGGACAGGGCTTAAAAGAACTGCTCTACTATGTAAGTGAACAGATTCAGACTATGGATGTACCTCCGATCGTATTTGAACAGGAATTCTTCCCGGAGGACGAACTGATTTATGAAGAGCTTCCTTACACAGTAGAAAAAGAAAAAGATGTCTATGTGGTAGAAGGTCCGAAAATTGAAAAGATGCTTGGTTACACCAATCTGGATTCCGAAAAGGGATTCGCTTTCTTCCAGAAATTCTTAAAAGAAACCGGTATTCTGGACAAATTGGAAGAAGCAGGTATTCAGGAAGGCGATACCGTGAAAATGTACGGCCTGCAGTTTGATTACTATAAATAAATTTCATATATTTTAACAGGAGATTGAATATCATGACAACAAAACAGAGAGCCTATTTAAAAAGTCTTGCCATGACCATGGATCCGATCTTTCAGATTGGAAAATCCAGCATGACTCCAAGCCTTACACAGGCGATCAGCGAGGCTTTGGATGCACGTGAACTGATCAAGATCAGTGTATTGCAGAACTGTGCGGATGATCCGAGAGCTTTGGCAGAAATGGTGGCTGAGCGCACCCGTTCTCAGGTCGTACAGGTCATCGGCAAAAAAATTGTATTGTACAAAGAAGGAAAAGACGATAAGAAAAAAATCGTACTTCCGTAGGAGATTTCTATGAGAATCGGAATTATGGGCGGAACCTTTGACCCGATTCATATCGGACATCTGCTGCTTGGTGAATTTGCCTATGAGCAGTTCCATCTGGATGAAGTCTGGTTTCTGCCCAACGGAAATCCGCCTCACAAAGAAGTGGAAGATACAGAAGAAGCGCTTGCACACCGGGTTGAAATGGTGCGGCTTGCTGTGAGAGAAAACCCGCATTTTCAACTTTCCCTTCACGAGGCAAAAAAAGACTGTCATTCTTACACGTATAAAACTCTGCAGGAATTTCATGCGCTGTATCCTGAGAATGAATATTTCTTTATTCTTGGAGCGGATTCTCTCTTTTCCATCGAACAATGGAAATATTTCAAAGAGATTTTTCCATCCTGTACCATTCTGGCAGCAATGCGGGATGATAAAGATTCTTTTGATATGCAGCGTCAGATTCAGTATCTGGAAACGAATTACCAGGCAAAGATCGAACTTTTACAGGCACCGCTTCTGGAGATTTCATCGACAACGATCCGAAATCGTGCTGCCCAAAATCGTTCGATCCGCTATATGGTTCCGGATTCTGTTGCAGATTATATTCAAAAACTGCAATTATATACCAAAAGAGAAGAGGAGAGGTCATGACAACTGAATTAACTGCCATCCGCAAAAAGCTTGAAAAGAAGCTGAAAGAAGAACGTTATATCCACACTCTCGGCGTCATGTACACCGCTGCTTCCATGGCTATGCGCCATGGAGCGGATGTCCAAAAAGCCATGACTGCCGGTCTTTTGCATGATTGTGGAAAATATTGCGACGTCAATGAACAAATCCTGCTCTGCAGGAAGCATCACATTAAACTGTCAGATGCCGAACTGGAGGTTCCTGCGCTGATCCATGCCAGATTGGGTGCCTATTTTGCAGAATACGAATACGGCATCACAGATTCGGAGATCCTGGATGCGATCACCTATCACACAACCGGGCGTCCGGCCATGACCATGATTGAAAAAATCGTCTATCTGGCAGATTATATCGAACCCGGAAGAAAAAAGATTCCGGGGCTGGCCGAAGTGCGAACTGCCGCATTTGATGACATCGACACCGCTGTCTGCATGACAGCAGAATCAACTCTGGCATTCTTAAAAAGAGCCGGAAGAAAAGTAGATCCTATGACAGAAAAAACCTGTCAGTATTATAAAAATAAAGCCGCAATATCCCTGTAAAGGGATATCGGACAATCCGGAAAGGAGAACAAATTATGGAACAGTCAAAACTTATGGCACGTCTTGCTTATCAGGCACTGGACGATAAAAAAGGCGAGGATATCCAGGTAATTGATATCTCTCAGGTTTCCGTCCTTGCAGATTATTTTATCATTGCAAACGGAAACAGTGAAAGCCAGGTACGTGCACTGGTAGACAACGTGGAAGAAGAACTTTCAAAAGCCGGATATGAAATGAAACAGAGAGAAGGATATGGCTCCGGAAACTGGGTGCTGATGGATTTCGGCGAGATCATCGTCCATGTTTTCGACAAAGAAAACCGTCTGTTTTATGATCTGGAACGTATCTGGAGAGACGGAAAGCATGTAGATTTTTCTGAGTTGTAAAAAGAATAGAAGATCAGTAAAAAAGCGGGAATCAGTCTGATGTAAGCGTCGTCTGATTCCCGCTTTTATAATAATGTATCCGTCTACCGGAAGAAGCGAAATACTCCAATGACTTTTCCGATAATGGAAACATCTTTTACGATGATTGGATCCATAAAATCATTCTCCGGCTGAAGGCGGATGATTCCTTCTTCCCGATAGAAGGTCTTCACAGTCGCACCATCCTCAATCAATGCAACCACCATATCTCCATTTTCTGCCGTATGTTCTTCCTGAACAAGAACCATATCTCCATCCAGAATGCCGGCATTGACCATGCTTTCTCCTTTTACCTCCAGAAGAAACGTCTGCTTATTTGGCATCATCTCTACCGGTATCGGGAAGTAGTTCTCAATATTCTCCTGTGCCAGAAGCGGCTCCCCGGCAGCCACACGCCCGATCAGAGGGACATTGACAACCTCTCTTCTGAGAAGATTAAATTCATCGTCCAGAATCTCAATCGCTCTTGGCTTCGTAGGATCTCTGTGGATATACCCGTTTCTCTCCAGTGTCTCCAGATGAGAATGTACGGAAGACGTGGACTTCAGATTCACTGCCTCACAAATCTCACGTACTGCCGGTGGAAACCCGCGCTCTAATATCTGTGATTTGATATATTCTAAAATCTCTCTCTGCTTATCTGTAATCGTTCCTTTTGACATAATAACCCTCCTGCAAGTTCTTTCCGACTCATTATTTAGTTCATTTTATCATAGCACACTGCAAAAATCAAACATTTGTTTGGAAACTATGTTCGATTTCTATATTTTCTTATGATTTTTTGTTTTCTGCTTGACCATCGTCTTACTCTATAGTTTATTGTAGATAAGGTGACTAAAACAGACATACTTTTTTTAGGAGGTAATCTACTTATGCAACTTATTCTTCACTACCTGAAGCGATACAAGAAGCTGTTTGTTTTAAATATTATTTCCGTATTCGGATTTGCACTTGTAGAGCTTGGCATTCCGACGATCGTATCTGAAATGATCGATAATGGGATCATGAATCAGGACAAACAGTATTTAATCCGCATGGGAATCGTGATCGCAGTGATTTCTTTGATCGGTGTATCCGGAACGATCCTGCTTGGATACTGCTGTGCCAAAATTTCCACATCTGTAACACGGGATATCAGAGAAGATGTATTTCAGAAAGTACAGACATTCTCACACAATGAGATGAATCAGTTTGGTATCGCTTCTTTGATCACCCGGACAAACAATGATGCATTTCAGATCATGACGTTTTTGAATGTGATTTTACGGACCGCACTTTTGACACCGATCATGATCATTGTCAGCTTCACTCTGACGATCCGTTCCTCTTTGAATCTCTCTTTGATCATTGCATCCACCGTCCCTGTAATCATCCTGGGCGTTGTGATCGTAGGAAAAATATCGGGACCGCTCAGTGACAGACAACAGAATTCTCTGGATCGTATCAATCGCATCTTCCGTGAAAATCTCACCGGAATCCGTGTGATTCGCTCTTTTAACAATGATGGCTACGAATCCGAACGCTTTGACAGTGAAAACAGCTACTTCATGGAACAGTCTCAAAATCTGTTCAAGCTGATGTCTTCCACAGAACCGGTCTTTTTCCTTTTGATGAATCTGGCCGCTTTGTGTATCTATCTGACAGCAGCAAACATGATCGATGCACAGACTCTGCAGGTCGGAAAGCTGGTGGCTTTCATGGAATATCTGTTTCATGCTATGTTTTCTGTCATGCTTTTCTGTATGGTTTTTATGCTGTATCCGAGAGCCAGCATCTCTGCAAAGCGAATTATGGCCGTATTGAATACAGAAACTTCAATTGAAAATCATCCCGGGAATGCTCAGACAGATTCTGGGTCCGGTGAACACAGCGTGATCTTCGAGCATGTGGATTTCGTTTACCCGGATGGAGAGGAAGCTGTACTGAAAGATATTTCTTTTTCCGCAAAAAGCGGAGAGACCGTTGCCTTTATCGGAAGCACAGGTTCCGGAAAAAGCTCCCTGATCCAGCTAATTCCAAGATTTTATGACCGCGCTTCTGGAAATATTTACATTGACGGTCAAAAAATCGAAGATCTGGATATCAATGCTCTTCGAAGTAAAATCGGATTTGTTCCGCAGAAAGCACACCTGTTTTCCGGAACAATCGAAGAAAATATCCGCTTTGGAAAACCGGATGCCACAATGGATGAAATCATTCATGCCGCAAAGATTGCCCAGGCATATGATTTTATTATGGAAAAACCACATCAGTTCCAGGAACAGATCGTTGAAGGAGCAACCAATGTCTCCGGCGGTCAGAAACAGCGTCTGTCGATCGCCCGTGCTTTGATCCGAAAGCCGGAGATCTACATCTATGACGATTCCTTTTCTGCTCTGGATTTTAAGACAGATGCCCGACTTAGAAAAGCTCTGAAACCGGAGATTAAAAACGCCATCGTCTTTCTTGTGGCACAACGGGTTTCTACGATTCTGGACGCAGATAAGATCGTAGTTCTGGATGAAGGCAAAATTGCCGGAATCGGAACTCACAGGGAGCTGCTTGCATCCTGTCCGATTTATTACGAAATTGCAGCTTCCCAGCTGAGCAAGGAGGAATTGACTTATGCCTGAGAATAAACTGACCTTTCGAAACTGTATCCGTGAACTGCTCGGGTTCGTCCGTCCATACCGTATCAGGTTGTCGATCGCACTGTTTATGATCATAGTGACCAATCTGACATTTGCCCTGAATCCTATGATGGAAGGAAAGATCACCACGCAGCTTGCCAGTGACGGTGCGAAAATCCTGCAGGGAGTCCCGGGAGCGCACGTTCAATTTTCAATCCTGTTCCGTTTTATGGGGATTCTGTTGTGTCTGTACATCCTAAAGACGATCTCACAGCTGATTACATCAGTTTTCCTCACAGACGCCATTCAGAAAACTATGCATGACATCCGCAATGCACTGCAGAAAAAAATCCAGCGTCTCCCGGTCAAATATTTTGATGACCACGCATTTGGAGATATTTTAAGCAGTGTTACAAACGACGTCGATACACTGAGTAATGCACTCCAGCAAACGCTTTCCCGCGTATTTGCAGCAATCCTCACCTTCCTGTTTGTCATCTTCATGATGTTTTCCATCAATGTCTGGATGGCACTGACAGCACTTTTGATTATTCCTCTGACCATACTGATCACATTTGGATTTGTAAAACGTTCACAAAAACTGTTTGATCTGCAGCAGGAGATGGTAGGAGAGTTGAACGGAACGATTACAGAATTATACGGCGGATTTAACGAAATTCTCCTTTTCAACCGACAGAAAGATTCCTGCAACAGATTTTCTGCAGTCAATCAAAAGATGGCAGATGCCGCATTTAAGGCTCAGTTCCTTTCTTCCTTGATTTCGCCGTTTGTATCCCTCGTCACCTATCTGACGATTGGAAGCATTGCCGTCATGGGAAGCTTTTTTGTCATAAACGGTTCTGTCACCGTAGGGAATCTGCAGGCATTTATCCGTTATATCTGGCAGATCAATGATCCGTTATCCCAGGTATCTCAGCTGTCTTCCCAGGTACAGTCCGCCTATGCTGCCATGAACCGGATTTTTACGCTGTTAAATGAAACAGAAGAGGTACAAAAAGGCAGTGTTAAGATTGATGTCTCCCAAATTCAGGGAAACGTAACATTTGACCACGTGCAGTTTGGTTACACAGATGAACTTTTGATGAAAGATGTCATCTTCTGGGTACAGTCCGGACAAATGGTTGCGATTGTCGGGCCTACCGGTGCCGGAAAGACCACGCTGATGAATCTGCTGCTTCGTTTCTACGATGTGAACGGCGGATCCATCAAAATTGACGGAATTGATATCCGGGACATGGACCGAAGTGATCTTCGCAGCCTGTTTTCTCTCGTTCTTCAGGATACCTGGCTGTTTTCCGGCAGTATTTTTGAAAACATCCGTTACGGATCTTTGACTGCCCGAAAAGACGAAGTAGTTGACGCAGCAAAAATGGCAAATATCCACCATTATATTTCTACACTGAGCCATGGCTATGACTCTATGATCAATGAAGAGTCCAACAATATTTCTCAGGGAGAAAAACAGCTTCTCACAATCGCAAGAGCTATTTTAAAAAACCCGAGGATTCTGATTCTCGACGAAGCTACATCAGCAGTCGATACCCGTCTGGAACGGATGCTCCAGGACGCAATGCAGAAAGTCATGGCAGGGCGAACCTCTTTTGTCATTGCCCACCGGCTTTCAACGATACGCAATGCCGACCTGATCCTGGTCGTAGATAACGGAAATATCATTGAGCAGGGAACGCATGAAGAACTCTTAAGAAAAAACGGTACCTATCAGAAGCTGTATCACTCCCAATTTGCAAACCTGGAAACCATAACAGCAGAAGAGTAGTCTTTCCAAAAAAACAGATAATAACCTAGTTGACAAACATACGTTCTGGTGATATACTTCTTTGTGTAGTCAGAACGTACGTTCTTTTTGCTTGTTTCATTATGTTCAGGGGGATTTTACAATGAGAAAAAAGAAAAAGATGTCAGCAGTTATTACACTTATTTTATTTTGCGGGTGCTTTTTATTTGGAAGCTTTCTGTCTTTTGCACAGAATTCAAGAACGGAAGAGCCTGTGCAATTCAAATGCTACAAAAGCATTGTAATCCAGGAGGGAGACTCTTTGTGGAGCCTTGCAGAACGCCATATAGACTCAGAATCTGAAACAGCTGTGAAAGAATACATCAAAGAATTGAAACAGATCAATCAGCTGGAATCTGAAACCATACAAACCGGAGAACATTTGATCATCCCGTATTACACAACAGAATTTCCACAATAATTGTTTTTATATCATACAGATATCATTTACACCCCATGTAATTGATATAAATTCACTCCAAAAAGGAATGCTGTCAGGCAGATAGAGCTTATCTGTACTGCAGCATTCCTTTTTTATAAAAGCATTGAAAGTATGAATCACATACTTTATAATATATCCATTAAACAAAAAAGATCAAAACAGGAACAGAAAGAAGGTAAACAAATGTTAATAGAATGTCCGGCAAATACAAGATTACAAGATTATCTCTTACAAAACGATATCCACATTTTGACGGCCTGCGGCGGTCGCGGAAACTGTGCAAAATGCGTTGTCCGGATTGTAAAGGGACACGCCACAGTAAATACAATGGATCAAATATGGTTCTCAGAAGAGCAGCTTCTTGCCGGTTATCGGTTAGGTTGCCATGTATATGCAAAAGAACCGCTTACAGTAGAAATTCCCAATTAACTGCTCAAAACAGCAGTGTTTTCAGTCGTTTCAATCTATACGACAAATACTGATTTTTCCAAAAGATTAGCGTTTTTTTAACAACTACTCCAGAATGATCCTGTTTTGAACCTGTTGTGGCTTCTGCAATGGCCATTCAAAGATATCATTGTTGCCTATCTTTCAATATGTTATAATAACTTCATAAATAAAAAAGAACGAGGCGTTTTATTTTATGGAATCAAATCAGACAACTGAGCGAAAAACTTATCATGAACAAAAATATATTGACAATACGTTGCGTCTGCGGGAAATCTTAAAAACACTTCCGGCTTTTGCAAAAGATTATTTCCGTGCTGCAGAACCTACCACCTCTGCAAAAACAAGAATTTCTTATGCATATGATATCCGAGTATTCTTTCACTTTCTGATGGAAAACAATCCTGTATACAAGGATTATACCATCGATCAGTTTACCCCGCAGGATCTGGAGCAGCTCTCTCCTGTCGATATCGAAGAATATCAGGAATATTTAAAGGTTTACCAAAATCCGGAGGAAAAACAAATTACCAACACGGAAAAAGGACTTGCCAGAAAGATGTCTGCCCTACGCAGCTTTTACGGCTACTATTTCAAGCATCAGATCATCGAGAAAAATCCAACACTGTTTGTCGATATGCCAAAGCTGCACGAAAAAGCAATCGTCCGTCTGGATACGGACGAGGTGGCTTCTCTTCTGGACTTTGTAGAACACGGTGGCGATGAGCTCACCGGACAGAAAAAAGTTTACTATGAAAAGACTAAAAACCGGGATCTGGCGATTATCACATTGCTCCTTGGTACCGGAATCCGTGTATCAGAATGTGTGGGACTTGATATCCAGGATGTTGATTTTAAAAATAACGGGATTACGGTCGTCCGAAAAGGTGGAAATGAAATGGTCATCTATTTTGGCGAGGAAGTCGAACATGCCCTGAAACAATACTTGTATACAACGCGGGAAGCTGCCACTCCTCTTCCGGGACATGAAAACGCACTGTTTTTATCCACGCAGCGCCGCCGTATGGGAGTCCAGGCAGTTGAAAATATGGTGAAAAAGTATGCCCGCCAGGTGACGCCAAATAAAAAAATCACCCCTCATAAACTGCGGAGTACTTATGGAACTACACTTTACAAAGAGACCGGTGACATCTATCTCGTCGCAGACGTACTCGGACACAAGGATGTCAATACAACCAAAAAACACTATGCAGCAATAGATGAGGACCGCCGACGCATGGCTGCAAAAGCTGTCACTTTGCGGGAACCCTAAGAGAATTGACAAAAGAAAGGATAAATCTTATGCAAAAAGAACGTACAATCGGAACAACAACTTTAAAAACTCCATATATCGGAATGGGTACCTGGGCAATTGGCGGAGGCACCTGGTGGGGAGAAAATGATGATGCACTCTCCATTCGCACCATCGAGGAAGCAATTGATCGGGGAATCGTATGGTTCGACACTGCTCCGGTCTACGGGATCGGACACAGTGAGAACGTAGTTGGCAAAGCCATAAAGCAAAATCGTTCCAGGATCCTGCTCTCCACCAAATGCGGGCTGGAATGGGATCATGAGACACCTTGCTTTCATAAAGTCATGGAAGGACGCAATGTTTACCGTGATCTTTCCGCCGCTGCAATTCGTAAAAATCTGGAAGACAGCCTCCGACGTCTGCAGACAGACTATATCGATATTTACTATACACACTGGCAGACTCCTGACTTTTCCCTCTATCCGCTGGAAGAAACGATGGATACTCTTCTCCAGTTGAAAAAAGAAGGGAAGATCCGTGCCATCGGAGCCTCCAACGTTACTGCCAAAATCATCGAAAAGTACTGCTCTCTTGGACAGCTGGATGTAATTCAGGAAAAATACAGCCTTCTGGATACACATATTGCGGATGAATTGTTACCTGTATGCCAGAAACATCATGTTTCCATCCAGGCGTACTCGCCTCTGGAACAGGGACTACTCACAGGAAAAGTGACACAAGACACGGTGCTTTCTCCGACAGATGTGCGCAACAAAAATAAATTCTGGGCACAAAAGTCCCGTCTGCACATATTGAACGTTTTACAGAAATTAACCCCGTATACTGAAAAATATAGTTGTTCCCTCAGCAACCTGATCATCTATCTGACTGCAGCTTCTCTTCCGGACTTGCATGTCCTCTGCGGCGCAAGGAAACCGGAACAGATCATCGACAATGTAAAAACACTCTCCCTGAATCTGGAAGAAGCTGACCTGTCAGAAATGAGTCAGTTATTTGAACAGCTTCGAAACTCTATCAGATAAATTTTAATGTCATACGATGGAAAGAGACCTCGCAGATTTCTTTACACAAGACTGTATAGGTGTCTTTCCATTCCCATGATATATAAGGAATCAAAAGTCTGCAGATTCTTTCTGTAAACCGTTTTTTTTCATACTCCTGATCTCCATGCATTTCCTGCCCGAAAAAAGTCAGCAGCTTTATAAGATAGATCAGATTTTCATACTCGTCCCACTCCAGTTCTTTTCTGAAAACTCTTCGTTCCCACAACTGCTTTATAAGACCATTGTATATCGTCATGATCTTCTCCGTCCATTCTCTGCTCATTTCTTGAAATACGGGTACTGTTTTTTGAAGTCTGCTATAATTTTCATACACAATAGCTGCATTCTTCTGAAACTGTTCCACTGCTTTCAAAAATCGAAGCAGCAATTCCAAAAGTGTTCGATTCTCATATTCCCAGAACGGCTTTCCTGAAATCTCTCCTCTTTCCAGATCGATTTCAAACAGCTGGATGCTCTCTGAAAAAGTTTCCTGAATATCGTTTAAACGCTCCTTCAGCAGATCTTCCTTTTTCGAAAAGTAATATGTCAAATTTCCCACTGCAATTCCTGCCTCCGCTGCAATCTGCCGCATAGATACCTGTTCATATCCCTCTCTTTCAAATAGCCTCTTTGCACAATCGCAGATTCTTTCCCGCATTAGCTCTTTTTGATCCTGTGCTTTCATTCTACTACCCTCTCTGGTTGATTCCTTTTTTGTCAAAGCCACTATAACATACTCCTTTGGAAAACGCAAATTTCTCATTTCTCGAATTAGTACATAGTACTATTTATTTTTCTATTTATAGTACAGCGTACTACATTCTGTTTTAAAGGAAAATGCCGACAAATCATACTCCTTCATTGTAATTCCATCTCTTTCACCTTATAATAGGAACATAAACCCAAAGAAAGGACCTTTACCATGGAACTACAGAAGTTATTAAGCTATACCCGAAAAGCGGTTGATGAATACAGAATGATTGAAGAAGGCGATCATATTGCGGTCGGAATTTCCGGCGGAAAAGACAGCCTCACTCTGCTCTATGCACTACATGGACTCAAGCGCTTCTATCCGAAGAAATTTGAACTCAGTGCAATCACCGTAGATCTGGGATTTGAAGATTTTGATCTTTCTCCGATTCAGGCACTATGTCAGGAACTGAATATCCCCTACCGAATCGAATCTTCTGATATTTATGAGATTCTTTTTCATGTCCGTAAAGAATCCAATCCCTGCTCTCTTTGTGCCAAAATGAGAAAAGGCGCCTTAAATCAGGCAATTAAAGAAATGGGATGCAATAAAATTGCCTATGCCCACCATAAAGATGACATTATAGAGACAATGCTGCTCTCCTTGATCTTCGAAGGACGTTTTTATTCATTTTCTCCGAAAACCTATCTGGACCGTACTGATCTGACTGTTATTCGTCCAATGATGTTTGTAGATGAAAAAGACGTCATCGGTTTTAAAAACAAGTATCAGCTTCCGGTAGTGAAAAGCAAGTGTCCTGTTGACGGATATACAAAACGTCAATATGTCAAAGAACTTCTCCGTCAGTTAAATCACGAAAATCCAGGTGTCCGCGAAAGGATGTTTCATGCAATCCTTGATGGAAATATCGAAGGCTGGCCCGAACGGATCATTCATCCAAGAGCATAAAAAGTCCCCCTGCAGTAAAAGTCTTTATCTTTTCTGCAAGGGGAACTGTTTTTTAACTTCTAAAGAATTTTGTCATCTCTTTGAATCTGCTCTTTCAGCATTACATACTGCTCGATTGCTTTTGCTGTCCCTTCAATTCCAAGTTCTGAACTTGAGAGACACAATTCATAGCTTTCAGAGTCTGACCATTTTTTATTCGTGTAATAATTATAATAACTTGCACGCTTTTTATCGGTTTTAATGATCATATCTTTTGCCTTGGCATCCGTAAGATTATAAATTCTTGCAATCCTGCGGATACGTGCATCCAGATCAGCATGGATAAATACGTTCACCACATTATCATAAGATTCCAGAGCATAATCTGCGCAGCGTCCTACCAGAATACAAGGTCCTTCATCCGCAATCTTTTTAATCGCATCAAACTGTGCAAGAAATACTTTATGGTTGATTGGCATATCGGAGTAGGATCCGCCCGAATACCCCATAGAATACGTATCCATCACGAGAGAATACAAAAAGCTGTTCGTCGGCTTTTCATCATGTGTTTCAAAAATTTCCTCACAGATACCACTTTCTTTCGCTGCTCTGCTGAGCATCTCTTTATCATACAGCTTGATTCCGAAATAATCTGCGATCTGATACCCGATCTCCCGTCCTGCACTTCCGAATTGTCTTCCTATTGTAATAATCGTGTTCGTCTTCATATTACTCCACGCTCCTTTTGCCTGTCATATTCTTGAAGTTTCTATACGCTCATTATACAACAATCTGCACCAAATAACAATAAAAAGACTGCATTTATCCGTCATTCAAAACAATTTTCAAACAGAGCTTTCATTTTCAGGGGTTGCAGCGATTACACGGAGAGTACCCCTGATCGATCAATTCTTCCCTTGTTTCTGATGTTTCTTTTCGATTCTGCTGCTTTGTATCGCGGATACTGCTACAGTCTGGTTTATGGAATTTTTTTGTATTTGTGTTGACTACATAGGTAACTTCTTCATCCTTTTTTTCGCTTTCTGCAGTTTCACTCTCCCTGCTTTCTCCTGTTGCATAATCAATCCAAATCCCCGGCTGCACATTGTAGACAAACACATGAAAACGAATTTCTTCATCTTCCACAGAAGCTGCCTCCATAATGACTCCACTGGCTACCAGGTTATCGCCTTCATAAACCGGTGTCACACGGTACAGGACATGATGATTCGTCTCATGGACATAATCTGCCACCTGATTCTCAAACGGGAGCATTCCCTCCACATTAAAATATCGTGTTCCTGTGATAAGATTTTTTTCATTCGCATTCTCTTCGGCAAGCTGAAATCCGATCAGATGCGCACGATTATACAAATATTTCCCATCTACACAGTCATATTTCACTGTATGCCATCCAGAAGGCTTGATCATGCCTATTTTCCCCCGTTCCTGAGTCGGCATGATCTCCTGACAGATATTGGCATAAGCAGCCTGACAACGCCCCAGTGCATCCAGATCGCTGTATTGTTCAAAAACTTCCGTCGTATACTCTGACTCCTGAAAATCAGGTATGTTATTGTTTAGCTCCACATAAGGTGAGCCTGTATATTCCGGAATATTCTGTGCCGTATAGGTTGTCTTATTTTCACTTGCCGTAACCAATTGATCTTGCCCGGAGACAGCATTATTTTGCTGACATCCACATATGAGCATCACTGTCGCAAGAATCGGAAGCAGCAATTTCTTTATCTGCATAACTTAAATTCCTTTCTTTCTCTTTTCATACCTATTCGATCACAAGCTGATTGAATGAAATCTTTTCACTGACAGCCTCTTTGGCAAGACTGTCTGCACGTTCATTTCCCTCTACGCCGGTATGTCCTTTTACTTTGATAAAATGAAGCTTCACGGATGTGCCATTCATAAAATCGCGATATTTCTGTGTTCCTGCCTGTTTTGCCGCCCAATCTCCGGTCACCCAGGATTCAATGCCCTGATAATCGTAAAATATCGAAAGCTCTGCAATTTTCCTTTTTTCCGCTTCTTTTACTGCTTTGATACATCCCAGAAGCTCTCCTGCCACATTGTGCATTTTCGCAAGATCCGGATGATCTCCTGACCCCTGCAGAACAACTTCCTCCTCGTCAGACAGTTTTAAAAAACCCCCAAACCCGTAAACCCCCTGAAAATAAGATCCATCCACATAGGCATATGGATAGGCAGTATGAGAAATATGTGTCTCTTTTGCCTTCGCGCTCTGCCCCGGATGAAGAAAAGACTGTGCCTCCTCTTCTGTCACAAACCCTTTAAAGACCGCCCCCGGATAGCCCGTCACTTGTTTCTGACATTCGCTCCAGGTACGATAAATTCCCGGTATCCTTCCTTTTCTTACTGCATAATACTTATTCTTCGCCATCTTTTTTCTCCTTATGTTTCATTTTTTGAAATACCGGCACATACATGCACAGTGTCACGATCATAATGCCCATCATTATCATAATGATTCCATTGACTACAGCAGCCTCAAGCTGTGAAAACAAAAACAGGACAAGAAGTCCTGCAAACAGAACTGCAGTACAGACCTTGCCAAACCACATCGCTCCATCCAGCATCTTTCCTTTCTTCAGGAATATGAGCCCCATAACCCCCATGTAACCTTCCTTGACCAGCATCAATGCAATCAGCGCCCACATCATAGGATAGCGGGTTGCAAGGCAGATTGCCAGTGCTGCATGCGTAAGCTTATCAGCGATCGGATCCAATGCCTTTCCCAGCTCTGTCACCATATGAAAGCGCCTTGCAATCTTCCCGTCAAACAGATCTGTCAGGCTGGAGAGCAGAACAACCAGCGCTGCATACAAATATTCGCGTTCCGTTTCTGCCGTGATATACAGGTAACAAAACACCGGAATTAACAGAATCCGAAAATATCCCATCAGATTCGGAATCGAAAAAATTTCTTTTTTACTGAATCGTTTCATTCTCTTCTCACCTCATATGTATTTATTTTTTTATTATATAACACAAACATGTGTTTGTCTCCCTAAAAATCAAAAAAGGAATCGAATGTGCACATTTCTGACATATCCGTTTCCTTTTTTCCTAATTTCCTGTCTGCTTTCTCAATTTTTTTAAGAGTTCTTCAAAATACTCCGGCAACGGGGCATCAAACTGCACATACGCTCCCGTAGAAGGGTGTACAAAGCCAAGGATCCTTGCATGCAGCGTCTGTCCCTGCAGTCTGAACGGACACTTCGTCGGTCCGTAAACCAAGTCTCCCAATATCGGATGTCCGATGCTTGCCATATGAACACGGATCTGATGTGTCCTTCCTGTTTCCAGTTCACATTCGATATGCGTGTAGTTTCCAAAACGTTCCAGCACCCGATAGTGCGTCACTGCCTCTCTTCCATGGGGTGCATGGACGCTCATCTTCTTGCGGTCCGTCGGATGTCTCCCGATCGGTGCATTGACCGTGCCGCTATCCTCCTTTAAGTTTCCATGAACGATTGCTTCATATCTTCGGGTGATCGAATGGTCTTTGAGCTGCTCGGCCAGAATCTGATGTGCCCTGTCATTTTTACAGACCAAAAGAGAGCCTGTCGTATCCATATCGATCCGATGTACGATCCCTGGACGCATCACACCATTGATCCCGGAAAGATTTTCCCTGCAGTGATACATCAAAGCATTGACCAGAGTCCCTGTATAATGCCCTGGCGCCGGATGTACGACCATCCCCTTAGGTTTGTTTACCACAAGCAAATCGGTGTCCTCATAAAGGATGTCAAGAGGAATCTCCTCTGGCAGAATATCCGGCACTTCCAGTTCCGGAATCTGCAGCTTCACCTCATCCTCACTGCCCAGCTTATAATTTGTTTTTACCTGCTTTCCATTGACTTCAACCAATCCATCTTTGATCAGTTTCTGAATATAGGAACGGGATCTGTCCGGCATCTGCGCAGACAAAAATTTGTCGATCCGCTCATTTGTCACTGTCTCTTCTGCTGTAAAAAAACGTTCTTCTCTCATGATCTGGAGCCTTTCTTTTGCAGTACCCAGTCAAATTCCTGATCTTTATAATAGAAAAGAATCAGGATTCCAAAAAGGATGCAGCCAATTACCACATAACAGTCTGCCACATTAAAAATCGGAAAATCAATCAGGTTGAAATAGCAGAAATCCACTACGTAATTCCTTGCCAGACGATCGATCAGATTTCCGATGGCGCCGGATGCCAGAAGGATCGCACATACTCTTAACGGAACAAATCTTCTTTTCTGCGGAATTCTCCCGTAAATGAAGACGACCGCAAAAAAAATCAACAATGCTCCAACTGCAAATACAATCTGCCGATTCTGCAGGATTCCAAATGCAGCCCCACGGTTTTCCAGATACCGAAACTGAAATACTCCCGGTATTATAATCAAAGGATCCTGATCTTTCAGATAGGTAACCGCCAGCCATTTTGTAAATTGATCTGCGGCCACTGCCAGAAGAAATGCAAATAGTGCCCACAGATAACTTTTCCCTGTTTTTTTTCTTTCCTCCATTGTATTACTCCTGCCTCTGTCTTTGTTAAATATATTTATAAACAGATACATAAATTCTGTTCTTTTTCGTCTTTGCTCCCGTTCCATTATAACGGAATTTGCCATATCCTCTGACGGATATCACATCATTTTCTTTTAATTGATAACTGTTCGTTGTGATCAGTTTTCCGTTCACAAACACTTTTGCCCCTTCTATGAGACCCGAAAGCTTTGTCCGTGATGCAGAAAATGCAAGCGAAAGCAGACTGTCCAGACGAACAGACGCCACCGTTCCCCGGATTTCCTCATATTTGGGTTCATACTGAAAATCCTCTCTTGAAATCTCTTTTACCAGAACCTGTGTATGCCGGACTCTGGTCAATTCCTCCATCAAAAAAGACTGTAATGTGCGATGTACAAAAACAACCGCATCAGTTCCATCTACAAGGATATCACCTATCTTTGCACGTTCGATACCCAGTCCTAAGATCGTCCCCAGATAGTCTCTGTGAGTCAGCTGCTCTGCATATTTCGCATGCAACGGAGAAATCCTTAGAATATCAAATGGATAGTCACCCCATTCCTCCTCGCTGCACCATGACATTTCTCCACGCAAAGAAAGAGCATCAGGGAGAAATGCCGCCATCTGACGCTCTGCCAAGCCATATCCGCCAAAAGTGACAAACTTTGTGTAAAGTCTGTCCTTTGGCATCGAATGTAAAATATTCAGTTCATTCAAATTCAAAAAATCCGAATATGTAACGATATCGCGACTATATGCCAGATTTGACAGCTCTGACAGCCGCTTCTCCAACTGTTGTTCTTCCTTCTGCATATGAATAAATCCTAGTATCTGCCTCTCATGCTTGGTTTTTCCATGGAACCGCCGAGAAGATCCTGCAGATCTCCGGAAATATCTACATTCGTCGGTGTCACAAGGAAGATGTAATTAGAAATCTTCTGCAGATTTCCGCTGATCGCAAAAGTCGCTCCTGAAATGAAATCAATGATACGCTGTGCAATCTCAAGATCCATACCTTCCAGATTCAGGATCACAGTACGTCCTGCAAGCAGTGTCTCGGTAATCTCACGAGAATCATCTACAGAAGTCGGTTTTACAACACAGACCTCCATATTCACACCTCTTCTGGCTGCAGGCTGACGCATTGGTGTCACTTTATTTCCAGAGGATGGGGCAAGATGCTTGTCCTCGTCCATATCGAAATCATCAAAATCATCACTTCTGCTCTTCTTGTTTCCGAAAATTGAACGATGCGGTTTTTCATCGAAATCATCATCTTCAAAATCATCATCATAAAAATCATCATCATCGTATTCGTCATCATTCAATTTCATGATATCCAAGAATTTATCAAATACACCCATGTTTACACTCCTATCTTATGCCGTACCCTTTTTGCATAAAGTTATTTTAAAATTGAAAACGTACCTTCTTATCCGGAAATTAAATCTGATAATTTCTGGCACCAAAGATTCCAGTGCCTACACGCACCATAGTCGCGCCTTCTTCGATCGCAACTTCGTAATCATTGGTCATCCCCATTGAAAGTATGCTTACGTTAACATTATCAATGTTTTTATTCATAATGTCAACAGATAATTTATGTAAATTTGCAAAAACAGGACGATTGTCATCTGGATTTTCCACAAATGGTGCGATTGTCATCAGCCCTTTTACGCAAATATGTTGAAATTGTGAAATTTTTTCAATGAAGGGAATGACTTCGTCAACTTTCAGCCCAAACTTACTTTCTTCCTGTGCAACATTTACTTCTACCAGAATATCCTGGATACAATTCTTCTTTGCAGCCTCTTTTTCGATTGTTTCTGCCAGCTTCAAAGAATCCACGGAATGGATCAGTGCCGTTTTTCCGACAATATATTTTACTTTATTTGTCTGAAGATGGCCGATCATGTGCCACTCTATATCCTTTGGCAGAATCTCATATTTTTCTGTCAGTTCCTGCACTTTATTCTCACCGTATACATGTATACCAAGTTGATATGTCTCTTCGATCATTGATACAGGCTTTGTTTTGCTTACAGCGATCAGAGTCACTTCCTCCCGTTTTCTCCCTGCACGGTCACATGCCGCCTGTATACGGCGTTCCACCTCTTTCAGTTGTTCTTTCAACATGTTTCAAGCTCCTTTCCCACTTTAAAATACCACTTCATCCTCTTTTACGTCTTCTCCATCCTGTACGATATGATCATAATTTGACAAGCCGTAAGAATTACCTTCTTTAATAATATAATACTCATCACTCTCACACAGGATCTCAACTGCATTGAATACCGCGTATCCCTGATTGATATTATAAACGCCACTCAACTCTGCCGTTTTTTCTACTGTCATTGTCTCTGATGACTCCGGTTTGATTAAGGTAGTTCCTGCTTTCAGACTCTCCGGATTCACATAGTTTGTCCCGTCATCTGATACATAATAAATCTCAATCTGCTGAAATACCGCGCTGTCCTTATCCTGTATCATCACTCCGGAGTCCGAGCTGTTGCCTCCGGTTGTAATATAATCCTGAGGTATCGCATAACATGATTTTTTGATCACCGAGCTTTTCGGAATCTTCAGTCCGCTCTGATCTTCCAGTATCAACTCTACATTCAAGTAGCGCTTATCTGCATACCGGATCATGGATTTATCAAAATCGAGACACCCATAATATTGTTTTCCTTTTTTCAAAATTGAAAAATCTGCCCATACCGTGTCATTCTCATTATCAAGCCGCACTTTCACAGAATCTGTCTCAGACAGCTCTTTTGCTGTTTGATCCTCCAATGGAATCACAACCGACCAGTCTTCACTGGTGACAAGCTTATAAATCGGTTCTCCGCTTGCTATTTCCATGTTGTCTTCCAGATTTGTACTCTTGTAATTGCTTTTATCAAAATCTGCATCCGTAAAATTGTCTTTTGTCAGACCTTCTTCGCCGTCATATGTCAGAACCATCACACCGTCCCTTGCAGCCGGATATGTTTTTACATCCTGCCCACTCGCAGCGATCACTGCGTCAAGCTGTGCTGTTTTCGTCTGGTCGGATGCATTCTGAAGAGTTTCTGCAACATCTCTTTTCAGACTGTAGACAGAAGAGAATTTCTGTGATGTGAAATTTTCATTAAAATCCTGTGCTTTCAGAACAATCGTTTCCTGCTCCTCTGCGCTCAATGTCGTCTCACTCTGCTCCTGAGACTCTGAAACATCCAACTTCTGCGGCGAAATCGCGCAAATGTTCATGCCTGTCCTGATTTTACTCTGTCCACTCTGATAGTAATTGACATACCCGTCACTTTCCGCATTTACCAGGGTTTCCTCTCTGAGAATCAACCCCGTATATGAATGATCCTTCAAAATACTGCCTTCCCGTACTTCATACACCGTGATCCGTTTCTCTGTGGCATACGCCACCACCGCAACGACCAGATAAATAAAAATCAGTGCGAAAATCAGCGTTCCGATATTCAATTCTCTCTTTGTTTTATATTTATTAATACTGATTGAATTCTTTTTTTGTTTTTCTGGCAAACTTGATACCTCCTTGAAATCAGTCTTAATCCCCTCTTAAATAACTTGTTAATTATAACATTTCTGTATGTATATTTCCAGTTTTTGCGGAAATAATAAAATTATCCCATAGAAAAGGAGGGAACAGTATGAAATGGCTCGATAATACAGCTCTTGTAATTGTCATCATCGGAGCAGTGAACTGGCTGCTTGTCGGAATCTTCCAATTTGATCTGGTGGCGTTCCTTTTTGGAAATTTAAGCTGGCTTTCCAGAATCATTTACACTCTTGTCGGCTTGTGCGGACTCTATCTGATCAGCTTTTTTGGCAGAATCGGGAATTCAGCAAGTGATGTGTAAGTTTCACCCTCTTACGACTTTATATAAAAACGGCAGTTCCATGCGAACTGCCGTTTCAAGTCTTTATTTTCCATTAATTCCCGAACTCATTAATCTTGTCATATTGTCATAGAGAATCGATTTCTGAGACGCTCCCATCACAATCGAAATATATGGACGCCCCTGCTGATCCTGCTCATACAGCACCAGACAAGAACCTGCTTCATCCGTTGTCCCGGTCTTCCCGCCAATCACCTTGACTCCTTCCGGCGCTGCAGCGTCTCCGGATGCATAATAATTGGTAGGCTCCCAGGTCATCGTATACGGTACTCCGGATGCCGATGTAAGATTCGCAGTATAGGATGTCTGCGAAATCATCTCTACAAACTGCGGATTCTGCAGACAGGCATTGAACATCAGATATAAATCATATGCCGTTGTGTAATGATCTTCGTTCTGCAGTCCGTGAGGATTTACAAAATGTGTCCCGGTCGCCCCAAGGTTTCGTGCCTCTTCATTCATCTTATCCACGAATGCCTCCACACTTCCGGATACATGCTCTGCGATTGCAACGGCACAGTCATTCCCCGAATAAAGAAGCAATCCATTCAGCAAATCTCTCAAAGAAAGCTGATCTCCTGCCTGAAGTCCGCATACCTGCTCATCTTCGGCAAAATCAGTCGCACGCTCACTGGCCGTGACTATATCATCCAGATTCCCATATTTTAATGCCACATACGCTGTCATGATCTTTGTTGTACTGGCCGGATATAACGGTTCAAAAATCTGATCTGCATAGAGCACATTCTTCCCCTGCACATCAAACAGACCCACGGCATGAAGGGATGCATCCTGTGTGTATCCTTCCATTGCCACATCTGCATCCGTCACACACAGCTGGGAAGCAAACGTTTCCGCTTTGTAAAGACTCTTGCGATAATGTGTCTTCTCATATTCCGAAACAAAATCCTTCGCGTTGTCATGCAGGATCAGCATCAGCGTACCGATCAATGCCAGAAACAGCAAAACTGCCACAACAATTCCTGCAATTGCGCCTTTTCCAATTCCGGTTCTTTTTTGTACTTTTTTACTCCTGCTTCGCTTTTTACTTGTAGATTTCACGCCAGTCCAAATCTCCTCTGTCCAGGGCCAGAACCAATGCCTCTGCTGTAGCAATGTTCGTAGCCATCGGAATGTTATACATATCACACAGTTTTACAATATCATTTACATTCGGTTCATGCTTCTTTGGTGCAAGCGGATCCCTGAAAAAGATCAGAAGATCGATTTCATTATGCTCGATCTGTGCTCCCAGCTGCTGATTTCCACCAAGATGTCCCGGCAGAAACTTATGAATGCTCAGATTGGTAACACTTTCTACCAGTCTTCCAGTTGTCTCTGTCGCATACAGGTTATGCTTACACAATATTCCTCTGTATGCAATGCAGAAGTTCTGCATCAGTTTCTTTTTTGCATCATGTGCCACTAATCCTATGTTCATACACTTTCGTCTCCTCTATTGATATTTTTTAGGCTGCAGGCCGACATTCAGAACCAACCCGATTCCTGCAAAAAAACAGACAAGGGATGTCAGTCCATAACTTACAAACGGAAGGGATATTCCTGTATTCGGAAAAATTCCTGTCGCTACACTGATATTGATAAATGTCTGAATCCCTACCAGTGCGCCAACACCCCCGCAGATGATGCGCCCTCCGGTGTCTTTTGCCCTTAAACCTATCACAATACATTCTATCACAATCAATAATAACAAAATTATGACCACACAACAACCCACAAATCCTAATTCTTCACCAATAATTGCAAAAATAAAGTCTGTCTGCGGTTCCAAAATAAAATTTCCGTTTTTTACTGATGTTGTAGCATCGCTGTTGTATCCTTTCCCGTTCAACTGCCCGGATCCGATCGCCATCACGGAATTCAGCTGCTGATATGCTTCCTCCGTGGCATATGCCTCCGGTTCCAGCCATGCCAGAATACGCTTCTGCTGGTAATCCTTTAAAAACGGTTGATTCGGCTGCACCACAATTCCGATCACCAAAGCGATCGTAGGAATTGTGATCGCCAGCACTGTGCCAATGAATTTATAGCTCAGACCGGCCATAAACATGATCACACAGAACAATGCTGCAATACAGATCGTTGCCGAAAGACTCGGCTGCTTATATACAAGGAGCAAAGATGGTATGATCAGACCGATTGCTTCCAGAATCGTCTTTTTCTTATTGATCTGTTCTTCCCTGTCAGCCAAAAATCTGGCAAAAAACAAGATCGTGATCAATTTTGTCAGATCTGAAGGCTGAAACTGCACAAATCCAAGATCCAGCCATCTTGTCGCACCATTTGCCTCTGTCCCAAGAAAAATAACAGCCAGAAGTAAGGCAATATTTACCACATACATCAGCCAGTAGAAATTCAGGATCCACTTGTAATCGATCAGTGAGATCACAACCATGGCAAGCAGACCTAATCCCACGCCCATGATCTGTCTGGGCTGATACTCTGCATTTGCACTCCCCACCATAAATACGCCGATCACAGAAACTGCCAGTACCAGCAAGATCAGAGTGAATTTATAATCTTTCAAATTGTATCGCTGTTTAAGATTTAAAAATTGAAGTTTCAATTATTTTCTCCTGTTATTTTAATATGTATATCTGAATGTGTTATCTCTATCTGAACCGCTTCCGGTTTTAGTTCTATGTATTTTGAAATCGTATAGTAAATGTCTGAAGTCATTCTCTCAGACATATCGGGTGTACACATAAGCCGATCCGCAATGAGCAGATTCCGGAGTCTGTCTTTCGCAATGTGAACAGATGGTACACTCATATCTGCCCCTCCTAATTCTTTTTGAACAGATCTCTGAATTTCGAGAACAGTCCTTCTGATCTTCCAAAGTCAGTAATCGGAATTTCCTCCCCGAGAAGCCTGCGGCAGATATTTGCATATGCTTTTCCTGACATGCAGTCCTCTCCCACGATCGGCTCACCCTGGTTTGTCGCGATCACAACCTGCTCATCATCCGGGATCACACCAAGCAGATGAATCGCCAGAATCTCTGTCACATCCTCCACGGACATCATGTCTCCCCGCTTCACCATGTCGATCCGCAGACGATTGATGATAAGATCATTGTTTTTAATCCCGTGCGCTTCCAGCAGACCGATGATGCGGTCTGCATCCCGGATCGCAGACACTTCCGGTGTTGTCACTACAATCCCTCTGTCAGCTCCGGCAATCGCATTTTGGAACCCCTGCTCGATTCCTGCCGGGCAATCCAGCAAAATATAATCAAACTCCGTTTTCAGCTCTTCGATCAGTTTTTTCATCTGTTCCGGAGAAACTGCGGTCTTATCCTTTGTCTGTGCCGACGGCAGCAGATACAGTTCCGGAAAACGCTTATCCTTAATCAGTGCCTGTTTCAGACGGCATCCGCCTTCGATCACATCCACAAGATTATATACGATCCGGTTTTCCAGGCCCATAACCACATCCAGATTGCGAAGCCCGAGATCGGTATCGATCACCACTACTTTTTTCTGCAGCTGCGATAACCCAATCCCTATATTTGCTGTTGTCGTCGTTTTTCCAACACCGCCTTTTCCCGATGTAATGACAATCACTTCTCCCATGTCTATTCTCCCTTTCACACTTAAGTTCATATTTGTCTACAGCGAATCCAGAACAAGTCTGTTTTCACCCATGACTGCTATCTGCGGGTGCTTAAAAGACTGTCTGCAGATGGCAAGCAGCGATCTGCCTGCTTTGACATCTCCGATACGCATATATGCAGGTTTCATGGATAACGCGGCCACATAGGCTTTGTCATCCCCGCAGGCTCCTGCATGAACAGATCCTTCCAGTCTGCCAAGAATCACAACGCTGCCCTTTGCGATCACTTTTGCCCCATACTCCACATCTCCGAGTATAAGAACACTGGTATCTGATTCCAGAATCTGCCTTTTTCTGAGAGTTCCCCGATAGAACTGCCCGTCCTTTTGCCGAACATTCGTCATTGTGTGTTCTATCACGCTTTTGTATGCCATTTCTTTTGTCTGATTCCGGTCTATGATACAGACCACATCAATCCCGGCTGTTTTCGAGATCAACTCTAATAACTGATCCTCTTCTGCCTGTGAAAGCAGGCGGTCTTTAAATTCGACCGCCATCTTTGCTCCTTCAAAAAATTTGATCGAAGCCTTCAGCTTCCGTTCCATCTCCCGAAGCAGTTTGGAAAATTCCGCCTGTGGATTCAGATGGATCTCCAGACCGTACCGGCTGCTTTTGAGCATTACCAGCTTGTCCATACACCTCACATCCTTTTTTAGTCACCGGCTGTAACAGCGCCAAGCTGTGCTGCCTTTCCGGTAACAAGTTTATCGGAATCTGATATCTTGTAATAACTCTTGACAATATCTCTTCCGATTTCTGCTGTATAAGCGGAACTATATCCATTTGCAATTCGCACGGCAACTGCGATCTCAGGGTTTTCTGCCGGTGCAAATCCGACAAAAAGTACATGGTCCGGATGGATCTCACTCTGCTGTGCAGTACCTGTCTTACCTGCCATGGAAATCTCCATTCCGTTGAACTGGGACATATCCTGAACCATGGCGATCATTCCCTGATGAAGCAGATTCCATGTATTGTCACTGATATCATCGATCGTGTTTGTCACTTCCGGCTCATATTCTTTGATCACTTTACCGTTCACATCTGTGGTCTTATCAAGCAATGTCAGCTTATATACAGTTCCTCTGTTTGCAACTGCAGCCACATAGCGGTTCAGCTGACTGACTGTAAAGTTATTTGTTCCCTGACCGATCGCACTCTGTACCGAATATTCATCCGATATCTGCGGTTCGCTCTCCGGAATCTCTACTCCGGATTTTTCACCCAGTCCAAATTCTTTTGCGTATTTTGCAAGTGTGTCTGTGCCTTTATTGCTGTCGTATTCTTGCCCGTTCATGCCAAGCTCGTATCCGATGTTATAAAAATAATCGTTACAGGAATCACGAAGTGCAGTCACAACATTCTCATAGCCATGAGCACCCGGATATATCCAGCATTTTGGGTTCGGTGTGATTTTATCGAAAACTCCGGTACAATAAAATGTCGTATCTGCTGTCACAATCCCTTCTGTAAGTCCTGCCGCTGCTGTCAGCATCTTGTACGTAGATCCCGGCGCAGTACGCTCCTGCGTGGCATTGTTATAGAATGGTCTGGACAGACCGGTAACCAGCTGATTGTAGTATTTCGAGTCCATGGTATTGGACAATCGGTTATTGTCATAGCCCGGATAAGAAACACATGCCAGCACCTCACCGGTATTGGGATCACTGACTACCGCGGATCCCGTACAAGGCTCCAGAGCCAGCTGTCCCGGAGTAATCTCCAGATTTTCAATTTTCTGACACAGCCAGGTATACGGATTGACACTTCCGTTATTCAGACCATTGTACGCAGCCTCATCCATCGGAAGTACCCCCTGCTCATATACCATGGCACAGATCTGTGCCCCACTGATACCCTCTGATTTTATAAGATATTTATAGAGAAGTTTGTCGAAATCTGCATCTGAATTCAAATATTCTTCTAAAAATTTCAAAATTCCCTGATAAATCTCTCCGGAATCAGAATATTTCTGCTCTGCCACTTCCTCTGACAGCTTGGATGTATCGATCCAATTCTTCGAAATGGCATAATTTAAATACTGGTTCAGATTGATCGTTTCCTCTTTTGCCCACGCAAGATACGTCTCATCTTTTGTATCCACCAGATCCATATTTAAAATCCCAGTGTTCTTAGCAAGCACGGTATCACATACATAATCCATATAGGCCTGCATTTCTTTTGACAAGTCCTTGTAGGCTGTTGCACCCGCATTATTCAATTCTGCCAGAATCTCCTGGATCACACTTGCCTTACGGTTGGTAAAAATTTCATACACTGTTTTTTCCACTGCTTTTGCATCTGCCGCACCGAAATGCGTCTCATCCAGAATCTCGTTCGCAATAAATGCATTGTAGGCATCATCTACCGGAATGATAATCTCACTTGAATCATTTGTTGTACTCGGATCGTAATTCATTACATTACGAAGTTTTGACCTTACGATTCCTGCCAGCTTTTCCTCCAGCAGTTTATAGGTCTGCTCCTGAAGATCCTTATCAATTGTCAGATATACATCATTTCCTGCTCCGGGATCTTTTTTGCTTACCGTATCCGTTACTTTCCCGACATTATCCGTATAATAGCTGATCTCACCTTTCGTTCCCTGAAGCACCTCATCCATGGTCTGCTCCAGTCCAGATTTTCCGACAATATCAGAAAGTGAATACTTTTTCTTCTGCTCTTTTGTCAGCGCATCATATTCCTCCTGGGAAATCTTTCCGGTATAGCCGATGATCGACGCAAAATACTTGCTGTCCGTATACCGGCGCAGGGAGTCCTCTGCAATATCTACCCCATCCATCTGATCCAGATTTTCCATGATCGCCGCCACCGTCTCATCGCTGACATCGGATGCGAGCACTGTCGGAATATACTTCTGGAAACTGTTGAGTCCGATGGCATAACGCATGGTCACAAGCTTTAAAACATGACTCTTGTCCAGATTTTTATCATCGATCCCATACCCGTACGTATCATCTGTACAAAGATAATGGATCACATCTTCCGCAGACTGCTGTTTCTGCGCGTCTGAAAGTTCATCAATTGTTTTCTTTCCATAAACATCTGCAATAAACCGCAGTTTTAATGTCTCATCCGTCTGCAGAAACTGATAGTTTCCCGCAGAATCCAGAACAACGCCAAAGTCACTGATCACAGAATCGCCATGCGCTTCTACAATCTGCATAACTTTCTCCAGAATTCCGTTGATCGTATCATTTTTCTTGGAATCATTGGTAATATTGTCCTCAAATGTGACGGAATAGGCAAGCTCATTATATGCCAGAAGATTGCCGTTCCTGTCATAAATATTGCCTCTTGTTCCTGACAGTTCTCTTGTCTTTTTGATCTGCAGCTTGTAGTTGTTCAGATAGTAGTCTCCCTTTACGATCTGAAGATAAAACAGTCTGTTCACCAGGATCGCAAACATTACGCAGAATGCAAGGATCAGAACAGTCAGCCGGGAATTTACGATACGATGAAACACTTCTTTGATTTTCTCAAACAAATTTACTTGCACTCCTTTTTTCTTCTGCTTCCAGTTTCTGGTTGATCCACAGGATCAGCTGATACAAAATGAGCGTAACCCCAACTGTATAGATCAGTTCCGGAATGATTACATGCATCAGATAATAAACAAAATCAAATTCACCTCTGAGCATGAACATCAAAAAGTAGATCAACAGCCCGTATACAAACTCGCTTCCTGCGATCAGCAGTAACGGAAGCTTGATGTCTTCGTCAAAATAAGTTTCACTGAACAGGCCATTCACATAGCCGATCATCAGATAGATCAGTGCATACAGCCCCAGCACCGTTCCAAACTGAATATCGATCAGAAGTCCCGAAAAAAATCCGATCCACATTCCTGTTTTCGGCCCGCGCATAAAACCATAGGCAGCTGTCACAATCAACAGCAGATTCGGCTTCACAGATGCCAGTTCCAGAGATGGAAATAAGGTACATTGAAGAAGATAACATGCCAGCATGATCACAACCGTGATCACAAATCGTTTTAATTTGATCTTTTTCATCTTGGCAGGCTCCTTTCTCTACTCACTCTGATCTGTTCCTGTCATTTCCGCCTTTGTCGTTGTAATGACAAGCACCTCCTGCAGATTTTTAAAATCTACCACAGGAGTGATATAGCCGGAACGGGTCAGATTGTTTGCATCTACATTGATCTCGCTGACATAACCGATCAAAAGTCCCTGCAGATATTTATCACTGATGTGAGAAGTGACGATCTGCTCCCCTACCTCTACATCATGATCATTATTTTCCATCTGTTCAAACCGGATCTTCCCTTCTCCGATCAAAGAAAGGTCTCCTCTTACGATACATTTGTCAGAAGTAGAAAGTGCCATACCGCTGACGTTGCTGGAATCATCAATAATCGCACGTACCGTTGCCCAGGTCGGACCTGTCTGAGTCACGATCCCGACGAGTCCACTTCCTGCCAGCACATTCTGATCTACTTTGATGCCGTCATTACTTCCCTTATCAATCGTAAATGTACTAAACCAGTTTCCGGAGTCCTTCCCGATCACACGGGCTCCCACTTTCGGATATTCTGCATAAGTCTGATCCAGCTTGTACAGATCCTGAAGACGGTCCAGTTCGTATTTTTCCTCCTGAAGATTACTGTTTTCCGTGGTCAGCTGATCCACCTGCTTCTGAAGTTTTTTATTTTCTTTTTTCAGCTGTTTCAATGTCTCAAAATTTTCACTGACATCTCCGATCCATGTGCCGATCTGACTGATGCCTTTCTGCATGGGAATCACCGTGATATCAGCCACTCCCCGGAAGGGCCCTTCTACCTTCTCTGCAAACACAGAAAAAATCATCAGTAAAACGCAAACCAGACTCGTTCCCAGAAGCCAGTACTTATTTGACCTGGATTTTTGATTTTTTTTCTTCATATTATCTCAACCACCTATAATCTTCATCTGACATCTCGTATGCCAGGTTTCTGTAATGTTTATCGGAAATGATCGTGCGCAGTCCCTTCACTGCACATAATTCAGGATTCTTGTGTGCAGTCACAAGAAGGCCGGTACTCTGTCGCAGATATGCCGGGAGACCATGCGAACGTGCAAGACCTCCTGTCAGATAAATCCCTGATTTTAAAATCTCACTCCGGACATCCGGCGGTGTACGCTCGATCATGGACTGGATCGCTCTTACAATCTCCGAAAGAGAATCTTTCATTGCAGCCCGAACCAGACCATCCGAGATCTGCCTGTCCCCTGGAACTCCCATTGCCAGATCTCTTCCCGCCACTGTCAGCTTCCTTCGGTTTGTGTTTTTTAAAATACCGCACTGCCATCTGAGCTGTTCTGCTGTAATCCGTCCGATCAGAAACTCCTTATTGTGCCGCACACTGCCCACGATTGCTTCATCTAAAGCCGCACCTCCCACAGGCAGCAGACGGCTCAGCACCGTTTTTCCGCCCGAAAGAACCGAAAGCTCAGTTGTCTCACCGCCAAAATTGACCACAAATATGCCTTTTGCCGAAAAGACATCCAGTCCTATCCCCACTGCATCCGCAATTGCACGATCGACAATCCGGACTGTTTTTGCCCGTGCAGCTGAATGATGCACCAGATCATAAAACGCTTTCTTTTCCACTTCTGTCACATCCGTTGGCGCTGCGATCACATACTCTGCTCCGTTTGGGTATCTCCCTTCCCGCTTCAGCAATGCGCGCAGAAGATACTGCATCTCATGAAAGCGGGCAATCACGCCGTGATGCATGGGAAATACCACCTGAATATTCTCAGGTGCCTTCTCATACATTGCATAGGCCGCATTTCCGACCGCAAAAATATCTTTTTCATCCCGGATTGCAATCACATTTTTGGCACTGCGGATCCGGTCTCTTCTCTTATCATATATCTTGATCTCATATGTGCCCAGATCCAGGCCATATATATTTCTGAACATGCGTCTTGTCCCCTTATTGCAGTTCTTATCGTACCAGTCCCTTTTCTCTGAGACTGACATAACAATTATCCCCGATCACGATATGATCTAACAGTTCCACACCGATCAGCCGCCCCGCCTCCTGAATCCGTCTGGTGATCAGCACATCCTCTTTACTCGGTGTCGGATCTCCACTCGGATGGTTATGCAAAAGCACAATGGACACTGCATTCTTCTGCAGTGCCTCCACAAACAGCTCCCTCGGTGAAATCACTGCTGAATTCACGGTTCCCTTCGAGATATCCGTCTCCCCGATCAGTCTGGATTTTGTATTCAAAAGCAGCAGTTTCATCTGTTCCTGATTTGCATGTCTTAAATCTTCCATATAATATCTGGCAATGGACGCCGGGTTTGAAAAATTCAGTCCCTCCTGTGCGGTTGCTTTTGCAAGACGTCTGCTAAGCTCCGCCAGACACAAAATCTGGATAGCCTTTACCTTCCCGATTCCTTTGATCTGCATCAGCTGTTCGTACGTCCACTGGTGAAGATTCAGCACACCCTTCTGCGAAAATACAGGATGTAAGATCTTATCCGCCAGCTGAAGCGCATTCTCTCCTCTGGTACCTGTACGTAGCAAAACAGCAAGTAATTCGCTGTCCGTCAAATTACTTGCTCCGAACCGCTCACATCTTTCATAAGGGCGCTCTTCACATGCCATTTCTTTCATATTTGCTTTTTTCATAAAAATATGAATGATAACACAATACAGTGATTTATTTTAGCACAATTTAAAAATCATGTATAGGTCTGACCTCTTAAATTTTTATGAAGATTCTATGACCCGATCTTGTTATATTTTTTCAGCACCGCCTCTGCCACTTTCATTCCATCCATGGCAGCCGAGGTGATTCCTCCTGCAAATCCTGCGCCTTCTCCGCATGGGAAAATCCCCTTGATCTCACTCTCCATATTCTCATCTCTTGGAATTTTCACTGGAGAAGACGTACGGCTTTCTACACCTGACAAAAGCGTATCTCCATCTGAGAATCCTGTGATCTTATGTTCAAACTGCCGCATTCCCTCCTCAATGGATTCTGCCAGCACTTGCGGGAAAATTCCACGCACATCTCCAAACGCATATGCCCCTTTCATCTGAGGCTCTACGTTTCCAAACGAAGTGCTGATCTGATTTTTGCAGAAATCTTCCAGTCTCTGAACCGGGATTTTTCCGCCTCCCGCTCGAAAGGCACGTTCTTCGAGCTTTCGCTGAAATTCCATTCCTGCAAGCGGATGTTCACTTCCGTAATCTTCCGGAGTCACCGTCACGATAATGGCGCTGTTCGCATTTTCTCCTGCTCTTGCATGATAACTCATTCCGTTGACAGCCAGACGTCCTTCTTCGGAGGATGCATTGACTACATATCCTCCCGGACACATGCAGAAAGAGTATACGCCTCTTCCATTTTCCAGTTTTGCTGTCACTTTATAAGGCGCTGCAGGAAGTCCCGGCACAGACTCTGCTCCATATTGAGAGGCATTGATCATTTTCTGCGGATGCTCGGCGCGCACACCTACCGCAAATGATTTTGCCTGCATTGGAAGATTCTTTTCATAGAGCATCTCAAATGTATCTCTTGCGCTGTGTCCCACTGCAAAGATCACGGTATCGGTCTCCAGCTCTTCCTCCTGATTGACCTGCACTCCGACAAGTGATGTCTCATCAAGAACAATATCCGTCACCTGACTGTGAAACCGTACTTCTCCTCCGGCTCCACAGATCGCAAGCCGCATATTTTTTACCACCCGGATCAGAATATCCGTTCCGATGTGGGGCTTCTGTTCGTATAAAATCTCCGGCGGTGCCCCGAATCTTACAAAGGTTTCCAACACAAAACGATTTCGCCCGGATGTATCTTTGACCAATGTGTTGAGCTTTCCATCCGAAAAAGTTCCGGCGCCTCCCTCTCCGAACTGTACATTCGACATTGGATTTAAAATCCCGCTTTTCCAGAATTCCTCTACATCACGCTGTCTTTCCTCTACACAGGCACCCCGCTCCAGAAGGATTGGTCTACATCCTGCCAAGGCAAGGATCCATGCACAAAACAGACCTGCAGGGCCGCTTCCTACAACAACCGGACGCTTTTTCGGTGTTTCTCCTTCCAGTTTTGGCATCTGATAGTACACATCCTGTGTCTTCTGAACATTCTTTGGATGTTTTTTGAGTACCTCTTTTTCTTTTTTCACCTGTACATCGATACTGTATACATAGTACAGTTCCGGCTTTTTCCGCGCATCTATGGACTGTCTGCGGATTTCAAATTTCTGCAGCTCTTCCGGACGGATCTTCAATTCCCGTACCAGTTTTTTCTTTAGCTGTTCTTCGCTGTGTCCTACTTTTAATTTTAACTGATTAATTCGTAACATCTGCTGCCTCTCTTCCTGCAATCCATCCGCTGGACCATGCCCACTGCAGATTATATCCGCCGCAGATCCCATCCACATCCAGTATCTCTCCGGCAAAATAAACGCCCGGTACATAACTTGACTCCAGGGTATCTTCCTTCACTTCTTCTGTAGAGACTCCGCCGCAGCATACCTGAGCCTGTTCAAACGAATTTGTCCCTTCCACATTCACCTCAAACTGCTGAATCAGACGGACAAGCGTTCTTAGTTCTTCCTCAGAATATGTTCCCACCGGCTTTTCTTTGGAAATGCGACTACATTTGACCCACAGAGCAATCATTTTTTTGTGAAACAGCCCGGTTAAGAATTCTTCTGCCGTCTTTTGCGGCCGAAGTCTCGCACGCTCTGCCAGAAATACTGTAAACTCTTCCTCAGACATCTGAGGCATAAAATTTAAGACCGCTGTTACTTCCTGTTTGTTGTAAAGCGCCTTTGCTGCAAAACGACTGACCTGAAATACCGGAATCCCGGAAATACCATACTGCGTCAGCTGAATTTCTCCGGTATCCCGACAAACACAGTCCCCATCCACATATAAAGATACACATCCCTGTATGCGCACTCCGGCGATACTCTGAAAGAATTTTCCCTTGCATTTAAGCTGTACCAACGCCGGAAGTACCGGGACGATCCGGTGTCCCATTTTTTTTGCGATCGCATATCCGGAACCATCAGAACCTGTAACAGGAGCCGCCTTGGATCCTGCTGCCAGGATCACCCGGTCTGCGGTCACATTCCCATTTCCGGTTCGGATGACAAACCGGTTCTTTTTCGGAATGATTTCCAGAACTTCTGTCTCTGTGTGCACTTCCACACAAAGCCGCTCCATCTCCATGCGAAGGGAATCTAAAACCGCACCGGCCTGATCCGAGTTTGGATAGAGATATCCGTTTCTGTTTTTCGCATATACACCGATGTTCTGGAAAAACTCCACTGTCTTTTTCTCATCAAACTGTGTGATGACCCGCCACGGAAACTTAGGATCATCACTGCGATAACACTGAGGTGTCTGTACAAGATTTGTAAAATTGCATCTTCCGTTCCCGGTGGAAAGGATCTTCTTTCCCACCCGGTCTTTATGCTCCAGCACAACTGTATGTGCGCCGTGCTCTGCTGCCGAAATAGCCGCCATCATCCCGGCTGCTCCTGCGCCGATCACAACAACTTTTCTCATGGTCTCTCCTTTTGGTTTTATTTTAATCGTTCCAGTTCAATCACTCCTGCATCGATCATATTCTGCAGTGATTTTAAAATTCCAAGCTTTGCATGCGGCCAGGTCAGTCCGCCCTGGAAATAAACTGCATACGGTGGTTTAATCGGTCCATCTGCACTTAATTCAATAGAAGAACCCTGCACGAACGCACCTGCCGCCATGATCACATCCCTGTCATATCCCGGCATTGCCCACGGTTCCGGACTGACATAGCTGTCCACAGGCGCCGCCGCCTGAATTCCCTTACAGAATGCGATCACACCCTCTGCACTGCCAAGCTCCACGGCCTGGATAATATCATGTCTGGACTCTGTTCCGTTCGGAATCACTCCATATCCCAGTCTTTCATAAATATTTGCCGCAAACACCGCACCTTTTACCGCACTGTTGACTACAGTCGGCGCCAGGAAAAATCCCTGATAGAACGACTGCATGACACCGAGAGATGCTCCCACCTCTTTTCCGAGTCCCGGAGAAGTCAGACGGTATCCGCAGTTCTCGATCAGATCTTCTCTTCCCGCAATATAGCCCCCGATCGGCGCCAGACCGCCTCCAGGATTTTTGATCAGGGAACCAACGATCATGTCCGCTCCCACATCACTTGGTTCAATCTTTTCTACAAATTCTCCATAACAGTTGTCCACCATACAGATCACATCCGGCTTGATCTCCTTGATAAAGGCGATCAGCTCTCCGATCTTCTCCACGGAATAGCTTGGTCTTGTCTGATATCCCTTGGATCGCTGGATCGTCACCAGTTTCGTCCGCTCATTGATTGCCTCCCTGATTGCAGGATAATCAAAATAACCGTCTTCCAAAAGCTCCACCTGACGGTATGTGATCCCATACTCTGCCAGAGAACCTTTTGACGGGCGAATCCCGATCACTTCCTCCAGCGTATCATATGGTTTTCCCACCGGCGAGAGCAGTTCGTCTCCCGGACGTAAGTTTGCTGCAAGGGCAAGGGCAAGGGCGTGCGTTCCACAGGTAATCTGCGGACGAACCAATGCCGCTTCTGTATGGAATGTACTGGCGTATACCTGCTCCAGTGTGTCTCTTCCCATATCGTTGTAGCCATACCCGCTGGCGTAGTTGAAACACCCCTCACTGACCTTATTTTCCTGCATGGCATGGAGCACCTTTAACTGATTGTACTCTGCCACTTCATCCATCTGTGAGAACCGTTCCTTTAATCCCGCCTCTATTGTCTGTCCAAACTCGTAAACTTCCTTCGAAATCCCCAGCTTCTCATACATCGTCTCTGTCATACACTCTCTCATTTTATTTCCTCTTCTTTCTGTGGAAAGATCTCCCGAACCTTTAATTCTTTCAGAATTCTCTCCAGTATCTTTTCTTCCTGATATCCATATTCCTGCTTGTTGATCCAGATCACATCCCGTTCCCGTTTAAACCAGGTGATCTGACGTTTTGCAAAATGTCTGGTATCTCTTTTGATAATTTCTTTTGCCTCTTCCAGCGTACATTCCCCGTCCAGATAAGCAAAAATCTCTTTGTATCCCAGCCCCTGCATGGACACCATCCCTCTTGTATAGCCACGTTCTTGAAGCGCCGTAACTTCTTCTACAAGTCCCTCCTCAAACATAGCATCCACTCTTTTGTTGATTCGCTCATAAAGATTGGCCCGGTCATCATTCAACACAAAATAGGCAGAATTATAGGCAGATTCTTTTTCCCGTTCTTTGGCATTGTGTTCGGAAATCTTTTCACCGGTCTGATGATAGAATTCCAGGGCACGGATCACACGTTTTACATTGTTGGCATGAATTTCAAGCGCCGCCTTTTCATCCACCTGCCGCAGCATCTGATGCAGCTTTTCTGCACCTTCTTCCTGTGCCAGTTCTTCCAGCTCTTTCCGGTAGGAATGATCCTCCTCATTGTCTTCAAACGAAATGTCATACAACAGAGCCTGGATATAAAACCCGGTTCCACCTACAACAATAGGGATATGTCCTCTCTGATAGATCCCATCCAGCGCTTCTTTTGCCATCTGCTGGAATTTCACCACATGGAACTCTTCCTCCGGCTCCAGCACATCGATCAGATGGTGCGAGATCCCTTGCATCTCTTTTGACCGAATCTTTGCAGATCCGATATCCATATGCCGGTAGACCTGCATGGAATCTGCGGAAATGATTTCTCCGCCAATCGCTTTGGCAAGTCCGATTGAAGCAGCGGTTTTTCCAACCGCTGTAGGACCGGTCAATATAATCAATGGTTTCTTCATCTATACAATCCTCTTAAATTTCTTTTCCAGTTCCCGCTGTGTCATTGCGATGATCGTCGGACGTCCATGCGGGCAGTGATATGGATTCTCCAGCAATAACAGTTCCCCGATCAGTGCGTCCGCCTCCTGCGCGGAAAGCCGGTTATTGCCTTTCACCGCTGCTTTACATGACATAGATGCCACTTTCTCATCAATAAGCTCCGGTGTCATGGAGGTGCTGATCCCATCTGTCAGATCGTCCAGCATTTCCAACAGCAGCTCTTTTTTGGCGATTCCAAACAAATTGTCCGGAATGGCGCGCACTGCATATTCTTCTCCGCCAAACGGTTCGATCTCAAATCCGATCCTTGTAAACCGGTCCATATTTTCATTCAGCACCTGCGCCTCCTGCATAGACAGGCTCAGGATGATCGGCGGACTTAAATACTGAGCGGTAAATTCTCTGTTCTTCATCTCTTTTAACGTGCGTTCATATAACACCCGCTCATGAGCAGCATGTTGATCAATGATATACAGACTGTTCTCAAATTCCACCAGCCAGTATGTCTCAAATACCTGCCCGATCAGCTTGTACTCTGCTTTCTTCTCCCGTTTCAGAAGATGCTCCTCAAACAAATTTAACTGCTCTGCTTTTTCTTCTGTTACAGGCTTCGTTTCATAGACAGGTGTTTCCCGGATCAATTCCGGCTGTTCTTCTGCCTGCTTTTGCGGCTGCTTCTCCACTTCCTTTGCACGGGCAAGTGCATCTTTGATTCTCTCCGCCTGAGCCTGCGGCCGGAAGATCTGCTCTTTTTTTGCGACTTCTGCCGAAGAATTGCGCTGATGATAGGAAAGCACTCTCTCCTTCATCTTCTTCATGAAATATGCTTCGTCATGGGGCTCTTCTTTTTCTTCTGGCTTTTTCTCCATTGGCTGCGGTGCTGTTTTGGGCTTTAATAAAAACGGACTTTCGCTCTTTGGCTGTGAAATTACTTTTGGAGCCGGCGCCTCCACCTGAGGAATGAGTTCCGGCTCCAGAAGGGTTCTATGAACCCCCTCATACACAATATTATAGACATCCTGCTGCCTCTGAAACCGCATTTCCATTTTGGTCGGATGCACATTTACATCGATTTTCTCACCATCCACCTGAAAGTGGATGACTACGAACGGAAACTTGTGCTGCATGAGAAAGTCCTTGTATGCATCTTCGATTGCTTTGGAGAGCATCGCATTTTTCACATACCGCCCGTTTACAAAATAATTTTCAAAATTCCGGTTTCCTCTGGTGATCACCGGTTTTCCAAGATATCCTTTCATCACCAGACCATCCATGGAATAATCCAGTTCGATCAGATTTGCCGCGGCCTCTCTCCCGTAAATGCTGTAGATTACATCCTTTAATTTTCCATTTCCAGATGTCCGCATTTTTGTCTGTCCGTTATTGATAAAAGTAAATGCAACCTCCGGGTGAGAAAGTGCAAGGCGCATGAGCAGATCCTGTACATGCCCGGCCTCTGTCATCGGTGTTTTTAGAAACTTCCGTCTGGCAGGCACATTATAAAACAACTGCCGCACAAGGAAGGTCGTCCCGTCCGGTGCCCCGGCATCCTCCAGACTCTGCTCCACTCCGCCTTCGATCACATAGCGGGTTCCAAATGTATCCTCCTTCGTCTTGGTGATCAGCTCCGTCCTGGTCACCGCAGAGATACTGGAAAGTGCTTCTCCCCGAAATCCGAGTGATGCAATATGTGCCAGATCTTCCACTTTGCGGATCTTGCTCGTGGAATGACGCAAAAATGCATTGCGGATATCTTCCCGTTCAATCCCGCTTCCATTGTCCGTGACGCGGATCAAAGAAATCCCTCCATCCTGAATCTCCACGGTAACGGAGGCAGCTTTTGCATCAATGGAATTTTCTACGAGTTCTTTGACGATCGACGCCGGCCGCTCAATCACTTCACCTGCGGCGATCTTATCTATTGTAATCTGATCTAAAACCTGAATCTGCGGCATCTGTGTTCTCCTTTACTTTCTACCAGCGGTTCTTTAGTTTATTCTGCAGACGATAAATGGTATTGAGTGCATCGACAGGCGTCAGATTTCCCACATCAATGCTCTTTAATTCTTCCAGAACGTCATCGTCTTTTACCGTATCAAACAATGACATCTGCGCCATATCCACCTCGTCATATTTTTTCGTCTTCTGTTTTTTCTTCTGCTCTTTTTCTCTGGATGCGATCTCACTGACTCTGGTCGTAATATCCTCATCACTCAGCTCTTCCACGATCTCTTTTGCGCGTGTGATCACAACATCCGGAACTCCCGCCAGCTTTGCCACCTGGATTCCATAGCTCTTATCCGCTCCGCCTTTTACGATCTTGCGAAGGAACACAATATCGTCTCCCTTTTCCTTTACCGCAATACAGTAATTGTTGACATTGTGAATCTTGCCCTCCAGCTCTGTCAGCTCATGGTAGTGTGTCGCAAAAAGTGTCTTCGCACCAAGCAGTTTGTTGTCGCTGATATACTCCACGACTGCCCAGGCAATGGACAATCCGTCAAAGGTACTGGTTCCTCTTCCGATCTCATCCAGGATCAGAAGGCTCTTAGATGTGGCATTTCTGAGAATATTGGCAACCTCTGTCATCTCTACCATAAAGGTACTCTGTCCGGATGCCAGATCATCGGATGCCCCCACACGGGTGAAAATGCGATCCACCAGACCGATATTAGCACTGGATGCCGGAACAAAAGATCCAAGCTGTGCCATTAAAACGATCAGCGCCGCCTGTCTCATATACGTAGACTTTCCAGCCATATTCGGTCCCGTGATAATGGAAATCCGCTGTTTTTTATCATCCAGATAGGTATCGTTTCTGATAAACATATCGTTTGGGATCATCTTTTCCACCACAGGATGCCGTCCGTCCTTGATATCGATCACACCTTGTTCATTGATCTTCGGACGCACATAATTGCTGCGTTCTGCCACCAGAGCAAGCGATGCAAACACATCCACTTTTGCGATCGCTTTCGCAGTCGTCTGGATGCGCTCCACCTGGGCAGCGATCTGATTGCGGACATCACAATAAATCTCATATTCCAGCGCATACAGTTTGTCTTCTGCACCAAGAATGGTATCTTCCAGTTCTTTTAATTCCGGGATAATGTAACGCTCTGCGTTGGCAAGTGTCTGTTTCCTCGTATAATAATCCGGAACCATATCCTTAAATGAATTCGTCACTTCCAGATAATATCCAAACACTTTGTTGTACTTGATCTTCAGATTTTTGATCCCGGTCTTTTCCCGTTCTTCTGATTCCAGCTTTGCAAGCCAGTCCTTTCCTTCTGATTTTGCGCGGCGCAGAGTATCCACCTCTTCGCTATAGCCATCCCGGATAATCCCGCCTTCTTTCATCGCAAGAGGCGGCTCTTCTGCAATCGCTTCTTTGATCAGCGCAGAAATATCCTCCAGCGGATCCAGTTCTTCTTTTATCTCCTCCAAAAGAGGGGCACGCAGATCCTCCATAATACAGCAGATCGGCGGAAGCATCGTCAGAGAGCTTCCAAATGCAGTCAGATCCCTCGGGTTCGCAGAACCATATGTAATCTTCGTCACCAGACGCTCCAGATCGTAAACCGGTGAGAGATATTCCCGGATCTCTTCTCTGCAGATCGCCTGCTCTTTCAATTCCTCCACAGCATCCAGCCGCCGAAGGATTTCTTTTTTCTCAATCAGCGGCTGCTCCACGTACTTTCGCAGCATACGCGCACCCATTGCTGTTTTTGTCTTATCAAGCACCCAGAGAAGAGAGCCTCTCTTCTGCTTTTCGCGCAGTGTTTCACACAGTTCCAGGTTTCTTCTTGTGGAACTGTCCAGCATCATATATTTTCCTGTCGTATATGCCGTAATATGTGTCAGCTGAGCCAGGGAATTTTTCTGAGTTTCGTATAAATACTGCAGAAGCGCCCCGGCACTGATGATCCCACAGTCATAATCTTCGAGCCCAAGCCCGGCAAAAGATGCTACTTTGAAATGCTCCAGCAGTTTCTGTCTGCAGACCGCATCATCAAAATACCACGAATCCAGAGAGTAGATTGTAATTCCCAGGCGGTCTTTTAAATCATCCAGATCCATGCCGCTCATATAATAAGACTCGTTACAGATGATCTCAGACGGCATAAAACGATAGATCTCATCCAAAAGCTTTGCACTTTCCTCCAGCTCTGTTACAAAATAATCTCCGGTCGTTACATCCGCGATGGAAAGCCCATACCGGTCTGCAATGTAGACAATACACATGATATAATTGTTCTTTGTCTCATCCAGTGCCTGGGTGTCCAGATTTGTCCCCGGTGTCACGATCCGTACAACCTCACGCTTTACGATTCCTTTCGCCTGTTTTGGATCTTCCACCTGTTCGCAGATCGCCACTTTATACCCTTTAGACACCAGCTTGTTCAGATATCCTTCCACTGCATGATATGGAACTCCGCACATGGGAGCTTTTTCTTCCTGCCCGCAGTTTTTTCCGGTCAGTGTAATCTCCAGTTCCCTGGATGCAGTCAGGGCATCCTCAAAAAACATTTCATAAAAATCGCCTAATCTATAAAATAAGATGCAGTCCTGATACTGTTTTTTTGTCTCGATATACTGCTGCATCATTGGTGTTAATTCTGCCACACGTTTTTCTCCTTTGTGTATTTTTTCCTTTGCCATTATAGCATCTTTGGAAATTCAGTTCAATGTACCAGATCCAATTTTGTCCGCCTTCCAACTTCCTAAAGCACGTGAAAATGTGGTTTTTCTTCCCCGTATAACCAATAAAGAAGATACCCGGAGAGCAGAATGCCGATCACGCACAGTGCGGAAAAAATAATGGTAAACGGCAGACAGATCTGACCGAACAGCTGCCATTTTCTTCCTGTATAATCCCATACATTCCATCCAAGCCACTGATTCACGATCATTCCCGTGATAAATTCCGCTGCTGTCACAAAGATTGTACACCAGAGCACCTGTTTCCATAACGGCTCCCTCCATCCGGTCCAAAGTCCCTGTTTGGCACAAAATAAAAGACAGATTCCTCCAAGCACGAACATACTCCAGTGAGAAAATCCCCGGAAGAAAACTTCAAATCCATAATAAAGACTGCCTCCCAAAGCCCATAAAAATAAATTTTCGCTCCATTTTTTCACAAAAAGCGCCCTCCCTGTCTGCAGGTCTTTTCGACTCATACAGATAGTTTGGGCGTTTTTTGCCAGATTATACCCGGATGGATGCTACCATTTCACCGAGATAATAAAATCCTTTGCAAGTATCAAGACGGACATCCACCAGTTTTCCAACCAGATCTTTCTCTCCCGGGAAATGAACCAGGAGATTATTGCTCATTCTTCCTGTCACAAGTGAATCATCATGATCATTGACTGACTCTACAAGCACACGCTGTACCGTTTTGGTATGCACACTGCACACTTCGGCGGAAATACTCTGTACTTCTTTTAACAGACGGTCAAAGCGGTCTTTGACAATCTCTTCCGGAACCTGTTCCTCCAGCACTGCTGCCGGAGTTCCGGTCCGTTTTGAATAAATAAAGGTAAATGCGCTGTCATAGCGAACCTTTCGCACCACATCCAGCGTCTCCTGAAAATCTTCTTCTGTCTCTCCCGGAAATCCGACAATGATATCCGTTGTCAGGGAAATATCCGGAACTGCTGCTTTGATCTTCTCCACCAATCCAAGATAGTGTTCCTTTGTATAGCGCCGGTTCATCTTTTCCAGGATCCGCGTGCTTCCGGACTGCACCGGAAGATGCAGATGCTTGCAGATTTTTTGGGACTGCGCCATCACCTCGATCAATTCATCGGAGAGATCCTTCGGATGGGAGGTCATAAAACGGATACGCTCCAGTCCTTCGATTTTCTCGATTTCCTGTAAAAGCTGTGCAAATGTCATCGGTTCTTCCAGCGTCTTTCCATAAGAATTGACATTCTGTCCCAGAAGCATCACTTCCACCACTCCGTCTGCAACCAGGCTCTCGATCTCCCGGATAATATCTTTCGGATTCCGGCTGCGCTCCCGTCCGCGCACATACGGCACGATACAGTAGCTGCAGAAATTGTTGCATCCAAACATGATATTGACCCCTGATTTGAATGAGAACTTCCGCTCACTCGGAAGATCTTCTACGATCTTGTCTGTGTCCTTCCAAATATCGATCACCATCCGATCAGATTCCAGTCTTGTGGCAACCAGCTCTGCGAATTTAAAAATATTGTGCGTTCCGAAGATCAGATCCACAAACCGATAGCTTTTCTTTAACTTCTCGACTACTTCCGGCTCCTGCATCATACATCCGCAGAGTCCGATCAGCATATGCGGATTTTTCTTTTTCACACGGTTGAGCTGTCCCAAATGTCCATATACCTTCTGATTGGCATTTTCACGCACCGTACAGGTATTGTAGATTACGAAATCTGCCTGATTCTCTTCTTCCTCTTCCACATATCCAATCTGCTCCAGAATTCCGGTCAGCTTCTCCGAATCCCTTGCGTTCATCTGGCAGCCAAATGTTGTTACATGAAAGGTCAGCGGACGTCCCAGGGTTTCCGCCTGGGTCTTGACAAGACGGCGTGCTTTTTCCATAAAATAATACTGGCGCATAGGTTCCTCTGCCGGAGCCGGCTGTTCCAGATCGATTTCAGTTAAAATCTCTTCTATCTTCTTCGTTTGTTTCTTCTCCAACATGAATTGTCTTCCTCTCTATCTCTTCGTATATCTTAGCATTCCATATGAGCTTTCATTATAATCGAATCCATTTGGTTTTTCAAGATAAAACAATCCTCTGTTATCCTTTCGGAATATAATACACTTGTATCTTTTGCGTAATCGGATTTTTCGTGATCTGCGCATGGATTCCAAAAATTTGTAAAATATTTTCCTCGGTAAGAATCTCTTCGGGTGTTCCCGCTTTGATGATCCTCCCCCGATCCATAAGTAAAATTCTGTCGCAGTACATGGCTGCAATATTCAGATCATGAACGGAAGAAAAAATCGTCGCATCCTGTTTCTTTAAGATCTCCATCAACAGATATTGAAACCGGATATCCAGATGATTCGTCGGCTCATCCAGGAGAATCAGTCTGCTCTCCTGAGCAAGCGTTCTTGCCATGAGCACCCTTTGTTTTTCTCCTCCGGACAAGCTGAAAAAAGAGCGGTTTTCGTATCCTTTCAGTCCCACTTCTTCTAAAAAACGCCTGCAGATTGCAAGATCCTCTTCTGTTTCCTTTTCTAAAAACCTACGATGTGCATAGCGTCCATACATAACCATATCAAGCACTTCCAGATCAAATTCGGTCTGATTTTCCTGTGCGACAACTGCTGCTTGTCTTGCCATCTCTTTCGCTGACAGCGAAACAACATCCTTCCCGTCGATATAAACGGTATCTTTCTGTGGTCTGTACGTTTTGTATATGTTTTTCAGCAACGTTGATTTTCCGCAGCCATTGGGACCAATCAGCCCGACAAAAGTGCCTTCCGGTACTTCCAGAGAAACATCCTGCAGAATCTCGGTTCCATCAATACTGTAGTCCAATCCGCGAACTGTCAAAAAGCTATGGTTCATGTGCTCTTCCTCCTTCCCCTGCGGATCAGATACAGGAAAAACGGTGCGCCGGACAAAGCCGCAATAATTCCGATTGGGAGCTCCTCCGGTGCAACGATCACCCGCGAGAGAAAATCTGCCAGTACAGTAAACAATCCGCCCAAAACAATTACAAACGGTAATACTATCGTATGCCGTGATCCTACCATTCTTCTCGCAATATGTGGAACAACAAGCCCGATAAAGCCGATCACTCCACTGACAGAGACCACAATTCCGGTCAATACGGCAGCCATGATGATCACAACCATTTTGATTCTTGTTACATTGACTCCCAGATTCTCAGCAGTGCCATCTCCCAAAAGCAGCATATCCAGTTCTCTTGTAAAAAGAAGAATGATGCAGACTGTAATCAGAAAAGCAGCTGCAACATATTTGACTTTCTCCCAGCTTGCGCCACTCAAAGAACCTACCATCCAGTATTGTGCTGTCTTTGTCTTATCCGATCCGGTATGATACCCGTAAATGATCAGATTGGTGATCCCGCTAAACAACGCAGAAGTCGCAATCCCCGCCAGGATCAGCTGTGTCGAAGTAACGGTTCCCTTATATGTTGCAATCGCCATGGATAATACAATTGCCAGGGCCGCTCCGCAAATTGCTCCAAACATGGTTCCGTATCCGCCTGCAAAATGAAAACAGCCTGTGATGATGGCACATACCGCTCCTGCTGAAGCTCCGGAAGAAATACCAAGTACATAAGGATCTGCCAGAGCATTTTTTGTCAACGCCTGCATCAGTACTCCACACACAGAAAGTCCGGCACCTACAAACCACGCAAGCACAACTCTTGGAAGTCGGATATTCCAGATAATTGTTTCCATATTGGTTTCCCATGTCGGGAAAAATATCTCCCGCCCTGACAGATGGTTCATAATAATACGAAATACTTCAAAAGGGTGAATCTTGACAGCTCCAAAGGAAACGGAACAACCTACCGCTAAAACACTGCACACAAATACAGCGCAAAACAGGGACAGGTGCCTTACTCTTTTCTGTCTTTTATTTAATTCTTTCATGTAATAGAAGAACTCCCTTTCCTATTGAAAACAATCTGGATATAACTGCTTTGCAATTTCTTCAACTGCAGCTGCTGATCCGGCAGAGCCCTGCATGTCTGCACAGCATGCAGAATAGATTTTTCCTTCTTTGATTGCCCTTAAATCTTTTGTTGCAGCATTGGTGCGAAGAAATTCTGCCTTTTCTTCTACATCTCCATCATAGTCTAAAAGGAGGATTGCATCCGGATCACGTTCTACCACTTCTTCCCAGGAAGGGGTTGCCCACCCGGCTTCAATGTCATTAAAAATAGAGATGGCGCCTGCCGATTTCAAAATATCTCCCGGCATCCCCTGGCATGCTGTAAAAGGGGCATCTTCTCCCGAATCATAGACAAACACTTTTTTCGGGTTCTTGTATGCATCTTCTCCAAGCGCCTCTTTCACATCCTGAAGTGTATCCTTCATTTTTTGTATTTTCTGCTCTGCAGTTTCTTCCACTTGAAAAATCTTGCCCAGTGTCTCATAGTCTTTGTACAAATCTTCAAATGTGGCACTGTCTGAGCATACATATGGGAAATACATGGCAATTCCATTTTCGTCACAGAATTCTGTACTGAAATTTTTATCTGAAAATACGGAATCCCAGCCGATCAGAAAATCACAGCCTGTAGCAAGCAGTTCTTCCTTTGAAACAGATGACAGGTTCACTCCGGGTTCTGCGATCTGTGGTACAGAATCTCTTGCAGGATATTCCGAGACAAGACTCCAGCAACTCCCTTTCGTGTATCCGGCCATCTGCTCCTCTAAGCCCAGATCAAAAAACAAATCTGCCATCTGATCTCCGGAAGCAACCACATGATCCGGTTTTTGCTTAAAGGTATACTCTACATTTTTTCCCAGCCCGGATCGCTCCAGATTCAGCTGAATTGTAACCGGTTCATAATTACGATCTTCTGATTGTACCGATTTTTCTGCATGAGCTTCTTTTTTATCAGTTTCTGTCTCCTTATTGCTTCCACATCCGGAAACAAGAGATATCGTCGCTGCTGCACACAGGATGCAGCTTACTATTTTCTTTTTCATAAACTTTGACCTTTCTTTATCAATTTTATCCCAGTTGCTCTATTGATAAAAGGTCATGATCAGGTCTTCATCTACCTCGTCCCCTTTCTCTTTCTTCTTATCAAGAAATCGTAAGATGACTTCAGCAAGTCTTAGGGCTTGGCATCTCCCGCCATTTCACCTTCTCACAGAATTCTCTGCAATGGTATCTGAAATTTTGTCCGCCTTACCTCAGGGATAAGCTGCCAATGAATTGCACATTGTTCCTTATTAAGCCAAAACACTGAAGCCGTCTGCACATTGCATGCAGTCCGAAATATTATAGCATTAATTTCCTGCATTTATCCAGTAAAACCTTCTAAGTTTATAAAATTTCAAAAGACAGGGATATTTCCCTGCCTTACCTTTCATCCACTATTCAAACTGATTTTTTTCTGCATCGTATCTGTAGTCGATCATGCCGAGTTTTTCCTCCAGCACTTCTCTTGAAACGTCCATATCATCACAGAGAGCATCCAGGCTTGGATAATAATCTCTCAGTTTTGTATTTACCACGCTTAGAAGAAGTATCGGATCTTTCGGTAATCCTGTCAGCATTTCCAGCACCTCTTTTCTGTCATCACATATTCCATCCGAATGTCATGTGCCTCAGCAGGAATCTGATCTGCCATCTGCACCTCAAACGCAAGTCCAAACGTATGGCATCCTTCCATTTTCTGAAGATACGTGTCGTAAAATCCTCCTCCATATCCGATCCTTCTTCCCGCCGGATCGAACGAAACGCCGGGAACAAGCATCAAGAGATCCGATTTTTCCAGGCAGCAGTCTGCCCCTTTTTTCTCTTCTTTCGGCTCCAAAATTCCAAACGCTCCTGTTTCCAGATCATTCAACGATTCTATGTAGTAAAACTTCATCTCCCGTTTTCCGGTCACTTTAGGCACTGCGGTTCTTTTTCCCGCTCTCCACGCACTTACCAGAATTTGTTCTGTACACACTTCTTTTCCCATAGATACATAACACCAGATTTCTTTCGCCTGCACAAATAAAGGATGGGAGACAACCTGCTCTGTGATCCTGTCACTGTATGTCTCCCACTCTCTGTCTGTCAGCCGGTCTCTGGCGCATAACATCTGTTTTCTAATGTCCCGCTTTGTTTCCAAATTTCTCTCCCAGATTGACGATTGTACCGTCTTTTTCTTCCACATCAATATTATTGAGCTGACTTCTCAAATTGCGTTTGAATGCATCAATATATTCCTGCCTGAGAATCTTTTGTTCTTTCTTTTCCGCATCAGTCAGTCCTTCTGCTTTTGATTTTCTATACAGTTCATTGATTCTTTTTACCTTTTGTTCGTCCATAATCTTATCCTTTCCCAAAAATTCTTTCTCCATCTTACACTATTTCTCGATTTTCGTCTACCCCGCTGTTTTTTAGCTGGAATAATTTTCCAGAAATGCGTAAAGTTCCTCCTCTGTTTCAACATATTTTTTTTGCTTTACACTTGTCTGCACTTCTTTCGGCAGTTCTTCAAACGGAATGTCTGTAAATTCATAAATTGTAGATTGATCAGACAGATAGACGACCACATAGCCATGCAGTTCGGCCAGATAATATCCTTCATTTTTTTCTGCTTCTCCTTTCACAGCAACACTTCTTTGCTGTTTATCCTGCTGCCGCGCCATCTGCCTGTCCATCACATACTGGTAACTTACCTGATATCCGATTCCGAGCAGACTGACAAACACAAACAAGGCCACAAAAAAGCCAATACAGTATTTCTTCTTCATAAAAGTCCGACTCCTTTTTTCATACAGTATTGGCTCTTTGTACCGGTTTTATTCAGTTCACTTGATTTTGTCAATCCAGATATTCAATGTCATCATCATCATCGTCCAGGTCTCTCTCCTGTGGGAAAATCTTAAAACGTTTGCAGACTCTTAAGATCCGTCCGCCCATTGGCAGTGCCAGCATATCTGACTCGGAAAGCGTTCCTACCCGGATCACCGCCACTGCGTACACCAGCATGGCAATGATGATAGAAAGTCCATTTGCCAGAAATCTTCCCGGCATCAGGGTGCTAAGAAGCTTGTTGGACACAAACGCCGCCACTCCCATGATCAAAGCTGCCAGAAACGGCTTGATATAACAGGTCTTGAAATCCTGTCTGAATCCACTTGCCTTATATACATCTTTCATATTCAGTACACACATACAAAAACTGAAGATCACATTGCTGAATACGAGAGAATAAATCCCCCATTTGAAAACAACCAGCATCACGAGAACGGCCATAAGATGGATTCCCAGTGAAATCAACGCATTCTTTGCCGGTGCAGTCAGCCGGTCCAGTCCCTGCAGAATCGAGTTTGTAACTGTTGAGGAACTATACAGCACAACTGTGATCGCCCCGGATGCCAGCATCAGTGCAGGCTCCGTTCTGGAATCTCCGTAAAGGAACTGCATGATCGGCGATGCCAGTACCACAAATCCCACAAAACAAGGAATCGCGATCAGCATGGTAAGACGGATCGTCTGATTGATCTTATTCTGCATCTGCGTCCGGTTTCTGGAGGCAACTGCCGCTGTCAGTGCCGGAATAACAGATGCTGCAAGTCCGTTCGCCATCGCAAGTGGGATGTTGATCAACGTATTGTATTTTCCTGTGTAAATTCCCTGTGGAATGATATATTCTTTCAAGGTAACTCCCTGTGCTGCCATGATCTTTGCAAACAAGGTCAGGTCAATAATCTGATTGATATTATAGATTGCCGTACTGAACAGGATCGGGGCGATCGTCAAAAGAAGAACCTTCAAAATCTGCCCATATCCATCCTGATGTTTCGTGCGGTCTCTTCTCATCTGCCGCATCATCACTTTTTGAAACAGTACAAACACAAACATCAAAAACAACAGTGCGACCAGTGCTCCCGTAGCCGTTCCCACCGTTCCTCCTGCTGCCCCATAGGCCGGTTCAAGCAAAGGATTGTCCTGCTTTTTCGCAGCTGCCATCCCCACTTTGATCATGATGCTGGCTCCTACGATATTGACTGTTGCATTGATGATCTGCTCCAAAACCTGGGAGATCGCAGTCGGAACCATAGTTCCCATTCCCTGAAAATATCCGCGCATTACACCGAGCACTGCCACGATAAACAGCGCCGGAGCCAGCACCTTGAGTGTATAGACACTAAGCGGCGATTCCATCAGATGTCTGGAGATCATATCTGCCCCCAGAAAGATTGCCAGTGCCACAACTGCCCCCACGGAAACCGCAAACATCATTGCACATTTAAAAATTCGAAAGGCGTTTCTTGGCTGGTGCATCGCCATCTTTGTGGAGACCAGCTTGGATACGGCGATCGGAAGACTGAAGGAGGACAGCATCAGTGCCATCGCATAAATCTCATATGCATATCCGAGAAATCCGTTTCCCTCATCTCCGATAATATTGGTCAGCGGAATCCGGTACAATGCCCCGATGATCTTTACAATCACTGCCGCCGCTGCAAGGATTGCTCCCTGTATCAAAAATTCATTCTCTTTCGACTGTTTTTTTCTTCTTTTGTTCTTCTGTATATCTGCCATCCGTCTCCTCCGTCACGCCCTTAAAATCTGGACTTTTTCCATGATCTCACGCTGTCTTTCTTCCATGACCAGACGCTCCTCTTCTTCCATATGATCATATCCGAACAAATGAAGCATACTGTGTGCGATCAGAAATGCAAATTCCCGTTTCGGTGAGTGTCCATAGGCCTCTGCCTGTGCAAGTACCTTCTCCTTGGAAATAACAATGTCACCAAGCATCAGTTCTCCAGATTCCGGATTAAATGCTTCGGCCTCCTCTTCCACAAACGAGAAATCTCCCGGAGTCTCATATTCCAGCATCGGAAACGACAAAACATCCGTTGCCCGGTCGATCTGACGAAACTCCTCGTTCATCCGGTGGATCTCATCGTCTGTGGTCAGCAGCAGATTGATCTCTGCTTCATAAGGACATCCCTCATATTCCAATGCGGCTTCCACCACCAGATCTGCCACTTCTTTCGTTTCAAACGGAAGTGTGATTTCTCCTTCTTCTTCTAAATACAAACTCATGATTTTCTCCTTTTTGTACCGCCCTTTGTACGGGTGCTCTTCTTTTCATACTCTTCATATGCCTTTACGATCTTCTGTACAAGCGGGTGCCGCACCACATCCTTGCTCGTCAGTGTGCAGATGCTGATCCCCTCCAGATTTTTTACCACCTTGACTGCTACATCCAGACCGGAAACCGTTCCTGCCGGAAGGTCCTTTTGGGTGGCATCTCCGGTGATCACGACTTTGGAACCAAATCCGATCCTTGTCAGAAACATTTTCATCTGTGCCGGCGTCGTATTCTGTGCCTCATCCAGAATGATAAACGCATTGTCCAGTGTTCTTCCTCTCATATAAGCAAGAGGTGCAACCTCGATCAGACCTTTTTCTGAATTTTTTGCAAAACTTTCCGCTCCCATGATCTGATACAATGCATCATAAAGAGGACGCAGATAGGGATCGATCTTGCTCTGAAGATCTCCCGGAAGAAATCCCAGTTTTTCTCCTGCCTCTATCGCAGGCCTGGTAAGGATAATACGGCTCACTTCATTTCTCTGAAACGCTGTGATCGCCATAGCCATGGCAAGATAGGTCTTTCCGGTTCCCGCAGGTCCCAGCCCAAACGTGATCATTCCTTCCCGAATGGCATCTACATAACGCTTCTGTCCCAGCGTCTTCGGTTTGATCGGTTTTCCCTGCAATGTGTGACAGATCAATTCCCGATCCATCTCCACCATCGCCTCCTCCTGATCCTCATAGACCAGTGACATGGCATAATCTACATTCTGTTCCGTAATCTCATTTCCTCTTTTTGACAGAGCAGCAAGCTGATCCAATACCCGCCTTGCCTTCTCTGCATTTTTATCTTCACCTAATATCTTCACTTTGCCTTCTCTGGCGATCAGTGTCACATGAAACGTCCGCTCCAGCTTTTTTGCATACGCATCAAACTGCCCGAACACATTTCTCTCGTGCTCCGCCGGTATATCAATCATCAGTTCTGAAAGACTCATCCTTCTTATTCCTTTCAATCTCTAATATTTCTGTATCTGCTTTTTTTGCAATGTCTTCATTCAGGTATAAGCTCCCTTTTGCAACCGCAGATTTTTTGCCTATGTGTATTTTAACACTATTTCCCTGTATTTGAATACCTTTTTCCTTCAATTCCTTTGAAAATTGTTTGAAGTTTTCGCTCAATTTCTTTTGAATTTCTTCATTTGTATATCTTTTTTCTTTTATCTGGTATGATTTTGCAACTTTTACCCCATAAAATAGTGGAAGATGAAAATTTTCTCCCAGGGTCACCTGACGTTTCATCACATATTGTTCACTTTTCGGAAAAGAATTTTTCACACTTCCAAGATGACATTCCCAGTTTTTAAATTCCACAAAAACCTGCATCCGTTTTTGGTTCTGATACCTCTTTTCTTCATAGTATGTGCTGATTTCATCCTCATATTCTGTCTGCGTGTCTGCCCTAATATCCGCATCTGCCTGCTCATACTGATATTCTACCACCTCTTTTGCATCATTGCACACCTCGATTCTGCCTGACACAAGGATATCCCCCTTTTTCACCTGATCCCCGACATGCACCATGGGAACTCCGGAACGTGTCACCATCTTTGTGATCACCCCGTCCTGTTCTGCGATCAGATCACAGGGTTTTTCTTCCTTTTGCACCTCCTGAAACGTATCTTCATTCTCCTTGATCTGTATTTTCAGCCTGCTTCCATCGATGGAGGCTGAGACCCACACAATATCATCATATTTCTGCCGAATCTTCCGCACGATATCCGCGCAGTCTACCTTCCCTTTTGGCATGGCAGGTGTGATCTTCTCCTGCTCCAGAAATTGAAGCAGTACTTCATCCGTCCATTTTTCATTTCCTTCAAAATGGATATCCCAGATAAACGAAGTGTAGAACATCAACAGGAGTATACAGAGCACAGCTCCTGCGAGAAACCATGTTCTGCTCTGACATCTTGTTAGAAAAAATGGCATGCCGAAGCGTTCCACTAAAACGACCTTCGTGCGCGTTTTTCTCACGATCGGACGGATTTTCCGAAAATCCTTCAGCTTTACATACATCTCATAAGAATTTTTACAGGGCTGAAGTCCCCAGATATCGATCTGATGATGACTGCACAGATTTAAAAAACGCTCCGGGGAGTATCCCTTTATTCTGATTTTTACATATCCTCTCAAAAAACGCAGGATTCTCTGCATTGCTGTTTACCTCACATTTCATATTCAAGGGTATGGATCTTCCCTGTTATTTTCATCTCATCATTCAGATAGTACTCAATCTGCAGTCCCTTTCCGTGTACCTGGATCTGCCCTTTTTTCGTCTGTACCCGGATCAGCTCTCCTGTATATTCTAAAATTCCGCGGTAATTTTCAATACTGATTTCCCCGTTTCCGATCACAGTCACGACAGATGCCCCTAACACCACATCCTTTGGCATATTTGCAGCCGCCGCAAACCGTTCTCTTAACTTTTCTTTTTCTGCTTCTCTTTTCATATTCTGCACTGCCGTTATACGCCTCTTATCCAAAATGTATGCAGAACCTCCTCTTCCTATTCGTTTCCTGTCTTTCCCGGATTTTTTGATTTTCCGCTGAACCACTTTCATTTTCTAAGATTTTCTTGCTTTACCACGCTAAAAATGCTAGAATAGAACGAACGATATTTATATTAGAAAAGAGGTATGATCTATGAATTATAAAATCACAGGATACAAACCAGAAAAATTATTTCACTTTTTCGAAGACATCAGTGCCATTCCTCGTGGCTCTGCCAACGAGAAAGCAATCAGTGACTATCTCGTGGCATTTGCCGAAGAACGAAATCTGTGGTATCACCGGGATGCACTTTTCAATGTGATCATCAAAAAGCCTGCAAGCGCAGGGGCTAAAGAAAAACCGGCCGTTATGCTGCAGGGGCATACGGACATGGTATGTGAAAAACTCGCAGGCGTTGCACATGATTTTACAACAGACCCTCTGGATCTGATCATAAAAGACGGCGTACTCTCCGCAAACGGCACTACCCTTGGCGGGGACAACGGAGCTGCCGTTGCATGCATGCTTGCGATCCTAGATGACGATACACTGACACATCCGGCACTGGAATGTGTGTTCACTACACAGGAAGAGATCGGATTGAACGGAGCAGAAGCACTGGATAAATCCCTTCTTTCAGCTCGTACCATGATCAATCTGGATTCCGAGGACGAGGGAGTTGCCACAGTCAGCTGTGCAGGAGGACTTCGTTTCGGTCTCACCCGTCCAATCACCCGCAGTAAAAAAGAAGGGATGCTGCTCCATCTGGAGGCGACCGGACTTCTGGGCGGACATTCCGGAACAGATATCAACAAAGAACATCAGAATGCCAATCTGTTGATGGCTCGTATGATCAATCATCTGTTCCACAATACCGATGCCCTTTTAGTTGATTTTAACGGCGGTACAAAGGACAATGCCATCCCTCGTGAGACATCCGCAACTCTGTTCTATTCTGATGAAGTTGCTGCAAAAAATGCGGAAAATCTGGCTTTGGCACTCTCTGCTGACTTTTCATCCGAGATCTGTCCGTATGAGCCGGCATTTCAGTTCCTTGTAAGCACAGAAAACGGAACTGCAGATGTGATCTCTGCCGAGGATGGAAAAGCCTTTATCACGGCAATGTGTCTTGCGCCAAACGGTGTACAATTCCGCAACATGAACCTGGACGGTTTTACAGTCACTTCGTTAAATCTCGGAATTGCAGCAACTGATGAGACAAGTGCATCCCTTGTATTTGCACCACGTTCTTCTGTTGCCACACTGATGAGCGCACTCAAAGAAAAGCTCTGCCTTCTGGCAGAAACCTTCGGTTTCGAAGTCAGCATGCACGGCGAGTATCCGGGCTGGAGTTTTGCAGAAGTTTCTCCGATCCGCGATGTTTTTGTGCAAAGCTACAAAGAACTGTTCCACGATGATCTGAAGATCGAAGCCATCCATGCAGGTCTGGAATGTGGACTTTTCTCTGATGCGATCCCTGGACTAGATGCCATTGCAGTCGGCCCTACGATCCGCGGATGCCACACACCGGATGAACATCTGCCGCTGGATTCTTTCGAACGGTTCTATGAGCTCTTGACAGATGTCTTAAAAAAACTTGCATAGACTTGTTACTGTAACCAGTAACATATCCTTATTTTTGATATTATGACATCCCCGCGTTCTCTGGGGAATGCAGGGATGCTCTGATATAATAGATTTTGCTGTAATTTCAGATGGATTGGGAAAGAGATTTTGAGAAAAGAAAGGAAAAATTTATACATGTCTGATAACAAAAATAATTTCAAGCCGTATATCCCGGCCGACCGTGTCGTACCGGAGTTCACGGTAACCTCTCTCCTGATTGGTATTCTGCTCGCCATCGTTTTCGGTGCGGCGAATGCATATCTGGGTCTGCGTGTCGGTATGACGATCTCCGCCTCTATTCCGGCGGCGGTTATTTCCATGGGAATCATCCGCGTCATCCTTCGCAGAGACTCCATTCTGGAAAACAACCTTGTCCAGACGATCGGTTCTGCCGGTGAATCCGTTGCAGCCGGAGCAATCTTTACGCTCCCTGCCCTGTTCCTGTGGGCAAAAGAAGGAACGATCGATTCTCCGAGTATGATCACAATCTTTCTTGTTGCATTAGTAGGTGGTCTTCTCGGTGTTGCTTTTATGGTTCCTCTGCGTCAGGCACTGATCGTAGAAGAACACGGCACACTTCCGTTTCCGGAAGGTACTGCCTGTGCAGAAGTTCTTCTTGCCGGAGAAGAAGGCGGAAGCAAAGCAGGTACGGTATTCTCCGGTCTGGGAATCGCTGCCGCTTACAAATTTATCGCAGACGGACTGAAAGTCTTCCCAAGTGAGATTGGATATGACATCAAAGCCTATGCCGGTTCTTCCGTTGGAGTCCAGGTACTCCCTGCACTGGCAGGTGTCGGTTACATCTGCGGACCGAAGATTTCCAGCTATATGCTGGCCGGAAGTACATTGAGCTGGTTTGTACTGATGCCTGCCATCGCACTGTTCGGTGCAGATGCACAGGCAATTTTCCCTGGGACCGATCCGATTGCCCAGATGGCTCCAAGTGATCTCTGGGGAACTTACATCAAATATATCGGTGCAGGTGCTGTTGCAACCGGTGGTGTGATCAGTCTGATCAAGAGCCTTCCGCTCATTGCGAAGACCTTTAAACAGGCAATGCAGAGTATGAAAAAGAAAAGCAGTGCTTCAGCACTGCGTACAGAGCAGGACATTCCGATGCCATTCTTACTTGTTATGATCCTGGTGATCGGAATTGCCATCTGGCTGGTGCCGGCATTCCCGGTTAATCCAATCGGCGCTCTGATCGTTATTGTATTTGGATTCTTCTTTGCAACCGTTTCTTCCCGTATGGTAGGACTCATCGGATCTTCCAACAACCCGGTATCCGGTATGGCGATCGCAACACTTCTGATCGCCACATTACTTCTGAAAGCTACCGGTACAACCGGAGTGAAAGGTATGACTGGTGCCATCGCAATTGGTGGTATTATCTGTGTCATCGCAGCGATTGCCGGAGACTGTTCACAGGATTTGAAGACCGGATTTATTGTCGGTGCAACTCCAAAGAAACAGCAGATCGGTGAGATGATCGGTGTCGTTGTTTCTGCTGCTGCGATCGGATTTGTATTGCAGCTTCTGGACAATGCATGGGGATATGGATCTGAAGCGATCCCTGCTCCACAGGCAACGATGATGAAAATGCTGGTAGAAGGTATCATGAGCGCAGAACTTCCATGGTCACTGATCCTGATTGGTGTCTGTGTAGCAATCGTCATGGAAATCCTGAAAGTTCCGGTAATGCCGTTTGCAGTCGGTATGTACCTTCCATTCAGCTTAAATGCCGGAATTATGGCCGGCGGACTTGTCCGTCTGTTCATGGACAAACGAAACGTCTCTGAAAAAGAGAAAAAGGCAAGCGTGGATCACGGAATCCTCTTCACATCCGGTCTGATCGCCGGAGAAGGATTGATGGGTGTCATCCTCGCAATCTTTGCCGTTGCAAAATTAGATAAGATCATCGATCTCTCCAAAAAATTCTCAATCGGAGAAATCGGAAGCTTAATTGTATTTATCCTGCTTTTATTATATCTCGCAAGAGTATGTATCAAAGGCGGAAAGAAAAGCGAATAATTTTTATTCCATTCACTGAAACAGCAGAAAACAGAAGATACGGCCTGTCGAAAGACAGGCTGTACTTATTCTTTATTATTTTAAAAAGGAGACATTATGTCAAAGAAAAAGAAGATTTCAAATCAGAATTATATGGATTTTATTGTCGTCAAAAATCCTGAGATCGAGTATGAAACAAACGACAAAGGTCAGGTTACGGTCATGATCGAATGGAGAGGATTTTATCACCGGATCGCACAGCGCTTTTTCAAACGTCCAAAGGTAAGCGCGATCAAGCTGGATGACTACGGCAGCTTTCTCTGGCAGTCAATCAATGATCAGAAAACCGTACATCAGCTCTCACTGGATCTGCAGTCACAGTTTCCAAAAATGGAAAAACCACTTGCCCGTCTGATCCGGTTTCTGGAGATTTTAAAGGATCATCATCTGATCGAGCTAAAGGAGGTTTATTGATATGTCTTTTCTTCAATATATTCCCTTTGTTCTGTTATTCGCCGCTGCCACCGCTCTTATTTACGGCTGGGGACTCTGGCGCAGTCAGAGACAGCAGCAGGACTTATCCAACCTGCTCTTTTCAAAGGGTGTCTCCAGAATTCAGAAAGCTCTGAAAAAACAAAAACAACTGTCACGTCAGGAATTAGAAGAAGCAGTCAAAGATCTGTATGCAAAACAGCCATTTTCCAGTGAACGTATCCAGGTCACCGATCCAAAACAATTTTTAGATTCTCTGCTGCCTTATATGCTCCGGCAGCATCTGATATCTGAAATCCGCCAGAACCATCAAACATATTATATGATCCGAAAATAAAATGTCCGGACAACCTTTCAACAAGGTTATTCGGACATTTAAAATTCTCTCTGATACTAAATCAACAGATATTTCAATACAAACAAGACTGCCAGTACATACATAACCGGACTGATCTTTTTCGCTTTTCCTGTCAGCAGATTCAGGAATACATAGGAGAGAACTCCCATAGAGATTCCTTCAGAAATGCTGTAGAAAAACGGCATTGCTGCGATACAGATAAATGCCGGGATTCCCTCGGCTGCATCTGCAAAATTAATATCTGTCACTGCACTCAGCATGTAAAATCCTACAATCACAAGCGCCGGCGCTGTGGCGAATGATGGAATTGCCAGAAAGATCGGTGACAAGAACAAGGACAGACCAAATAAAACAGCAGTCGTTACTGCAGTCAGTCCTGTACGTCCTCCTTCTGCAACACCGGAAGAGCTTTCTACAAATGTCGTTGTTGTAGAGGTTCCGAGTACTGCTCCTGCTGTTGTTCCAACTGCATCCGCCAGGAGCGCTCCTTTGATCCTTGGAAGCTTTCCGTCTTTATCCAGCATATTTGCCTTAGAAGAAACTCCGATCAAAGTTCCCAGTGTATCAAACAAATCTACAAACAAGAATGCAAATACGATCACAACAAATTCCAGAATCGGCACGCCTTCTAAACTGAACTTTGCAAAAATCGGAGAAAGACTTGGAATGCTGATTCCTGCACTGAAATCAGGAAGCAGTGAATAAAATCCAAGCTCCGGATTCGGAACATACAGTCCGGCAAACTGACAGATAATTCCTAATACCCATGTAATCAGAATTCCCCATAAAATATTTCCTTTTACATTTTTGACTACCATGATTCCGGTAATGATAATTCCGATGATTGCCAGCAGCACTGTGATCCCCACATCATTCATGCTTGCCGCTACGAAATCTTTACCCCCTGCTGCCGCAGCCAGATTCTTATTGTATCCATCTAAAGAGAACAGACTTAAAAGCGTAGAGCCTCCGATCACAACCTTCGCATTTTGCAATCCGATAAATGCGATAAACAGGCCGATTCCGACCGACACCGCCTTTTTCAGATTATACGGGATTGCATCAAAGATTGCCTCGCGCACACTCAGCAGTGATAACAGAATAAAGATAATACCCTCTACCAGTACTGCTGCCAGCGCGACCTTCCAGGAATACCCCATCTGGAGTACAACCGTGTATGCAAAGTACGCATTCAGTCCCATTCCCGGCGCCAGTGCAAACGGATAGTTTGCAAAGATTGCCATACATAACGTACCGATGAACGCTGCCAGAGCTGTCGCTGTAAAGACCGCTCCGTGATCCATTCCTGCCTCTGCCAGAATATTCGGGTTTACAGCCAGAATATAGGCCATTGTCATAAATGTTGTGACACCGGCAAGAATCTCGGTTTTGACATTTGTGTTGTTTTCTTTCAAGTGAAAAATTTTGTCAAGATTCATAAATTTTCCCTCCCTTTTTTATTTTTGACACAGAATTATGTACACAAGTCAACTATACGTTATATCATGCCGGGTGTCAATTCATTTTTTACAAAATTTTAACACTTTCTTTATTATTGTTGTTAGTTTTATATATATTTTTTCTGTTTTCTATGTATTTTTACTGCAAATCTTATAATTCTATTGTAACCTGTTGCTTTGCTTCTGTCACAATCTCTTCCGGGAATTTCATGAATTTCAACAGCTTGATTGCATTGCCAGATGTCACAGCTCCCGGATACAGCCTGTAATCAAAATAAATATCATCCTCTCCGATCCGCTCTGTAAAATGATAGTTTTCATAAGTACCTTCCAGCAATACTGTCAATTCATAATCATGGGACGCAACCATCACAAGACAATTCTGTCTCTGCATATAATCCAGAATCGCTTTGGATGCCGCAATTCGCTCTTTCGTGTTAGTTCCTTTCAGGATCTCATCAATAATGCAGATCGTCAGCTTCTCTTCTGAAAAGCTCTCCAGCATTCTTCTGAGATATTTCATTTCTTTCAGAAAATAACTCTCCCCCTTCATGATGTCATCCCTCACTGCCATGGAAGTCATAATCTGTCCCGGATGCATCTGAAACCGCTTTGCCGTGCAGGTACAGATTGTCTGGGCAAGAATGAGATTGATCGCCACTGCCTTAATCCATGTCGATTTTCCGGATGCATTGCTGCCTGTGATAATACAGTTTCGACTCCAGTCCATGGAATTGCTCACCGGTTCTTCGATCAGAGGATGATACATCTCTTCCATGTGTACAGATCTTTCAGAATGAAACTCCGGCTCAGTATAAAACGGAAGACTTTTCCGAAAAGATGCAATACTGATTGCCGCATCCAGGCGCCCGATCTCTTCAAACAGCTGCAGATAACTCTCTCGTTTGTTCTCCAGCCATTTCACACTCTTTTCATAAGATATAAGCTGCCAGAGTGTAATCCCGAACAGGTAATCCAGAAACACCCCCTGATCGCTGGAATAGCTGTTTCGCCTCATAGCAGACATCTTTCCGATCAGCTTATCCAGTTTTCCCAGTTCTTTTAACTTCTCTTCCAGTTCTTTCTGTACAGGGCCGGCACATTTTTCTTTTGTAAGCTGCTTTCCGGTATCAATCACAAGTACGATCAATTCCATCATGCTCATCTGCTGCTCATATTTCATCCGCGTCATAATATAAACCGCAATATTGACAATTGCCATCACGCCTGCCAGCGGCAGGATCTGAACATTCCACAGTCCGCCCACAACACTTCCCAGAAGGAGGATCTGAAGCAGGCGATAAAAGAACACAGAGCCCACGTGACTTGCCTGAAGTGTATCCACGTATTCCGGAAGATAATACAGCCCTTCTCTTTTCCCAAGGGAAATCAGGATTGCTTCTGCTTTTTTACGCGGTTCCGCCTGCTCCTCATAGTACTTCAGCAATTCTTTCCACTGCGCCTGCCCGTTATCTGTACAGTGCAGCATGTTGTAAAGTACAGCCTCTCCTGCTGCACTGTCACACTGATCAATCCGCTGAAATACCTGATCCATAGAAAGATCCGACCAGGTTACCTGATCCACATCTTCCCTTCCCTGGTGTTTATGATAGACACTGATCCTCTCGATCGGAAGTACTTCCTCCATATCAGGAATCTCTCCAAACCGCCTCTGGATCTTCATTTTTTGAATCCGTTTCACCTTGATCTGCTGTGAAATCTGGATAAACAGCACTACAACCGCCAAAATAATCAACATTGTAATCGCAAGAACGAGATCCTCATTCATTTCTCTCACCTCATTTGTATTATTGCATTAATGCATTGTATCAATTTGTTTCCATTTTGTCAATTTCATATTTTATTCATATACTCTTTCTATTTCTTAATACCTTTTTTACAAAAGACAGTTTACCATAGAGAAAAGCCTAATAAAACAGTATTTAGAGGAGGAACAACAAATGAATACTTCTGTCTTTAAAGGTTCTGCAACAGCAATTATTACCCCTATGAACATGGATGGTTCTATTTCTTATAAAAAAATGGAAGAACTTTTAGAATATCAGATTTCACATCATACGAATGCCATCGTAGTCGCTGGAACAACCGGAGAATCTGCCTGTTTAAGCGATGAAGAACATCTGCGTCTGATTCAGTTCACCTGCCGAATTGTCAATGGAAGAATCCCTGTAATTGCAGGTGCTGGTTCTAATAACACAAGCCACGCACAACTTTTATGTAAAAACGCGCAAAATGAGGAACTGTTGGAAATTCCAAATGTGACAGCTGTCAAGGAGGCCAGTGGAAATTTTTCGCAGCTTGCAAAAATCACTTCCCGTTATCGTGATCGCCTTGATATCTACTGCGGAAATGACGACCAGGCTGTATCTGCCCTTGCTCTTGGAGCAAAGGGTGTAATCTCCGTTCTTTCGAATATTGAAGCACTCCTGGAATCGCTGACCTCTGACATCAATCCGGTTCCAGTCAAGACTGCCATGAACATGATGGGACTTTCGGTCGGTCCCTGCCGTCTCCCACTGTGTCCAATGGATGATTTTGCTGCACAACAGCTAAAAAACTGTCTGAAACTTTATCATCTTCTTTCGGAATAATTCCAGAATATCTGTAACCAGGAGGACTGTTTATGAAAAAGAAATTATCATTTTTAAGGATCAAAAACCTACAAAAGAAGAAATCTGCCACAGTATTGAGCACTTCTGTATGGATCACAGTATCGACTGCATCTGTGTTACCAGACGAGATCGTATCCTATATAAAATAGACGGTGAACTTTATCAAACTAAAATACAGGAAGATCATCTGGATCAACCTTCGTATTGGATGATTATCTGCTTTTTAAGCAGATAATCATCCAAAATTTTCTTCTTTTCTATATAATTCATCAATTTTTCGAAATGGAACCGGATGTTCCGGATATGGGTTTAACTGCTTTTCATACCAGCTGACATCCCGCCATTTGCCGTTTTTATAGCCTGTATTTTTCAAAACTCCCATCAGGGTAAATCCCATCGCTTCATGCAGCTTTTCACTTTTTTCATTGGGACGGGTGATCAGACTGTATGCATTGCAGATTCCCTGCTCTGTAAGAATCCGAAGCAACTCTTCATACAATCTTCTCCCGATCCCTCTGGAAACAACATCCGGATGCAGATACACGGTCAGCTCCACATTCCACTGATATGCAGCCCGTTCCAAATGGCGGTGCGCATAGGCATATCCAAGGATATTTCCCGCATCTTCATAAATGAGATATGGATATTCTTCCAAGACAGTCCGAATCCTTTTCCGAAATTCAGCCTCTGTCGGTAATTCATACTCAAATGTGATTTCTGTATCAATATAATATGCATAAATCGCAAGCAATGCCTGTGCATCCTCTTCTGTTGCAAAACGTATCATCTTATGTACCTCTTTCTACTTTTTATTCCTGTCTAAAGCAGTTAAAAACTTTGTTCATTATAGCACAGATACCAAATGCTTTCCAACGTCTCTTTTTCTTCCTCCCAAGCAGAATCTATGCTATACTGTACTTGAAATCTTTTTTGATTTTCTGAAGATTTTAAATGAAAGAAGAGGAATCTAATATTATGAAAGCAATGATACTTGACGTAGACGGAACACTCTGGGACACAACCGGTGTTGTAGCCGAAGCATGGATGCAGGCTGCCAGTGAGCTGATGATCCCTCCGGATACTCCCATTACCGCGGATCGTCTGAAACAGGAATTCGGAAAGCCGATGGATGAGATCGCCGCAAACCTCTTTCCGACTCTGTCAGAATCTCAGCGCGCTCTTGTGATGGAGTCCTGCTGTGAATACGAAGAATTTTATCTGGAAAATGCCAGAGAACCGCTTCTGTTCGACGGCGTGAAAGAGACGATCTTAACACTGTCACAGAATTATGCTGTCTGCATTGTCTCCAACTGTCAGAAAGGATATATTGAACTCTTTCTGAAAAAGACCGGACTGGAGAACGCCATCACCGACTTCGAATGTTTCGGAAATACCGGACTTTCCAAAGGCGAAAACATTCGTCTTCTGATGGAACGCGCTCAGATCACAGATGCTGTTTATGTGGGGGATACGAAGGGGGATGCCGATGCCTGCACCTTTGCCGGAATTCCGTTTATTTTTGCAGAATACGGATTCGGTTCTCCCACTCATTATGCTCACAAAATCACGCGTTTTCCAGAATTACTGGAATATCCCTTTTAAAAAAGTATCGGAGCACTGTCCGCTCCGATACTTTTCTTCTAGTCCTGATAATCCAGACATGCACGCTCTGTCACAAACGGACGCACATATGTATCCGCTACTTTGACATGCTCCGGATGTGCAGAATACGCTTTGATATCTTCCGCTTTTTCAAACGTTGTCACAAGCGCCATATCATGCGTGCTTGACGCAAATGGTTCACTCACAAACGATACACTTAAAAGTCCCGGTACCTTTCCAATCAGACTGCTCAGATTCGCTTCCATATCTTTTTTGAGGTCTGCTTTTCTCTCCTCTTCGATTTCCGGTTTGAACTTCCACATTACAATATGATGTACCATACTGTCGCCTCCTTTCCCTTTTGGGCAATTCTCTTACATCGTAAAGCTGACCAGATTCATATCCTCGTCATACGCAAGACTGTAATTGACATTGCCTTCTTCATATTTTACCACAATAATGACTCCGCCGTACTTTTTATTATCTTTTATCTGCCCTAAATACGTACATTTTCCAAACTCTTTGAATTCTCCCTGTTTCTCTAGGATTTTCAAATAGGAATCGTACGATTCTTCTGTCAGACTGCTCTGCAGATCCTTGGTAAACCTGCTTTTCCAGCTCTCATAATCTTTAGACTGCGCGATCTCAATATCTTCCATTGCCTGCTTTCTTACTGTCTCCTTGTCAAACCCTTCCGGCAGTTCTTTCAGGATCTCTCCTTGTTCATTTCCTCCGCTTCCCAGAGAGCTGCATCCCATCAGACTTCCCACTGCCATCACGAAAACGCCGAATCCCACTGCCAGTTTTTTCATATTCTTTTTCATTGTCTTGTTCCCCTTTCTTCTTTCCACTTTCGTTTTGTAAAAATCAAAGCTATCATCGCAGCCACGACCCCAAAAATCAGAACACCCCAGATCAGGATTGTATTCTGAAATGCAATTGAAAAGTCGTATAATCCATGCAGAACTACTGCGATCAGCCAATAAAACAATTTTTTGTGTCTCCGGATTCCTTCCATGATGACCAGTGTCAACAAAATGTGAAAGGCCATCGCACAAAAACGCTCTGCTCCGGAAAGCAACACTACCACACTTATGCTGCTATCTTCATTCAGAACATTCGGCAAGACTCCAATCACACCGATCCACACCGCTTCGATCCCGCCGTGCCCAAGTCCAAATGCCACTGCATCCATCCAGCTGGTTTTTCCTTTCCTCAAGACACCAAGTCCCACAACTCTTCCTGTCTCCTCAAACACACCTGCAGAGAATGCCGCAATCGCCATATATATATAATAATGACTGTATGGCAGTATCATAAACCACTCCCAGTTTGTCTTCAGATAACCAAGAAGTGGGATCCGCAGAATCATCTGCGTCACCACAAAAGACAGAATTCCTGTAAGAAACGTAAGAAAATATCCCTTTCCTTTCACCGCAAAATAAATTCCTCCCAAAACCGGTATCCCGATACAGATCAATAAACTGATCACTTCAAACAGCAAATTCATGAGTCCTCCTTTCCCGGCAGCATCACGCTGACCCGATATTCTTCTCCCACAATTTCATACTGCATTGTTCCCTGATACGCTTCTACTGTCCGTCTCACATTTTCCAGTCCCACTCCCATATGTCCTTCCTTTTTCATTCCGGGTCTGCTTGCATTTACAATACTGATCACCCTGAAATGATGCACCTCCTGTATTTTCAGATTCAGATAGGCTCCCTCTCCAAAAGCCTCCACCGCTTCCAATGCATTATCCAGCAAATTGGCGAAAATCGTCGTAATATCAATATCCCGCAGATCCGAAAAATCAACATCTCCGATTTCCACGGATATAGCGACTGCAGGATGCCGCGCCAATGAGAGCTTATCATTACAGATAATATTCAGCATACGATTAGAACTGTAATATTTCTCACCCAACAGATTCAACATATGATACAGATCCTTCACATACGCTCCGCCTTGCTCCTGCCCATCTTTTGCCTGATATAAATGTTCTACAGCCTGAAGGTGATTCTTCATATCATGCATGATCTTTCTGGACTCTCTGTATTTTTGCTCCAATTCCGCATAATATCTGTACTGCAGCTCATTCTGCATCTGAAACTCTGCAAGCTGCCGCTCCAGCTTATGAGAACGGAACCAATATCCAAACAGGTACAAAAAACAAAAATTCAAAAGCACCAGCGCTCCCAGATTGACGACCATCAGACGAACTCCATACAGCTCCATATAGATATGTCCCATTTCTATCAGTGAATAGAGAAACAGTACGCTAAAAAGCGGAAGTAATAAAAGGAGCAGTATCTGCAAGTTTCCCATTTCTGTTTCCTTTTGTCTCTTTCTCCACATAACAGCGGCCGCTGTCACAGGAATCATGAAAAACATTTTGAAGAGCATGGTAACATTCCCGTACCACACAAGATTCTCAAACGCCCCCTGTGCAAGCAGGTAATTCCCCAGAAAAATCCCCACTTCTATGGAAAGAATCAAAAGGATGTTTACAAAAAGATCCAGGAGCAGACTTCCGATTTTTCTGTGAAACAATAAAATTCCAAGAAGCAGCACCCCTGTCAGCTGGATCTGTATACCGATCCACAGATTTCCGGTCAGCCCTGTCAGAAATGCCGCACCGTAAACACTTGCGCCAAGCGCAGTAAATCCAAAGAAATACCAGATTTTTTTCCGGTGGATCGTCTGTGCATTGGCGCTCATAAACAGATACTGACAGACACACATGACCACCTCTTCCAAAACAGAACAGACCAGATTCATTCCCATCTCAAGTGCCATACGCCTTCTCCTTTCATACCTGCTGCGCCAGCCATCGCGTCAGCAATGCCCGAAAATCTGCCGCTTTCTTTTGAGAAAGGGGAACTATCTCTCCTGTCGTCATGAGCAGATCACAGCCCTTTATATCTTTGATATGACGCAGATTTACTACAAAGCTTTTATGAGGAACTGCAAAGCCCATGTTTTGAAAAGACTCTGCCATTTTACTGATACTTCCTCGCATCCATGCTTCTCCATTCTGCGTCACAATCCGGATTTTCCGGTCTCTATATTCAAAATAGCAAATGTCCTGCATATAAAATTCCTGATACCCTGCCTCTGTATGAAGACGGATCCTGGGACCTCTTTGCTCCTCCTGTTCATAGTCAAAAGCTTCCTGAAGGATTTCCAGAATTTTTTCTTTTTCCACTGGTTTGACCAGATATCCGAACGCATGGACACCAAACGCATACTCTCGAAAATCTTCATAAGCTGTCACATAAATGATCTTTGCCTTTTTATCCCGAACTCTGATTTTTCTGGCAGTATCAATCCCCGAAATTCCTTTCATGTCAATGTCCAGAAAGATCACATCATAAAGAACATCCGATTCCAGGAGTGCCTCTCCGCTTTCAAAATAAGAGATGCAAAAAACCGATTCCAGCTCTTTGAAATATGCCTCCATCTGTTTTCTCACTGCCGGCTCATCATCACATATCGCAATTTTTTTCATTTTCTTTTCATTCCTTTGCCCATCATTTTTCTGGCGTAGTTTTAGTATAAAACAGCCTTTCTCCTTCTACAAGAGCTTTTGTCTGAAGTACAGAATTTGTGTCTGAAAGAGTGTTGGTGTGGGAACAGTAACCAAAAAAATGTTATTATAGAGAAAAAGACCTGATCTCCCAGGTCTTTTTCTCTATAACTCAGGCAAAAGTTTCTCTAACAACCTGATGGAATGTTCGATTGCTTTCTTCTCAAATGCCGGATAATCCATAGATGCACTGTTGTCTGCTTTATCGGAAATTGCACGCACGATCACGCATGGAATCTGATTCAGATATGCCCCATGTGCAATCGCTGCACCTTCCATCTCCGCACATTTTGCTCCGAAAAGTGTTACGATTCGTTCTTTTACTTCCTGTGAGGAAATAAACTGGTCTCCACTGGCGATCCGTCCGGTAAATGTATGGATATCCGGATTGGCCTCCTGGTTCGCACGCACAGCCTTTTCGACCAACTGGGCATCTGCGGGGAATGCAAATGTATCCATACGCGGAACCTGTCCGATCGGATCCCCGAAAATACTCGTATCCATATCATGCTGCACCGCATCCGTAGAGATCACCATATCTCCAATATCGATCGCTGCATCCAGAGAACCGGCAATCCCGGTATTGATCACAAGATCTACATCAAAATGATCCGCTAAAATCTGCGTGCAAATCGCTGCATTGACCTTTCCGATTCCGCTTCGCACGACAACTGCTTCTTTTCCATATAAAATTCCTCTATGAAATACCATGGAGGCGATTTCCTTCTCCTCCTGAATCTTCATGGCATGTCTCAATGCCTGTACCTCTTCTTCCATTGCTCCGATAATTCCTATCATCTTTTTTCTCCTTTTTATTCACCAATCACCTGTTCAGGTTACTGTTCATTATACACGAGATTGATTTCTTTTGAAATAGCTTTTCTTAAAAGTCATTCTATGGTACACTATCATGCGGAGAATTTTTTAGGAATGGAGTTATGCTATGAATACGAATGAATTTATTCAAAAACCGGTCCGTCAGTTATTCTTTCATTATCTGATACCGGCTATCTGCGGAACGATGGTCACATCCATCTATGTACTTGCAGATACAATCTTTATCGGAAAGCGGCTTGGAGCCACAGCACTTGCCGCCTTGAATATCTCCCTGCCGATCTACAATATCTTTTTCGGTCTGGGACTTTTATCCGGTGTCGGCGGCTCTGTACTGATGTCCATCTGCCGTGGAAAATCACAAAAGGAAGAAGGAAACACCTATTTCACAACTGCCCTGCTGCTGAATTTTGCACTTCTTCTCATCTCCATGACAGTCTGCGTTCTGTTTATGGAAGACATCGCATGGCTGCTTGGCGGCACAGAAGAAACCCTGCCTTACATCATGGACTATCTTCCTTATATTATCTGGGGAATGGGAACTTATTTCTTTTCTTCTTTTCTTCAGACTTTCATCCGCAATGACGGTGCACCAAAACTTGCCATGAACGGAGTCATTGCCGGCGGAGTGACCAACATTGTACTGGACTATCTTTTTGTGTATCCTATGAATATGGGAATGAAAGGGGCTGCACTTGCCACTGTTCTTGGTTCAAGCCTTACCGTGGTTATTTTATGCACGCACTTTTTTACGAAAAAGAACCAGCTGAAATTTACATTAAAAGGATTTCATCCTTCCTTTTTACAGAAGATCATTGCAAACGGTTTCACCAGTTTTGTCATCGAAGCTGCATCCGGATTTACGATTTTTATTTTCAACCTGCAGCTGATCCGCTATCTCGGAAATACCGGAGTCAGTGTATATGGCATCATCTGTAATACTGCTCTGGTAGTCATCTGCCTCTGTAAAGGAATCGAACAGGCTGCTCAGCCGATTCTGTCGATCAACCACGGAGCAGGGCTTTCAAGCCGGATCTTAAAGGTACAGTCACTTTCATTAAAAACATCTGTGATCATCTGTACCCTGCCAGTCCTTCTGGGATTGTTTGTTCCGAATCTGTTTACTTATATTTTTCTGGAACCAACGAGCGAAATCCTGACTCTGGCAGCTCCGGCCATCCGGATTTATTTTACCGGATTTTTGTTTCTGGGCATCAACATGGTCTTTATCTGTTATTTTCAGTCCGTGGCAAAATCCGTCCAGTCCCTTTCACTCTGCCTGTTAAGAGGATGTATTCTGGTGGTGGCATTTGTTTATATTCTTCCGGTATTCTTTGGAAGCACCGGAATCTGGCTGGCATTTCCTGCCGCTGAATTTCTTACTATGATCGTAGGAATCTGCTTTTACCGTCAGGATCTCAAAGCTTATTAATATGAAAGAAAAAGCGCGTTTCCATTTTAAACGGAAACACGCTTTTTCTTTACTTCTGCAATCCAGTCCATACCGATAGAAAACAGCTGATAAAAAACCAGTGCATAGAAAGCTCCAAATGCATTATTAAAGATACGGTAAAAAATAGCGCCGCCCACTCCCAGAAATGTCATGGCAATGGACATTGCACCCCAGGAATTAAATACTGCCTGCCATCCATAAGTAGCTGAGAGCCCGACTCCGATCCCTCCCAGAATACCGATCAGAGAATACATAGATTCCGGAAGTACCAGATATAACACAATAAATGTCAGGCCTCCTAAGATATTTCCCGGAATTCTTCCCTTGATCCTTCCTTTCATATCTGCATGAAACGGTACCAGTACCGACATCGCCGCAATTCCTGCCCACATCGCTCTCGGCAATCCAAACAGTCCGGCAAAAAAGATCACGCTGGATACCCCCAGGGTCACGCAAATCTGCCATCTGGTTCTGGAGGAATGAAGGTCAAATTCCTCAAAAATATGACGCAACGTCCGTTTGTATTTCTGATGTCTGTGATTGCGGTAAAACACAATCCCTGTCAGGATGCCGCCGACCGCCATCCCTGCAATTCTCTGCAGATACTGTGTGCCTGAAACATCATACCCATACAAAAGCAGATATCCAAGCAGCAGCGTAGACTGATTGAACATCACTACATTATGACATCCCAGAATCATCAGCGTGAAAATACATACCATATTGACGATCAGCTCCGTCACCAGATTTCCTGCATTTGCAAGCCGGGGACCAAATGTCATGATTCCCCAGATCACCATCAGAGAACTAAGTGCATGGGGTGCATGAATCCCAAAATCTGCAAACCGAAATGTCATCACGCTCAACAGCACTACCACTCCTACAATGCTGTTATCACTGCCGAATACCTTTGTGTATACTGTGACAAATGCAACACAAAAAGCCAGTGTCAGTAAAATTTTAAATAGATAAACCGCAATATGACGTGCTTTTTCTTTTTTATCCTGTGTGTTTCGAATCAGCTGCTTGGATCCTGCCTGATTCAACTGTAACTCCTGATATAGAGTCATATCTTCTGCCTCCCTTATTGTAAACTTACCGGGGAGGCATTATATCATCCGTCTTTCCTCTTGTCAATCACGTCTAATTTCTTAAATTTTTATAAACTCACTGTATACATATACAATTCATGAAGTGCTCTTGTTGCGCAGATGTATTTCGCCTGTGTCATCAAAGGATTTTCTTCCTCTTCAAACACGCCGAAAACCTGATCAAATTCCAGTCCTTTCGCCAGATAAAATGTTGTAACTGTAAGCCCGCGTTCAAAAACAGAGGTATCTCTGTCAATATAAGACGCCTGAATTCCTCTTCGTTTTAAAAGTTCATAGAGTTCTCTGGCTTTTTCTTCTGTCATTGCAATCACTGCCGCTGTCTCATAGCCGTTCTCTCCCACACTCAGATTTTCTCCAATGGCTTTGAGCATACTCTCTTCCTCCGAAAAATACACTTCTTCCACTGCTTTTCCATGCCTATCCAGCAATTCCAAATCCGTTGTCTGGTTGATTGCTCCTGCATACGTCGCGATTTCCACCGTATTTCGGTAGCTCTTATTCAGCACGATCGTGCGCATCTTTTTTCCGAAAATCTTTGGAAGAAACAACAGGACATCCCGCATCGTCTCGTCCAGTGTCTGTGCCTTATCTCCCAAAATCGTCATCCGGCACGAAAACAGTGTGTGTAGGATCACGTACTGGAGATAGGAATAGTCCTGCATCTCATCAATCACCAGATGTTTGATGTTGCGGTGTTCATTTTTCCCTTTCAGACGATATTTCAGATACAACATCGGAAATACATCTTCATATTCCAGAATCCGCCGCTCATAAGGAACATCCGGAAGTTTCTCATACCCGCATTCTTCCATAAGCCAGTTATAAATCACATAGAGATCCTTTGTTACATACATACGATCGAATTTTCTCTGCAGGATTTCCTCTTCTTCCTCTGAAAGGTCTCTGTTATGGAGAGTTTCATACTGGTCTTTAAAATACTCTTTCACCGCATCCATCCTGGCCAAAAGAGGGATCTCCTGAAATTTAAAATAACACAGCTCGATCAGTTCTTCTTCCGTAAGCTGCATTCCTTTAAACTCCACAGAAGTAAAATCCAATAGCCGGTCTTCCAAAACCGCCAGAAAGCTTTCCATCTGCCCTGTCATTGCAAAGGACTGCTTGTCGCGGAAGCGCTTCTGCCTCTTTTTATCCGGAAATTTCATCTGCCGTTCCATGTGATGATACCGGTCTTCACAATCTGAAACCACGTCTTTCAATTCCTTATACGCAAACAGATCAAAACTCATCTCCCGGATATTTTCTTCCCCAAGCTCTGGAAGAATATGGGAAATGTAATCAGAAAACACGCTGTTCGGCGACAGGATCAGAATGTTCGAGGATTTTAAATGCTCCCTGTCATGGTATAAAAGATAGGCGATCCGGTGCAGGGCAACAGATGTTTTTCCGCTTCCTGCCGCTCCCTGAATGACCAGTATTTTATCTCCGGTATTCCTGATAATCTCATTTTGTTCCTTTTGAATCGTGCGCACAATATTTTTCAGCTGTACGTCACCGCTGCTTCCTAACTCCTGCTTCAGGATCTCATCATCGATTTTCGTATCACTCTCAAATGCATAGATCATTTTCCCGTTTTTGATCTTATACTGCCATTTGGAAGCGATTTCTCCCGTCAGGACACCCGCCGGTGCCTCGTAAGATGCCGAACCGCTGTCATAATCATAAAACAGACTGCTCACAGGCGCTCTCCAGTCATAGATCAGAGGTGTAGCTCCTGTCCTCTGTGCAAAATTTCCGATTCCTATATAAAATGGCTCCGCTTCCTCCTCTCCCTCATAGATAAAATCCACTCTCCCGAAAAACGGAGAATCTAACATCTTCTGAAAGCGGTGTTTTAAATCCAGCTTTTCCTGATTCGCATTGATCCGGTGCAGCAGAGCCTGCTGGTTGTCATAATCCTCATATCCGTACTGGTCCATCTCTGTATAATTTTCCCAGTAATATTCATGCATACTCTCAATATCTTTTTGTCCTTCTTCCAGTTCCTGCGCGATCTTCCTGATCCTCTGCCTTAAATTCTCCAGCACGTTTTCTAAAAACTGCTCTTCTCTTCTGCTCAATTCTTCTGTCTGACTCATACTTTCTCCTACTTTTTATGATCTTGTTACTTTCTGACAATATCCAGTGTATGCGCACTTGCCCCCAGCAGATCTTTCCGCTCACAGGTGGACAAATGATACTGGATAAACAACTGATACGTCTCCTCATCCATGGCGTTTAAAACGGTTCGCATATAGTTCGCCGGCCCGTCCGCCGCGATCAGTTTTTCCCGCTTTACGCCAGCCGCCTGGTCAATGGCGTCAATATCCTCGATTCGAACATAATCGTACAAATCCTCCTCTTTCGATCGCACATGAAAACTATCATCCACTTTTTGATTCCGGATGCTCTCTTTCATATGTCCTTCTTTGAATCCATACGTCAAAATACTGTACTCATTCATACAATATGCCACTAAAATGATCCCACCCGGCTTTACCACACGTTTTGCCTCTTTTAACGCTTTTACTTTATCTTCCTTTGTATACAGATGATACATCGGACCAAATACCAGTACCATGTCAAACTGATCCGCTTCAAACCGGGACAGATTTAAGGCATTTCCCTGATAAGCTTTTACACCGCTCTTTTTGGATTTTAAAATCCCCAGATTGTATTTTACCAGTTCCACTGCCGTCACATCATAGCCTTCCCCGGCAAGCTGTACCGAATAACGCCCTGTACCGGCTCCCACATCCAGAATTTTGATCGTTTCCTTCTTCCCCTGAGGCAGATACTCATGGATGTACTTCATAGATGTCACATACTCCACATACCCGTGCCTTCTGGTCAGCCTCTTCTCTTCGCAAAATTTATTATAATATTTTTCCAGTTCTGTACTCATCATTCTCTTCCTCTGTCAAATTGTGATGTTTCGCCAAAAAGAGATGCAGCATTCGCCGCATCTCTTTCCTATTATATCCTATCTTTTCTTTTTCGTACAGAATATTTTACTGCTCTTTTCGAATCGTACGATATACGTCCACGATCTCTTTCGCAAGATCTTTAAACATCATCCCCGTCATCAGGTGATCCTGTCCATGTACCATCAAAAGTGATACTTCTACCGAATCTCCATTTGCTTCTTGTGTTAACATCTCTGTCTGCGTATGATGTGCCTGAAGCAGTGATTCTTCTGCTGCCTTGATCTTTTCATCTGCCAGTTCAAAATTCCCTTCTTTTGCCGCTTGAATCGCCTCCACCGAGGAACTTTTTCCATCTCCTCCATATATGATCAGATTCATGATCGCCTGTACCTTTTTCTCGTCCATGCTCTTATCCTTTCATCAGAGTATCTGCAAATTCCAACACTTTTGCTCCATTCATCATTCCGTAATCAGCCATTGGAATAACACCGACTGGAATTCCTTTTGGCTCCATTTTTTTCTTAAAATCCGCCTCCATGAATCTCACCTGAGGTCCGAGAAGTACAACATCCACATGCTGTTTTTCTACATAATCCTGAGCCTCCGCTGCTGCCACTGCAAAAATTTCTGCATCAAAGCCCTTCTCTGTAGCTGCTTTCTGCATTTTTGATACCAGTAGACTTGTACTCATTCCCGCTGCACATGCCAACATAATCACTTTCTTTTCCATATTAAAATATCCTTTCCTATCGATTGATCGAACGGGCGATCATAGACACTGTGTGACGTACTCCACGAACTGCTTTACTGATTGCAAGAAGATTTTCTACTGGAGCCACTCCGCCATATCCTGCATCTCCGATATGCTGGATATCCACTCCGCAGATTTTATTCATGATTGCAATCTCCTTAATCGTATCTTCATCCGAACTTTCCTGACTTGTTCCAATCGCAGACAGTACCAGTCCTCCACAACGATGAACCTCTCTTACAACTGCTTTCAATTCTTCCATATCAAATCCCGGAACAGTTCCCACTGCCGGAACCAGAATCACATCCGCACCTGCCTCTATAAATTGTTTTGCGATTGTAAGATCTGCAACCGGCTCATCCGATCCGGCCCCGTGCATCTTACCTGCAATAACCAAACCGGAAAAATGTTCCTTAGTGAGGCGGATTGCTTTTTCAATCTGTTCATTTGTCACTCCAGTTCCCGGATTTCCTGTCAGACACACAAAATCAAATCCTACTTCTTCCAAACGCTTTACTGTGTCCAGATTCAACTGACGCCCTTTTGGAATATCCAGGCGGTCTTCTAACATCTCTGCTTCTAGATCTACTGGCTCAAGGTTTACTCCGATTGGACGTCCTACCAGACGGTGAAGCTCTGAAACAAAATTATCTCTGTCATGTTCTAATCCGTAAATATCCGGATTCAGAACATCCACACAGTTCAATAGAATCAAATCTGCCCCGAAAGCACGTGCGATTTCTGCATTGGTGATATCCCCTATGTAAGTTTCTCTTGTAGCCACATTCTCAGAAAGAATAACACGCCCCTCACTTGCTTTAATACTCTGCTTTAGTTCTTCAGCATTCATTGCTAACATTTCTGAAGTATTTGCACTAATCAATCGTTTCATATCTCTGTGATCCTCTCCAATTCAATTTCAATTTTCTTCTTGCGCTTTAAAACGTTTCTCTACATTTGCAACAAATGGAAGATACAGCAACACATCTACTACAATCAGTACAATCTGAAGCAAAGATGCTCTTAAGCTTCCTGTTGCAAGAAATCCACTGATCACCGGTGGTGTTGTCCATCCAGGCGCTGTATAAGTAAGCGGTACCAGACCAATTGCCATCGCTCCATAAGCCAGAATCAGATTCACGATCGGAGCCAGCACAAACGGAAGTAACAACAGAATATTCAATACAACCGGAATCCCAAACATAGTCGGTTCATTGATGTTGAAAAATCCCGGAACCAGTGTGATGGGAGCCAGTGTTTTTGCCTGCTGACTTGCCTTTTTTCTGCGTGCCATCCATGCCAATGCAATGACAAGACCAATGGTTGCTCCTGCACCACCGATATATACAAAGTTATCCATAAATGGTGTTGTAAAAATATGTTTTAAAGGTTCCCCTGCCTTGAATGCTTCTGTATTTTCTCCCAGATTGGCAAGCCAGATCGGTTCCATGATCTTGTTTACAATATTACCTCCATGAAGACCTACGAACCAGAGTCCGCTACAGCACATTACCAGAATTACAACACCTATCAGGTTGTTTCCAAGAAGTCCAAGTGGTGTTCCAAGAATTGTCTTTGCAAGCATATGCATATTCGGCAGTTTAAATGCGTCCAGAATTCCATATACGATCAGCCATCCAACGATCAGTGCCGCTCCCGGAAGAATTGCACTAAAACTCTTTGAAACTGCAGGCGGCACACTCTCCGGCATCTTAATCTGAATATTGTGATTAATAAACCACTGATATACCCATCCATTGATCAGACCAAGGATGATTGCAACAAACAGCCCCTGTGCAGCCATATAAGTAGTCGGCATACCGTTTCCTGCCTCTCCTGTCACAAATGGTGTGACAACAATAAATGTGGACAAAGAGACAATTCCTGACGGAACCCCATCAACTCCGTACTGTTTTGTCATACTGTATGCAATTCCAAAGCTTGCTACCAGTCCAATCAGCCCGAAACTACTGTCAGACCCTTTCCAGAGGTATGCTGCAATCCCTGCATCATTCAGCCATGCCTCCAGAGATGGAATTGCAAATCCAGTCGCAATAATCATCAGAAGAGATCCGATAATAATCAACGGCATTGCCAGAGTAATTCCGTCACGAATAGCAATCATTCCCTTATTGCTTCCTATCTTTGCAGCGACAGGCATCAATTTTTCATTCAAAAATTTGTTCATAATTTTCTCCTTTTCTTCCTTTCTTTGATTCTATTCGTTATAAATAATAACAAATATGTTTCAAGATCCATTACTTTCGCGATAGTATAACGTTTCTTTGATATTTATACAATAACAGAATTTCTTCTTTTTGTATATAATTAGTTTTATTTTATAATTAATTCCGTCTTTTTATATAATTTTTGCACTTCATTTTTGTGCATTTTCACTTATATTTTTAGCTTTTTCTTTTCATATTTTCCTTTTTAATTTTATTTTATAATCAATATCCCATTTTTTATCTTTTTGTGACTAATTTAAGAATTCATGATATAATCTAACAAAGATTCTTTAATTTCAAGGAGATACACCAAATTATGAAATCAACCAAAAAACAACAATTGTTGTATTCTACCATTCTTAACAAAATCTACACCCGCCATACCATTTCCAGAATTGATATCGCGCGTGAGACCGGGATTACCCCTGCAACTGTTAGTCTGATCACTGCAGAAATGCTTTCCGATCACCTGATTCAGGAAGTCGGTGAGGAGATAGATCTGCAGGATAAAGTTGGACGCAAAAAAATCCTACTTTCCATCGCACCTGAACACTCCTATTATATCGGTGCCGAAATATCCGAAAAATTCTTTTCTTTTGTTCTGACAGACAATATCGGAACCGTATACCAACAGGATACTTTTTTTCACAACCGACACAAACCAATAAATGCAGATTTTTTTATGCAACATCTTTCCGTTTTTATAAAAAAAGTCTCACACAAACAGCAGATTCATGCGATTGGAATCGCAATTCCGGGACATTATACCAAATCAAACAACCATGTGATTTTAACAAACAATGCGTATTGGAAAGATTTCAACCTCACAGAAATTGAAAACCGTGTCCCAGTTCCCGTCTACTTTTCCAATAACGTCCACTGTATGGCAAGAGCAGAATCTCTTTTCTATACCAAACCAAATACCGACAATAGCAATTTCCTGTTTTTCCATATAGGAAGAGGCATTCACTGTACCCATATGTATCACGATGATTTATACGGAAAACAGAATTTTAAAATTGGTGAGGTAGGACACATGACTGTTCAGCCTGACGGCGAGTTATGTGAGTGTGGGAAACGAGGCTGCCTGCAGACCTATGCCAGTGAGTCCTGGCTCATCCGCAAAGCAAGGCTACTCTACCAAAGCACTCCCTCCACTTACCTCCACCAGCTTGTAAAAAACGAAAACGAGATTACTCTGCAAACCATACTGAATGCATATGAACTAGGTGATGACATCATCGTAAAGCTAATCTCTGCCGCAATCCAAAGTATTGCTATCGCTATCACCAACCTAAATATGATTATCGACTCTGACAGAGTTTTCATTCACGGAGAACTGTTCGAAAGCCAACAGGCCACTGCCCTTTTAAAAAGCCGACTTGATTTTGAACCAAATTTATTCACACTACCTTCCAACCAGCAGATGATCGTCAAATCATATTCACCTTATACAGGAGCTATCGGTGCATCCGCTTTTTGCATTTACCGTGCTCTTCTTCTCAAGGAATAAAAAAATGCCGAAAGCTCATTTCGAACTTTCGGCATTTTCCTATTCCTCTTTAAATGGATTCTTCTCATGTGGTCCTTTCAGGATCCAGAGTACAATGATAATCCCCACGATATACAAAATGTTTACAAGAACTGTCGGATTATCTCTCAGCAAAAATACAACGATCACAATAGCTGCCAGAGAAATTAAAAGCTGAAGCATTGTAAAACTTCTCTTTTCCCTTGCCTCTTTGATGCTCTGCATCATCTCCAGTCTTTCATGCTCCATCTCCAGATACTTCATCAAGTCCTCATCTTTAATCCTGGAAAGAATCTGTTCTTCTCTGGACGCTGCCGCTTTTTTCCTTGATCGGATAAAACTTCTCTTCGGTTCCGGCTCAGTTTTTTCTTTCTGCTCCTGTATCTCCACCGATTGTTGAATCTGTGTCACTGTCTCTGCAGCCTTTTTCTCTGTCGGCTGAGAAAGTATGGTCTGCTCTGTTTCCATCTTTTTTTCTTCCGCTACTTTGGTTTCTTCTATATCTTTCGTTTCTTCTGACACGTTACTGCCTCCTTATCCTTCGGTCATTTCTGTGTCCATTATACCCTGTCTTCCTTACAGAAACAATCATTTCCGGATAATTTCTCGCTCTTTTCCTCAAACATCAGCTTCCACTCGCATACAAACTGCTCTTTCTGAAAGCAATACTGTTTTCTAAGTTTCGGTCCACAGCTGTTTGATCCGATTCCATTCTGGGCGTAATCCAGGCAAACAATCGTGCTTCCGCTCTTTTCCAGTTCAAAATGATGTGCTTTTCTTGTCAGTTCTTCCTGTGTATATGGTGATACTGAAAAAGAAAACGAATGCGGAGAAACGACTGTTACGCTCTGTTCTTTGCTTGTCAGCTTCACATAGTCACAATCTGCATGGCTCCCATTTTCCTGTGGTCTGATGTAATCTTCGTGCATCTCATCTACTGATGATCGATAAATCCCATGACTGCTTGCCCTGCATTTATCCACATAACTCTCCTGGGGCCCCATTCCATAATATTCCACCTGATTAAATTCCTGCTTCAAAAAAAGCCGGATTCCGAATCTTGGGAGCTCCGGAAACTCCATTTCCTTTTTTACACGCATTGTTACACAGATTTCACCCGTATCAAAAACCTCCCACACTGCATCTACATCCAACACTTTCTGCAGTGAAACTGCCGCAACAAACAGAATACTGTGAAGAACCAGTTTTGATTTTTCTCGTTTCCACTGTGTATTGTACGCTCTTCCCAGACTTCTGTCATACCCGGCTGCAATCCATTTTCGTTTTAATATTCTGTCATTATCTGTAGGAGCTCTCCATATATTCAGCTCCATAGGAGCATCCAGAATCTTCTTTCCGCCTACGTTCAGTTCTTCAAACATTCCGGTCAGTTTATTGTAAACATATGTAAAATCATCTGACTTAATCTGTATATATCTGTCCGTTTCTGACAGCTTCACTTTTCCTTTCGGTGTTTTGAACGTCTTAAGCAGTGTCACAGCTTTCTGATTTCTTCCATCCTCATTTTTCAGAAGAATCTCATCAAACCCCAGGATCGTTCCCTGCGAGATCAGCTCCGTATCCTGGCGTTGATGATAAAAAATCTTCAAATAACACTTTCCAGTCTCCGGGACAGAAACATCCACATACACCTCTTTGCACTGACGTGGTAAGATGGATTGCGTAATTTCAACCTGCCCCCTTCCAAAAACATCCCCATCACAACTGACTTCGTAACTGATGTAAATATAGGATTTCAGATCCTCTTCGTTCATATAATTTTTCAACACCAAACAGCCGCTTTCCTGCTCAAAAGAAACAACTCTCGCCGGACGGTACACATTTTGATATTCCAAAAGCCCTGTGTGCGGCGTTCGATCCGGATATACCAGACCGTCCATGCAGAAATTTCCGTCATGAACTTCTTCCTTATGATCGCCGCCATAAAAATACATTGCTTTTCCGTTTTCCGCCTGCCCTTTATAGATTGCATGATCACACCATTCCCATACAAATCCACCGCAAAGAGACGGATACTTGTAAATCATCTGAAAATAGTCTTCCAAATCCCCGGGACCATTCCCCATCGCATGACAGTATTCGATCAAAAGAAACGGCTTATCCGGTCCTTTCTCCATATATTCCTCAATCTCTTCCAACTCAGGATACATTCTGCTGTAAAGATCAATATTGGAGTAATCATATCTTCTCCTGTCACTTTTATAAAGAGCACTTTCATAACAAGTCAGCCGGGACGGATCAAATTCCTTTGTCCACTTCAACGCTTCTTCAAATGTACATCCGTATCCACATTCATTGCCCATGGACCAGATTACAACACAGGGACGATTTTTCTCTCTGTACACGCAAAGCCTGGTGCGGTCCATCGTCGCCGGAATAAACGCAGGATGATCCGCAATCCGTTCATTCCATCGTTTGCTGATATTTTCCCAACTGGAATCTTCCAGATATTGTGACTGTGTTCCATGACTTTCATTGTCTGCTTCTGCGATCACGTAAAATCCATATTCATCACACAACTGATAAAAATAAGGTGCATTCGGATAATGGCTGGTTCGAATCGCATTGAAGTTATGCTCTTTCATCATCTGCAGATCTTTTTTCATCTGTTCCATTCCGATTACAAATCCGGTTACCGGATCGGAATCATGACGATTTACCCCTTTGAATTTGACCGGAACCTCATTTGCATAAACTACTGCATCTCTGATAGAGATTTCCCGTATTCCAATTCGGTCAACAATCACTTCTCCTGTGTTTTCCAGGACCATTGTATACAAGTATGGCTGCTCCGGATTCCATAATTTAGGGGCTTCTATTTTCAATACCACCTGATGCGTATATTCCCCATCCGATATTTCCTGCAGTCTCCCGGATACGCACAACACTCCTTCTTTGTCATAAATTGCAATCTTCACAGGCGCTGCTTCTTTTAAGTACTTTGCCCGCACAGTAATTTCTGCGTTTCCATCCACAATCCTGGTTGTTGTGAAATAGTCATATATGGCATTATCAGGCCGCTGCAGCAGATACACATCCCGAAAAATCCCACTCATCCGAAATTTATCCTGGTCTTCCAGGTAGGTGCCATCACACCATTTTAAGACCAGTACTGCCAGCGTATTGCTTCCGTTTTTCACCAGATCTGTAATGTCAAACTCTCTGGAAGCATGGGACACCTGACTGTATCCTACATATGTTCCATTCACCCAGACATAAAGACAGGAATCCACCCCTTCGAAATTTAAATATACATTTGGTGCATCTTCCTTCTTCTGATACTCAAATGTCCGCACATATGCCCCGCACGGATTTTCCTGTGGAACATACGGAGGATCCAACGGAATCGGATATCTCACGTTGGTATACTGATACGTATCATACCCATAATTCTGCCACATTCCGGGGACATTCACTTCTTCAAACCCGTCAAGTGAATATCCTTCCTCGTAAAACGCATCCTGCAGATCGTAAATACTGTCAAAATAACAAAATTTCCATTTTCCATTAAGCAAAGTCATCCGATCTGATTTTTCTCTGTTCTCCACCAACGGTCCCATGTTGCAAGAGGCCGGAATATAATAGGACCGATATGGCATTGTATTTTCATACATTATATTCAAATTTTCATAATGTCTCTGAATAATCATACTCATTTCTCCTCTACCGTCTGATATGGTTTAATCTCTCCACTCATAAAATGTCTCCTACAGAGCGGTACATACATATCATTGGCTCCAAGCGCGATCTGCGCTCCGTCCCTTACCATTTTTCCATCAATAACTCTGGCATTGAAATGTGCTTTCTTTCCGCACCAGCAAATGATCGGAAGCTCCTCGATCGCATCAGCCAGCTCCATCAGCCGTTTTGATCCTTCAAATAAGACACCTCTGAAATCTGTCTTCAGCCCATAGCATAAGACCGGAATATCATACTGATCACAGATCTCGGCCAGCCATTCCACCTGTTCAGATGATAGGAAATTTGCTTCATCCACCAGGATTGCATCATACGTGTCCGGCTTCATCGTAAACTCTTCAATCAATTCGCACTTCGCCTGTAAGCCAATGCGTGACTTCACAATATATTCTCCGTCTCTTGTATCCAGTTTTGGCTTCAAAATAACCGGTCGTCTCCCCCTCTCCAGAAAATTGTAGTGAACCATCAGCAAATTTGCCGTCTTGCTGCTGCCCATAGCTCCGTACCGAAAATATAGTTTCCCCATTTTAGTTTTCCCTTCACTTTTTTGATTTATAATAACATAAGCTTTAGTGCTTGCTCCTTCTCGACTGTGTCCAATTTCGGTTGGATCCCCCCTTTTTTTCTTTATTTTATCATGAAAAAGGGAATAAAAACACATGTTTTGTGCAAATTTTATTTTTCAAACACACTCTAGTCAAAAAAGTTGAGTACTAAACCTTTTTACCTTTATAATGATGAGCCTATTATCTCATATATGATGATTTTGAAAAGATACTTTCTATTTTGCGGTTACGATTGAACGGTGCCGCTTTTTTTCTGTAATACAATTTTTCCTGTTCCAATGTCCCCTTTATGGCAGTTTCATAAAGGACGACATCTTGCCCCTTCAAGTCTATAGATCCCCCCTCTTTTGCGGCAAACCATCCCCGCACAGGTATTAGTAATTTTAATGCCTTTTTACCAAGAATATAATTGGATATTACATACTGTACCAGATAAAAAATGTACGCTGCCACAACGCTATAGGAAATATTTTTTAGAAATTCACTATGATGAATAAACCATTCAAATCCTGGCAATGCCGGTATATCACAGCAATAGCTCCCTGCAAAAATACTGAGCAATGTAAGAAATATAAATATACATCTATCTTTTGATACATTTCCTAAACCTTTTCTTAAATTATCATATATACTACACATCTTCACCTCTATAACATTTCATAAAACTCATATTATGCCGAATTTCGGCACAAAAACATAGGAGATATCTTTTGATATCTCCCATACACTACATTGTCTCTTTTATTTTCAAAATCTCTTCTTCTGTTTTTCCTGTAATCTCACAAATTTCAGAAATCGGATAATTTTTCTTCAGCATAGAAATAA